>ERZ837487.252-NODE-252-length-80575-cov-14.903502_pt1 | contig 80575 bp, 59 predicted proteins | sample MGYA00519911_ERZ837487 | MGnify/ENA primary metagenome ERZ837487 (study PRJEB31850, sample SAMEA3708818) | human gut metagenome | biome: human gut; feature: human-associated habitat; material: faeces | place: China | collected 2014 ... | reverse complement strand
AAAATGCCGACTAACACTATTTGTTATATCTGCACAATTTAATCAAGATTTATGACAGTTTCGCAAACACCCAATATTAAAAAAGATAAAAGGAGAAAAGTATGAGGTACAACAGAAGATTAAAAAAATATTGTAAGAGACTGACAGCGGCAGTTTTAATAGCAGGAATGACGATTACAGGAAGTTATTATGGTGATTTTTCAACATATGCCAAAACTGGTAAACAAAAAGTTGCTTTAAATGCAATATCAAAAAAGATTCAAAAGGGAAAGACTTTTACATTGAAAGTCAAAAATGTTCCCAAAAATATCAAATCAAAGAAGATTAAATTTACGAGCAGCAAAAAGAGTGTTGTTTCAGTTACGGCAAAGGGCAAGGTAAAAGGAAATAAGGTTGGAAAAGCCGTTATCTGGTGTAAGGTTTCCTATAAGGAAAAAAAGAAGATTAAAGGAAAGACAAAGTGGAAATCCTTTAGCAAAACATTAAAATGTAATGTAAGAGTTGTGGCAAAGAAGGTAACACCGACAAATACGCCAAAGGTGAGTGAAAATCCGATGGTGACAGCTAAGCCAACAGCGACAGCGGGTCAGACCACGACAGCTAAGCCAACAGCAACAGCAGATCAGAATACAACAACAGAGCCGACAGCAACAGCAGGTCAGGATACGACAGCTAAGCCAATAGCAACAGCGGGTCAGGATGCGACAGCTAAGCCAACAGCGACAGTGGGTCAGACCACGACAGCTAAGCCGACGGCAACAGCAGGTCAGAATACAACGGCTAAGCCGACAGCGGCAGCGAGCCAGATACCTGTGGCTGCTCCAACGGCGGCAGTAAGCCCGACACCGACAGTTCCCCCGATAGCAACATCAAGTCTGACACCGACAGAAACGGCAAGCCCGACACCGACAGCCACTCCGACAAGAAGACCTGCTACGGAGACAGCTTCCGAGGCATATCAGATGGTTCACGACCTCGGACTTGGCATAAATCTCGGAAACACAATGGAGAGTGTGTCACGTTATAAACTTGGCAGTGTTAATGCCTATGAAACTTGCTGGGGAGCACCGACCACGACTAAGGCAATGATTGACGGTATGAAAAATGCAGGTTTTAAGACGATAAGAATACCTGTGGCATGGTCAAATATGGTTTCAGATGATGGAAATTATACGATAAGTGATGGTTATTTTAACAGAGTTGAAGAAATCATGGGTTATGCCCTCGACAATGATATGTATGTTATAGTAAATATCCACTATGACGGTGGATGGTGGGGACAGTTTGGTGCGTGCAAAAAGGACTCTGCCGGAAATACAGTTGCCGATGAGACAAGGCGTGCCGTTGCATGGAAACGATATGAGAGTTATTGGAAACAGATTTCTGAAAGATTTAAAAAATATTCAGGTCATGTCATTTTTGAGAGTGCAAACGAGGAACTTGGTACAAGATTAAATGATGCACTTAACTCAAACGGTTACGGATTTACAGAAGGCATGAGCAGCGATGATATTATTTCGGGAAATCTGACAGACGATGAAAAATACGCTCTTGTCAATCAGATAAATCAGAAATTTGTCGATATAGTGCGTGCATCAGGCGGAAATAATGCAAACAGATTTCTTCTTATAGCAGGATATGATACCGACATATCAAAAACCTGTGACACAAGATACAAGATGCCGACCGATACTATAGAAAGTCATCTTATGGTTTCAGTTCACTACTATTCACCATATGGTTACTGTGATATAGCAAAACCTTCAAAAGAAGGGTATATTGCATCGTGGGGAAGTGATGATGAGATAAGCACGCTTAAAAGTGACTTTAAGAAAATGAAGCTTAGATTTGTCGATAACGGTTATCCTGTGATTATAGGTGAATACAATGTCTGCGATACAGAAAATTCCGACGGAACATATACAAGAAAAACAGGCAGGGAAGTGTTTATAAGAAATGTATGCGAATATGCACTTGCAAATGGAATGTGTCCTGTTTTGTGGGATACGGGTATGGGTTACAACCGTTCACAGTGCAGAATGTCAAATGACATTGATAAGGAATTGTTTGAGGGACTTTATAAGAAAGCTGAGAGTGGAACAGCATATGTGCCTGATGAGACAAAAAATGAATATGTATGGACTGGAAATATAGGTGCATCAAGCTGGAATGCAGTGGCACCGGTTGCTACTGATGATGACTGGAATCTGCCTGTTAGTTCTGTTGGAGCTGCATATCAGATTAGTGGCATAGACTGGACAAAATTTACAAATCCGTATCTTGAGATAAAGATAAATTCGCTTACAGCGGGTAGCGGCGGTAGTGTGGACTACAAAGTGGCTAATAAAGTAAATGAAGATAATCAATACTATAAATATATAAATGCCTCTGATGCAAAGGCGAGCGGAACATTTAAGCTGAGTACAGGAGAAATGTTAAAGATTGATTTGTCAAAAGACGGGCTTTCGGGTTATGATAATATATATATTGGCATGGTTGATAAAGGTTCTAAAGCAGTAGCTTTTAATGCCAATGTTACTATTACAATAAAAGACAGCAGCAATTAAATAATTTATTGTGGCAAATGCAGATGGTAATGTGCATTTACATACAGATTATTATCTGGCGGATTGCCCTTAACCTGAGATTTTTAGGATATTTTTTGCGGCAGGCTGTCTGAAAATGAGGTGAAATAAATTTGAAGATGATATTACCTAAAAATGTTTCATATATTATTAGTAAACTTGAACAGGCAGGATTTGAAGCCTATGCGGTAGGCGGCTGTGTGAGGGACACTCTGCTTGACAGAAAACCGCAGGACTGGGATATTACGACCTCCGCAAAACCTTTACAGATAAAGGAGCTTTTTAAAAAGACTATCGACACGGGAATACAGCATGGCACGGTAACTGTCATGCTCGACCATGTCGGTTATGAGGTGACGACTTACAGGATAGACGGTGAATATGAGGATAACAGGCATCCTAAAAAAGTAGAGTTTACCGACAATCTCAAACTTGACCTTGAAAGACGCGATTTTACGATAAATGCCATGGCTTATAACGATAATAGAGGGCTTGTCGACGAATTTGGGGGTATTAAAGACCTCAAAGATGGTATAATAAGATGTGTTGGTGATGCGGGTCAGAGATTTGACGAGGACGCACTCAGGATGTTAAGGGCAGTGAGGTTTGCAGGACAGCTTGGTTTTGCCATCGAGGAAAAGACAAGAGAAGCTATCGTTGAGAGAGCAGACCATCTTAAAAATATAAGTGCCGAGAGGATAAGAGTTGAACTTACGAAACTGCTTGTTTCTAAAGAAGCAGGGCGGATAAGGGATGCCTATAAAACAGGCATGACAAAATATTTTCTGCCTGAACTTGATGCTGCGATGCAAACTGAACAGAAAAATCCGCATCATATCTACACGGTCGGAGAACACAGCATATGCGGTATAGAGCTTATGAACTGTTTCTTTGGGATTACTTCCGATAAAAAGATTTATGATAAGATACCTGAGAATGTACTTGAAACGGCAAAAAAACTTGCCGCTAAAATGGATAAAAAACAGCAGACGGTTTTGTGCATGACGATGCTTCTTCACGATATAGCAAAACCAGCAGTCATGACAGTCGATGAAAAAGGAATCGGTCACTTTATCGGTCATCCGGCACAGAGTGAGAAAATGGCAAAGAAGATAATGAGGAGACTTACTTTTGACAATGACTCCATATCAAAAGCGTGCAGGCTCATAAGATTTCATGATTACCGTATGGAAGATAAGAGCAGGGCTTTCAGGCGTGCCGTGTCAAAGATAGGTGCTGACATTATGGATATGCTTTTTCTTGTCGAGTATGCCGATGTTCTGGCACAGAGCGATATGCAGCGTGATGAAAAACTTGCAAAGATAGACGCAGGTGTTAAGAGATTTGAATATATTATGGCAAATGCACAGCCTTTGTCGATAAAAGACCTTGCGGTGACAGGTTCAGACCTTATAGCCGCCGGAGTAAAACCGGGACCAAAGATGGGAGAGATACTTAAGGCAATGCTTGACAAGGTACTTGACGAACCTGAACTGAACACGAAAGATGGTCTGTTAAACTATCTTAAATGTGAGAAGGGCAATAAAAATGTTGAGGAGAACGAAGATTTATAGTAAAATAACTGTAAATGTGTTTAGCACCTGTTACATTGTAAGGGATAATGATAACTTATGATGTGGCATAAGTATTAAGTTAGTTTCACTACTTCTATTTATTTTAGAGCAAAGATAAATAGTATTATAAATAAATTGCTCGGAAATGGGGATTATTATGGATTTAAATGTAAGGCTTGCGAAGATGACAAAAGCTATGAAGACACAGCTTTTTATCGACAATCTTACAACGATATTTAACCCACAGGCTCTTTTTAGTGATGGTACGGCACAGTATCGTATTCCGCCTGAACCAAAAGCAAATGAGAGTGTAAAGCTCAGATTCAGAACCGGCAGGGAAAATATTGACAGAGTGGTTCTTGTTGTGTGTACTGATACGCGCATCGAGATGAAGAAAGTATATAATGACAGACTGTTTGATTATTATGAGAGTACGGTCGAACTTTCTGACAAGATGATAGATTATTATTTTGAGGTGACGAGCGGAACGGTCACTGTCTATTACAACAGCGTAGGTGTGTGCAGCGGAGTTGAGCCGTATTATAATTTTACGATAACACCATCATTTCACACTCCTGACTGGGCAAAGGGTGCAATATTTTATCAGATATATGTTGACCGTTTTTATAACGGTGACAGGTCAAATGATGTTGAAAAAGATGAGTATGTCTATATAGGTGAGGGTACTGACAAGGTGACTGACTGGTTTAAGTATCCGGCAGCAATGGGTGTAAGGGAATTTTACGGCGGAGATATAGCAGGAGTATGGCAGAAACTTGATTATCTGCAGGAACTTGGTGTAGATGCGATATATTTTAATCCGATTTTTGTATCACCGTCAAACCACAAATATGATATTCAGGATTATGATTATATAGATCCTCATTTTGGAAAGATAGTTAAAGATGAGGGTGAAGTGCTTCACAGGGACGAAAATGGAAATCTCATGTGTGACGGTACTTACCCAAACAAATATGCAACAAAATATGTGTGCAGGGTTACAGACAAAGAAAACCTTGAGGCGAGCAACCTTTTTTTTGCTGAGTTTGTCGAAGAAGTTCACAAAAGGGGCATGAAAGTTATTCTCGATGGAGTTTTCAATCACTGTGGTTCTTTCAATAAATGGCTTGACAGAGAGTGCATTTATGAGGATGCCGAGGGTTATGAAAAAGGGGCTTATATATCCGCAGACAGTCCTTACAGGACTTTCTTCAGGTTTAATGAAGATATGTGGCCGTACAATTATCGCTATGATGGCTGGTGGGGACACGATACACTACCTAAGTTAAATTATGAAGATTCACCGCTTTTATTTGACTATATCATGCATATAGCGAGAAAATGGGTTTCACCGCCGTACAATGTTGACGGCTGGAGACTTGATGTGGCGGCAGATCTTGGTCAGTCACAGGAGTACAATCACTATTTCTGGAAAGAGTTTAGAAGAAATGTCAAGGAAGCAAATCCAGAAGCTATTGTTCTCGCAGAGCATTATGGTGATCCGACAAGCTGGCTTCAAGGCGACCAGTGGGATACCGTTATGAACTATGATGCGTTCATGGAACCTATTACATGGTTTTTGACAGGTGTAGAAAAGCACAGTGATGAGTACAGGGAAGATCTTCTTGGTAATGCTGATGCGTTTTTTGGTTCTATGCGAAATTATATGACAAGATTTAATACACAGTCGCTTCAGGTTGCCATGAATGAACTTTCAAATCACGATCATTCAAGATTTATGACGAGAACAAATCACAAAGTCGGAAGAACGGCAAGTGTAGGACCTCAGGCGGCAGATGAGGGCATAGATAAGGCTCTTTTCAGGCTTGGTGTCATGATACAGATGACATGGCCGGGAGCACCGACTATATATTATGGTGATGAGGCAGGACTTTGTGGATGGACTGACCCGGATAACAGAAGAACTTATCCGTGGGGCAGAGAGGACAATGAACTTATAGAGTTCCACAGACAGCTTATAAGGATACACAAGGATTATCAGGTGTTTAAGACAGGCTCGATAATGTTCTTAAAAGGTCAGTATAAACTTATAGGTTATGGACGATTTGATGAAAATGACAAGATAGTTGTTATGATAAACAGCAGCGATGAGGTACGTGAAGCTGACATACCGGTATGGCGAATGGGAATTATACAGGAGACACGAATGGCAAGACTGATGCTTAGTGACAGGGAAGGTTATTCAGATGAAGCAAAGGTATATCCGGTCGTAAATGGACTTATCCATGTTGAATGTCCTCCGATGTCGGGAATGATAATAAAAGATATAGAAAGCATGGGATAGATGAGGTATGGGAAAGATAAGAGACTGGATGCACGGCAGTGGAAGAAAAACCGTCATAGCAGTTGTGATAGTTATTGCGGCTGCAATAGTCATACATTATTTTGTGGTGGAAAGGCATGGCAAATGGGGACTTGAGAGTGCCTACAGTGCAGGTGTCAATGAAACGGTATCACCAAAGCCACAGAAAGATTATTATGTCGGCGGCAGCAGTATAGGCGGAGTTGACAAAAATACGAAAATATCTACGGGTGATACCATAAAAAAGACTGATGAGTAGAGAGTGTGCGGTAGTTTCTGACAATAATTATATTGTATTGCTGCCGCAAAATAGGACAGCAATAATTACACAGCAAAAAAGTTGTCCGTTATTTATATATTTTCATTGCTTTTATAATTATAATTATAATATAATGTGATGAAAGGGTTAAAAATATATAGCAATGTATGTCTACATACAAATTGCTTGATACAACAAGCACTGACAATAAGATTGGAGGTGTTTGCGGGGTTATAAAAATAACCCGGACGGAATAAAGTGCCGGATGTAAAAACGGCGGAACGGAGGAAAAAATGTACAGTTTAATTCCAGTGGTATGTGCACAGGATATCACAGCACTTGTTCGTGCACTGCCTGGTTCTGTAGCCCAGGGTCTTATCTGGGGAATTATGGCGATAGGAGTGTTTTTAACATTTAAAATACTTGATTTTGCCGATCTTACGGTTGATGGTACTATGGCAACCGGTGGTGTTGTTACGGTAATGCTTATATTGAAAGGATGGAATCCGGTTGCAGCAGTTGCAGTTGCATTTGTTGCGGGTATGCTTGCCGGACTTATAACGGGTATTTTACATACGGTACTCGGTATTCCGGATATTTTGGCAGGTATTCTTACACAGCTTTCATTATATTCGATAAATCTGAACATATCTGAAGGAAAAGCAAATCAGGCTGTAAATGTAGATATGTATAAACTCGTTGTTTCAGGCAGAGACAATCCTGCCGCGATAGTTACGGTCGTTATCATACTTTTGGTCGTTATCGCACTTATGTACTGGTTCTTTGGAACAGAGCTTGGTTTCACTATCAGGGCAACAGGATGCAATCCAAATATGTCAAGGGCACAGGGAATTAACACAAATGTTGCAAAGGTACTTGCACTTGTATTTTCAAATGGTCTTGTTGGATTTGCAGGCGGACTTCTCTCACAGTATCAGGGTAACTTCGATGTAAACATGGGCAGGGGTTCTATCGTTATCGGACTTGCTTCTGTTATCATCGGTGAGGTACTTGGAGAAGCTATATTCGGAAAGAAACTCAATTTCAGCGGAAGACTTGCATTTGTTGCAGTCGGAAGTATAATTTACTACATAGTTATACAGTTTGTATTGTGGCTCGGTCTTCCTACAATAGATATGAAGATGTTCTCAGCTATGGTAGTTGCGATATTCCTTGCGGTTCCTTACCTCAGGGGAAAGGCTAAAAATTCATACAGAAAAGCCGCAAAAGGAGGTGCCGGAAAATGTTAGAGTTAAACAATGTGTATAAAACATTTAATCTTGGTACTATAAACGAAAAGAAGGCATTAAATGGTGTCAATTTAAAACTTGAGGATGGAGATTTTGTTACCGTTATCGGTGGAAACGGAGCGGGAAAATCTACCACTCTAAATGCTGTTGCAGGTGTATGGCCTATAGATTCGGGAAGTATTATTATTGACGGAGTTGATATGACAGGTCTTTCAGAGCATAAGAGAGCACCTTATCTTGGCAGGGTATTCCAGGATCCGATGAACGGAACAGCGGCGACAATGGAAATTATAGAAAATCTTGCTCTTGCGGCAAGACGAGGACAGCACAGAGGTCTTAAGTGGGGCGTTACTAAGTCTGAGAAGAAAAAATACAGAGAAATGCTTGCAAAACTTGATCTTGGTCTTGAAGATAGAATGACATCAAAAGTCGGACTTCTTTCGGGCGGTCAGAGACAGGCACTTACACTTCTTATGGCAACGATTAAAAAGCCTAAGCTTCTTCTTTTAGATGAGCATACGGCGGCACTCGATCCAAAGACCGCAGCAAAAGTGCTGGAATTATCAGATAAGATTATCGCTGACAATCATCTTACTGCGATGATGGTAACACATAATATGAGAGATGCGATAATACACGGAAACCGCCTTATTATGATGAATGAAGGAAAGGTTATTCTTGATATAAAAGGCGAGGAGAAGAAAAAACTTACTGTCGAAGATCTTCTTCAGAAATTTGAGGAAGTGAGCGGTGAGGAGTTTTCAAATGACAAGGCGTTGTTAGGATAGGTTTTAACAGAGGGATGTCACAAAAAAGTGACACCCTCTTAATAATATATATAAAAGTTTTATATTTACATAATTAAAAACGGAAATGAGGGAAAAATGGGTCAGACTATTGCAAATGTATTTTATAAGCAAAGAGCAGACTTCTTAGAAGAACAGAAAGAAAGAGACAAAAGGCTTAAATTTCCGGATGATGTTGAAGAAATCAGAGATATTCAATATCTTAAAGATGGATTAAAAGCACACCATCTTGATGTCTACAAGTCTAAAATTATAACACCGGAGCAGGAGCATAGAAAGCTTCCAGTCATAATAAATGTACATGGAGGTGGACTTATTCTTGGAAATAAGGAGTTTAACAGATATTTTTGTGCCAAACTGTGTAAACTCGGATATATTGTATTCAGTGTGGAATACAGACTTGTGCCTGACTGTATGTTTTATGACCAGTGTGAAGATTTGTCAAGAGCATTAGATTTTATAAACGATAATCTTTCAAATTATAATGGAGATGCAGAAAGGATATTTGCAGCAGGAGACAGTGGCGGGGCGTGTCTGCTCACATACACTGCTGCGATGATGAAATGTGCCGGTATGGCAAAGGGGGCAAAAGTAAAACCGGCTCAAATAGACATAAAGGCAATGGGACTTATAAGTGGAATGTTTTATACAAATAAATTTGATAAATTAGGATTGTTTCTTCCGAAATATCTTTATGGAAAAGATTATAAAAAGAGTGCATTTGCTAAGTATGTAAATCCGGAAAATAAAGAGCTGCTTAAAGCCTTGCCGCCATGTTTTCTTGTATCAAGCAGAGGTGACAATCTTAGAAAATATACACTCAACTTTTATAAAGCACTGAAACAGGTAAATACAAAAAGTGAATTGTTATATTTTAAGAAAGATAAAAAACTAACACACGCATTCAGTGTTTTTGAACCTGAACTGGCGGAAAGTCATGAAACGATGAAAAGAATGTCGGATTATTTTGCACGAATCATTGTATAGTTTGAGGATAAAATTGAAAACTAATTATTTGCTGTTCTTATAGAGTGAATAAAATTTAACATTGATTTTGCAATTATCCGAACAGTTATAATATACGGAGGTAAAGCTGTTATGGATTATAATGAAAATGAATTTAAAGAAAAAGCAAACAGAAAAGCAAGGCGTATTTGGTTTGTTTTTGCGATACTTCTTTCAGCAAATTATGGTTCGGATGTATCTAAAGGATTAAATACCGCATCATATTATTTTGTATTTCTGGCACTTTGCTGGATTCCGATAATAGCCGGCGAGATATTGCTTAGAAAAAAAGGCTGGGAAACGGATTTGTATAAATATGACCTTGTTGTCGGATATGGGATTTTTTATACTTTTGTCATAAGTACGACTGAGTCACCTATAGCATTTACATATGTATTGCCGGTGACAAGTCTTTTGGTATTGTATAAGAACCGTAAATTTATGATATATTGTGGAATTGTCAATTCTATAATAATCATTATAAGTTCTGTATATCATGTAATGTGTGGTTACAATTCGGCAGCAGATATGAAAAATTACCAGCTTGAATTTTCAGCTACAGTGCTTTGTTATATATGTTATGTCATGTCGATACATCATCTTAACGAATCAGATGGTGCAATGACAAACAGTATAAAGGCTGACCTTAAACGAGTTATAACTACTGTAGAGAAAGTTAAAAAGGCAAGTAACTCTATTATGAGCGGGGTTTCCGTTGTAAGAGAGATTTCAGTTGAAAATACACATAGTGCAGGTGTTGTTGCCGATGGAATGGTTACATTGACAGATAATAACACAAAGCTTGAAAATACAACCGATTCATCGGTGGAAATGACAACTGACATAAGTTCGCAGGTAGAACGCGTGGCAGAAATGATAGAGCAGATGGTCAGCCTGACAGCAGAGTCAACAGAACACGCAAAGACAAGTTCGACAGATCTTGAGAGTCTTGTGGAGACTACTCATGCTATGACAGATCTGGCATCTGATATGGGACAGATTCTTGAAAATTTCAGGGAAGAGTTTGAAAGAGTTAAGGCTGAAACAGGCAAAATTGAAGAAATAACTGAACAAACAACATTGCTTGCCTTAAACGCTTCTATAGAAGCAGCAAGAGCAGGTGAAGCAGGAAGAGGTTTTGGAGTAGTTGCACAGCAGATAAGTTCATTAAGTACAGAAACACAGTCATCATCAGGAATGATAGAGGATGCACTTATAAGACTTCAGGAAACATCAGACAAGATGACGGCTTCTATGGAGGAGACGATAAATCTTGTTCAGGAAACATACAAGAAAGTTACAAAGACCGGGAAAAATGTTGGCAAGATAAATAATGATTCAAAACAGCTTGAAAGTCATATTCAGGAAATTGATATTGCAATGAAAGAGGTTGAAAGCTCAAATCATCAGCTTGTGGATAACATGGATAGTGTATCCGGAATTGTTTCCGATATGACAGGATGTATATTATATTCAAACGAGATGAGCAGCCGTATGCTTAGTAAATATGAAGAGTCCATGACCAATATTAATGATATTGAAAAAACAGTGGAAGCTCTTATGTGTGAACTTGGTATTGGTGGTTTTATGGGAGTTGAAGATATTATGCCGGGAATGAAAGTCCAGATAACGATGGATGGTGCATCAGCAGAAGTATATCATGGTGAAGTTGAAAAGCAGAAAGATGACAGGATAGAAGTAAATCTTCCTAAATTAAATAGCGATTTGGCAAAGGATAGATTATGCAGGATGCAGATTACGGTTGGAAATGTATTATATATATGGAAAGATGCGAAAGTTGTTTCGTCAGCTTCACAAAATTCACATTTATTTGAGATACTCGTGACATCAAGACCGAAGATAAAGAACCGCAGAAAGTATCCTCGTATGGATATAAGCAATAAGTGTAAGATATTTGTTGAAGAGACCGGAAAAGAGATTGATGGACAACTTGACAATATAAGTGCAAATGGTTTTGCATTGCTCACGAAAGAGTCTTATTTTAAGGAAAACAAAGGAGCAAAGATTAAGATAACCATAGAAGATTTTGATCTTCCAAAGCATAATGTTCTCGAAGGTAAAGTCATCAGGTGCTCTGAGAATGAAGGTGTGTTCATAGTGGGATGCCAGATGCCGGAGGATGACAATGAAATAAGAGAATATGTTAATAACAGTATTTAAGCAATATGCCAAAAACTCTCAGAATCTTTTGGTTCGTGATAGTTTTTGGCATATTGTTATTTTATTCTAAGATGAAGTAGACAAAAGCTGCATTGCAATGGATAGCAGGTTTCATAATATAAGAAATACAATATCTGACTGTTACGATGCAGGATAGATACTGATAAGATTTATTGTTCTCTTAGTTGATGGTGAAGAACTTTATCTTTATACATTTCTTCGTCAGCAGCTTTTATAAAGTCATCAAGTGAAATCTCCGGAGTAGGAATCCCGGTTATTATGCCGATACTTGCACTTACATCATAAGGATGGTTATGCATTTTATTATAAATATTGATATTTTGATGAATTTTATCCAAAAAATCATTAGCATCAAGACCATCGGCGAGGGGACCTGCCATGACAAATTCATCACCGCCAAATCTTGCACAAGTCTCATCCTGAAAGCTTGAATTTATAAGTATGTTTCCTATTGCAGAGATAGCAATATCACCATCTGAATGACCATATGTGTCATTTATCTTTTTTAATCCGTTCAAATCAACAGAGATTGCGATAAAATGTTTTTCTTCATTTATGCACCGATTAAAATCAGGCAAAACTTTTTGATAAAAACCGCGTCTGTTTAAAAGACCGGTAAGAGGATCATGTATATATTTATTTTCAAGACTGGATATAATATTTTGCTGTCTCTGATGTACTTTCATGGTTTCAAGTGCAGTACTTACATTCATAAGAAACTGGTAGAGCTGTTCCATATTCATTTTGTCAGGTTCATACACTAAAGCCGCATATCCAATCGTATGATCCAGTACATGCAATGGAAGAAATAGTATATTATCTTCCTCTTCAAGCACGGATTCAATATTTGGCAGAAGATTTGAAGTTTCAAAGTCAGTCATTCCCTGCCATATGGTATCGTGTTTTGATAATACAACATCCATATGATTTGAATATCCGAAATGAAGTGATGCATTATCGTCCAAAATGTCGGACAATTCTTCATCTTCTGTCAGAAAATTATCAACAACGCAAAGCCAGAAACGATGGCTGAAAAAATTTTTTGCATACCGTGTGAGTTTGTCAAACATACCTTGAAATGAAGAATTGTCGTTAAGGTCGGCAGTCATGTTTATCTGGTCTTTATTAAATTGAATCTGAGCGTCATACCTGTTGTTTAGGTTATATGAAAGGTTATTGTATTTTTTAATGCTGTCATAATGACATCCGCATGAACCGCCTATTATAACATTAGAATTTATATAGTTGGTGGCAGGAACTTCCTTATGGTTAAAAATATCATTTAAAATATCAAATGCTTTTATAACGGCATTTTCATAATCATGCTGTGCAGTAGTGATAGCAGGATAGTGTTCGATAGCCTGTATCAGACCATCAAATCCGGTAATGGCTATTTCCTGTGGAAGGTCATATCCTGCATTGATAAGTGAATTGTATGCCGTAATAGCCATCGTATCATTGGCACAAGCTATTGCCTGTGGCATCGGAAGCTCACTGTTTATAAAATCTTTTATGACTTTTTTGGTAGGAATACTCCAAAATCCACCATATCCTATACGTTCTTCCTCAATAGGAATATTATGTTCTTTAAGAACTTTTTTATAAATGTCGATGCGTTCATCTGAATAGGCGTTTCCTTTTATACCTGCAATAAAATTGATGCAGGTATAATGGTGATCTTCTATAAGATGACATAATATTTTTTCAAGTGCAGTCTTATAATCATAATTTATATTGTAGCAGCCCTCAATATAGTGGTCTATTGAAATTACCGGTATATTATTAAGTTTTGCGTGGCGAATAAGATCATCACGGACGGCAGGACATTTTATCGTTTCCGGCAATATTATCATGGCATCTATGAGTTTATAATTTATAAGGCTGAATATACAACTCTCACCTATATCGTGTTTACCCTGTGAAGCTGCTCTGTACAAATCACTAAAGGAACGGAAAAATAGTATTTTGTAGTTGTTTTTTTTGGCATATTCAGTAAAATAATTCATATAGTATTTGATGGAGTCTGAATCAATTGCAGCACAACAGACAGCTATAATGCGATTTTTAATACCTAACATTTTTCACGACCTTTCCTAAATAAAATAATATGATGCAATGAAGCAATCCGTGGTGTCCGTTGTGGGACAAAGCACATTTTGTCCATGACATCATAATATCAGTTATATAAAAATAATTTGCCGATTTACATTCTTTTATTATAATAAAAAAAAGAAAGAACTGCAACAATAATATATGAATTTTTATTTAACAGTTAAAATGAAACGAACATATGTACTTGAAAACATAAATATTTGGTGTTAAGATAAAAGAAATATTTATGTTGCAATGTTGATAAGATGATTTAGAAATGAGGTTTTTATGGCAAAACATGAGGAAGTTAAGAAGTATATAAAGATAAGAAAGGCATCTGAGCATAATCTTAAAGGTATTGATATTGACATTCCGAGGGATGAGTTTGTGGTTCTTACGGGACTTAGCGGTTCGGGAAAGTCATCTCTTGCATTTGATACAATCTATGCGGAGGGACAGAGAAGATATATGGAGTCTCTGTCTTCTTATGCCAGACAATTTTTGGGGCTTATGGAAAAACCTGATGTCGAGAAGATAGAAGGACTTCCGCCGGCTATTTCTATTGATCAGAAGTCTACAAACAGAAATCCGCGTTCGACTGTAGGTACTGTTACGGAGATTTATGATTACTTCAGACTTCTCTATGCGAGAGTTGGAATACCACATTGTCCTAAGTGTGGAAAAGAGATAAAGAGACAGACGGTAGACCAGATATGTGATGAGATTATGAAGCTTGAAAAAGGCACGAGATTACAGCTCCTTGCACCTGTTGTCAGAGGTAGAAAGGGTGAACATATCAAAGTTTTGGAAAGTGCCAGAAAGAGCGGTTATGTAAGAGTTGTCGTTGACGGTCACATCTATGAACTGTCAGAGGATATAAAGTTAGAGAAAAATAAAAAGCATGATATAGAGATAATGGTTGACAGGCTTGTTGTAAGAGAGGGAATAGAAAAGAGACTTACCGATTCTATTGAAAATGTTATGAGACTTTCTGACGGGCTTCTTATAGTAGATATTCCGGGTAAAGAACAGATTAGATTCAGCCAGAGTTTTTCATGTGCTGACTGTGGTGTGAGCATTGATGAGATAGAGCCGAGGACATTCTCTTTTAACAATCCTTTTGGTGCGTGTGAGGTATGCCACGGTATCGGTTATAAGATGGAGTTTGCCGAGGAACTTATGATACCTGATCCTTCGTTGAGTATCACGGATGGAGCACTTGTCGTAAACGGATGGCAGTCTGTTACAAACAAGACAAGCTATGCCAGATGTGTCCTTGATGCACTTGCTAAGGAGTATGGTTTTGAGCTTGATACCCCTTATCAGGACCTTCCTGAAAATATCAGGCATATGCTTATGCACGGAACGGATGGCAGGAGTGTACAGGTACACTACAGAGGTCAGCGTGGCGTTGGTGTCTATGATGTTGTTTTTGAGGGAATTATCAAAAATGTAGAGAGAAGATACAGGGAGACAGCGTCAGACAGCACCAAGAAAGAGTATGAGAGTTTTATGAGGATAACACCTTGCAAGGCTTGTAAAGGAAAAAGACTCCGCCCGGAAGCACTTGCAGTAACAGTTGGGGACAAAAATATCGCCCAGATAACTGAACTTTCAATAATAGAACTTAAAAATTATCTTGATAACCTTGAACTTACAAAAAATCAGTTAAATATAGGCAGGGTTGTACTTAAAGAGATAAAAGCAAGAGTTGGATTTCTCGTTGAGGTAGGTCTTGAGTATCTCTCACTTTCAAGATACACGGCGAGTCTTTCAGGTGGTGAAGCACAGCGTATCAGACTTGCAACGCAGATAGGTTCGGGGCTTGTAGGAGTTGCCTATATACTTGATGAGCCGAGTATAGGACTTCACCAGAGGGACAATGATAAGCTGCTCGGTGCGTTGATGAAGTTAAAAGACCTCGGAAATACACTTATCGTTGTAGAACATGACGAAGATACGATGCTTGCGGCTGACTATATAGTAGACATAGGACCTGGAGCCGGTTCACATGGCGGCAAAGTGATTGCTACTGGAACGGCAAAAGACATCATGGCTTGCAAGGAGTCGATAACAGGTGATTATTTAAGCGGCAGAAAAAAGATACCTGTTCCTGAGGTGAGAAAAGAGCCTACAGGCTGGATAAAGGTAAAAGGTGCAAAAGAAAATAATCTCAAAAATATAAATGTAGAGTTTCCGACGGGAGTTATGACCTGTGTTACGGGAGTTTCAGGTTCGGGAAAAAGTTCGCTTGTAAATGAGATACTTTATAAGTATATGGCAAAACAGTTGAATAGGGCGAGAACTATACCGGGACTTTGCAATAGTGTTGAGGGTCTTGAACAGCTTGACAAGGTTATCAATATAGACCAGTCTCCGATAGGAAGAACACCACGCTCAAATCCTGCAACTTATACAGGGGTATTTGATATGATAAGAGATTTGTTTGCCGCAACACCTGATGCAAAAGCGAAAGGATATAAAAAAGGCCGTTTCAGCTTCAATGTAAAGGGAGGAAGATGTGAAAACTGCCACGGTGATGGAATTATAAAGATAGAGATGAACTTTCTGCCGGATGTATATGTTCCTTGCGAGGTATGCGGTGGAAAGAGATACAACAGGGAAACGCTCGATGTAAAATATAAAGGCAAGAGCATATATGATGTGCTGGACATGACAGTGGAAGAAGCACTCACATTCTTTGAAGCAGTACCGACTATCAGAAGAAAGATAGAAACACTTTATGAAGTGGGACTTTCATATATAAAACTCGGTCAGCCGTCAACAACGCTTTCAGGTGGTGAAGCACAAAGAATCAAACTTGCCACAGAACTTAGCAGGAGAAGTACGGGAAAAACGGTATATGTACTTGATGAGCCGACAACAGGACTTCATTTTGCAGATGTGCACAAACTCGTTGACATATTGAGGAGACTTACAGAGAATGGCAATACCGTTATAGTGATAGAGCATAATCTTGATGTTATAAAAACAGCAGATTATATAATTGACTTAGGCCCTGAGGGCGGAGCAAAAGGTGGAACAGTCATAGCAAAGGGCACACCTGAAAAGGTGGCAAAAAGCAAGAAGTCTTATACAGGGGCATTTATAAAGAAGATGCTTGAGAGGTGATTGCGAATATCAGCTTACCTGACAGATTATGATGGTTTTGCAAATGCTTAGTGGGAGATAAAAAGTGGAGAGGAGATATGCTTATGGATAAGAAAAATGACAACTCATTTTTTGCCATGCTGTCGAGGATGAAATATATTGAAAGATGGGCATTGATGCGTAATTCGCTTAGGGAGAATGTCAGTGAACATTCTCTCGAAACAGCGGTGGTTGCTCATGCTCTAGCCATTATAGGAAATTGCAGGCTCGGTATGGACTATGACATTGAGCATATAGCGTTGCTTGCAATGTATCATGACTGTACGGAGATTATCACCGGAGATATGCCGACACCAGTTAAATATTACAACACTGAAATAAAAGATGCCTATAAGGAGATTGAGGTAAATGCGGCGAAAAATCTTCTTTCAAGACTTCCTGAGGATATGGCTTTGGAGTATGAAAAATATCTTTTGCCAAAAGAGGATGCATCAGTTATGAGACTTATAAAAGCGGCAGATAAAATATCGGCTCTTATCAAGTGCATAGAGGAAGAAAAAACAGGAAACAGAGAGTTTAATCATGCGAAAGAGTCAACTTTTAAGGCGATAAGAGAATTAGAGTGCAAAGAAGCTGAAATTTTCTGTGAGGAGTTTGTGCCGGAGTATGAAAAGACGCTGGATGAGTTGAACTGAGAATGAGTATTTCCACACTTCCAGTGCGTAGAATACTAAGTGGTAGGAAAAGCAAAGGTGATTGACGATTATATTTGAGTCAATTATAATATATCTGATTATGTGAACTAATAATGTACTCTCGGTATCTTCTCAAAACGAGTCATTTCGGCTGCATTTCCGATATACTGTTTCCATTTTCTCGTCGTACACACCGTGTACGCACTGCGAAAATGTCATTGTATATCAAAAATCCATCTCGAAATTCTTCGTTCAGAAGATTCCGAGAGTACATAATATAGGATAGGAGTGAAGTATGAAAATATCTGTAAGTAACATAGGTCTGATAAATCGTGCCGATATTGAGCTGGATGGAATAACAGTCATTGGCGGCTATAATTGCAGCGGCAAAAGCACGATTTTAAAAGCAATATATTCTCTTTTGTATTCAAATTCAGATATAAAGAAAAAAATTGAGGAAGAAAAGGAAAAAAGTTTTATTCAAGCTGTTGAAAATTCGGGCAGTATTTTGTCATACTTGTACGGTCTTTTGCCTGCTGTTAAAGAATTTTGGTGTCAGGTGAATGAAATATTTGAAAAAGAACAGAATTTAACACTTGAACAGTTAAATAAAGTTGTTGAAAAAAACATAAAAAAAGAAAATTATTTTGATAAATTTGAAATTCATGGAATAGATGACCCGGAATTTAAAAGAAATGTAATTAAAAAACAAATAGAATCGTTATATGAAAAGTTAGTAACAATTTTAAAAAGAAATGATTCAGAATATGTGCGTTTTATATTTTCCAGAAACTTTCAGAATATTTTTAAAGGAAATATTAATTCGTTTGGCTGTAAGAAAAATGGAAATATAAAGATTGAGTTTGACACAAATGAAACTTTTGCGGAGTTTAAGGATAATAAAATGATTTCATGTAAAAGTTATCCTAATTTTGTAAATTCAATATGGTATATTGATACCTGTCATTTTACGGATATAATTAATGACAAAAAAGTATCATTGTTACTTTACAGTGAGCTTAGAAAAGCGTTGTATAAAGAAGTTGGCATAGATGTTTCATTTGAGACATTTAGTGATATTGAAGAAAATACAGATGCTTTTGCTAATATCTTAAAAGAAATATTACATGGTGAATTGATTACCGGGGAGTCAGGGAGCAGCCTGTTGTATAAAGATGAAAAAACAAATACAAGTTTTGATGTTAAAAATGTTGCATCAGGAATGAAAAATATGCTTGTAATCCAAAAATTATTGCAAAACGGTTCACTAAATAGAAACAGTATTTTGCTTATTGATGAACCGGAGTCTAATTTACATCCGGAATGGCAGGTTAAATTTGCGGAAATATTAGTTTTGCTAAATAAAGAATTAAATATAAAAATAGTGATAAATTCACACAGTCCGTATTTTATGAGAGCTGTCGAAGTTTCGTTAGCAAACTATTCTCTTAAAGATAAGGGTAGATTTTATGTTATGAATGAAGATGCAAACGGTTATTTTTCTACGGAAGATGTTACTAATAATACTGATAAAATTTATGAAATGTTGTATAAACCGTTAGATTACTTGTAGAATATGGGGACATGGCGATATATGAAAGAATACAAAAATGTTATGGAGCAATATGAAAGCACAATAAAGGAAACATCAAAAAGTGATGAAAATATAGACTTTATAGAAAGTGAAGTAAAAGTTTATGATTTTGATGCTTATACGGAAGATGTCTGTAAAGAATATAGAAGTAAAAAAAGTCTGAGTTCAGTAGATGCGTTTGCCTTATCGGATGATGATGACTTTTGGTTTATTGAGTTTAAAAATGCGAGAAAATCGCAATTACCCAAAAAATCTTTACCGCCTAAAGCGTATGATAGTATATACACGGCTTATTTTTTTCTGAAAGAAAAGTATTCGATTAACCAGATTAAGAAAAAAGCCGTATTGTTTGTGGTTTATAATGACGATGCCATAAGTGATGAAAAGAAAGAAAATCCGAGTAAAGGCTTTTCAAAATTTAAAAATAAGATGGGAGAATTGGCAAAGGCAGACCCAGAAACAAGGATATTGTTTGGAATTGAAAAATTCAAAGGCTTTTTATATAGAGAAATACATACTATTGGAAAACAGGAATTTTTGGAAGAATATGAAAAGAAATGCCGTTTGATTAATGATTAAGTTAAGAAAAACTCTATGAAAAACACAGAAAATGAGGTATATTATGGAACAGGACGAGATATATGGAGAATTTGCCTATGTCTATGATGAGTTCATGGATAACATTCCCTATGAACAGTGGCATGATTATCTTCATGGTTTATTGATAAAATATGGTGTTACAGACGGAATAGTGGCAGATCTTGCCTGTGGTACAGGTACAATGACAAAGTTGCTTGCAGATGACGGGTATGATATGATAGGTGTCGATATGTCATATGAGATGCTTGAGGTTGCAAGGCAGAAGTATTGCTGTCAGGATTTTGATGAAATTCCATATGAAAGTGAAAGTAAGTCTGATAGTTTGAAGGATGCTATGGAGTATAACGCACAGGAGCAGGAAACAGGCGAGAGTAAAAATGAGATACTGTTTTTAAATCAGGATATGCGTGAACTTGACCTTTACGGTACTGCCGCCGCTATGGTGTGTGTCTGTGACGGCATGAATTATATAACGGATGAAAATGATCTGCTTAAGGTTTTTAAAAAAGTAAAGATTTTTCTTGATTTTGGAGGGATTTTTATTTTTGACATGAAAACGGGACATTTTTATGAGAATATACTTGGCAGCAGGACGATTGCAGAGAACAGAGAGGATGCAAGTTTTATATGGGAAAATGAATTTCATAAGGATACAGGCATCAATGAATATCTGCTTACGATATACAGTCTTGTTGATGATGAGAACGACCTTTTTGAAAGGTCGGAAGAAATTCATCACCAGAGGGCATATGATATTAAGTTTGTGAGAGATTGTCTTGAAAAGGCGGGGCTTTCATGTCTTGAGGTCTATGACGCTTTCACGGAAAATGCGGCGAAAGAGGACAGCGAGAGGATTTATTTCGTGGCACAGCGACCTGAAAAAAAGACTATTCCAGCGTAAAATGAGAACTAATAATACAATGAATAAGCTCATTATATTGTCTATTATCATTTTATGCCTGAACTGTTACCAATATAATATAAAAATAGAAACGGAGATTAAAAATGAGTGAATATAAAGATTATATAGTTAGGGCAACAGCGGCAGACCATCAGCTTAGAGCGTTTGCGGTAACGAGTAAGGATATTGTTGAGAAAGCAAGGGAAATACATAACACAAGTCCGGTTGCAACAGCGGCTATCGGCAGACTTCTTACGGCAGCTTCAATTATGGGAAGTATGATGAAAGGTGAAAAAGATGTACTCACACTTCAGATAGAATGTGGTGGTCCTATCGGCGGCATAACTGTTACGGCTGACTCAAACGCAGATGTAAAGGGATATGTAAACAATCCGAATGTTATACTTCCTCCAAATGCACAGGGAAAGCTTGATGTTTCGGGTGCACTCGGACCGGGATTTTTAAATGTTATAAAAGATATAGGTCTTAGAGAGCCTTACAATGGACAGACACATCTTGTATCAGGTGAGATAGCAGAAGACCTGACATATTATTTTGCAACATCTGAGCAGGTTCCGTCTTCGGTGGGTCTTGGAGTTCTTATGGATAAGGATAATCATGTGCGTCAGGCAGGAGGTTTTATAATTCAGGTTATGCCGGACACAGATGATGAGGTTATTGATAAGCTGGAGGCAAGACTTGGCGAAGTTCATTCTGTTACAGAGATGCTTGATAAGGGCATGACTCCTGAGGATATTTTGAATTATGTACTTGAGGGAATGGATGTGGAGATACTTGAAACTGTACCTACGCAGTATAAATGTGACTGTTCGTTCGAGCGGGTATCAAAGGTTATAGCAAGTCTGGGAAAAAAAGAACTGCAGGAAATGATAGATGACGGTAAGCCGGTAGAAGTTAATTGTCAGTTCTGCGGCTCACATTATAAATTTGATACGGAGCAGTTGAAAGAGTTTATAAAATAACTGTTTTAGATTAAGCAAACAGGCAGAAAAAATATATTAAAAGTATTGTGATAATCAAGCAGATAACGATTATGAGATACATGAAACGACTGAGAGATATACAGCGTAGATTAAGGAGATAATGTTCAGATGTCTTTAAAGCCTTTAAAAAAGAAAAAATATATACTTTTTACAGTTGCATTTATTTGCTTTTTACTTTTTTTGAATCCGGGTAAGAGTCACAAAGAGCTTAAGGCATATGCGATAGGTGTCGTAAATGTGAATGGGTATTTAAATGTACGAAAAGGACCGGGGACAGCTTATGCTAAATTACAGGCAGGCGGAACATCAGTTGTGCTGTCAAATGGACAGAAGGTTATCGTTATTGAAAAAAATGGAGACTGGTATCATATTAAATTTACGCAAAACAGTAGAAATCTCAACGGTTATGTAAATAAAAAATATTTAAAATTTAAAACAGGTAAAACATATACTTCAATAGTAGGATATGTGTTTTCTGAGACAAATGTAAGAAAAAATCTTAACGCAAAAAAGGAATATCTTACAAAAGATGGCAAAAAAATCACACTTCCTTCAAAAAGAAAAGTTAGAATATACATTGAAAAAAAATCCGGAGTGAAAAGATGGTATTATGCTTTATTTGTATATGAGGGAACATCTTATAAGGGATATATAGCAGCAGAAAATGTGAATGTTTCATATGGGACAGGACTTCCGGGAATATCAAAGAGCAGTAGAAATCTTAATATGTTAAAAACACCGGGAAAGGCTATTGTTATTACCAATTCATCAGGCAGAGAAATAGTTGTAAAAAATGGTGACCAGTTTGTTATTTTAGGGGAAAAGACGGTCGCATCAAAAAGATATTTTAAGGTGAAATTCATATCGGCAAAGATAACATATACAGGGTATATTTTGGCTGACAATGTATATTTTCAGATAATCAAAGGGAAAAGTGCAAGTGCAACAAAAAAACCTGCAGTGACAAAGAAACCGACAGTGACAGCTAAACCTTCAAAGAAACCTGATGCAACGGCAGCACCTAAAGTGACGGAAAAGCCGACAGCTGCACCTGAAACTAATGCCGAATTTAAGAAAAATCTGAAAAAGGCAGGATTTCCGGATGATTATATAACGGAACTTGTAAAACTTCATGAGAAATATCCATGTTGGGAGTTTAAGCCTTATAAGACCGGTTTAAAATGGTCTACGGTCATAAATAATGAGTCAAAGGTAGGGCTTAATCTTTTGAGTATAAATAAGTCATATGCGTGGAAATCGACAGAAGCAAAGGCTTATGACTGGACAAAGGACAGGTATATACCATACGATGGAAGTACCTGGGTTACGGCATCAAAAAAAGCGGTAAAATATTATATGGATCCGCGAAATTTCCTTGATGAAAGAGGAATTTTCCAGTTTGAGAGTCTTGAGTATCAGAGGGGAAGTCAGACACAGTCGGGTGTTGAAAATATCTTAAAAAATACACCTATGTATAATAAAAAATATACATATAAGAGCAGCGGCAAAAATGTGAGTGTCAAATATTCAAAAACATTTATGACGGCTGCAAAAAAATCTAAGGTAAGTCCTTATCATCTTGCGTCACGAGTGAAGCAGGAGGTTGTAATAAATGCAAATAAAATGAGCAGCTCGGTATCTGGAACTGTATCCGGATATAAAGGAATATACAATTTTTATAATATCGGTGCAAATAACAGTGTTGTTGCCGGAGGTGCAGTGGCAAACGGATTGAAATGGGCGAAAACGGGAAAGACCTATCTTCGCCCGTGGAATAACAGATACAAGTCATTAGTCGGCGGTGCACAGTATATAGGAAAAAATTATATAAATATGGGACAGAATACTCTGTACCTTGAAAAATTTAATGTCACAGCTAAAAACAGGTATAATCATCAGTATATGGGAAATATAGAAGCACCAAACAATGAGGCGACAAAAACAGTTGCGGCTTATGGTGTGATAGATAAAAATATGTCGATGGTATTTTCAATACCGGTGTATGATAATATGCCTGAGGAAGCATGTGATGTTCCGTCCGGTGGCAAGAATCCAAACAATTATCTGAGTACGCTTTATATTAAAAATCATGTGTTTGACAGTAAGTTTGTGCTTGGAGATAACGGAACAAAGACATATACACTGACGGTGAACAACAGTGTTTCAAGTGTAAAGATATGTGCTTCAAAGGTAAGCAAACATTCGACAATGACAGGCACAGGAATAAAGAGCCTTGAAGTCGGGACAAATACTTTCTATGTAAAAGTGAAATCTGAAAGCGGAAATACAAGAAAATACAAAATTGTTGTGACACGAAAATAGATGATATTGTATTAGTGGTGGCAGGGGTGATTTGATTGAAAAAAGAAAGAAAAATCAATATATTTTATAAGTTTGCATTTGCATTATTTTTTTTAATGGTATGCATAAATACCAAAGCTGTAAATGTGAGTGCAGCAAGTGCTGAGGTGTCGGTAAGGGCATCATCCGGTCAGGTTTCAAAAGGGGATATAGTTTATGTGATAATCACGGTAAATTCATCTGATGCCATGAGTGGCTTTGAGGGCAGTTTTTCTTATGACAGCAGAGTCCTTCAGTATATGACAGGCGGGAGTATTGCAAGTGGCAATGACAACCGGTTTCAAATAGAAGATACAGGCAGGGAGACCGGGGTGAACAGTCTTAAATATTCCATTAAGTTTGTCGCGAGAAAAGAGGGCAGTACATCAATAGAATTAAAACAGCCATATGCAGTATATAATTCAGAAGATTCTTCAAAGATGTCAGTATCTTCCGACACACTTAATATAATGGTTAAGAGTAAGAGTGCTAAAAAAGCGGATGCACCCCAAAAAAATGACAATAAAGAGCCTGACGGTAAAGAACCGGCAGGGACAGAAAAACCTTACGATGGCAAAAAAAATAATGATGAGTCTGCGAAAGATGATATAAAGCCGAGTGAAAGCCCGAAACCTAAAACGAAAAAGAAAAAAATAAACGCTGATGATAAAAAAAATACTACAAAAGATGCGGTTAAGAGTGTGACCGCAACATATCAGAACAGCGTTATAACCATTCATTATAATGAAGAATATAAGGTTGTTCCGCTAGAGAATGACAAGGATATTCCGACAGGGTTTGGAAAAACAGAGATAGTTCTAAGTGGTCATGTCATAACGGCATATGCCACCGAAGATAATCTTGAGCATAAATTTGTACTTATATATTGTAAATGCGGAAGACAGGAGCCGGAGTTTTATCTGTATGATACGGAAAATGACAGCTTTATGCCCTATGATAAAGTAAAAGCATGGTACAAAGAAAGTATCGGAAATACTGTTGTAGGTTCAGATTCTGTCAGTGAAACAAAATTAAAGACGATGAAATATATTGTGGGAATAATGGTTATTATATGTCTGTTGATGTTTATAGGAATGATAACAATATATTTGCATTATCGGCAGAATAATAATATTATAAGTGCATATGGTGGTATTTCAGACGGCAGTGCCGGTGGTATTGATAATGCCGGAACTGTTGACAGCACAGATACAATAGAATATATGGGAAAGATAAAACACATATATGGTGAAAATATGCCGAAATTTGACAGTCTAAAAGATGGTATGTCAAAAAAAGATGTATCAGGAACAGATATATCAGAAAACGAGATGTTGGGAGATAATAACGAAAAAACAGATTTGGATTTGTTTGAGGAAAAAAGTAACAACATTACGCATTATTGGCATAGAGAATGAGAGTAAAAATTATGAAATAAGAAAGCCGTATAGCAGCGGTTGACAGCCTGTTTACAGATTTATGGATATAAGAAATTAAAGACTTAGCTGTTGCAGGCAGACTAATAAAATGAAGGAGTTTTGAGCGTATGCGAAATAAATTTACCAAAAGTGCACAAAAAGCACTTGATAATTCGTTGAGTGTCGCAAAATCATTTGGACACGGTTATATTGGAACTGAACATCTGCTTATAGCACTTGTAAAAACTAAGGGTGTTGCAGCAGAGGTTATGCGTGAGAACGGAGTGGAGGAAGAAAAACTCAGGGTTCTTATAGAGGAAATGATTGAAACAGGCGAGGGAGTAGCGGTGGCAGAAAGACCGCAATATACACCAAGAGCCAGAAAGATTATTGAAAACAGCATAACCGAGGCGGAGAGATTAGGCTCAGCCCAGGCGGGAACAGAGCATATCCTTATTGCAATGCTTAAAGAGACGGAGTGTCTTGGAGTAAGACTTCTCAATACGAGAGGGATAAATGTCCAGAAACTCTATGTGGATCTTCTTACGGCGACGGGGCAGGATGTAAACAGTGCCAAAAATGAGTATATGATGCAGAAAAGCAGAAGGAATAAATCTGCAACACCGATGCTTGACCAGTACAGCAGAAATCTTACCGAGTATGCAAAAGACGGAAAACTTGATCCGGTCATAGGCAGGGACAGAGAGATTACAAGACTTATAGAGATACTCAGCAGAAGAACAAAGAACAATCCGTGTCTTGTCGGAGAACCGGGTGTCGGAAAGACGGCAGTAGTTGAGGGACTTGCACAAAAGATTGCGGCAGGTGATGTGCCTGATATTATTAAGGACAAAAAGGTGCTCACACTTGATCTTTCAGGAATGGTCGCAGGTTCAAAATACAGAGGAGAGTTTGAGGAGAGGATAAAAAGGGCTGTAAGAGAAGTTACACAGTCGGGAAATATTCTTTTATTTATAGATGAGATACACACTATTATCGGAGCAGGTGGTGCAGAGGGTGCACTTGATGCGGCAAACATATTAAAGCCGTCACTTGCAAGAGGTGAACTTCAGCTTATCGGAGCAACAACGCTAGACGAGTACCGCAAGTATATAGAAAAAGATGCAGCTTTAGAACGCCGTTTTCAGCCGGTAGATGTAAGTGAGCCGGACACGGAGGAGACTATTGCGATACTTGCAGGTCTTAAAGAGAGATATGAGGAGCACCACGGAGTAAAGATAAGTGACAGTGCCATAGTATCGGCAGTAAAAATGTCTGAGAGATATGTAAATGACAGATTTCTTCCTGACAAGGCGATAGATGTTATTGACGAGGCTGGGGCTAGAGTTAGTCTTAGCAGATACCTTTCAACACCTGAGCTCCGTGAGCTTGAAGAAGATATATTAAGGTGGGAAAAAGAAAAAGAGGATGCCATTAGAAATGAAGATTATGCCCATGCCGGAGAGCTAAAGAAAATGCAGTCTGATGCAGAAAAAAGACTTGAAAAACTTCGCACTGACATAGAGAAAGAGAAAAACAGAAAAGAAGTATGTGTGGATGAAAATGATGTGGCAGCGGTTATCGCCGACTGGACAAAAATACCAGTTCAAAAGCTTCAGGAGGAAGAGACAGAGCGTCTAAAAAAACTTGAGAGCATACTTCATGAGAGAGTAGTCGGACAGGAAGAAGCTATCGAAGCAGTATCAAAAGCTGTGAGACGAGGAAGGGTAGGGCTTAAAGATCCGAACAGACCGATAGGCTCATTCCTTTTCTTAGGACCAACAGGTGTAGGAAAAACGGAACTTTCAAAGGCACTTGCTGAAGCTGTATTCGGAAAAGAAAATGAGATAATAAGAGTTGATATGTCCGAATATATGGAGAAACACAGTGTTTCAAAAATGATTGGTTCACCTCCGGGATATGTAGGATATGAAGAGGGTGGTCAGTTAAGCGAAAAAGTGAGGAGACATCCTTATTCAGTCGTACTCTTTGACGAAATCGAAAAGGCTCATCCTGATGTATTTAACATTCTTCTTCAGATACTTGAAGATGGTCATGTTACGGATGCACAGGGAAGAAAGGTAAGTTTTAAGAATACTATCATCATTATGACTTCAAATGCAGGTGCACAGCGTATAGTATCGCCTAGCCGCCTTGGTTTTGGTACTGACGACAGTGAGGAAGCCGATTACAAAAAGATGAAAGAGGGCGTTATGGATGAAGTAAAGAAAATCTTCAAGCCTGAGTTTATAAACAGAATTGATGAAGTACTTGTATTCCATATGCTCACAAAAGAAAATCTCAAAGAGATAGTAAGAATACTGCTCAGAAACCTTAGCAGCAGAACCAATGCACAGATGCGTATAAATCTTGCTGTATCAGAGAAAGCAGTAGAATATATTGCAGACAAAGGATTTGACAAAAATTATGGTGCAAGACCTATAAGAAGAGCAATACAGACAGAGATAGAAGATCTTCTTGCAGATAAACTTCTTGCAGGAGAAGTTAAGGCGGGAGAGAAAGTAAATGTTGATTATGATGAAACTGAGAAAAAGATAATCATATCAGTGGGACAGTAGAAAATAGCTGCAGCTTCAAACAAATCGATTTGTTTTAGACAACTTGACAACGGAAATCAAAATTATAAAAAAGTGATAACAGTTCAGCCTTCCATTTATTACATTCATAAATCTGCCGGTAAAATGTCAGTCGCTGCTACGCAGCTTATGTTTACCTCATGTAATAAATGAAAGGCTATTCTACCATAAAAATATAATCAGCAATACAATGAGCAAGCTCAGATATTACCGATTATATTTTTATGGCTGAACTTGTTACAAAAAAGTGACTAAAATCCGATATATTTTTTTGCAAATTGCAACAAAATGTGATATTCTAAGAGTGAATCAGTAACAGTTCAGTCATAAAAGAAATGATGAATTGTTACTTAAAGCAAAATACAATAAGCGGAAAGAAAATATGAGTGAAACGCTTATTCATTCCGTATAATTATTTCGTCAAAATAAAAGGACATAGGAGGAAAGATTATGGCTGTTATAAAGGAATTGATTCGCAAGGAGAACGACGGAACATTAAGTTTTGGAAACTTTGAGTTTGACACAAAACAGAAGAAATCTGATTTTGAGTATGAGGGAGATTTATATAAGGTAAAGACCTTTAAAGAGATAACAAAACTTGAGAAAAACGGATTGTTCGTTTATGAATCAGTACCGGGAACTGTTGTAACTGAGATGAAGAATACTGATAGTGAAATGAGTTTCATGGTAGAGGGCTGGGAGGACAGTTCTATTACGGTTGAACTTGAGCCTGATACAGAATATAAAGTATTTGTAGATGGTACAAATATCGGTAAAATGAAGTCAAATCTTGCTGGAAAGATTAGTATAAGCATAGAGGTAGAGCCTGAAAAGCAGTATAAGATTCAGGTTGTTAAGTTGTAATATTTATAAACTTGCCAAGTAGTGTAATATGACACAATAATCATAGCTGTTCACGCATAAGTGTGGACAGCAGCCGATAATGAGGATAAGTATGGCAAAATCTAAAAAAAAGACGGTTTTTTTCTGTAAGCAGTGCGGATATGAATCATCTAAGTGGCTTGGACAGTGTCCCGGATGTCATGAGTGGGATTCATTTGTTGAAGAACCAGTTGCAAAAGCGGTACCGGGAGTTTCGGGTACCGTTTCTGCGACTAAAAAGGATGCAGTTCCGACGCTGCTTTCTAATGTTACCACAGATGATGAAAACAGAATAAGTACAAAAATATCAGAGATGGACAGAGTTCTCGGAGGAGGTATTGTTGTCGGTTCGCTTGTGCTCGTGGGAGGTGATCCCGGCATAGGAAAATCAACACTTTTGCTTCAGATGTGCAGAAATCTTTCGGATGAGGGTAAAAAAGTTCTCTATGTATCAGGTGAGGAATCACTTCGCCAGATAAAAATGAGAGCAGAGAGACTTGGAACATTTTCTAGAGACATTTCCATATTGTGTGAGACGGATCTTGATATAATATCAAACAGCATAACTGACATGATGCCTGATGTTGTCATAATAGACTCGATACAAACTATGTATAGGGAAGATGTAGGCTCTGCACCAGGAAGCGTAAGCCAGGTAAGGGAAGCTACAAGTATTCTTATGAGGATAGCAAAGGGGCTTCATATAACGGTATTTATCGTCGGCCATGTTACAAAAGAAGGTGTGGTGGCAGGTCCGAGGGTTCTCGAACATATGGTAGATACGGTGCTTTATTTTGAGGGAGACGGTGGTGCATCGTTCAGATTTTTAAGAGGAGTAAAGAACAGATTTGGTTCGACAAATGAGATCGGTGTATTTGAGATGCGTGCAGATGGGCTTAGGGAAGTTTTAAATCCATCTGAATATATGCTTCAGGGAAAGCCTGAAAATGAAGCCGGGTCGGTCGTTGCGTGTTCTATAGAGGGGACAAGACCGATACTTGTTGAGGTACAGGCACTTGTGTGCCGCACTAATTTTAATATGCCTAGAAGAACATCAGCGGGTACTGATTATAACAGGGTAAATCTTCTATTGGCAGTAATGGAAAAAAGGATAGGGCTGCATCTGGGCGACTGCGACGCATATATAAATGTCGCAGGAGGTATGAGGATAAATGAGCCTGCACTTGACATGGGCATAGTTCTTGCTGTTCTTTCAAGTTATAAAAATATAGCTATTGACAGTAAGACGATATGTTTTGGCGAGGTTGGACTTGTAGGCGAGGTAAGAGCAGTAAACCAGGCAGAGCAGAGAGTTCTCGAAGCTGCAAAACTTGGTTTTGACAGATGTATTATGCCTAAAGTAAATTGTGAAAGTTTAAGTATTGACAGTTCACAGTTAAAAGGGATGAAACTTGTAGGAGTTAAGAGTATATATGAATTGCTGGAGGAAATATAAATGGAGTTGAAGGAAACAGAAAAAACTACGGAAGTTGTATTGGAGAGAATGGAAAATACAATGATGAATCTTGAACAGATGTCATTTGATTCAATAAATATAACTGACCGTATAGTTACATTACTTAGTGATGCCAGAGAACTGTTTGCAGCTTTCAAGACAGGTGATGAAAAAGATAAAGAAGAAGCATTACAGGGAGTTGAAAGCATTTTTAATCAGCTTTTGGAGACTTCATTTGAAGTAAACAATGTATCTCATGAATTGGAAAAAGAAACTGTATATCAGAGAGAAACTGTAGATTCTATCAGGCAGATAGTTGATTATCTGTATGCCATATCCGGTGACGGAATGTTTTGATTTTTATATTAAATATATATTTTATTAAAATGTGATACTTGTAAAAGATATTATAGGAATGGAGATAATCGTGGGAAAATATGAATTTATCGCACCATGTCATTTTGGACTGGAAGCGGTTTTAAAGAAAGAGATAATACGACTCGGATACGAGATAGTAAAAGTGGAAGATGGAAAAGTGACATTTACGGGAGATTCAGATGCAATCTGCCGTGCAAATATATTTCTTAGAACAACAGAAAGAATACTGCTTAAGATAGGCAGCTTTAAGGCAACTACATTTGATGAACTCTTTGAGGGGACAAAAGCACTGCCGTGGGAAAATTACATTCCTGAAAACGGAAAGTTCTGGGTTACGAAAGCCACATCCATAAAAAGTAAGTTATTCAGTCCGTCAGACATACAGTCCATTATGAAAAAGGCAATGGTTGACAGACTTAAATCCAAATATAATGTAAGTTGGTTTCAGGAGGATGGAGCAAGTTATCCGGTGAGGGTAACTATAATGAAAGATGAAGTAGTGGTGGGGCTTGACACATCGGGAGAGTCACTTCACAAGAGAGGTTATCGTCTTGCCACCGTAAAAGCACCGATTACGGAGACGCTTGCAGCGGCGCTTATCATGCTCACACCGTGGAATAAAGAACGCATACTGCTCGACCCGTTCTGCGGAAGCGGTACATTTCCTATTGAAGCGGCAATGATAGGAGCAAATATCGCACCGGGCATGAACCGTTCGTTTATCTCAGAGGAATGGACACATATCATTCCTAAAAAAGAGTGGTATGATGCCATCGATGAAGCCGAGGATATGATAATCAGAGACATAGAGATGGATATACAGGGCTACGATATAAGTGAAAATGCGATAAAAGCAGCAATGGAAAATGCGAGAAATGCGGAGGTGGACCATCTTGTTCATTTCCAGAGACGACCGTTAAACCAGACGAGCCACCGCAAGAAATATGGTTTTATCATAACAAATCCACCATACGGAAGACGACTCGATGAACCTGACGAAATGCCTTTACTTTATAAAGAGATAGGAAATGTCTATAGAAGTCTTGACTCATGGTCAATGTATCTTATAACAGCTTATGAGCAGGCTGAAAAGTACATCGGCAGGAAAGCGGACAAAAACCGCAAGATATATAACGGCATGATGAAAACATATTTTTATCAGTATATGGGACCAAAGCCGCCGAGAAGATAGTGCTGTAAAATTCGCGTGTTAATTATGTTGCAAAAAAAGATGTATATAGTATAATAATGTTAATATTATTTGGAATATCAGGCAGAACACAGGAGTCTGCTGATTTTTGGGGCGAATAGAAATAATCTGAACAGGGGAACTTTATTTTATAATAGAGTTCCCTAAAATATTGCTTTTAGATGTGGCAGAATTATTGCTTTTCAGGTGTGGCAAGACATACTGCTCTTATCGCTGCACAGCTTGACATTAGCTGTCAGCCTGTGCGACAATAAATAAATTGCGTAGCAATACAGCAATCCACAAGACTTTAGAGATGGAGGAAAACATGAAGGAATTATTAAAGTATATAAAGGATTACAAAAAGGAATGTGTCCTCGGTCCTTTATTCAAGCTGTTAGAGGCCTGTTTTGATCTTACGGTGCCTATCGTGATGGCAAAGATAATTGATGAAGGAATCGCAAAAAGTGATTCTCATTTTATACTTGTCTACGGCGGTGTCCTGATACTTTTAGCAGCGGTCGGACTTTTAAGTTCGATAACTGCACAATATTTTGCGGCTAAGGCAGCAGTAGGATTTGCCACAAATTTGAGACACGGACTTTTTAAACATATTGAGTCACTTTCATTTACGGAGATGGATACGGTCGGTATCTCAACTCTTATTACAAGAATGACAAGTGATATAAACCAGATGCAGTCAGGTGTAAATATGGCACTCAGACTGTTCCTGCGCTCGCCATTTATTGTGTTTGGTGCAGCAGTCATGGCATTTACGGTTGATATAAAAGCTGCAATAGTGTTTGCTGTTGTTATCCCCATCCTTGCCATTGTCGTACTTGGAATAATGGCTGTCAGTATGCCGCTTTACAGAAAAGTTCAGGCAGGACTTGATGGTATTCTAGGCAGGACAAGACAAAATCTTACGGGTGTGCGTGTTATCAGGGCATTTGACAAAGAGGAAGCGGAAAAAGAAGATTTCAACAATGAAAATCAGATACTTACAAATCTACAGCTTCTTGTAGGAAGAATATCAGCACTTACAAATCCGGTGACATATATCTTTTTGAATGTAGCACTTGTCGTACTTTTGTATGTCGGTGCGATAAGAGTTGACGGAGGAGTTCTCACACAGGGAAAAGTTATTGCACTCGTTAATTATATGTCACAGATTCTTGTTGAACTTATAAAACTTGCAAATACCATTGTGCTTTCTACAAAGGCTGTTGCCTGTGGAAAAAGAATACAGACTGTATTTGAGATGAAACCGTCGATTACGGATGATTTTGTTTCGGAGGATGAAGAAAACATAAGTTTAAAAGATACGGATAGTGCAAAAAGTGGTGAGCTTAAATCTGATACGAATAATGATATGAAAAATACGATAGCTTTAGGAAAAGACTTAAGTAATAATTCAGCAGATAAAAATGCAAAAGGTGCAGAGGTTGTATTTGAAAATGTAGACCTGACATATAAAGGTGCAGGGGATAAGTCACTTGAAAACATATCATTTACGGCTAATGCCGGCTCGACTATAGGTATCATAGGAGGAACAGGTTCAGGAAAATCTTCACTTGTAAACCTTATACCGAGATTTTATGATGCGACCGCAGGAAAAGTTCTTATCGACGGAAAAAATGTAAAAGATTATAAAGTATCAGAAGTAAGAAGTATTGTCGGTATCGTTATGCAGAAAGCCGTGTTATTTAAAGGCAGCATAAGAGAAAACATGAAGTGGGGAAATGATAAGGCAACCGATGACGAGATAAATTTTGCACTTGAAAATGCACAGGCGGCAGAGATAGTCGCAGGCAAAGAGGGCGGTCTTGATTATATGATAGAGCAGAGCGGACGCAATCTTTCAGGTGGACAAAAACAGAGATTTACGATTGCAAGAGCACTTGTAAGACGACCAAAAGTCCTTATATTAGATGACAGTGCGTCAGCACTTGATTTTGCAACTGATGCGAAACTCAGAAAATCACTTAAACAGCTTGGTTATGAGCCGACAACATTTATCGTATCGCAGAGAACATCGTCAATAAAGCACGCCGATATGATACTTGTACTCGACGACGGAAAAGTCGTTGGAAAAGGAACTCATGACGAACTTCTTGAAAATTGTGAAGTTTACCATGAAATTTATATGTCACAGTTTAAAGATAAAAAAGCAGATGAGGAGGTGTCAGCATAATGGAAAAGAAAAAATCACAGTGGGAAACAATAAAGCGTGTTTTGAAATATACAAAAAAATACAACATTTATATAGCTTTTTCACTGATACTCGCAGCGGTAACGGTAGTGCTTACACTTTATCTTCCTATACTTACGGGTAATGCAGTTGACCTGATGCTCGGAAAAGATGCTGTCAAATTTACCGGACTTATGGCTATTTTAAAGAAGATGGCAGTTATAATAGCGTTTACGGCACTTGCACAGTGGCTTATGAATATTTGCAACAACAAGATAACTTACAATGTTGTAAGGGATATAAGAAAAGATGCGTTTGAAAAAATTCAGATACTTCCATTAAAATATATTGACGGACATCCGTCAGGTGATGTTGTGAGCAGGGTTATCGCAGATGCCGACCAGTTTGCAGACGGACTTCTTATGGGATTTACACAGGCATTTACGGGAGTGCTTACGATACTTGGAACGCTTATCTTTATGTTAAGCCTCAATGTATGGATAACACTTGTCGTTGTAATTGTAACGCCGTTGTCATTTTTTGTTGCGAGTTTTATTGCTAGAAAGACATACACTATGTTTAAATTGCAATCGGCAACAAGAGGAGAGCAGACAGCACTTATAGATGAGATGGTAGGAAACCAGAAAGTTGTGCAGGCATACGGACACGAGAAAGAAGCACTTGATAAGTTTGACGATATAAACAAGAGACTTCAAAAATATTCACTTCAGGCAACATTCTTCTCATCAATAACAAATCCGGCAACAAGATTTGTCAACAATATCGTGTATGCAGGAGTAGGAGTGACTGGAGCATTTTTCGCATTAAACGGGTATCTTTCAGTGGGAATGTTATCATGCTTTTTAGGTTATGCTAACCAGTACACAAAGCCGTTCAATGAGATTTCAGGCGTAGTAACGGAACTTCAGAATGCCATTGCGTGTGCGGCGAGAGTTCTTGAACTTATCGACGAAGAACCTCAGATACCGGAGGACGATGATGCCGTTGAGCTTACCGGAGTAAAAGGAGAGGTGGAACTTTCAGGAGTTTACTTCTCATATGTCGAGGACAAAAAACTTATCACCGACTTTAACCTTGATGTAAAACCGGGACAGAGAGTTGCAATAGTAGGACCTACCGGCTGCGGAAAAACAACGCTTATAAATCTTTTGATGAGATTTTATGATGTAAATGAGGGAAGCATAAAAGTAGACGGAACAGACATAAGACATCTCACAAGGGCAAGTCTCAGGAAAAACATAGGAATGGTGCTTCAGGAGACTTGGCTTAAAGACGGTACTATATTTGAAAATATCGTTATGGGAAAACCGGATGCGACAAAAGAAGAAGTAATCGCGGCGGCAAAAGCAACCCACGCACACAGCTTTATAAAAAGACTTGCAAACGGTTATGACACGGTGATAAAAGAGGACGGAGACACATTGTCACAGGGACAGAAGCAGCTTCTCTGTATCACAAGAGTAATGCTCTTAAAACCGCCAATGCTCATACTTGATGAGGCAACATCGTCAATAGATACAAGAACTGAGATAAAGATACAAAACGCATTTGGAAAGCTGATGGAGGGAAGAACAAGTTTTATAGTTGCACACAGGCTTTCGACGATACAGAATGCGGATATTATACTTGTAATGAAAGACGGAAATATAATAGAGCAGGGCAATCATGATGAACTGCTTAAGAAAAAAGGATTTTATTATAATCTTTATAATAGTCAGTTTGCGTAAAAAAGTCACAATTCACACAGAATACAAGATACAGATATAGTTTTGCAAACTTGTTTGCAGAAAACAATATCTGTATCTTGTATCAAGGCGAATAGCCTGACCCAAACGACATGACTAAGCTTTAAGCAGTTTGAAAAACTGCGGTTTTCGCTTTGGCGAAAATGCTTAGGAATGTCGTGATGGGTTCTGTGTGAATTGGTTAAAAATATTAAGATATATTATAGTTTTGCAAACTTGTTTGCAGAAAACAATATCTATATCTTGTATCAAGGCGAATAGCCTGACCCAAACGACATGACTAAGCTTTAAGCAGTTTGAAAAACTGCGGTTTTCGCTTTAGCGAAAATGCTTAGGAAGGTTGTTTAACTCAGGTGTGAATTGCAAAAGGTGTGGACGATAGTTATGAAACAATATATAAATTTTTGTAGGAATTGTGGAGTTAAGAGATTTTTTATGGGAAATGAACCATATTTTATAGGTGAGTCATGCATAAATAAATTGAAAGGAATTAATAGAACTAAAGAGTTGTTTGGTTCTGTTCCTGAAGAGTATGAAAATCAAAGTTCTAATCCTGTTTTATTAACACCAAAATATATAATTGATAAAAAAACATACGAGTTTTTGAAAGGTAAATATGATAAAATGGAGTTTATACCAGTATTTTTTCATGATAAATAATTAGGATTATTTTCTAATGTTAATAAAATGAGTTGAAAAATTATAAATGAAAATGTTTATAAAGTGAAAAATATTTTGTAGGTTTTAAAGGAGTAAAAATAATGAGTACAAAAATAGGTAAAGATAAAAAGGTTCTTGTTCTTGATTTGGATGGTACGCTTACCAATTCGCAGAAGGAGATTACGGACAGAACATTGGATGCTATTATGAAAATGCAGGAGCAGGGGCACAAGATTGTGATTGCGACGGGCAGACCTACGCCGGGGGCGGAACCTGTTGCGAAGAAACTTAAACTTGATAAGTTTGGTGGTTTTATCGCAGCGTTTAACGGCGGTCAGATTACTGACTGTGGTACGGGTGAGGTTATTTATCAGCAGACACTTCCGGAGGATATAGTTCCCAAACTTTTTAAACTGGCTGAGGAGCTTAATATCGGACTTGTTTCATATGACAGGACAGGGATAATCGCTGCGGACAGACCTGACAAGTATATCGACCTTGAAGCGAGGATAAATCATCTGCCGGTTTCATATAAAAAGAATATTATAGAATATATTGATTTTCCTCTCAATAAGTGTCTTGGAACAGCAGAGCCGGAGGTTGCTCCTGAAAAAGAGCAGGCTTTTAAGGACAGATTTGGTGACAGGATAAATGTGTCACGCTCAGAGCCGTTTTTTATTGAGATTACACCGAAGGGCATTGATAAGGCGGCTTCTTTAGAACATCTCTGTGAGATAATCGGAAGTTCAAGGGAAAATATGATAGCCTGTGGTGACGGCTTTAATGATATTTCTATGATAAAGTATGCGGGTGTCGGTGTTGCTATGGCAAATGCACAGGAGGAAGTAAAGGCAGTAGCAGATTATATAACGGCTTCCAATGATGAGGATGGTGTCGCACAGGTTATATATGAGATGATATTGAAGGAAAATGATTGATTTAAGTGGATAAGTTAAGTTGTTATGCTGCTTTTGAATATGTTTTAAAATAAGAAAAACTAAAATGATTTTAAGTGAATATCTTTCATCGATAAAATGAAAAAAATTGAATGAAAGGTATTTACTTTTTTTTAATTGCGTATATAATGGTACTTGCACTTGAGAAAAAAACATTATTAAGATGAATTTGATTCATCTTAATGCAATAGTGATTTGGTAACTTTTTAACTGAGATACATGTTATTTATGTATCTGAAAGATATTATATGAGGAGAAATAATCATGAATAACGGAATTGAAATCAGATGGCATGGTCGTGGCGGTCAGGGAGCAAAGACAGCAGCTTTACTTCTTGCAGATGTAGCATTTAAGACAGGACAGTATGTTCAGGGATTTCCTGAGTATGGTCCGGAGCGTATGGGTGCACCTATTACGGCTTACAATAGAATTAGTGAAGACAAGATCCGTATTCATTCTAATATATACACACCTGATTATGTGGTTGTTGTAGATGAGACACTCCTTGACTCAGTTGATGTTACGGCAGGTCTTAAGAAAGACGGTGCTATCATTATCAACACACCAAAGTCAAGAGACGAGATTAAGGATAAGCTCAATGGCTATGAGGGAAAGGTTTACACTGTAGATGCAAGACACATCTCAGTAAAGACACTTGGAAAGAATTTCCCTAACTCACCGATGCTCGCAGCAGTAGTTGCAGTAAGTAATGTAATGCCGAGAGATACATTTATTAGAGAAATGAGAGCTTCATACCAGCACAAATTTGCAAAGAAGCCTGAGGTCATTGACGGAAATATGGAAGCTCTTGAGATGACATTTGATACACTTGCAGAAGATATCGACAAAGATATGAGCATGACTGCATAGCATGACTGCATAGCATTATTGCACAGCATGACTGCATAGCATTATTGCATAGATAAAAGTACATAATAAATAGCTGACAAGAAATAAATGCCAAAAATAAGTTGTCCTAAGTGTATGAAAATACACAATGTGCTCTGCATCAGGAATGCAGGGCACAAATTTTTCCTGATATGAAAAAATGTAAATATCACAAACTTAAAAAAGGCAGATTTATTTCATTAAAATATATTTAAAATTAAAAATGATATGAGGGACGGGTTTACATTTCCCTTTAATCATAAATGACTATAGGTAATTGCGATACTCTCAGTAATGTATATGTTGCACAAATTTTTGCAATATAATTTTAGTTTCAAAATCATGCAATCACCTGATAAACAAATAAATTGATTGGAGAAAAAAATGAGAACCGATATTACAAAAATAAATGAACAAACTCCTGTCGGTGAGCTTACAGAGGGTCTTATGGTATTTGCCGGAGGAACTTCAAAGCTTTTTAATACAGGAGAGTGGAGAACAAATACACCGGTATTTAAAGCAGATTTATGCAAACAGTGTTTACTCTGTGCACCTGTCTGTCCGGATGTGAGTATTCCGGTTGTTGACGGAAAGAGACTTGATTTTGATTATGACCATTGCAAGGGCTGTGGAATATGTGCAAAAGTCTGTCCATTTGGGGCGATTGAGATGAAGGAGGGCGTAGAATAATGGCTATTAAAGAACGTATGTCAGGAAACGAGGCAGTATCATATGCTATCCGTCAGGTAAATCCGGATGTTATGCCGGCATTTCCTATAACACCTTCAACAGAAATACCGCAGATGGTATCTACATATATTGCAAACGGTGAGATGGATACAGAGTTTATCCCGGTAGAGAGTGAACATTCATCAATGAGTGCTGCAATCGGAGCAGAGGCAGCAGGAGCAAGAAGTCTTACTGCAACATCATCGGCAGGACTTGCACTTATGTGGGAGGAACTTCTTCTTGCAGCATCAAACAGACTTCCGCTTGCACTCACACTTGTAAACCGTACACTTTCAGGTCCTATAAATATTAACTGCGACCATTCAGACGGTATGGGTGCGAGAGATACAGGATGGATTCAGATATATGCAGAGAACAATCAGGAGGCATATGACAATTTCATTCAGGCATATCCTATCGCAGAGGATAAGAGGGTGCATCTTCCTATTATGATATGTCAGGACGGATTTATCACAAGCCATGCTGTTGAAAATATTGAGCTTATGGAGGATGAGCTTGTAAAAGATTTCGTCGGTGAATATGAGCCTGAAGAGTATCTTTTAAATCCGGGTAAGCCTATAGCAGTAGGTCCTTATTCAGTGACAAATTATGCTATGGAAGCAAAGAAAAATCAGGAGACAGCATTAGAAAACGCAAAAGAAGTTATACTTGAAGTGGCAAAGAAATTTAAAGAGATTTCAGGCAGGGAGTATGGACTTTTTGAAGAATATAAGACAGAAGATGCCGATTATATCATGCTTATCATGGGTTCGGCAGCAGGAACGGCAAAAGAGGCAGTTGACAATCTTCGTGAGCAGGGAAAGAAAGTGGGAGTGCTTAAACTCAGAGTATTCCGTCCGTTCCCGGCAGAGGAGATAGCAAAAGCACTCAAAGGCTGTAAGGCAGTCGCAATTATGGACCGTTGTGAAAGCTACAATGGAAACGGCGGACCTCTTGGAAGTGAAGTTACAGCAGGACTTTACAGAAGCAAAGTAATGATTGAAGCTGTAAATTATATTTATGGTCTTGCAGGCAGGGATTTCACGGTAAATGAAGTATATGATATATTTGCTGAACTTGAAGAAGCAGTAGAGAATGGAAAGAAAGTAGAGCAATATCAGTATATCGGATTACGCAAATAATAGGAGGCCATAATGAGCGATTACAGTTTAAAAACAATGATGAATAAACCAGAGCGTCTTGCACCGGGACACCGTATGTGTGCAGGATGTGGTGCGACGATAGCAGTTCGTGCCGTGCTTCGTGGACTTCATGAGGGAGATAGGGCAGTTATAGGAAATGCAACAGGCTGTCTGGAGGTATCTTCATTCATGTACCCATATACGGCATGGGAGGATAGTTATATACACAACGCATTTGAAAATGCAGGAGCAACACTCAGTGGTGTTGAAACGGCATACAAGGCACTCAAAAAGAGAGGGAAACTTCCAAAGGACGAAACATTCAAATTTATCACATTTGGTGGTGACGGTGGAACATATGATATAGGATTTCAGTCACTCTCAGGAGCAATGGAGAGAGGACATGACATGGTATATGTGTGTTACGACAACGGTGCATACATGAACACAGGTATTCAGCGTTCATCAGCAACACCAATGTATGCAGATACGACAACAACACCTGTAGGAACACAGTCTAATGGTAAGATGCAGAACCGCAAAGACCTTGCAAGCATCATTGCAGACCATGATGTACCATATGTTGCACAGACAACACTCTTACAGGATTTTAAAGACATTCACAGAAAATCAGAAAAAGCAATCTACACAGAGGGAGCAAGTTTCTTAAACATCATGACACCATGTCCAAGAGGATGGAGATATGATGCATCAGAGATAATGAAAATATGCAAACTTGCCGTAGAAACCTGCTACTGGCCACTCTTTGAGGTAGACCATGGAAAATGGATACTCTCATATGAGCCAAAGAAGAAACTTCCTATCGAAGACTTCTTAAGAGAACAGGGAAGATTTAAACATCTTTTCAAAAAAGGAAACGAGGACCTGATAGCCCAGTTCCAGGCAGAAGTAGACAGAAGATGGGAAGACCTTCAGTATAAATGTGCGAGATAGTATGAAAAACATAAGTAATGCAAGGCTGAACTGTTACAAACATAAAAGCAGGTTTTTGTACTATGGTTGCATTTTAATATAAAGTATGTTAAGGCGTTAAATTAAATATATAAATTATGACAGGAGTATGTTGAAATGATGACATACTCCTGTTTGCTATTTATTATATGTAATGTTAAAATGGGGGTATGTTCAGTGAGTTTATATAATGCCTAAAAGCCGTTAAATAGGAACTAATGTCTGATAGAAATTAATTACATTTGGGTGATGGGGGACTCTTAAATCAGGTGATTGTGATGGAACTGGAAGCGGATTGTGCATAGCACAAACTTTATATGAGCAAGTAGCAAAGTGTATGACGAATGTCATTGACTTATTGATTTATGGAGGAATGATAAATTATGGGAAGAAAAATTAAATTGCCGGTGGGGATTGAGGATTTTAAGGAAATACGACAGGAAGAATTTTACTATATTGATAAGACAAAATTGTTGGAGCAGCTTCTTGAAAAGTGGGGAAAGGTAAATCTTTTTACCAGACCAAGGCGATTTGGGAAAACTTTAAATATGAGTATGCTGCGTTATTTTTTTGAAATCGGAACAGATGAATCACTGTTTGACGGATTATATATTAAAAATAATAAAAAAATCTGTGAGGAATATATGGGAAAATTTCCGGTTATATTTATCTCACTTAAAAATGTTGAGGGGCTTGACTTTGAGACAGCATTATACAGATTTGTTGAGATTATTGGCAGAGAAGCCGAAAGATTTTATTTTTTATTGGATAGTAAAAAATTAACGGTAAATGAAAAAGAGAGATATAAGACACTTATCCGTTTAGATAATGGCAGATATTCAATGGATGTAAATATTCTTGCGTCAGCATTGAGATTATTATCTGAACTCCTTTATAAACATTATGGTAAAAAGACAATAATAATTATAGATGAATATGATGTTCCTTTAGATAAAGCATTTCAGAATGGCTACTACAGAGAAATGGTATCACTTATACGAGCAATGTTTGGGGACGCACTTAAAACCAATGATTTTTTACAGTTTGCCGTTTTGACAGGGTGTCTCCGCGTTTCAAAAGAAAGTATTTTTACAGGATTAAATAATTTTAAAGTGCTTTCAATCGCAGATACACGCTTTGACGAGCAGTTTGGGTTTACGGATGAAGAAGTGCAAACACTTTTGGAGTCATACGGTCTTTTGGAGCATATTTCAGAGACAAAAGAATGGTATGACGGTTATCACTTTGGTGATGCTGATGTTTACTGCCCGTGGGATGTTATAAATCATGTAGACAGACTGTGCGGTGAACCGGATGCAAAGCCGCAGTCATACTGGATAAATACAAGCGGAAACGGACTTGTCAAACGCTTTATCGATAAGGCAAATAAGACTACAAGGGATGAAATTGAGCGTTTGATTTCAGGGGAAACAATCGAGAAGCAGGTCAGTCTTGAACTGACATATGATGAAATCGATACTACTATCGACAATCTTTGGAGTGTATTATTTACAACGGGGTATCTGACTCAGACTGGTATGACTGAAAGTGGTGCGTATAAGCTTGTTATTCCGAATAAAGAGGTCAGGGAGGTTTATAAACTTCAGATACAAGAATGGTTTAAGAGAACAGTAATGAGCAACAAAGAACAGTTAAAAAACTTTTGGAAAGCATTTGACGTGGGAGACACAAAGGCGGTTGAGAATTATCTGAACAGGACACTAAGCAATTCGATAAGTGTTTTCGACACAAAGGCAAGGGACGAGGAAAAAGAAAGTTCTTATCATACGCTTTTGGTTGGACTTTTGGTAGGAAATGCAGACTGGCTCGTAAAATCAAATGTTGAAGCAGGAGACGGTTTCGCCGACATAATAGTTGAGACAGAAGACTTTGACGCAGGTATCATTATTGAACTTAAATATTCAAAGACATTTTCGGGAATGGATAAAGCCTGTGAAAAAGCAATTACCAAGATTAAAGAAAAAAGATATGATGAATATCTGAAAAACGATGACAGACATGATATTATGATTTATGGAATTGCCTTTTGTAAGAAAAAGTGCAAGGTGATTGCACATAAAATTTAAAACTATCAAGCAGGTGGCAAAGCGTATGGAAAATAACAGTTTGATTAAGAAATATACAACCAAAATTTATCAAAATGCAGATTGTGAATATCAGCTTGGTTAAGAGATATACAAATAAAATTTATTAAAAAAGAAAGGAAAAACAAATGAATAAAAAACAGTACAAGTTAATAGCATTATCACTTGCGATGACTATGGCAGTGAGCAGTATTTCATATGCGGCAAATGCGGACAGAAAGGTATCAGCAGCAGCAAAAACTGACAATGAGGTTTTGACTGTGGCAAAGAAAGATATTATAAGAAAGAACGAGACAAATGTTTCATCGGGTCCCGTCATCGAGGAGCCTGAAATCCCTGCAAAGAGCAAGATAAGTTTTACAAGACTGGGCAGTAAAAAAGTAAAGATAAGCTGGAGCAGGTCTGCCGGTGCAGAAAAGTATATTTTATATAAAAAGACAAATAACAATGGGTATAAAATAGTCGCAAAAACAACCAAATTAAAATTTACGGATAAAAAGGTTGTGGCAGGAAAAAGATATAAGTATTATGTTAAGTCACAAAGGACATACGATGGAAAGACATATGCAAGTAATTCAAATGCTAAAAGTTTCAGGATTGCAAATTTTGTGAACACAAAACATCAGAAGTACAGTTACAGTGAGATGTGCGGTGATATAAAGTCATTTAAAAATACTTATTCTGATTATGTCAGTGTAAAAGTTGTGGGAAAATCAAATGATAAAAGAAATATATATGATGTTGTCATAGGAAACAAGAAAGCCAAAAAGACATTGCTTGTTATTGGAAATATTCATGCAAGGGAATATATGACGGCACAGCTTTGTATGGCACAGATAGAAAGTTACCTTAAAAATTACAATGGAAGTGTCAAGGGAGTAAAAGTAAAAAATGTTTTAAATAAGATGGCGGTACATTATATTCCGATGGCAAATCCTGACGGTACAACAATTTCTCAGTTTGGAATTTCAAAGATAAGAGACAAAAAGCTTCGTAAGGCTCTGTATAAAATGTCTGGTGCATCACATACGGCAACATGGAAAGCAAATGCCAGAGGAGTTGACCTTAACAGAAATTCAAATTCGCATTTTAAGGCAAATCATGGTGGAAAGCGTGGAAGTGAGGGATTTTCAGGAACATCGGCAGCAAGTGAGCCGGAAACAAAGGCAATCGCAGGATTGTTAAAACAGTTAAAAAATAACAAGACATTAAAAGGTGTCGTAAATTATCATGCTATGGGCTCTATAGTATTTGGAAGCGGCGGAAGCGGAAAAGTTAAAAAAGAAACACAGAAAATGTACCGGCTCGCAAGAAAGATAACAGGATATGCAAGCGGGGACAGTTATGGTTCTTCAAGCGGTCCTAGTGTCGGAAGTATGCGTGATTATGTGATGGAAAAGATTAAATCACCGTGTATAACACTTGAGATAGGTGTAGCAGGCTGTCCGTTGCCGATTTCGCAATTTTCTTCGATATGGAGAAAAAATGAGAGTCTTGTATTGAGAGAGGCAAAGCTTCTGCTGTAGGAGTGTTTGTAAATATAATCAAAAACAGTCAGGAGCATACAATCCGTGAAAATCGGCTGTATGCTCCTAGTGTACTGACCTGTTGATATTTTGCCAAATAACTTGTATAAATTTCCATCTGCTTCGTTGTCATCAATCGCCGTAGCCCGCTACGGCTCATTCTTCCGTCTTGCAGACTGAAAATTTATCCTAAGTTATTTAACTAAAAGTCATCAGGTCAGTACACTAGGTTTTCAAAGCAATAGAAAAATCCTTTACTTTCTAAATCTTATCTTAGCATAAGCTTCTATCTCCTCGACACATTTCTCAAAACCGAGTTTTGAACTGTCAAGACAGAGGTCATAATATCTTGCATCTGTCCAGTGATGTCCCGTGTGATAGTGATAAAAGTCCGAACGGTATTTGTCAGTGCGTTCAATAAATTTTTTAGTTTCTTTTTCGCTGAAACTGTTACGCTCCATAGCCCTTGCAAGACAGAAATCATCATCAGCATGAACAAAAACACTGAGTACATCAGGATTGTCTCTTAATATGTAATTTGCACATCTTCCGACAATGATGCAGGATTCTTTTTCGGCAAGTTCTTTGATTGTCTTAGCCTGATAATTAAAAAGATTGTCATCGGAGACAAAGCCCTTATCCTCAGGTGGAAGAAGTTCGCCCGTGTAAGGGCGGCTTAAAGTCTTGAACCAGCCTGCATGACGGATTTTTTCATCGGACATACCGAAAAGTCTTTCATTAATGCCACTGTCCTCAGAAGCCATCTTCAAAATTTCACGGCTGTAGCAGTTGATACCAAGTTTTTGGGCAAGCATGGCAGCGATAGTTTTACCGCCGCTGCCGTATTGGCGAGAAACCGTAATAACCATATTTCCCATAGTGATACCTCCTTTTGTTTTGTGAATAGTTGCGAAACTGACTGCAATTTAATCAGATATTACGATAGTTTCGCAAATATATATTTTGAATAAAAATAAAAAGTAGTGGTTTACATAGCCAAGCTCCTATGGAATGAAATTCCTATGGAGCTTATCTATTTATTTTACTCAATAAGTAGTGTTCTGCAGAAGAATGTATAATGGCATCTTGATAAAGATGCCTATACATTCTTCTAATGCCAAGCTCGTTAGAGCTTGGCTATTTATTCTCCCAGATAAGCTTTCTTTATCGAGTCATTTTCAAGTAATTCACTTGCTTTGCCGCTTGTTACGATTTTTCCTGTTTCAAGTACATATGCCCTGTCTGCGATTGAGAGAGCTTTTTTTGCGTTCTGTTCTACAAGAAGAACAGTTGTACCGGATTTGCTTATAGACTCGATAATATCAAATATCTCATTTACAAGGATTGGTGAAAGTCCCATTGACGGCTCATCCATAAGGATGATTGATGGTTTTGACATGAGTGCGCGTCCCATGGCGAGCATCTGCTGTTCACCACCGCTCAATGTTCCTGCCGACTGGTTCTTTCTCTCGGCAAGTCTTGGAAATCTTTCATATATGCTTTCAAGATCTTTGTTTAAGTTTTCTTTGTCTTTTCTAGTGTATGCTCCTAATTTAAGGTTTTCATATACGCTTAAGTCTGCAAAAACGCGTCGCCCCTCAGGGACATGAGCCATTCCCATTGATACTATTTTATGTGCAGGTATCTTTGTTATGTCTTTTCCCTCAAACATAACACTTCCTTTTTTAGGAGAGAGAAGTCCTGTTATCGTGTGTAGGGTAGTAGTCTTACCTGCACCGTTGGCACCGATAAGAGCGATAACCTCACCTTTATTCACTTCAAAAGAGATACCTTTAATCGCCTGTATCATTCCATAATATACTTCTAAATCTTTAACTTCAAGCATTGCCATAATTTATCCCTCATTTCTAAAATTAAAAAGATGCTGCAATCCAAACTCAACAACATAGTGGTTTACACAAGAAACTCCTATGGAGAATGTCTCCTATGGAGTTTCTCTATTTACTCACCTAGATAAGCTTTAATAACCTGTGGGTTATTTAACACATCTGATGTATCGCCTTGTGCAAGCACCTCGCCGAAGTTAAGTACGGTAAGCTGTTCACAGATGCCGCTTACGAGTTTCATATCATGTTCAATAAGAAGAATAGTCATATGGAAATGGTCTCTTACGAATTTTATCATATCCATAAGTTCTTCTGTTTCATTTGGATTCATGCCGGCAGCCGGTTCATCGAGCAGAAGCAGTTTTGGGTTTGTGGCAAGTGCTCTTGCAATCTCAAGTTTTCTCTGCTGTCCGTAAGGGAGATTTTGAGCCTGGACATTCGCATCATCCTTAAGTCCGAACACTTCAAGAAGTTCCATTGCAATATCATTCATTTCTTTTTCGACTTTGTGATAGCGTGGAAGACGAAGTATGCTGTCGAGCGTTGAATAATGGTGGTTGTTGTGAAGTCCTGTTTTAACATTGTCAAGCACGGTAAGCTGTGAAAAAAGTCTTATATTCTGGAATGTTCTTGCTATTCCGGATTTGTTTATCTCTATTGTGGATTTTCCCGTAAGGTCATTACCGTCTAAGATTATCTTTCCGCTGTCGGGTTTGTAAACACCTGTCAAGAGGTTGAATATAGTTGTTTTTCCTGCACCGTTAGGTCCGATAAGTCCGTAAAGCTGCTCTTTGCCAATATTTATGCTGAAGTTGTTTACGGCACGGAGACCACCAAAAGAAATACCAAGATTTTGAACATCTAATAAAGTTTCCATACTATGCCGCCTCCTTTTTATTCTTTTTAAATGAAAGGTGTTTTTCGCGCCATTCGATAGCTTTTGGTGCCCAGTTAAAGAGCATCATGACTATAAGCACGATAGCATATATGAGCATACGGTAGTCTGACATTCCACGCAAAAGCTCAGGAAGAAGTGTAAGCACGACAGCGGCTATGATAGAGCCTCTGATATTTCCGATACCGCCGAGAACTACGAATACAAGGATGTTTATCGACATATTGTAACCGAAGTTGTTTGTGTTGGCTGTGAGGTTTGAGAGGTTGTGTGCATAAAGAACACCTGCTGCACCTGCCATTGCTGCTGATATTGTAAATGTCATAAGTTTGTATTTTGTAATATTGATACCGATAGACTCAGCGGCAATTCTGTTGTCTCTTATTGCCATAATCGCACGACCGTCTCTTGAATGAATGAGGTTTAATACTATAAATAATGTTACGAGAATAAGTATAAAACCGATAAAGAAAGTCGAGTCATTAGGTGTACCGGTTATTCCCTGAGGTCCATTTAATATAATCTTTCCATCAGGTTCCATATTTAAACTTACGGCATCTTTTGTTGAAAAATGAAATCCTTTTGAATCCTTTCCTATAAAAAGGACATTTACAAGGTTTTTGATTATCTCACCAAACGCAAGTGTAACGATGGCAAGGTAATCACCGTTTAATCGCAATACCGGAATACCAATGATGATTCCAAAGATTGCTGCCGTGATTATTCCAATGAGAAGTGCAAGAAGAAATCTCACAGTCGAATTTGTAATAGTGTCCTGCATAGCTTTTGAAAAGAATGAACTTGTAAATGCACCGACACACATAAAACCTGCATGACCAAGGCTTAATTCGCCGAGAATACCTACAACGAGATTAAGGGAAATGGCGAGTATTATATAAGTACAAAGAGGAACCATGAGTCCCTGAAAGAGAGAGGAAATCTCTCCTGCATTTATAAGAATCTGCATTATGACAAAAGCAGCTATAACTATACCATAAGTGATAATATCATTTAATTTTTGTTTAGATAATTTCTTTGACATAATATATCTGCCTCCTATACTTTTTCCTGAATTTTTTTGCCTAAGAGTCCTGTCGGTTTGACGAGAAGGACAATGATAAGTACGGCAAAAACAATCGCATCTGCCATTTGTGATGAAATGTAGGCTTTACCAAATATCTCAATAATACCTAAGAGGATACCGCCTATAAATGCACCAGGGATTGAACCTATACCACCGAATACGGCAGCGACAAAGGCTTTGATACCAGGCATTGCACCAGTGTAAGGTGTAAGACTTGGATAAGCTGAGCATAAAAGCACACCGGCGATTGCGGCAAGTCCTGAACCGATTGCAAATGTGAGTGCAATAGTTCCGTTTACATTGATACCCATAAGGAGTGCTGCTCCACGATCCTCAGACACGGCACGCATAGCCTGTCCCGGTTTTGTTTTCTGAACGAAAAGCATAAGCAGAACCATTATCACTATGCATACTAAGATAGTAATGATTGTCTCACCGGAAAGATTGAGTTTGCCTCCGGCAAGTGAAAGTCCTTCCCATTTGATAACTGATGGGAAAGTTTGTGCATTTGCTCCAAAAAGCAAAAGTGCGATATTCTGGAGTAAATAGCTGACACCTATTGCAGTGATGAGAACTGCTAGTGAAGAAGATGCATTCCTAAGTGGTTTATAAGCAATTCTTTCAATAACAATACCAAGAACCGTGCAGGCTACAATCGAAATTATAAGTGCCGGAAATGCCGGTATTCCTGCGTTTGTCATAGAAAGAAGAGATATGTAAGCACCGATCATGATTACATCTCCATGTGCAAAGTTAAGCATTTTTGCTATGCCATATACCATTGTATAACCAAGGGCAATGATTGCATAAACACTTCCAAGACTTAATCCGTTAAATAAATACGATATAAAGCTCATGGTTTACCTCCTGTTTCTTTAAAAGTAAAGTCTGTATGAGAATTGTTTAAAACTCATACAGACTTATATATTACCATATAATTACTTTAAAATCTACAAAATCATCATATAATGCAAAGAATAAAACATATTTTGCACCGGAAATTATGGTATTATCCGTTATATTTTACTCAGCTACATCATATGCACCATTTTTAACAACTACAACAGTTGGCTCTTTTGTTGGTTCACCGTCTGCAGACCATTTGATGCTCTTTGCAGTAAGACAGCTAAGCTCGATTTCTGTCATGGATTTCTTTAATGCATCTGACATATCAGAAATGCTCATATCAGGTGTGAGCTTTGCTTTCTCAGCAGCCGCTTTTATAGTGTAGATGCAGTCGTAAGCATCGGCAGCAAACTGAATAGGTGTATCTTTAAATGCCTTTTTGTAAGCTTTTACAAAAGTCTGTGTCTTATCGTCTTTTGAATCAGGTGTAAATGGTGTGAGGAACATAAGGTCTTCTGCAAGACTCTTGTCAAATCCATCAAGTGCAAGGATTCCGTCCATACCGTCACATCCGAAATACTTAGGTGTGAAGTTTGCTTTCTTTGCCTGTGCAAGGATAAGTGATGCCTCCTGATAATATATAGGAAGAAATACCATTTCTGCACCGGCACTCTTAGCTTTCTGAATCTGTACTGAGAAATCTGTCTTGCTGTCAGCAGTAAATGCTTCGGCAGCTACGATATTAAGTCCTTTTGTTTTTGATTCAGCAGCAAATTTCTGGTAGATACCTGATGAGTAAGGATCAGAACTGTTATAGATTACTGCAATTTTTGAAGCAAGTTTGTGGTCTGCGATATAATCAGCAGAAGCAATACCCTGGTTAGGATCTGAGAAACACATACGGAATGCGTTGTCATACTGGATTGACTCTACTGCCGTTGCTGATGGTGTGAGCTGGAACATATTGTCATTGTGTGTCTGCTCAACAACTGCTGTACAAGGGTTTGATGTAACAGTTCCGACAAGCATCTGCATACCCCAGTCTTTTAAGCTGTTGTAAGCGTTTACAGATTTCTCTGTGTCGTTCTGGTCATCCTGAAATTTATATTCAATCTTTTTGCCGTTGATGCCGCCGGCAGCGTTTATCTCGTCTACTGCAAGCTGAATACCATTCTGCACGGCTTTTCCGTAGATAGCTGCGTCACCTGTTGTAGGTCCGATGCCGCCAATCTTAAAAGTGTCAGTTTTTTTACTTCCTTCGTCTTTCTTGCCGCCGCAGGCACACATAGAAAATGCCATGGCTGATACAAGTACAAGGCTTAATGCCTTTTTCCATAATCTCATAATGATTCCTCCATTCATTCTTTCTTTTACTAAAGTATGGTAGTTTTTTAGAACTGATTTGTCAATAGAAAAAAGTACCAAAAGTTGAAGGAAATTAAAGCTATAATTGACAATTTTTCACCTATATATATACCAGGTGTTAAACTTTACTCAATTTGCGAAGTTTCTTTTTAAATTTCTTTCAATTTGTAAAGTGCTTTTTTAAACTGGACTGAGAAAATTATTACGGTAAATGATACTGCAATAAAATCAGCAATCGGTTCAGCCATATATACTCCGTTTGTTTTATTTGACACAAAATTTGGAACTATATAGATAAGCGGCAGAAGAAGTACAAATTTTCTCACAACTGCGACTATAACTGAGCATATTGCATTGCCTATTGCCACAAATGTCATCTGGCACGCTATCTGTATTCCAAACATAAATAACATTCCGCAATAGATTTTAAGTGCATCAGCCGTAAATGTCACAAGTGATTTATCTGAACTGAATATGCCTGCAAATACACTTGGAAACATTTGTATCAATGCCCAGAAAATAACAGAATAGCTGAGTGATACAGTGATTAGGATTTTGAATGTCTTTTTGACACGGTCTGTGTTTTTTGCGCCGTAATTGTAGCTGGTGACAGGCTGTGCTCCCTGACCGATACCCTGTAATGGAAGCATAGCGAACTGCATAACGCTTGTAAGTATTGTCATTGCTCCCACGGCAACATCACCGCCGTATTTTAAGAGTGATGAGTTGAAGCAGACTGAGATAACACTCTCGCTTGCCTGCATGACAAATGTTGAAACACCGAGAGCCATACATGGCAGGATAACATCAGCCGAAGGCATAAGGTATTTTTTCTTTATTTTCAAAAAAGTTTTTCTGCCTGTCAAAAATGAGATTACCCATATACAGGAAACACCCTGCGAAATGATGGTAGCAATGGCAGCACCTTTTACACCAAGACCAAGCACAAAAATAAATATCGGGTCGAGTATGATATTGCATACGGCTCCGATAACTACGGTAAGCATTCCTGTTTTTGAAAAGCCCTGTGCCGTTACGAAAGAGTTCATTCCGAGAGTAAGCTGCACAAAGATAGTTCCTAAAGCATAGATGTTCATATAGCTTGTTGCAAAATCTATTGTGTTGTCACTGGCACCAAATGCCATAAGGAAAAATCTGTTGCCAAAGAGAAGAACAATAGTAAGAATGATCGAAATGATTATCTGTGTCGTAAAACAGTTGCCGAGAGTTTTTTCGGCTGAGTCATTTTCGCCTTTGCCCATAAAGATTGAAGCTCTCGGAGCACCGCCGAAACCGATAAGGGCGGCGAAAGCTGATATTATCATAATGATAGGCATACAGACACCAAGTCCTGTAAGAGCAAGACTTCCGGTCTTTGGGATATGACCTATATAAATTCTGTCTACAATATTGTAGAGCATATTGACAATCTGTGATATTACGGATGGAACTGCCAGTTTTAAGAGAAGTTTTCCGACTGGTTCAGTACCTAAAAATTCTTTGTTTTCACTCATAAGGAGCCTCCATTCTTTAGTAATGAACTCTCGAAATTCTTCGTTCGTAAGATAACGGGAGTACATTGTTATTAACATAGAACACACATGGCAAAAGCCATGTGTGTTCTGTAAAAAAGATTATATCATTTTGAAGGCTGTGATGCAAGGAGTGAGGAGAGTGTGCTTAAATTCAAGTCAAAGTGAAAAACGATTCATTATTTCTTTAATAGCCAAAGCATTTTCTTCGTTTTTGCGGACAATATCTGTAAGGTCTTCCGTGATTTTTTTAGTCTGTTCCACTTTTTTAATAACATCTTTAGTGTGCATTGTAATACCGTCAGGATTATTCTGTACATTGTCAATCTGTGATTTGATATCTGAAACGGCTTTAACAAATTCGTTTGAGCAATCGTGCATTTCATGGATAATATTCTTTATCTGTCCTATTGATGTGTTGTATTCATTTGTTGCCTCAAGGAAGTCTTTAAATTGTGATTTTATATCTTCTTCCATGAAGTTTATAATGTTGTCAAAACAGTCTTGTACCATACATATGTGCTCTTTTGTTTCATTACATATATTCTGGATGGATGTGGCTGTCTGGCGTGAACTTTCTGCAAGATTACCTATTTCGTTTGCCACAATACTGAAACCGCGTCCGGCTTCACCGGCACGTGCAGCTTCAATGGAGGCATTTAAGGCAAGTAAGTTTGTCTGGCTTGTGATATCAAGAATCTGTTTTGCCATATCGTCAATCTGTGTAAGTGATTGTAGATTGACGATAGCTTCCTGAATCGCATGATTGTTTTCGTCAATCTTTATATTTGCTGTTTCAAGAGAGGTGTTTGTTATGTCTCGCATCTGGCTGATTTTTTCTATAAGCTCGCTACTCTGTGCATCACCAAGCTGTATTTTTGTTTCTACTTGTGATACAACATCTGAAATATCATTGATACCATCATCAACCTGTGAAACAGTATCATTTATCTGGTCAGTATGTCCGGCAAATTGTTCGGTTGCATTGGCATTGTCATCAACACACTGTATAAGAATATCGGAAGAGTCTGACATCTTTACCGCTGAATCTGTAAGTGAATCTGAGCATGAACCGAGTTTTTGTATAATGTCCTCAAATGAATCACTCAGAGAGTTAAGTGCCGTGCTTATCTGACCTACTTCACTGTTTGCATTGATATATTTTCGTAATTTATCGTGCTTTTTAATCTTGAGTTCTTTTAATTCCAATAATGCGTCTGTTACATAAGTAAGAGGTTTTGTATGCATATGTATAAAGAACCATGATAAAGAAGATATCATTATGCACGATATAATGCAGAATAATGCAAGTGTGCGCATTGTCTTATAGACATCTGAATATAAACTGCTTTCTTTTGCTTTTGATATAACAGCCCAGTCATGTTCTTTATCATACTGGTAAGACATTACATAGGATGTATTGTTTGAATTTTTGTATGTAAATGCATCATTAGTATTTTTTTTTCTTTTTTCTATGTCATTGATAACATTTAAAATACCTTTGTCTGTTGCTTCTTTTGTGATAAGAGAGGTATCCTCGTCATTAAAAATATACATTTTTGACGAGACATTTAGCATCGAATATTGTATAGATTTTTTGTCGTTTTTTTTTGTTTCATTTAAAAGACTTTCGAGCTTTTCCATATATGGACCACCGCCGACATAGCCTACAATAGTGCTTCCGTCTGTGTCATAGACAGGACAGTACATAGAAAGTATAAGCTTCTGTGATGCAGGGGAAACGATAATACCTGCGTTGTAAAGTCCGTTATTTTCTTTCATGGCATTTTGAAGAGCCTTTAAGGAATCACCTTTTCGCGTAGTCATACCGACAACTTTTGGATTTGAGTGGGTAACTACATGAGTATTCCATTCGCCTGAGTATATACCTTCCCAGTTGTCAAGTCCTTTAAAATAATTTTCAGTAAATTGCTGTGCTTTAAGCTGTTTGTCTTTGTTATTAAGGTCTTTTAGATAATCAATTATCATGGGACTTATACTGAATTTTTTTAAAAGGTCTTCCTGATGGGAAACATATTCGCTTATAAGTGTAGTCTGTGAATTGAGTGAAGTTTTCATGCTGTCCTGAGCACTTTTTTTCATTAATTTTGTCATTCCTGTCTGTGTGAATATATATAATATTGTTATACATATTATAGTCAGAACGGTTATTGCACTTGTCAATGCAGTTTTCATTTTTAAATTTTTAAACATAAGATACTCCTCCTTTTGTACGAAATCTTTATGTAAATATACACCACTTTACAACTTTTTTCAAAAAAAGAAATCATACAGGGCTTTCTGGTGTATAATGAATTTGAACTATAACATTAAGAAAGAAAGTGACCCTGTACGACAAAACTATTATACAACAAAAACACGCGGGATGCATCTTGTTTTAACAGCCAAGATGCATCCCGCGTTTTTTTGCTCGGTCTATTTTTTCCTGATATGAACCTCTGGGATAGCCAGATTGTCATAGTTTACGGAAGATTGTTCATTTTCATTTTCTGTCATTTCCTCGTGTGTCTTGTGTGTATGAACTTCCGGAATTGCTACATTGTCAAAAGTTAGAGCATAATCGTGTTGTTCTTCATCATGTTTTTCCTTTTTTTTATTTTTCCAATGAAACATAAAAAATCCCTCCATTTAAAAATTATTATAGTATATTGATGAAAAATGTAATAACAAGACTGTTGATAAAATCCGCAAATAAACTTCCGATAAGCGGAATTATAAGGTAAGCTTTCACGGACGGGACATAGCGGTCACAGATAGCCTGCATATTTGCCATGGCATTTGGTGTTGCACCCATACCAAAGCCGCATGTTCCGGCAGAAAGCACGGCTGCATCATAATCTCTTCCCATAACATTGAATATGACAAAGTATGTGAATACGCATATGAGAAGCGTCTGTGCTGCGAGCAGGATAACAAGCGGCAGGGCGAGAGTGGCAAGTTCCCAGAGCTTTAATGTTATCATTGCCATTCCGAGAAAGAGTGAAAGACATATACCGCCGAGGTCGTTTATCTCACCCATATGGATTGTTCCTTTACCTGAATATTCGGTAATATTACGCATAAGTGCAGCGGCGAGCATTGCACCTATATAGATAGGAAATGTAAGACCGGTTTTTGTGAGAAAATACGAGAATATCGTACCGAGTCCTATTGCAAGTATAAGCTGGAATACTGCGGCTGCATACATATTTGTATGACGCTGGTGCTTTTCTTCATCTTCGACCAGAAGGCTGTCATCCTCAGTCGGAACATTGTCCATAAGTTTTCTTTTCTCAATAAGACGCTTTCCAATAGGACCACCCACAAGACTTCCTGTTATAAGTCCAAAAGTAGCGGCTGCCGTACAGATAGTCGTTGCTCCCTGTATGTTGAAATCCTCAAGAACCGGACCAAATGCACCGGCAGTACCGTGACCGCCGACCATAGGTATCGAACCGGTACACATACCTATAAGAGGGTTTAAATTAAGCAGTTTTGAGAGTCCTATGGCAAGCAGGTTCTGGGAAAATATCAGCACAATGACAAGACCGAGAAAGACTATCAGGGATCTTCCACCACTTTTTAAAACTTTAAGATTTGCCTGAAATCCTACTGATGTAAAGAAAAATACCATGCAGACTTCTCTGAGCGTATCATCAAAGGAAAATTCAATAATTCCCGTGGTATAGCATATACAAGTAAAGATAGCAAATAGCAATCCGCCGATAACAGGTGCCGGAATACAGAATTTTTCCAAAAAGTTTATTTTTTTTCTTAAATAATTTCCAAGTAAAAGTACCAGAACGGCTGCTGCGAGAGTCTGATACATATCTAATTGAATTTTCATAAAGTTCCTCGTTTCTAAGCAGGTTATTATAATGATATATAAAAACAATTTATCCTCGCTCATAAGTAAATAGCTTATGATTTATTATCATTATTTATTTTGTCTTAACAGTAATGCCTTTTTCTTTGTAATATGCGGCTGCACCCGGATGGAAAGGAATATCAATGCCTGAAACAGCAGTCTTTTCATCAGTTATAAGCTCAAGTGAGGTTGCATATTGCAAATCTTTGCTGTGTTTGAAAAATGTTTCAGTAAACTGTTTTACTGCATTTTCAGAAAGATTATCAGATGCAAGCAATACTGATTTAACACCTATTGTATTTACGCTTTCAGTCTGACCCGCATATGTGTTTGCAGGAATTTCATATTTGCAATAATAAGGATAAGCAGTAATAAGTTTTTTAATACACTTATCATCAATATTTAAAATCTTTATGCGACATTCTTTTGTAAGCTCGGATATAACTGTTGTCTGAACACCGGCCGTACAGAAAAAAGCATCAATCCTGCCGTTTGCAAGCTGTTTTGCGGCATCCGTATAATCAAGGTTTGCCATTTCAACAAGTTTTGAATTTAGACCGCTTAATTCAAGTATCTGCTTTGCATTGATCTCAGTACCGGATTCTTCAGCACCTATGCAGATTTTTTTACCCTGAAGGTCATCAATCGTTTTTATGTCAGAATTTGCTTTTACAACTATTTGGCAGGCTTCGGTGTAAAGAGCGGCTACCGCCTTGTAACCGTTGCAGACATTGCCATTAAAATATCCTGTGCCGTCATAGGCATCTTTTATAAGGTCAGCCTGTGCGATACCGAGGTCTATATATTTGTCGGATAAAAGTCTTAAATTTGCCGCAGATCCGGCAGTGTTTTTAACTTCAAATTTGTAATCGGAAGTGTCTTTTGATACGGCACCCGAAAAACTGCTCGCAAAAGCATAGTACATACCGCCTATATCGGCAGCACCAAACCTTATATTGTCTGACTTTCTGCCGCATGCCGATAGAAGCACCAGCGAGAGACAGAGCAGGAGACATATCTTTTTCTTCATATATAAATCGTCCTTTCATATAGTATTCAAAAAATCCATTAAGCATTTTACAATAAATTTTAAGAAAAAACAAATAAAAAGGAATTTAAAGGGAAATAATATGGTGTACTCTAGAAAATCTTTGTTTTGAGAAGATAACGGGAGCACATAATATAAAATAAAGAAGGTAAACAAATGTATTATAAGATAAAAGAGGATGGTATATTTAAAATCGACCTCGGCACATTCTGGGACAGTGGGGAATGTGTCGGTGTATTTAAGATGACTGAGTGGGACAATGAAAAAATATTGTGGGAAAAGTGTGGAATATGGCATACTGTTGATGAAATTCATTTTTGCAAGATGGAGAGCCACAGGGATTTTTTGTATGGAACTTTTCAGATGCCTGCAAAAGAATATGGAAAAAAGGATGAACTTTTTGCAATATATATATTGAAAGACAGGGTAATAATATTAAGTGATGATGATTCGATTGATAAAAATATAATAAGAATATCCGGGCATGCCATAGCAAAAGATTATTCACTGGAAAGATTTATATATGATTTTTTTATGTCATTTATAGAAGATGAGCTGCTTTTTTTGCAGAAAATAGAGCATAAAATAACCGGGATAGAAGAGCAGGTAATGAAAGAACAGTCCGACAAATTTAATATAGGTCTTTTGAAATTGAAAAAGATAATAGCGAGGTTTTATCATTATTATACACAGCTCGCAGAAGCGGGGGATGAACTTGCGGGCAATGAAGAAGAATTTTTCACGGAAGAAACGGTGGAACTTTTTAAGATGTATTCGGAAAAAATGACAAGACTAGCACAGGAAACGCAGATATTAAGGGAATATGCGATGCAGGTGCAGGATGTTTATCAGTCGGAGATAGAGATACATCAGAATGATGTAATGAAGATGCTTACGATAGTAACGACTATCTTTCTTCCACTGACACTGATAGCAGGCTGGTACGGCATGAATTTTTCATATATGCCTGAGTTAAAGCTGAAATACGCTTATCCGACCGTTATAGGTATAAGTGTGCTGATAGTTGTGGGGAGTCTTGTGGTTTTTAAAAGAAAGAAATACTGGTAGTGTGTCATAAATGAAGGGCTGAACTGTTACTAAGAAACAAAGCGAGTTCACAAAAAGTTCACAAAAATTATTAGCACTCGCTATTGACGAGTGCTAATAAAAGTAGTATAACATAATCAGCAACAGAGAAACAAACAATATTAAAATAAATAAGGTTTTAGTTACCAACGGCATCACAGATGCAGACGGTAACAGATTTTTGGAAGGAGAGATTGATTATGTTAATGCCTAGTATTTTTGCAAATGATTTAATGGATGGATTTTTTGATGCACCTGAAAGAAATTACAAAAAGAATTATTATAACAGCGGATTGATGAAAACAGATATAAAAGAAAGCAAAGATGGTTTTGAAGTCATCATTGATCTGCCGGGATTTAAGAAAGACGAGATAAAAGCTGAATTAAAAGACGGATATATGACAATCACTGCCGCATCAGATAAAGACAATAAAGTAGAAGATGAAAACAGCAGATATATATGCAGAGAGAGAGTATATTCAAATTGCAGCAGAACATTCTATGTAGGCAAAGAACTTACACAGGAAGATATAAAAGCAAAATTTGAAAACGGTGTGCTTACATTAAATGTACCAAAGAAAGAAGCATTACCGCAGAAAGAAGAAGACAAATATATCTCAATTTTGTAATAGATATAAGATTGGATAATATATTCAGGATTGTCAAAAAGAGGTTCTGAATGTATATCTTAATATATCTTCGTATTTTAAAATTGTACTATCATATATTAGATAAAGGTGATGGAAGGAGCGGTAAAGAATCGCTCCTTTTAAAATTGAAACAGGTTATTGCGAAACTGCTTATATGCACAAGTAACATAACATATAAGCAGTTTGGCAATTACCGGAAAATGAGAAAGGAGGAGTTTCTTATGGCTGCAAAGCAGGATTATTATAAGGTTCTTGGAATAGACAAAAATGCTGATGATAAGACGATAAAAAAAGCATATCGTAAGCTGGCAAAGAAATATCATCCTGATATGAATCCGGGAAATGCGGCGGCTGAACAGAAGTTTAAGGAAGTCACAGAGGCATACAATGTACTTAGTGATGCTGAAAAAAAGAAACTTTATGATCAGTTTGGTCATGCTGCATTTGAAGAGGGATTTTCACCGGGAGGCGGTCAGTCTTATAACGCAGACGGAATGCATAGAGAGTATCATTTTACGGGAGATGCATCGGATATATTTGGTGACATATTTGGCGATTTGTTTAATGACGGTCACTTTGGAGGCAGTGGAAGTTTTGGTGGTCATGGCAGCTTTCGTGAAAGCGGAGATTTTGGAGGATATGACGGATTTTCAGGAGCACATTTTTACAGTACAGGAGGTCAGGAATCGGGATTTGGTTATGATATGAGAGGCGATGATGCAGAGGCAGACATAGAAGTAACATTTGATGAGGCTGTATTTGGATGTGATAAGGTGATTACTTTGCATAATGGCAGTACAGGAAATGAGCAGTCGCTAAAAGTTCATATACCGGCTGGAATTGACGACGGAAACAGTATAAGACTTAAAGGGAAAGGTCATCCGGGTATAGGAAAAGCAGAGGACGGAGACTTATTCCTCAGGGTTAAAGTAGGTAAAAAAGCGGGTTATGAGAGAAAAGGGCAGGATATATATACAAAAGTAAATGTGCCTTACACAACGGCAGTTCTTGGTGGACATGTGCGTGTTCACACTCTTTATGGCGATGTAGAGTGTAAGATAAAAGAGGGAACGCAGTACGGCACGAAGATACGCCTTAAGGGAAAAGGTGTTGTATCTAAAAAGGATGGAAAGACCTATGGTGACCAGTATGTCACGGTAGGAATAGAAGTGCCAAAACACATAAGCAGGAGTGCACGGGATAAACTTATGGAATACCGCAATTTATGTAAAAATACTGCATAATATGTGAAGATTTTGGTTAAAATACACATAAGGAATAGCATTAGAATTAGAAAAATAATGTTTGATTGGCTTAGAGAAAGCAATACATATCTGAAAAAAAGGATTGTATTGCTTTTTTTTTGAATAGGAAAATGCTCGTAAAGTAGTGTGATGCCATTTTTTTGATGGTTTATAAATGGTAAATATTCACTCTGTAAAAATAAATATGGTAAAAGTGCATAAAAAAGCGTCTAAAATGAGCATAATAATAATACAAATTTGTGCAAAGTGACAAAAAGCACAAAATTTAAAAAAAAATATTGCAATTTTTATCTAAATGTTATATATTTTAGTTACAACGAAATGGAAACATTTCCAGAAACATTTCCAAAACCGTTTCCATGAGAAAGTAAAGTATTTTAAAGTTATTTAAAATATAAACAGTGGAAACAACAATATTATAATTTAGGAGGATATTTATGAGAAAGAAAGGACTTGTAGCATTTGGACTTGCAGCAGTCATGACAGCATCAGCACTTACGGGCTGTGGCGGTGCAAGTGATAAAAAGGACAGTGGTAAGAAAGAAGCTAAAGGAACAGTTTATTACTTAAACTTCAAGCCTGAAGCTGATGCACAGTGGCAGGAACTTGCAAAGCTTTACACAGATAAAACAGGTGTTAAGGTGAATGTAGTAACTGCAGCAGCTAACCAGTATGAGACAACATTAAAGAGTGAGATGGGTAAGAGCGAAGCACCAACATTGTTCCAGGTAAACGGACCGGTTGGACTTGCATCTTGGAAAGATTATTGTTATGACCTTAAGGATTCTGATATTGCAAAACAGGTTACAAGTGATGATTTCTTATTAAAAGATGGTGATGCAGTTGATGGTATCGGATATGCTATAGAATCTTATGGTATCATTTACAACAAAAATCTTTTAAAGAAAGCCGGATATACACAGGATGACATAAAGAGCTTTGATGATCTTAAGAAAGTTGCAGAAGACATAACAAAGAGAAGCAAAGACCTTGGATTCTCAGCATTTACATCAGCAGGTATGGATGGAAGTTCAGATTGGAGATTCAAGACACATCTTGCAAACCTTCCTATTTACTATGAGTATCAGGGGGATGGAATCGAGAATACAGATGCCATCAAGGGAACATATCTTGACAACTATCGCAATATCTGGAATTTATATATTAACAATTCCACAACAAGCTCTAAACAGCTTAGCACAAAGACTGGTGATGATGCAGTTGCAGAATTTGTTACAGAGAAAGCAGTATTCTATCAGAATGGTACATGGGCATACTCAGATATAGCAGACCTTGGAGATGATAATCTTGGAATGTTACCTATCTATATTGGCGCAGACGGAGAGGAAAATCAGGGACTTTGTACAGGTACAGAGAACTACTGGTGTGTAAATAAGAAAGCATCAAAAGAGGATATTCAGGCAACACTTGATTTCATGAACTGGTGTGTAACAGATGATACAGCAGTAAAATGTATGTGTGGTGCAGCAGGAGCTATGCCATCAGGACAGGATGGAATGGGATTTGTTATTCCGTTTAAAAAGAACCTTACTTCAGATAATCCGCTTGTAAACATTGCAAACGATTATGTAAAACAGGGTAAAAAACCTGTAACATGGAACTTTACAACTATGCCATCTGAGAAGTGGAAGAATGACCTTGGTTCTGCACTTACAACATATGCTTCTAAGCAGACTGATGCAAACTGGGATCTTGTAAAGAAAGCATTTGTAGATGGCTGGAAGAAAGAAGCAGCAGCTGCTAAGAAATAAATGCCGGAATGGTAATAGTTTAGTTGTTAAATTGCGGTATAGACCGTGAAGTGACATGATAGAAATTATAGGCGGGGAAACGGTAAAAAGTTTCCCCTCTATTAAAAATGAGTTATTGTTTGCATAAATAGTAGTGTAAGTAATGACAATAAGGGAACAAATATTAATAAATCAACTGTATTTTGGTTACTGTTCACAGGACAGTGAGCGGCAATGCATTTTGTGCTATGCACAGTGGAATGTGCAGAAATGAGGATTATTATGGAAAAAGCAATAAGAAAATACTGGCCGGTATTTGTGCTTCCTACTATGGCAGCATTTATGATAGGATTTATCGTGCCATTTATCGAAGGAATTTATTTATCATTTTGTAAATTTACCACTATCAAGGATGCTGATTTTGTGGGAATAGGCAATTATATCGAAGCATTTAAGGATACGACCTTCCCTCATGCATTTGGATTTACGGCAGTATTTGCGATAGTGACGCTTGTACTTGTTAATGTTCTTGCATTTGCACTTGCACTTGCACTTACACAGAAAATTAAGGGAACTAATATTTTTAGAACAATATTCTTTATGCCAAACCTTATTGGCGGTATTGTACTTGGATATATATGGCAGCTTATATTTGATGGTATATTCAGTCATTTTGATATGGCATTAAAACTTAATGCAAAATTAGGATTTTGGGGTCTTGTAATCTTAATATGCTGGCAGCAGATAGGTTATATGATGATAGTTTACATAGCTGGTCTGCAGGCAATACCTGATTCATTAAGAGAAGCTGCTATGATTGATGGTGCAAACGCTTGGAAGAGACTTTTCCATGTAACTATTCCAAACATGATGCCATCGATAACAATATGTACATTCTTAACAATAACAAACTCATTCAAACTCTTTGACCAGAACCTTTCACTTACGGGTGGTGAGCCGCTTCATAAAACGGAGATGCTTGCATTGAATATTTATGATACATTCTATGGAAGAGTTGGATATGAAGGTGTAGGTCAGGCTAAGGCAGTTATCTTCTTCCTTGCAGTAATAGTTATCAGTATGTTACAGCTTAGACTTACAAGAAGTAAGGAGGTGCAGCAGTAATGAAAAAAGTAAAAGGAATTTTGGCTACATTATTATTTACGGTTATTTCAATTATATTTGTATCACCAATTATTGTTGTATTGATGAACTCTTTCAAGAAAAAGACATTTATCAATCTTGAGCCTTTTAAACTGCCGACATCAAAGAATTTTGTCGGATTGGAGAACTTTAAAGAGGCAATAACAAAATATGAATTTATTAAGGCTGTCGGTTGGACTGTATTTATTACGGTAGGCGGTGTAGTTCTTATTCTTGTGTGCTGTTCAATGTGTGCATGGTTTATCACAAGAGTACAGACAAAGATTACAAAAGCAATTTATCTTCTTTGTGTATTCTCAATGGTAATTCCATTCCAGATGGTAATGTTTACCTTATCAGGAACGGCAGATTCACTTGGACTTAATACACCATGGGGTCTTTTGATAATATATCTTGGATTTGGTGCAGGTCTTGCGGTATTTATGTTCTGCGGATTTGTAAAATCAATTCCTATTGAAGTTGAGGAGGCAGCTATGATTGACGGCTGCAGTCCTATAAGAACATTCTTCAGCGTTGTAGTACCAATGATGAAACCTACTCTTATATCTGTAGGAATACTTGAGGCAATGTGGATTTGGAACGATTTCCTTCTTCCATATCTTACACTTGATATAAAGAAATATAAGACAATATCAATTATCATTCAGTATATGAAGGGAAGTTACGGAAGAGTTGATATGGGTGCTATTATGGCTTGTCTTATCATGGCCGTTATCCCTGTTATAGTATTCTACTTATGCTGTCAGAAATATATTATCAAAGGGGTTGCAGCCGGAGCCGTTAAAGGTTAAAATACATTTTGCATGAAATATACTTTATCAGATGAAGTCACATGGTACTTTATCTGATAAAGGTGTTTTAGGGACTAAAAAGTTCTTAAATATCATGGAAATAAAAAAGTGAGGCAAATGTATGACTATAAAAGATATTGCCAGATTGTCAGGATATGGTATAGGGACTGTATCCAGGGTATTGAATAATCATTCTGATGTCAGTGACAAAGCAAGAGAAAAGATAATGGGAGTTATAGAAGAAAGTAACTTTCAGCCAAACAGTAATGCACGGCAGTTAAAGAGGCAGGCTGCGTCATCGCTTTCAATCATTGTAAAGGGAAATCAAAATATGCTGTTTGCAGATATTCTTGAGAAAATGCAAATGCTCCTTTCAAAAAATGGAGAAATTGCAGAAGTATCATATATAGATGAAGATGCAAACGAAGTGGAATGTGCACTTATGCTGTGTCGTGAAAGAAATCCTAAAGGAATTATATTTCTCGGCGGAAATCTTGATTATTTTGATGAATTTGAAGGAATAGATGTACCTTGTATTCTTGTTACAAATAGTGCCGGAAGTCTTAATATAAGTAATCTTTCATCGTTTTATACAGATGATGAGGCAGCAGCATATAAAGTCGGCAGTTATTTTATAAAAAAAGGTCATAAAAAGATAGGTGTTGTAGGTGGAATATTGTCGGCAACACAGATAAGTTCTCTAAGATATGCGGGATGTATTCGGAGTTTTCAGGAAAATAATATACCATTTGATGAGAAAAAAAGTTATGTGCAATGTCGATTTTCTATGGAGGACGGATATCAGGCAATGAAAAAACTTTTAAAGAATATGCCGGATGTTACGGCAGTCATTGCACTGAGTGATACGATAGCAGTTGGTGCGATGCGTGCAATATGCGATGCAGGAAAAAAAGTGCCGGATGACATATCGGTCATAGGATTTGACGGGATAAGTCTTTCAAATTACTGTATTCCAAGACTTACGACTATAAAACAAGACACGGAAAAAATGGCGAGAGAGGGAGTAGAGCTTATGTTGCGACAGATACATTACCCGGATGAAGGACGGGATGTATCTATACCATTTAAACTTCTTGAAAGAGAAAGTGTAAGAAATTTATAAGTATTAAAGTACATCACATAAAAAATATATATGAAATTGACATTATGATGTTATTGGACTTTGTATATATAACAGATAATGTTAGCCGACATATAGCGGGAACGTGTCGGTATTGTTATAGCGTAAAAATCATCACTGCCTATAACAGTTTTATATTTTGAAAGTGTAAAAGGAGGAAAATATTTTGAGAAAAGCAGGAATTTTAATGCCTATCACATCATTGCCATCACCTTACGGTATTGGAACAATGGGAGAGGCAGCAAGAGAATTTGTCCGCTTTTTACATAAGGCAGGACAATCATACTGGCAGATATTACCAATATGTCCGACAAGTTATGGAGATTCGCCGTATCAGTCATTTTCATCATATGCCGGAAATCCGTATATGATAGATCTTGATGAACTTAGTGAAGCCGGACTTCTTGAAAAAGATGAGTATAAAAATATAGATTGGGGCAGCAATCCGGAGAAAGCAGATTATGGTTTGCTATATAACAGGAGATTTGGAGTTTTAAGGAAGGCTGCCAAGACTGCAGAAGAAAAATATCAGACAGAGCTTACAGAATTTAGAAAAGAAAATCATAAATGGCTTTCTGACTATGCTTTATTTATGGCAATAAAAGACGAGCAAAATGGAGTATCATGGCTTGAGTGGCCGGAAATTCTTAGAAAAAGAGATAACAAAGCTCTTGCAGTAGAAAGAGAAAAGTTAAAAGATGAGATAAAGTTTTGGGAATGTGTACAGTTTTTATTCTTTACACAGTGGAAAAAGTTAAAAGCTTATGCAAATGAAAATGGAATTAAAATAATTGGTGACATTCCTATTTATGTATCAAGTGACAGTGCAGATGTTTGGGCAAATCCCGAACAGTTTCAGCTTGATGATAATCTTATGCCGATAAGTGTGGCAGGATGTCCGCCTGATGGATTTTCAGCAGATGGTCAGCTTTGGGGTAATCCTTTGTTTAACTGGAAAGTCATGAAAGAACAGGATTATAACTGGTGGGTTGACAGAATAGCATATCAGACGCAGATATATGATATGCTTCGTATAGATCATTTTAGAGGGTTTGATGCATATTATTCTATCCCATATGGTGACAAAACTGCAAGAAACGGAGAATGGAAAGAAGGACCTGGAATAGATTTGTTCAATGTTATAAAAGAAAAACTTGGAGAACTTCCAATCATAGCAGAGGATCTCGGATTTTTGACGGATTCAGTAAGAAAACTTCTTAAAGATACAGGATTTCCGGGAATGAAAGTTCTTGAGTTTGCATTTGACAGCAGGGATACGGAGTCAGGATATCTGCCTCATCTCTATCCTAAAAACTGTGTTGTATATGCAGGAACACATGATAATGAGACAATTCTTGGATGGTTTGATACAATATCAGAAGAAGATGCAGAATATGCGAAGAAATATATGCGTCTTTCAGAAGCAGAAGGATATCATTGGGGAATGATGCGTACGGCATGGGCAAGCGTTGCGGATACGGCAATTATGCAGATGCAGGACATCCTCGGACTTGGAAAAAATGCAAGAATGAACACACCGTCAACACTCAGTGATAAAAACTGGAGCTGGAGATGCCTGCCGGGAGTGTATAATGATACGCTGGCAGATGTACTTCATCATGAGATGAAGCTGTATGGTAGAATTTAGGAAATTTACATTTCCCTCGTCATAGACGGTGTTATCCCATACTTATTTTTATAAAGTCTGTTAAAGTGCGACAGATTGTTGAAACCACAGTCACCGGCTATCTCAAGCACGGTGTCCTCAGTGGTGAGCAGTCTGGTTCGTGCCTTTATCAGGCGAAAATCATTAAGATATTTAATAAAACTTGTTCCCATATGATTTTTAAAAAACTTCATAAAATGTGACGGGCTGTAATGACATATATCAGCTATCTTTTCAATCGGAATTTCTTCATTATAATGCTGTTCCATATAAGTAAGTATTTCTTTTATTTTATCCACCGATTTTTCTGATTTTTTATTAACTTCCGTTTTAGGCGGATGCCTTATCATAATGTGTATAAGTTCAAGCAGGCATGACTTGATGGCAAGCTGGTAGCCAAATTCTTTTTTATCACACAGAACATCCATAGTATTTATAATCTTCACAAAATGGGAATAAAAAGAATATCCCATATGCACATGAGTTACAATAGGAAAATCACCATTAAAAAAAGGCGTAAGATATTTGGACATGGTTATATCATTTGTCGCAAAACTGAGAAGTTCCTTTTTAAAAATAATATTTTCGTACTCAAGTTTATCACCGATAGCACAATCAATAGAATGGAGATTTTCAGGGAGAACCACAAGAATATCACCTGCCGATAGCTGATGCGTAGTAAGGTTAAGCGTAACTTTAGCCGAACCATGCTTGATAACAATAAGTTCCATATCATTGTGCCAGTGCAGGGGAACACTCGGAAAATCAATAGGGATAGAACATGGATAAGTATTAAATAAAAATTCCTCACTGGAATGGGCCTTTGTTTCATGGTATTTATTTTTTTCAATTTCATTCATATGTAAAACCTCCCAAAAGATAATTTGCACCATTTATGTACTGTTACACGGTGACAACATAGCGAAAGCGTGCCGACGGTATTATTTGCTACAGATACACAATCATCACAGCACATAACAGTTTCGCGTCCGTTAAAAAAATATCTCTAAATGATAGTATTGTATCATATCGTGCTAGGAAAAGACAAGAAGTACACTTACTAAAATGATATATTATAGTCACAAAGTTAAGAGAGTTGCCGCACATAAAAATGTGTCAGGTGACAGGAATTAAAAATTCACATTTTATTGTGAATAAGGATATGGATAAGAGATAGAGAATTTTATGTTACAAAGTAAACAACAATGCGTGTAAAATGGAGGATTATTATGGATATCAAAAACACTTTAGAGCAGAAGCTTGGAAAAAGTATTGCTGACAGCAGCAAACAGGAAATTTATGTTGCACTTTTAAATATCACGAAAGATATGTCAGAGGAAAAAGTGCAGGAGGACACAGGAAAGAAAGTTTATTATATTTCGGCAGAATTTTTAATAGGAAAACTTCTTTCTAACAATCTTATAAATCTCGGAATTTATGCTGATGTAAAGAAAGTCCTTGCTGACAACGGCATAAGTCTTGCAGAGATTGAGGAGATTGAGGCAGAGCCTTCACTTGGTAATGGTGGTCTTGGCCGTCTTGCAGCGTGCTTCCTTGATTCGATAGCAAGTCTTGGACTTAACGGTTCTGGTATTGGTCTTAACTACCATCTTGGATTATTCAAGCAGGTATTTGAGAATAATAAGCAGAAAGAGACTGCAAATCCATGGATTGAGGAGAATACATTCCTTAGAAAAACAGATGTGAGCTATCCTGTAAAATTTAAAGATTTTACTGTTCAGTCGAGAATGTATGAGATAGATGTGACAGGATATGACAACAGAACAAATAAACTTGAATTGTTTGACCTTGATACTGTAGATGATAGTATTGTAGGAGATGGAATTGATTTTGATAAGAAAGATATTGCGAAAAATCTTACATTATTCCTTTATCCTGATGACAGTGATGATGACGGAAGAAAACTCAGAATTTACCAGCAGTATTTCATGGTAAGCAATGGTGCAAAACTTATAATAGATGAGTGTAAGAAAAAGGGAAGTAACCTCCACGATTTATATAATTACGCAGTAATCCAGATAAATGATACACATCCTACAATGGTTATACCTGAGCTTATCCGTCTGCTTATGGAAGAGGGAATTGATATTGATGAGGCAATCGAGATTGTTTCAAAGACTTGTGCATATACAAACCACACAATTCTCGCAGAAGCACTTGAAAAATGGCCTATTTCATTCCTTAAGGAAGTTGTACCACAGCTTGTGCCTATTATAGAGGTGCTTGACGATAAAGTACGCCGCCGCTTTGATGATGAGAGTGTGGTTATCATTGACAAAAATGATACAGTACATATGGCTCATATCGACATTCATTACGGCTTCAGTGTAAACGGTGTAGCTGCACTTCACACGGAAATCCTTGAAAAATCAGAACTTAACAACTTCTATAAGATTTATCCTGAGAAGTTTAACAATAAAACAAACGGTATCACATTCAGAAGATGGCTTCTTCATTGCAATCCTGAACTTACAGACCAGCTCACAGAATGGATTGGTGACGGTTACAAAAAGGATGCAGAGGAACTTAAGAAACTTGAAAAATATCTTTCTGATAAGGATGCACTCGACACACTTCTTAAGATAAAAACTGATAACAAAGCAGATTTTGTTGATTATATAAAGAGAACTCAGAATATCACACTTAATCCTAATTCAATATTTGATATTCAGGTTAAGCGTCTGCATGAATACAAACGCCAGCAGTTAAATGCATTATTTGTGATTCATAAATATCTTGAGATTAAGAAAGGGAACATACCTGAGACACCAATCACAGTAATATTTGGTGCAAAAGCAGCTCCGGCATACATTATAGCAAAAGATATAATTCACCTTATCTTATGTTTGCAGGAGATTATCAACAATGATCCGGAAGTAAATAAATATCTAAATGTTGTTATGGTAGAAAACTACAATGTAACAATGGCAGAAAGACTTATTCCGGCGTGTGATATATCAGAGCAGATTTCACTTGCATCAAAAGAAGCAAGCGGAACAGGAAACATGAAATTCATGCTTAACGGAGCAATCACACTTGGTACTGAGGACGGTGCAAATGTAGAAATCCACCAGTTTGTAGGTGATGACAATATTTATATCTTCGGAGCAGAGAGTGACGAGGTAATAGCACATTACGCAAACTCTGACTATGTATCAAGAGATTACTATGAAAAAAATCCTGCACTCAAAGAGGCAGTTGATTTTATTACAGGTGATGCAATGCTTAAAATTGGTGATGAAACACAGCTTAACCGTCTTAAAAATGAACTTTTAAACAAAGACTGGTTTATGACATTCCTTGACTTTGACAGTTATGTAGAGACAAAGGAAAAAGCATATGCCGACTTTAACGACAGAGAGGCTTGGGCAAAGAAGATGCTTGTTAATATAAGCCAGGCAGGATTTTTCTCATCAGACAGAACTATTGCACAGTACAATGAGGATATTTGGAAACTGTAATTTAACACTATCAGGAAAGTAGCAGATAGTATTACGAATATCAACTTGACTTGTAAAAAATGGGAACAAAATAGATTGCCGTAAGGCATAAAAAATATGCTTGAAATTTCCTAAATCAGAAGATGTACTGATGGGGGATTTCGGGCATATTTTTTGTTTTTTTGGAAATACTTATTCATGAATAATGTAATGACTGGATTTTACAGTAACACAAAATATGTGCAGTAGATTGGAGATTAACATGAATAAGAAAATTATTAAAACAGCTTCTGTTATCGCTGTCGGAGCGGGAGCAGCGGCTTTGTATAAGGCTAAGTTTGCAAAAGACAATGACTCTGACAGTGGTTCGTGCGGATGTAAAAATTCAAATGGAAAAGATGATGACAAAAAGTCAATGTCGGATAGAGTTATTGAAAAATGGTGTCAGTATGTTGATGATAGTGATGGAAAGATTAAAAGCAAAAACAGAGGCAATGCTAAAGATAATTATGAAAAATCTGACTATCAGAACACGGAGCGTGGAAAATACGATAAGAACAGCAAAGGCATTTACTATGCAAGCGGCAACTACGAAGCATTTGCAAGACCAAAAAAGCCGGTCGGTATCGAGGAAAAATCGGCGTACATCGTGGGAAGTGGTCTTGGTGCACTTGCTGCAGCATGCTTTCTTGTGAGGGATGCAAAGATGCCGGGAGAAAATATTCATATCCTTGAGGCACTTGATATTGCCGGCGGAGCGTGTGACGGTATAAACGATGCTTCGAGAGGATATATAATGCGTGGCGGTCGTGAAATGGAGGATCATTTTGAATGTCTGTGGGATTTGTTCAGGAGTATTCCATCTTTGGAAAATAAAGACGAGTCGGTTTTGGACGAATTTTATTATCTGAATAAAGAAGACCCAAATTATTCGCTTTGCAGGGTCACAACAGACAGGGGGAAAGATGCAGAACTTGGTGGAAAGTTTGGACTTAGCCGCAAGGGATGTATGGAGATTATGAGATTGTTCTTTACTTCCGATGAACAACTGTATGATAAAAAGATAGAAGATTTTTTTGATGATGAAGTGTTTGACTCAAACTTCTGGCTTTATTGGAGAACAATGTTCGCTTTTCAGAACTGGCACAGTGCATTGGAAATGAAACTCTATTTTAAGAGATTTATCCATCACATAGCAGGACTTCCCGATTTTTCAGCATTAAAATTTACAAGATACAATCAGTATGAATCACTTATAATGCCTATGCTTAAATATCTTGAAAATGCAGGTGTTTCATTTAAATTTAACACTGAGGTAACAAATGTTATATTTGACATTGACGGAAAGAAAAAGACAGCGAAAACTATTGAGTGTGTAGTGGCGGGCAAAAATGAAGAAATAAAACTTACAGATAATGACCTTGTTTTCATCACAAACGGAAGCTGCACGGAAAGTACAATATACGGCGACCATGAACACGCACCGACAGGTAGTGCAAAGATAAGAAAAAGCGGCTGTTGGAGTCTTTGGAAAAATATCGCAAGGCAGGACATGGCATTTGGAAATCCTGAAAAGTTCTGTTCGGATGTTGAAAAGTCAAAATGGGAATCGGCAACCATTACAACATCGGATGAAAAGATAATTTCATATATAGAGAAGATATGCAAGAGAGATTCACGCTCAGGGAAAGTTGTCACTGGCGGAATTGTGAGCTGCAAGGATTCTTCATGGCTGCTTAGCTGGACGATAAACAGGCAGGGACAGTTCAAAAAACAGAAAAAGGATGAAGTATGTATATGGGTTTACGGTCTGTTTACTGATGCTGTCGGTGATTATATAAGAAAACCGATGAAAGACTGCTGTGGCTGGGAGATTGCGGCAGAGTGGCTTTACCATCTTGGAGTCCCTGTAAATGAGATTGATGAGCTTGCAAAAGAGCACACAAACTGCATACCGACAATGCTTCCTTATATAACTGCATTCTTTATGCCGAGAAGAAAAGGAGACAGACCGGATGTTATCCCTGACGGAAGTGTAAATGCCGCATTTTTAGGACAGTTTGCCGAGACACCGAGAGATACGATATTCACAACGGAATATTCAGTAAGAACAGCTATGGAGGCGGTTTACGGATTGTGTGGAGTAGACAGGGCAGTACCTGAAGTCTGGGGCAGCACATATGATATAAGAGAACTGGTTGAGAGTTCGGTAAGACTTATGGATGGAAAGTCACCGCTTGACATGGAACTTCCAAAGCCGTTAAATATGGTGAAAAATGCGGTCTTAAAGAAAATTAAGGGAACAGATATAGAGAAACTTTTAAAAGAGCATGGTGTTTTGAATGAGGGGTAAGGTTTGAAATACTGTTTTGAGCGATTAGCAGAGCGTACCACGAATATCCGCTTGACTGTAAGGATTTAGACTTAAAATGAAATAGTGCTCAATGCTATAAAAATAGTCAAAAAGTGTGTAAGTTTTATTTAGAGCAGCTTACACACTTTTTCTAAATTGTGGTACAATGAACACAGTATTGTTCATCATGTGCAAAAAGATGTATTGATTTATGGTACAATTCTAAATACCAGATGCTATTATATTGAAGCCCGGACAAGAAATAACAGGCGTTCTGACATAATAGCAGATTACAAAGGCAGAAGATTTATTATTGAGTTAAAAATCTGGCATGGAGATGAATATAATTCACGGGGGAAAAAGCAGTTGTTTGATTATCTTGAGTATTATCAACAGGATAAAGGTTATTTGCTTAGTTTTAACTTTGATAAGAACAAAAAACAGGGGTAAATGAGTTGGATTATAAGTGTAAGAAGATACTTGAAGTAATGGTGTAAAAGAAGTAAAATACAACAAATAACGAGAAAACAGGAGGAACTAAAATGAACAATATAAATGAACCAAAGTGGCTTGACAACGCAGTTTTTTATGAAATCTATCCGCAGTCATTCAATGACACAAATGCTGACGGTATAGGTGACATAAATGGTATTACGGAGAAACTTGACTACATAAAGGATTTAGGCTGTAATGCCATATGGATAAATCCATGTTTCAAATCACCTTTTGGTGATGCGGGTTACGATGTTGAGGACTATTATATGGTCGCATCAAGATACGGCACAAATGAGGACCTTGCAAATCTTTTTAAAGAAGCTCACAAGAGAGATATGCACATACTCCTTGACCTTGTTCCGGGACATACTTCCGTGCAGCATGAGTGGTTTAAGCAGTCCATGAAAGCTGAAAAAAATGAGTTTACGGATAGATATGTATGGACTGACAGCATTTGGGAAGAGCCACAGGGAATGGGATGCATCAGAGGAATTTCAGACAGAGACGGTTCATGTGCGGTCAACTTTTTCTCGCACCAGCCGGCACTTAATTATGGATATTATAAGCCTGAGCGTCCGTGGCAGCAGTCTATGGATGATGAGGGACCAAAAGCCACACTTGAAGCAATGAAAGATGTTATGCGTTTTTGGCTTCAGATGGGAGCAGACGGTTTCAGGGTAGATATGGCAGGCTCACTTGTAAAAAATGATGAGGATGGAAAAGGAACGATAAAACTCTGGCAGAATGTAAGGGAATTTCTTGATAAAGAATTTCCAAATGCAGCTATGGTTTCAGAGTGGGGAGAGCCTGACAAATCACTTCAGGGTGGCTTCCATATGGATTTCCTTCTTCATTTTGGACCATCTCATTACAATGATCTTTTCCGCTGCGAAGAACCTTTCTTCTCATCAAGAGGAAAAGGTGATGTATCAGCCTTTGTAGAAAAATATCTCGAAAATTATGAGAAATCAGAAAAGAAAGGTCTTATGTGTATTCCATCAGGAAATCATGATATGGGACGACTTTCACAGGAAGTAAAAGGTGATGAACTTAAAGTTGCATTTGCGTTCCTTTTATCAATGCCCGGAGCACCATTTATCTATTATGGTGATGAAATTGGAATGAAATATGTAGAGGGACTTACATCAGTAGAGGGCGGATATGGAAGAACTGGTTCAAGAACACCTATGCAGTGGGATGACAGTTTAAACGCAGGTTTCAGCAATGCAAAGAAAGAAATGCTCTATATTGCACAGGACAGTGATGAAAACCGTCCGACAGTTAAAAATCAGGCGGCAGATGAAAATTCACTTTACAATGAAATAAAGAAACTCATAAAAATAAGAAAAGAACACACTGCTCTCTTAAGCAAAGGTGAGATAGAATTCGTAGCAGCAAAAAAAGACACATATCCTCTTGCTTATGTAAGAAGCAGCGAGGGTGAGAAAATTCTTGTTGTCATAAATCCGTCAGCAAAAGAAGTAACATTTGAATTTGATGCAAGACTCGGAGAAACAATCTACAGCTTCGGCGGAAGTGTAGAAAGTGATGGCAAGACTGTAAAGGCATCAGGACAGACAGCAGCGTTTATAAAACTTGCGTAATGTAAAACTATCAGGGAAGCCATTTCTGATATGCTGCGACAGCAGCTGATAGTGTTATGGGTAAAAAGCAAAGCGGATTGTGAATATCCACTTTACAAAATATTATAAGCATCATAAAAAACTCGGACAAAAAACTTACCACATTCAATGTGGAAGTTTATTTGTCCGTTTTTTGTATGTTCATTTATTTACAACAGGTTTTTGTATGCTCAATTTCAGAATTAAACAAATTACTCTGTATAAAAGCAATTACAGTAAAAGTAACAGTTCAGCCTTTCATTTCTTACATTCATAAACCTGCCAGCGAGCTGTCAGTCGCTGCTTTGCAGCTTTTGTTTATTTACGCGAAAGCAAAGTGAGGATGGAACAAATAAATTTGTTCCATCTGAGCGTGCTCGCGAGGGCTTTGCCCTCATTTCAGAAATGAAAGGCTATTCTACCATAAAAAGGTACTTAACAATACAATGAACAAGCTCATTGTATTGCTAATTATCTTTTTATGGCTGAACTGTTACCAGTAAAAATAATTCAAATCATGTTAAAGTTGCATAAAAATTAAAAAAGTTGTATAATTGATATGTTGAAGTTGCACAAAAAATATTGGTGATAATTTGTTCGATTTTCAAAAAAGAAAAAAGGGATTTTAGTGTGAAAAATACATATATGCAGGATTTTATTGTAGAAAAAATGATTTTTCACACACAAGATTTGTGTCTGTGCACACTTGACACAAACTTGATATGCAAAAAATGTGTGCAGAAATGAGGTATAATATGAAAAACATTAAAGTAAAGTTTAAAATGTTATTTATTATGACAGGGGTTCTTGTAATTTTGTTATTTGGGACTATATTTTCAGCCATATGCATGAAAAATCAAAACAACAAATCTGTAGCTGAGATAGAGGGCAGTATAAGAAGTTCATATGATGACAGCATCAAATCGGAAGTTACGGCGGCAGTATCTGTCGCGAAACACTATTACGGTCAGTATAAGAGCGGGATTCTTACAGAACAGCTCGCTAAGAAAAATGCTGCTGATGAGATTCGTGATATGAGATACGGTGACAGCGGCTACTTCTGGGTAGACCAGTCTGACGGAACAAATGTAGTTCTTCTTGGAAGTGACACTGAGGGAACAAACCGTATGAATACAAAAGACTCAAAGGGATTTACCATGGTTAAACAGATGATAGAGGATTCTGTTAAGAATAACGAGGCATATACCAACTATTATTTTCCTAAGGAGGGAGAGACAGAGCCTTCACCAAAGCGTTCTTATACATATTATTATAAGGAATTTGACTGGGTCATCGGAACAGGAAATTATACAGACGATATAGACAAAACAGTTGCGGTCAGACATGATGAACTGACAAAATATTCAAACAACATGACAAAAATCTATATTGCCGTAAATGGTACGATAGGAATTGTGCTCATTGCAATTATAATCCTTATAATCGCAAATATAGTTAAGCCGCTTGAAGCTGTTGGCAGAGAGCTTGGTGTACTTGAAAGTGGTGACTTTACAAGCGAAATAGATGATAAGTATTTAAAAAGGAGAGATGACTTTGGTATTCTGGCAAACAGACTTGAGACTATGCGTGCAAATCTTTCAAGACTGATAGGTGATGTGAAAACAGGTGCAGGTGACATAAAGAATGTAGTAGGTGAGATAACAAATGATATGGGACTGCTTAATTCTGATATAGAGGATGTTTCTGCAACGACAGAGGAAGTTGCGGCATCAATGGAAGAAACGGCAGCTACGACAGAGAGTATAGATTCGATGTCGCATGAGATAGAGGATGCGGCAAAAAATATTGCATTGAGAGCACAGGATGGTGCAAATCATGTTGAACAGATATATAAGAGAGCAAAAGAAGGTAAAGAAAATGTGGCATCTATAAGAGAGAAAGCAAGTCAGACAAAAAAAGCCATGAAGAGTGAACTTGAAAAAGCGATGGAGGATGCAAAAGTTGTAGACCAGATAAATGTACTTGCCGATTCTATCATGGAAATTACAGAACAGACAAACCTTCTCTCACTTAATGCATCTATTGAAGCAGCAAGAGCGGGTGAGGCAGGAAAAGGTTTTGCTGTTGTTGCAGACGAGATAAGAAAACTTGCTGAACAGTCAAAAGAAAATGTTGAAAATATACAGGGTGTGACGGATGCCGTAAAAAATGCAGTTGAAAATCTTAAGAGTGATGCACAGCAAATGCTTGAATTTGTTGAGACGGATGTTACTGACAGCTATCATAAATTTGATGAGCTTGCTGGATTTTATAATGAAGATGCGACAAGTGTAAACGAACTTGTATCAGATTTTAGTGCTACATCAGAAGAATTGCTGGCATCTATCTCATCAATACTTGATTCGATAAAGGGTATAAGCATTGCCACTGAGGAGAGTGCTAATGGAACGACGAACATAGCAAACAGGACTGTTTCGATTGCAGAAAGGTCTTCAGTTGTCAATGACAACTCAAAGACGGCAGAGGAGAGAGCGAATAAACTCAGTGAGGGAGTTGCTAAGTTCAAAATTTAGATATAGTGTAGATGCAGTTTAGACATAAACAAAACAATTTATTAAAATTTATGCTAAGATAGTATTGAAATTTAATCACAAAATAAAAGGACTTACAAAACTTATAGCCCAGAAGTACCGCCCCGGATTTGAAGTAGAAATGCAAAAGGAGATAGACTCTGAGCTACAGGCATTGTGTGTCATATGTATAGAGATAGAGCATATGACAGGAAAAGAGTCAAAGTATCTTGCACAGGAAAGAAATAAGTAGATATGTGTTTACGGACACTGCACAAGATAGGCATCCTTTCCGTCGGTTATGAGCATTTTGCTTTTAACGGCGGAGAGGTACATTTCTATATCTGAACGAAGTTCTTTTGGTATCGTAAACTTGATATATTTATGTGTTTCAAGGTTGCAAAGGCAGAATGTGTCAAGTTTCTCGAGTTCACCGAAAAGTACATAGTTTCCGTTTGCAGCAGCTATATCCTCTGATTTCATATCAGGAATTGTGAAACTGCTTTTATTTGTTATATTGTAAACTTTCAATGATTTATTTTTTTCATTGTATTTATAATTCCATAAGACATTGATTTCTCCGTAGTCCTTGTAAGTGTGCAGAGTCTTTCCGGTTGTGAGGTCTATAAGGTTTGTGTAAGCCTGCTCGCTGCTTCCGGTAGTGTTTATTGAGAGTGAAAGTACATGGTAATCGTCAATAAATTTTATTTCGTTTGTGTGGTTATATCCGTTTATGCCGGGGATTTTTCTCTCTTTGCCTGTCGATGTATCTAAGGCGGTCCAGTATCCCTTAGCACGGTAATTAAACAATATCATTTTTCCGCTTGGAGACATTTTAGTGTTGCATATTTTGGTGTCGTCAGTAAATTTGTCTATTATTCCTGTTTTAAGGTTCAGCTTTGCGACACTGCTTTTTAGTATAGTATCACCTTTGGCTTTTGAAAAATGGGCATAAACAGTATCGCCGTCTATGACAGAGTCTACGCTGTCTAAAGTTCCGGTTTGGTTAAATGCAAATATCTCTTTATTTATAACAGAATAATCAAAAGAAAAGCTGCTACCATAATAAGTACCTGAAAATGTTTTTATCGCAAGTTTTGACAGACCGTTATCCTGAATGGAATATACCTCGTCTACTATCTCGTCATCGCCATTTTTGTGATATTTGTATATGAAACTTTCTTTATCTCCGACAAGGTCGATATTTTTGCCAAGAGACAGATGGTTATTTTTGTCGGCTTTTATGTCTATGTTATTGTCAGGATTTGAAGCCGTACTCTGTCCGTTATCAGAAGAAATTTTGTCGGGTGCAGAAGTGTTAAGCTCGGCTTTTTGTATGTCTTGTTTTGAAAATGCCGTAAAAATCCAGTTGTGAAATTTGCCGGATGTTGCGGCAGCAGCACCAAATCCGACAGCAAGCACGAGTATAAGGATGGCGGCGGCATTTATAAGTGGGAGTCCTGTGAATGGCAGGCATCTTTTTATAAATGACGGTCTGTTGTTTGGTTTATCAGATTTTTCATTTCTGCGGAAATTTTTTCCCGGTGTTATTGCCGAACCATTTATTTCTTTTTGTTTATTATTAAAATTATTGGTCTGTTCATTTGTTGTTTCTTCGGTAAATTTTTCATCATATTTATTTGCCGTTTTTTCAATAAATTTTTTATCACAGTCATTTATCGTTTCTTCAATAAAACTGTCATCGCATTCATTTATCGCATTAAATAAATCTTTATCAGTCATAATAACCCTCCTTTATCAAATGAGATTTAAGTTCGCTGCGTATTCTTGAAAGCCGCATGGAAATTCCTGTTTCAGATATTTTATAATCTTTTGCGAGTTGTTTAACAGACTCCATAAACCAGTATCTTTTTATAAATAAGATGCGTTTTTCTTTTGGCAGCTTTTTCAAAAATACATTTATGGTTTCAATGAGCTGTTTTTGTTCTATCTGTTTTAAAGTATCATTATTTTTGTCCAGACAATCGTTGAGTTCGTCAAGTGACACCTCATATTCGCTTTTTCTCTTGCCTGCCGAATTGTATTCGTAGCGTTTAAGAGAAAGATTTTTGACAATACGGCATATGTAGGCTTTAAGGGGATTTGGTGACTTGGGCGGAATATTGTTCCAGAGAGCCAGCCATGTATCAGAAACACACTCCTCACTGTCCCGTTTGTCGTTTAGTATATTATTTGCAATTTTAAAGCAGAGATTTTTGTATTTATCACTTGTCTTGCTTATTGCCTGTTCGGAACGTTCGTTAAATAATGATATTATTTCCTTATCGGAAATATCATTGTTTTTGTTTTGCATTGTAAACCTCGTTTCTGTGCCGTAATCGGCACATAGTTATTATTGCAGCATAAAATAATGCCATGCTCAAAGGGATTTTGCTCAAAATTGATGCCGCATATCGCTGCATTGTTATCTGATTTTATCCCCTGCATAATCAAATGTGAAAAAACATTCTGTTGTATTATAACGGCAGTATGTTTTTTATAACACAAAAAACACTCCGTGAGAATGCACATTTCGCGGAAAAGAAGTAAATGCTACGCATTCCGCTCAAATGCGAAAGAGTCGCAAGCGACTATTTGTTAGAAAAGACGTCATTTCTTTATGACAGACATTGGATACTTAGAGAAATTCAGGTAAGTATTTTATCTGTCATTTATAATCTACGGTTTTATGGGAAAATCTCACAGGGTAAAGTTGAAAATATCTGTAAAAGTTTGTATAGATAATTGATAAATTGACTGTATGTTGTGTTAGTTGCACAATTTAATCAAGGATTATGATAGTTTTGTAATTATTTGAAAATTTGCATATTAAAATGAGATGTTAAATATATATGAAAATATAATGTAACAGTTCAGCCTCTCATTTATTACATTCGTAAACCTGCCAGCAAGCTGTCA
>ERZ837487.248-NODE-248-length-81074-cov-4.932880_pt1 | contig 81074 bp, 77 predicted proteins | sample MGYA00519911_ERZ837487 | MGnify/ENA primary metagenome ERZ837487 (study PRJEB31850, sample SAMEA3708818) | human gut metagenome | biome: human gut; feature: human-associated habitat; material: faeces | place: China | collected 2014 ... | reverse complement strand
AACAGAAATGGCAGAGATTTTAACACATCTTGCTTTTTATGTGGGTTGGCCGAACGCGTGGTCGGCATTTCGCGTTGTAAAAGAAGTGTATGCCGATGATACTACTGTTGAAAATCACGGAGGAATGTTCGGTATTGGTGAGGCAAATACGGCATATGCGAAGTATTTTATCGGAAACAGTTATTTAAAACCGCTTACAAATCCGAATGAAACGGTATTTGTGGCAAATGTAACTTTTGAGCCTGGTTGCCGTAATAATTGGCACGTTCACCACGCAACAAGCGGTGGCGGTCAACTTCTTTTATGTGTAGACGGTGAAGGCTGGTATCAAGAAGAAGGCAAAGAACCGCAAAGCCTGAAAGCGGGCGATATAGTCGCTATTCCTGCAGGTGTCAAGCATTGGCACGGTGCAAAGGCAAATAGTTGGTTCAGCCATTTGGCAGTTGAGTGTCCGGGTGAAAATACATCAAATGAATGGCTTGAACCTGTTGATGATGAACATTATCCAAAAGAAAATTAAAAGGAGAGAAACACAATAAAAAGAATAATATCAATAATAACATGAATTTACAGCTCACTTGTATTTTGCGGTATAACAGGTTGTGCTGCAGGCGAAACAACACAAGCGACAGACAATACAGAAATGGCTTACAAACAGCGGATTCAATAAGTAATTAGGAGGAATTTAAAATGAGTAAAAAATTGGTAGCATATTTTTCCGCAAGCGGTGTTACAAAGAGCGTAGCGGAAAGAATTGCAAAAGTGGCTAATGCGGATTTATTTGAAATTAAACCTACAATGCCTTATACAAACGCAGACCTTGACTGGAGAGATAAAACAAGTCGCAGTTCAGTTGAAATGAGCAATCCCGACTCACGTCCGAAAATAGCAAACAAGCTTGATAATATGGCAGATTACGATATAGTATTAATCGGTTTCCCGATTTGGTGGTACGTTGCACCTACAATTATAGATACATTTGTTGAAAGCTATGACTTGTCAGGTAAAACAATCGTTCCGTTTGCAACTTCAGGTGGCAGCGGTATGGGTAAGACAGTTGATGTTTTGAGTAAACTAAGCCCGAATGCAAAATGGCAAACAGGTAAAATGGCAAACGGTATATCGGAAAAAGAAATTGAAAATTGGGTAAACAATTTATAATACAGAAAAAGGAAAGCATTAAGGTGCTTTCCTTTTTCTATGTACTACATTTTAAAAATTGTTTTAACGATACCTCTAAGACATTTTGGCATTTTAACGACAACGATTTTCATTTTTACCTACTCCTTTCTACCATTTAAACAAACACAAATACCCAAAAAGCAGAAGAAAAAGCATTTCGATTACCGCAATAATAGCCATAGGAAGAAATGCTCCCGCTATCACACCCGCACAAAATGACAAAGCCGCCAGCCCAACTGCCTTTGAACAACCTCTCATACAACAATTAAGCATATATCCCACCTCTGTAATCTTTTAATATATAATATGTAAAAGAAAAACATATGTGAAAAATATTTTTAAAAAACTATTGTAAGTTTATAACTTTTAATATATAATGAAATAGAGGGAGGTTATAGTTATGGAACAGGCTGTAATATGGATTTTGGGAATAATAGCGTTTATTATTCTTGAGACAGTTACTTATCAGCTTGTCAGCATTTGGTTTGCAATCGGTGCATTAGGCGGAATGATTGCGGCATTTTTGGGTACGAATTTCTATGTTCAAATGGCTGTGTTTATCGTGGTATCATTTATTTGTATACTGTGTTTACGACCGATTTCAATGAAATTTTTCAAACCGAGAAATGTTGAAACAAATGCTCAAAGTTTGGTTGGTAAAGAAGTTTTGATAACAAGCGATGTCGATAATATCAGAGGCTTGGGAGAGGGCAAAGTTGACGGAAAAGTCTGGACTGTAAGAAGTATAGACAACTCTCATGTACTCAAAGGTGAAACGGCTGTTATTGAAAAAATTGAGGGTGTAAAACTTATTGTAAAGAGAAAGGATGATTAAAATGCCATTAGCAATTATACTTTTATTAATCATTATATTGGTGATTATTGTAGCAAATATCAAAATAGTTCCACAGGCACATTCATACATTATTGAACGTCTTGGCGGTTACTATGCAACATGGGGTGTCGGACTTCATTTTAAAGTGCCGTTTATAGACAGAATTGCGAAGAAAGTTAATTTAAAGGAACACGTTGTTGACTTTCCACCGCAACCTGTTATAACAAAGGATAACGTAACAATGCAGATTGATACGGTTGTTTATTATCAAATAACAGATCCGAAACTATTCGCATATGGTGTTGAAAAGCCTATGATGGCTATTGAAAATCTTACTGCAACAACATTAAGAAATATTATAGGTGATCTTGAACTTGATGAAACATTGACATCTCGTGATACTGTAAATACAAAAATGCGTGCAATTCTTGACGAGGCAACTGACCCATGGGGTATTAAGATTAACAGAGTTGAACTTAAAAACATTATGCCTCCTGCTGAAATTCAAGACGCAATGGAACGTCAGATGAAAGCCGAAAGAGAAAGACGTGAATCAATACTTCGTGCAGAGGGTGAAAAGAAATCTGCAATTCTTTTGGCAGAGGGTGAAAAAGAGTCTGCAATACTTCGTGCAGAGGCTAAAAAACAAGCCGCTATTAAAGAGGCGGAAGGTGAAGCTGAAGCGATTATCGCAGTACAGACAGCCGTTGCCGAAGGTATCAGAAGAATTAACGACTCAAAGCCGAGTGAACCGTATATTGCAATAAAGGCACTTGAAAGTTTTGAAAAAGCCGCTGACGGCAAGGCTACAAAGATAATTATACCGTCGGAAATACAAGGACTTGCAGGACTTGTAACATCAATAAAAGAAATAGCAAAAAACGAAGATAAATAATTTAAAAAGCTCCCAAAATTTATTTTTGGGAGCTTTTTACGTTGTCTAAAATTATACACGAATTATCAGCGGACATTTTATGAAGAATCATACCTATTTCGTCATTCTCACTTTTATCGCTTATCAATATATCACTTTCAGGATTTGCCGAAATAATCGAACGTATCTGACCTTCAATATTAATATCGGAATTATGTACTTCAAGAAGAATTTTCGTTTTAATATGGTTTTTCAAAAGTGCCGATGTAATTTCTTTTACAAAGAAGTATATTCCCATAGTACAAAACACAGTAAACAATGCAATAAAACATATATCCGTCATATCTAAAACACCTCCGCTTTATAATATGCGGTTTTAAATAAAAGGTGTGTATGACTTGACAAATACATAGGATTTGTATTAAAATAGTATAGAAAAATGAGTTTACGGAGGAAGTTGTTATGGGACAAACATTAACAGAAAAAATACTGTCTGCACATCTTGTTGAAGGTGAGATGGTAAAAGGCAGTGAAATCGGAATTAGAATTGACCAGACCCTTACACAGGACGCAACAGGTACAATGGCATATCTTGAGTTTGAGGCTATGGGTGTGCCAAGAGTAAAAACAGAGCGTTCTGTTGCATATATTGACCATAATACATTGCAGAATGGTTTTGAAAATGCTGATGACCATAGATTTATCGGCAGTGTCTGTAAAAAACACGGAATTTACTTCTCAAGACCGGGTAACGGTATTTGTCACCAAGTACATCTTGAGCGTTTCGGTATTCCGGGTAAAACACTTATCGGTTCGGACAGCCATACACCGACAGGCGGCGGTATAGGAATGATTGCCATAGGTGCAGGCGGTATGGACGTTGCTGTTGCAATGGGCGGAGGTACATATTACATTACTTGCCCGAAAGTCGTTAAGGTAAATCTTACAGGCAAACTTCAACCGTGGGTTGCCGCAAAAGATGTAATTTTGGAAGTTCTAAAGCGTCTTTCTGTTAAGGGCGGTGTAGGCAAAGTTATCGAATACTGCGGTGAAGGAGTTAAAACTTTGTCAGTTCCCGAAAGAGCAACTATTACAAATATGGGTGCGGAACTTGGTGCAACAACATCAATATTCCCATCAGACGAAATAACACATGAATTCTTGAAAGCGCAAGGCAGAGAAGAGGCATACACACCTCTATGTGCAGACGCAGACGCTGTATATGACGAAGAAGTTAATATAGACCTTAGCAAACTTGAACCGCTTGCAGCTTGCCCTCATTCACCTGATAATGTTAAGTCGGTAAGCGAGCTTAGTGGTATGAAGATTGACCAAGTTTGTATCGGTTCATGTACAAATTCATCACTTCTTGATATGATGAAAGTTGCACATATTCTAAAAGGTAAGACTGTTAATCCTGATGTTTCTCTTGCAATCGCTCCGGGTTCAAAGCAGGTTTTGAATATGCTTGCAAATAACGGTGCTTTGGCTATTATGATTGACGCAGGTGCAAGAATACTGGAAAGTGCTTGCGGTCCTTGTATAGGTATGGGACAGTCACCTAATTCAAAGGGTATTTCACTAAGAACGTTTAACAGAAACTTTGAAGGCAGAAGTGGTACAAAAGACGGTCAGATTTATCTTGTATCACCTGAAACAGCTGCTATTTCAGCTCTTACGGGTGTATTTACAGATCCGAGAACACTTGGTGACGCGGCTGATATAACATTGCCTGAAAAGTTCACTATAAACGATAATATGATAGTTCCTCCGGCAGATGAAAAGGATATGGACAGTATTGAGGTACTTAGAGGTCCTAATATTAAGCCTTTCCCTGTATCAGAGCCGTTAGCTGAAACAATAGACGCAAAATGCTCGCTAAAGGTCGGCGATAATATCACAACAGACCATATTATGCCTGCCGGTGCAAAGATTTTGCCGTTGCGTTCAAATATTCCTAAGATTTCGGAATTCTGTTTTGCTGTATGTGACGAAAAGTTCCACGACAGAGCGCTTGAACTTGGTAAGAGCGTAATTGTCGGCGGTTCAAACTACGGACAGGGTTCTTCAAGAGAACACGCTGCACTTGCACCGTTGTATTTGGGTGTTAAGGCAGTTATCGTTAAGTCATTTGCAAGAATTCATATGGCTAATCTTATTAATGCCGGTATCGTGCCGCTAACATTTGCAAATGAATCGGATTACGATAAGATTGACCAAATGGACGAATTGAAGATTGAAAATATCGGTAAGCAAATTGCCAACGGTAAAGTTATTAAGGTGACAAACGTAACAAAAGGCTTTGATTTTGAGGTTAATGCAGATTTGTCAGACCGTCAAAAAGAAATGCTTTACGCAGGCGGACTTCTAAACTATACAAAACAAAATTCATAATGTAATTCAAAAATGCGATGCTTTTAGGTGTCGCATTTTTTGTGTTATAAGGTATAAAATATGTGAATGTCAAGTATAACTTTAGTAATATAGCACATTGACGGTACATATTTTTGATGATATAATACTAAAAAATGAATAATCACACAAAGTGTCGGCTATATTGTATGGGTATAGTCGGTGAAAAGGGAATCGGGTGAGAATCCCGAACGATAACAGTCGCTGTATGTATTGAAGTTTTTATATTTTTTGATGAAAGTCAGTCATTGGGAAACTGAGAAGGCGAATATAAAAATGTTAAGCTTGCTTTATATAATACGAGTCAGAAGACCTGCTTTGATACTGCTCCGTACTTATTGATGTTGTCAATATAGGAGCAGTAGTATCGTACGCTTATATAAATGTATTAAGCGTGTTGTTTGCGTGCCGATATGTGATATACACAGGAAAACTCTGCTGTGATAATTTGAAAAAATTATCACAGCTTTTTTTATTTGATTTTACAGAAACGGAGCGTATTAATGAAAAAAATAATATCTTTAATTTTATCGTTTGTTTTGATTTCATCTGCAAATGCTTTTGCGGTAAGTATTGACGATATAAACAGCGTCATAAGTGATACGGAAAAATATTTATATGATAATTCGCAAACTCCTACCGTATCATCGATAGGCGGTGAGTGGCTGATAATGGGACTGAGCAGAAATGGCGGTGATATACCTGTCGGCTATTATGAGAATTATTACAACAATGTTGTCAATTATGTAAAAGAATGTGGCGGTGTATTGCATAACAAAAAATATACCGAATATTCAAGAGTTATAACTGCACTCACATCAATCGGAAAAGACCCTCAAAATGTCGGTGGATATAATTTATTACTTCCTTTAGGAGATTTTGAAAAAACTACTTGGCAAGGTATAAACGGTGCAATATGGGCATTGATTGCACTTGACTGCGGACAGTATGATATGCCGTACAATACCGATGCACAAATTCATGCAACAAGAGAAATGTATGTTGAAAAGATTATAAACAGTCAGCTTGATGACGGTGGATGGTCACTTTTGGGCAGTGGAGAGAGTGATGTTGATGTTACGGCAATGGCTCTGCAAGCACTTTCAAATTATACGGATAATTCCGAAGTGTCAAATTGTGTGAACAAGGCAATTTCTTTTTTATCGGCAAGTCAAAATGAAAACGGAGGATATTCAAGTTGGGGCACGGAAAATTCCGAAAGCTGCGCACAAGTCATTGTTGCACTTTGTGAACTCGGAATATCGCCTTTTGATGAACGCTTTGAAAAGAACGGCAAGAATTTAGCGGATAATTTAATGTCGTACTATACAATAGGCGACGGTTTTAAACATACATACGACGGTGACGGTTCGAATCAAATGGCAACAGAACAATGTTTTTACAGTTTGGTGTCGCTAAAACGATTTATGAACGGCGATAATTCGCTTTATGATATGAGTGATGTCAGAAATATATCACAAAATAAAATTAATGTGATAAAAAACAGTTTACAGTTTGTAATGATGAATTTGATTTTGCTTAGAAAGTAATAATTTTCAGGAGATATTGAATGAAAAAATATAAAAGGCACATAATTATAGGAAGTATAATTATTGCTGTATTGGTATTTGCGTTTTGGTGGGGCGGAGATGCACCGTCACTGCGCGGTTGGAATGTTGAGCCGACGCCGAAAGTAACGGAAAGGGTTATAATTGATGAGGTATATGACAATGATGAAAGTCCTACATCGACTGTAGAACCAACAAATTCGCCCTCATCATCTCCGACGGCCGAAAACTCAGAAAAATTTCAAAACAAGCCTACAGCCGACAAACCAATGACGGCAGAGAAAAAAATAGAATTAGCCGAAGAGATTGCAGGGGAACCATACGAAGAAATATATACTCCCGATTTGGAATATTCCGAAAACAACGGAATGAATATTGACGAAACAACAGGGACAGACGACTATAAAACAGAACCTGTACCTGAGGGAAAACCTGTACCTGTCGAACCGCAAGATGCAGTAATAGAGAGCAAAGAACTGACGTGCACGTTGGCGGTACGATGTGATACGATACTCGACAATATGTCGTGGCTTGATAAAGAAAAGTGGGAATTAGTGCCGTCGGACGGAGTTATATTTAAAGAACAGACAGTTGAATTTTATGACGGCGAAAGTGTATTTGATCTATTGCAACGCGAAATGAAAAACAGCAAAATACATATGGAATTTGAAAATACTCCTATGTATAACAGTGCATATATCGAGGGAATAGGCAATTTGTATGAGTTTGACTGCGGTGAATTATCGGGGTGGATGTATAAAGTAAATGACTGGTTCCCAAATTACGGCTGTTCGCGTTACCAGCTGAAACAAGGCGATAAAGTCGAATGGGTATATACTTGCAACTTAGGAATAGATGTCGGCGGATATTCCGCAACAGGCGGAGAATAGGAGATAAGACAGATAATGAATGAATTTGCAAAATATCATCCGTTGATTAATTTTATATATTTTACAGCTGTAATTGTGTTTTCAATGATATTCGTACATCCTATATGCCTTGTGACATCGCTTTTGTGCAGTGTGATGTATTCGATAATTTTAAACGGTAAAAAAGCGTTGAAATTTATTGCGATGTTATTACCGCTTATGTTGATTTCAGCACTGATAAATCCTGCGTTCAATCACGAGGGTGTAACTGTAATTGCATATTTACCGAGCGGAAATCCGTTGACGTTGGAATCCATACTATACGGAATTGTCGCGGCAAGTATGGTTGCAACGGTCATTTGTTGGTTTTCTTGTTTTAATAAAATTATGACAAGTGATAAGTTTATCTATCTTTTTGGACGAATAATTCCGTCACTTTCGCTGATATTGTCTATGACATTCAGATTTGTTCCGAAATTTAAAGAACAGGTACAAGAAGTTTCAAATGCACAGAAAAGTATGGGGAGAGATTCATCAGAGGGGTCTGTATTTGCAAGAGTTAAAAACAGTATAAGAATTTTGTCGGCGGTTATAACATGGAGTTTGGAAAATGCAATAGATACTTCCGACAGTATGAAAAGTCGCGGTTACGGTTTGACAGGCAGAACGGCTTACTCAAATTATGTATTTGACAAAAGAGATGTAACTGCTTTAATTTATTTGGCGGTTATGATTACATATTTTTTGATAGGTGCTTTGCTTGGGAAAATTAATTACAGATATTTTCCGTCTATGCGTGGTACGGATATGTCGTTTTACAGCACAAGCATTTTTATATCGTATATTATGATTTGTATAATGCCGATAATTATTGAGATATGGGAGGAATTAAAGTGGAGAAAATTAAAATCAAAAATTTAATATTTTCATATCCCAATAGCGAAAAAACGGCATTGAACGATATAAATTTAACGATAAATCAAGGTGAATTTGTGACGATTTGCGGTAAATCCGGATGTGGAAAATCGACACTTCTACGACATTTAAAACCGATTTTAACACCGCACGGTAAAACAAGTGGGGAAATATACTTTAACGGAAAAAGTATATATGATTTGTCGGACAGAGAGCAAGCCGAAAATATCGGATTTGTAATGCAAAATCCTGATAATCAAATTGTTACGGATAAGGTTTGGCACGAACTTGTATTCGGATTGGAAAGTTTGGGTATTAATTCGGCTGAAATTCGATCGAAAGCCGCGGAGATGGCGTCATTTTTCGGAATACAAAATTGGTTTTACGAAAATGTAGCCAATCTGTCGGGCGGACAAAAACAAATTCTCAATTTAGCGTCGGTTATGGTAATGAATCCGACATTGTTGTTGCTTGACGAGCCGTCAAGTCAATTAGACCCAATATCGGCACATGACTTTTTTACAATGCTTGAGAGGATTAATACAGAACTTGGCGTGACGATAATATTGAGTGAACACAATTTGAGCGAAGTATTTCCTTTATCCGATAAGGTTGTGGTTATGGAGAACGGCAAGATTACAGCCGAAAACACACCGTATAAAATAGGTGAGGAATTAAAGCAAAACAGTATGTTTGCAGCATTACCCGCACCGACAAAAATATATTATTCCTTGGGAAATAATTCGGGTAATTGCCCTATAACAATTCGTGACGGTCATAAATGGTTGGAAAAACAACAGATTAACGAGCATTTTGAATTCAAGGCGGAAAAAAACAGAATTAATACCAAACCGATTTTAGAATTAAAAGATGTATGGTTTAGATATGAGAAAAATTCGGATGATATTTTAAAAGGCTTGTCATTTAAAGTTCACGAAAATGAATTTTATGCGATAGTAGGCGGTAACGGTGTTGGAAAGAGTACTGCGTTGTCTGTTATTTCAAAGATTAATAAGCCGTATAGAGGTAAGGTGTTTATAAATGATGATACCAAAGTGGCGGTGATGCCGCAAAATCCACAGAGCTTATTTTTGAAAAAGAGTGTACTTGAGGAGTTGTATGACGCGGTATTTGATGTGGAAAAAGAAAAAAGGAAAAATGAGATTGAGTATGTAATAAAACTTTGTGAACTTGATAATTTACTTGAAAATCACCCTTACGATTTGTCAGGTGGTGAACAGCAGAGAGTGGCACTTGCAAAAATACTTTTAAGAAAACTTGATTTGTTGGTGCTTGATGAACCGACAAAGGGACTTGACGCTTGCTTTAAACGAAAACTTGCAACGATACTCAAAAGTTTGCAAAAGAACGGTATTACTGTGTTAATGGTAACACATGACATAGAATTTTGTGCTGAATATGCTGATATATGTGCGATGTTTTTTGACGGTAAGATTGTCAGTGAAGCTCCTCCGAGAAAGTTCTTTGCGGAAAATAATTTTTATACCACTTCGGCAAAACGTATGGCTGACGGTATAATCGAAAATGCTGTATTAGACAAAGACATAATAAGAGCATTGGGGGGGGAAGCAGAAAATTTAACTGAAACGAATGATGAACTGAATTATATACTGCCAAAGAAAACGGTTATAAAGCAGGGCAAAAAAGAGTATAAAAAACTTAATGTACACAATGTTGTATTAGGGATAGTATTTGTAATTTTATTTGTGATGACACAATGCCTGTTTTGCGGACGTTACGATAATTGGAAGAACTATGTTGCACAAACGATAAGTATATTATTTATTGCCGCAGCAATGTTTAATTTAATACCGCGAAAAAAACTCGGAAAAGAATTAATACAGAACGAAAAGAGCAAAAGAAAAATATCAAAAAGAACAAAAATAGCAACATTGTTAATATTATTTCTTATTCCGCTTACAATTTTTATCGGGATATATTATCTCGGCGATAAAAAATATTATTTTATAAGCTTGCTTATTATATTGGAAACGATGATTCCTTTGGGATTTGCGTTTGAAAACCGCAAACCTAAAGCAAGGGAATTGGTTATAATAAGTGCATTGTGTGCAATAGGCGTAGCGGGACGTACTGCGTTTTTTATGCTGCCGCAGTTCAAGCCTGTTGCGGCAATAGTGATAATTTCGGGTGTGGCATTCGGCGGTGAAACAGGATTTCTTGTCGGAGCAATTACGGCATTTGTATCAAACTTCTTTTTCGGACAAGGACCTTGGACACCGTGGCAAATGTTTTCATTCGGAATTATAGGTTTCTTGGCGGGAATAATGTTTCAAAAAGGCATTTTACGCAAGACAAAAACAGATATGTGCGTGTTTGGTTTTGTAGCAACATTTGTTATATACGGAGGAATAATGAATCCTGCGTCTGTTATAATGTGGCAGTCGAATATAAATATAAATATGGTGCTGTCATCATACGTAATGGGAATGCCGTTTGATTTTATTCACGCAGTATCAACAGTGTTTTTTCTCTTTTTTGCCGCAGAGCCTATGCTCGAAAAGCTTGAGAGAATTAAAATAAAATACGGACTTATAGAATAAGTCAAAAATAAAACATGAGGTGAAAGACTAATGAAGAAAAAATTTTTAAGTTTAATTGTAGCAGTAGCGATGTTATTCAGTGTTGTAACGTTTGTTGTACAGGCTGATACAGACGGAGCGGGAGATTATTTCTATTTTGATATTGAACACTTTGCTGAAGACACTACAAAAGAGATATATATGACCCCGATTAAGATTTATACAAACGGATTTTATGATTACAGCGGAGAATTTAAAACTTTTGAAAGTGGATTTAAGAGTGCAGCAGACGCAATAGGATATGTACTTGATTATTATATGAATAACGGTGAGTGTATGAGTGATTGGACTCCTACAACTACACTATTGAAGTATACAAACAGCAGTGGATTTTTCAGTGATTTTAAAATAGATAATTCCGTCAAAGAAGTTTCGTTTGATTATCCGTCAGCATTATATAATGATGCTATGGGTAACGGATTGAGTTCATACACCTATGAGTCGGCTAGCCTCGTAAGAGGAGATGTTTTAAGATTAGTTTTTAATGAAGGCGGATGGAATTCAGATCTAACATCACCGGCTGAGGACGTGCTTGTAGGTGCGGTAGCAGATTATTATGAAACATTGGCAACTGATCCAAAGACCGCTAAAAAAGCAGAATCGGCATATCAAGCGGCTTTAGAGAATTTCTTTGATGAAAATATGCAAACAGAACTTGAAGATAATCTGATTAACGCATTGGTACCGAGCGAAGAACCGAAAACAACACCAACAGCAACACCAACAGCGACACCGACGGCAACACCAACAGCAACACCAACAGCAACACCAACAGCAACACCAACAGCGACACCGACGGCAACACCAACAGCAACACCAACAGCAACACCAACAGCAACACCAACAGCGACACCGACGGCAACACCAATGGCAACAGCAACAGCGACACCAACGGCAACACCAATGGCAACAGCAGAGCCAACAGTGACACCAACAGTAACTTCAACACCTTTACCTGTACAATCTGCAACAGAACAAAACACATTAAAAGTTGAAAACGGGAAACTAACAGGTACATTAACGGTAAAACTTAACAGTAATCTTACAGAAGAAAAGAAAGTAAGTGTTATGGCTGCCATATATGATTCAAACGGCAAATTGATAGGAATACAACCTAAAGAAATTTCTTTAAAGCCCGGTAATGAAAATCAAGTTGAATTTAAAGAAATATCTGCCGATTCAGCTGATGAATATACAATCAAGATTTTAACATGGAACGGAAATATATCATCATTGGCACCTATTTCAAATACTCTTGATTTAAGTATAAAATAGTATAAAGATTGGAGAAAAAAATGAGCGTAAAAAATAAATTTACAAGTATATTGTTGTCTTTATGTATGCTTGCGAGTTTTGTACCTGTAAATTTCACTGCATTTGCAATTGATGAACCGAAACTTATAAACGGTGCTTATCAGATTGAAAGTGCGGAAGATTTGGTTTGGTTTGCCGAAAAAGTAAACGGTGGTGACAGAACAGCAAATGCAGCATTAAACAGTGATATTGACTTGGAAAACCAAAATTGGACACCAATCGGTAACGGATATAATTATATCAATAATAACGGTTACGGTATAGATGACGACACCGCATATAACGGTATATTTGACGGAAAAGGTCACAGCATTTCCGGACTTTTCATAGAAACCAAAAAGTACAATAAGCAAGGCGACAATCATTACGAAACTTATTGTCAAGGTCTTTTCGGAATTATAGGAAAAGAAGGAACTGTCAGAAATGTTACGGTAAACGGACAAATAAACGCACAGGCTGAGGGTAATGAATACATTAATGCGGCAAAATATATCGGCGGAATCGCCGGTATAAATGCCGGATTAATTATAAATTGTACAAACAACGCCGATATAACAGGTCTTGCTTATGTTGGCGGTATAACAGGTCAGCTTGGAGCTCAATTTAAGGGAAGTAACAGAGTAAGCGGAAATCTTATAAATGTTACAAATAACGGAACGGTTACAGCTACTTCCAAGAGCTTTGCAGAGGCAGGCGGAATTGTCGGTCAGCTTGCATACGGCGACATTACATATGCCGCAAACCACGGAAATGTATCTGCACCTTTTAAAGATGACGATATGTACAGTTATTTAAGAGGAGTTGCGGTAGGTGGAATTGTCGGCAAGGATATAAGTGTAAGCGAATGCGGAAAGATTGACAGAGCATATAATGACGGTCAAATAGGTACTGAAGACGGTAATTATTTCGGCGGTATTATCGGTTGCAACTATGCGTGTGACATAACTAACGTATATAATACCAGTAAGGTAATCGGTTACAATTACAGTGGCGGATTAGTAGGCTACAAGCTTGGCGGTACGATAGAAAATGCGTACAACAGCGGTGAGGTGAATACTCATACGGAATATCAACTAATCGGTTCAATGAAAAATACGACAGTAAATAACTTGTATAACATAGGTGACAGCACTAAACTTGTGGCACTTGAAAACGGCGGTGATATAAGTACGGTATATGCCGTTGACACTGTTTCGGCAAGTGATTTGTCAGACGCATTTACAGACAGTGATAATCTTCCTGTTATTGATTGGAGCAATGCGCCGACAGGGGAAGACGAAACATTTGATATTGAAAGCATTAATATCGAAAACGGTAAGATAACTGTATTGTTAAACAAAAAACTTGTAGGAACAAATCTTACGTTAAATGATTTTGAAATAAAATCATTTGTTGACGATAAAGCGGTTGAACTTAAAAATGTTCAGTTATCTCAATACATATCAGACGAAAAAACAGCCATAGACATCACATTTGACAAAGTAAATGCCGAAAAGACGCTTAAAATTTCGGTAAACGGAATTGAAAAGCAGATTGTAACGGATACGTCAAATTATTGGATAGACTATCGCACAGAAGAATTTAACGGCGGTAACGGTGATAAAGATAATCCGTATATCATTGCAAATGCAGAAGAACTTGCTTTGCTTTCGTATGAAGTAGAAAAGGGCAATGATATGTCAGACAAATATTTTGTCTTGAAAAATGATATAGACCTATCAGGCAAGGAATGGACGCCGATAGGTGTATCCGATAAATACATATCAAATAAATATCAAGGCAATGCTTTTAACGGTAATTTTAACGGTCAAGATTACAGTATAAAGGGAATAAATATATCTTCGGGCAGCTATCTTTCGGCACTTTTCGGAGTTACGGAAGAAAATGCGGTAATAAAAAATCTTTATGTATACGGAAATATAGAAAACACGAATGATACATATGGAATTGCGGCAGGTATATGTGCCGTGAACTATGGTTTAATATCTCATTGTATCAACTATGCCGAAATAAAAGGCGAAAACAGAGTCGGCGGTATAGTAGGTTATAACGGTGCGGTTAATAAAACGGTTACAAGCTGTGTTATAACTCAGTGTGAGAATAAGGGAACTATTACAGGTAAGGATGAAGTTGGCGGTATTTCCGCTTACAGTTCGGGAACTGTAAAAGAATGTACAAATAAAGCCTCTGTAACTGCAACCAGCGGATATGCCGGCGGTATTGTCGGTTACAATTATGAGGGCAGTATACTTCTTGACAGTTGTTATAACAGCGGTGAAGTAAGTGCGTCAGCATATTCGGGTGGTATTTCTGGTAAATCATACAACTGTGATATTTCAAATTCATATAACAGCGGTAAAATTTCATCGCAAAACAACACCAACGGCGGAATACTGGGATATACAGTAAGCGGATATTCGGTTAAAAACTGCTATTTTCTTAAAGATACCGCACCTATGCCGTATGCGGAAAATTCGGGTACGGGACTTGAAGTGAAAACAGAAAATCAGCTTGCAGATATGACTGAAATTTTAGGCAGTGCGTTTGTGAAATCGGATAAATTCCCTGTTTTGGCATGGGAGGTAAACGGTGCCGATGATATAGATACACCGACAAAACCTACACCGTCAGTAACACCTGCTTCAACACCTAAAATTGAAGAGAAAATACCGTCATATTCATCACAAGGAAAATGGTCAGACAGTGTGGCTGAAACATTTGACAGCGGGAACGGAAGTAAAGAAAATCCGTATGTTATAAAAACAGCATCCGAACTTGCATTACTTGCGAAAAATGTAAATAAAGGTGAATCATATAAAGACGCATACTTTAAATTAAATAATAATATTGATTTAACAGAAAAGTATTGGACTTCAACAGGCAATGCGGAAGATAAAGCATTTTCGGGTCATTTTAACGGTAACGGCTATGAAGTAAAACTAAATACCGAAAATCAAAAAGTAAGCGGATTATTCGGATATACCGCAAATGCAGAAATTACATTGCTTGGAGTAGACGGACTTGTAAGCGGTGAAGATATAGGAGGCGGTATTGTCGGTATAGCAAGGGACACTAAAATAGAAAATTGCTATTCAAATGCTGCTGTTGTGGCAGATAAATATGTCGGCGGACTTGTCGGACAGATTTTGAGCGGCAGTAAAGTAATAAATTGTTACGCAACGGGGACAGTAAAAGCAAAAAAAGCAGGTACATTATTCGGAGCATTTACAAACGGTGTATCGGCAGAAAATTTATATTACAGAATTATCGGCGATAAAATGCCGTATGGCGAAAATGCATCAACAAACACGAATATTGCCACAGGCAGAACAGACGAATATATGCAAAGCGACGCATTTGTGTATGATTTGTGGTGTGTTAAAGAACAAGAAGTTGACGGCAAAACAGTAGAAGTAGCACCGATATTTTATGTTGGAAGTAAATATCCTGTACTTAATAACGAATACAAGGAAAGCAAAATTATTTCGATAAATCTTGTATCATCGGGCGAAAGTCTTGAAACAGATACTTCTCATACATTTACAGCAAAGATATACGGTAAGAATTTAAACAAAAATATAACTGCAAAATGGAGCAGTGACAACAGTGCCGTTACAGTTGAACAAAGCGGCGATATTACAATTACAAATGGCGTAGGGACACTAAATGCAAGTATTATTATAGATTCCGCTAAGCTTGGCAATGCAAAGGATATAACTGTTAAATGTGAAATTGGCGGAATATCAAGTGCTGTTTCCGTAAAAGTTTCAGAACCTAAATGGAGCGGTAAAGGTACGGAAGAAGAACCGTATATTATAAAATCGTTGGAAGATATGAACATTCTTTCGGAAAGCGTTGCAGACGGAAATTCATATAATGGTGTATACTTTAAACTTTCAAGCGATATTGATTTAAGCGATAGCAAAGAATTTAGTTCAATCGGTTATTGGGATGGATTAAAGTCAAACGATAACGGAGAATGGTGGGAGTCCGAGAAGAATCGTGCGTTTGAAGGTGTGTTTGACGGAAACGGTTTTTCTGTAAAGAACGCGATTCTGTATGCCGAAAACAATTATTTCGGATTGTTCTCATACATAGGAAAGAATGGTGTTGTTAAAAATCTTAATATAGATTCTACTAATAGATTGACCGCTCATAATAACGTAAGAAAAATTGCCGCTTTAGCCGGAATAAATCTTGGTACAATAGAAAATTGTACTAACAGTGCTGATTTCGGATTTACCGCCTCAAACGTAACATATCTTGCAGGAATAGTCGGCGAAAATTACGGAATTGTGACAGGTTGTGTGAATAACAGCAATATGACGTCTGCCGGATACAGTAAAGCGGGAATAGTCGGCGAAAATTACGGTACTGTAAGAAAATCTGAAAATAACGGTGACTTATCGAACAGTGGTAATGTCGGCGGTATTACGATAGAAAACAGAAACGGCAAAGGTCAGGCGCTATTGTTTATTGATGATTATGCAGACTTATCCGTAAACGGAGAAATTTCCGAATGTGTCAATAACGGTGCAATAAGCGGTAAATATGACGTCGGAGGAATTGTAGCTGAAAATTATAGTTGCGGTAAAATAGAAAATTGTGCTAATACGGCAGAAGTGTCGGGAAGTATGACGGGCGGTATCGCAGGTCGTGCGTCAGGGTGTTATAAAAAAAGCGGTATCAAAAATTGTCAAAACAGCGGTAATATCACAGCACAAGGTTCATACGGCGGTGGTATAGTCGGTGAACTTATAAACGGCTTGGTATATTTCTGCGAAAATACAGGTGATGTAAACGTTGAAAACTATGCCGGCGGTATTGTCGGACGTAATTACAGTTCGACAGTTTTAGGGGAATCGGCTGTTGATTTCTCAAATAACTACGGAACTGTAACAGCTAAAACGTCAGCAGGCATCTGCGGTTATTATCAGGACGAAAGCGGTAAGTGTTATACAAGATATAATTACAATGGCGGAAAGAGCGAATACGGTGTTTTGGGTGATGTTAATTCAAATTATGATATAAACAGCGTTGTTTGCGAAAATTATTGGTTGAGTGACGATAAAAATAATGCAAACGACAGCTGTAAAGGTGATATTGACGGTATCAATGCAATCACAAAAGCAGAATTAGACAAATATTCTGCCGAAACAGTTAATTTGCAAGTAGATAACAGCGATATAATTGTAAACGGTACTGCAAATGTTTCGTCAAATTCAGAAGTAAAGAGCAGTGACGAAAACATTGTTTCAATAGAAAACGGCGTTGCAGTCGGACATGGAATAGGTCAGGCATATTTGTATGCAAAATCAAGTCCTTATACATATGTGGCTGTATTGATGAATGTAGAAGAAAATCCTGATAATGTTGAAAAGATAAATGTAAGTTTCAGACTTATCGGCGAAGAAAATCTCGGAAGTGACTTTGTCTTGACAAAAGATACGAAGAATACATATCAAACATGGATTCCTGAAAAAGAGTATGAAGTAAAATTAGGAAGTACAGTGGGAGATGTATTCAAACAAGCACTTGACGATAACGGCTTAAAATATCGTGGTTGGGAAAACGGATATATCAGTACAATTCAATCACCGGAAGGATATTGGCTCGGTGAATTTACAAACGGTAAATATTCCGGTTGGATGTATACTGTAAACGGCAGTCACCCTTCATTGGGATTGAATGAGTATAAATTGATTGGTGATGAAGAAATCGTATGGCATTACGTTGACGATTACCGTCAAGAAGTTGCCGATTGGAGTGAATCGGATAAAACAGGTGATGGTTCACTTTATAATAGGTGGTTAGATGCAAAAGATACAGATTCAATACCTAAACCGACTCCGACAGTCACTCCGACTGCCACAAAACAGCCTCAAAGCGGTGGTTCCGGTTCGGGTGGCAGTACATCAACAGCAAAACCGACAACAGCACCTACTGTTATACCTACGACTGCACCTGAAAAGGATACTACTCAAACAGTGTGGTTTACTGATGTAACGGAAAATATGTGGTTCTATCAAGCTGTCAAATATGCGTATGATAAAGGTTTTATGACAGGTGTAAGCGACAGTGAATTTGCTCCTGACATTACATTAACCCGTGCAATGTTCGTTTCGGCATTGTATCGTATAGAAAATGAACCGACAGCAGACGGTGAATTGAGTTTCAGTGATGTATCTGATGATTCTTGGTATGCTAAAGCTGTTTTATGGGCTTATAACAATGATATTATAAGCGGTAAAACAGAAACGGAATTTGATCCTAACAGTGATATAACTCGTGAACAAATGGCAGTTATATTATATCGCTATGCAAAAACTAAGGGATATAATTCAGACAGTGATGAAATTACATATTCTGATGTAAAAGATATTGCTGAGTATGCGATTGATTCTGTTAAATGGGCATATTGTGCAGGAATAATGACAGGTGACGAAAACGGAAACTTTAATCCTAAAGCCGGTACAACAAGAGCACAAGCCGCATCGGTATTTATGAGATTATATAAATAATGGTTTTAATAAGAGTTTATCTTTATGATAGACTCTTATTGTATTTTTACGTGAATATGATATAATAAGCATATTCAGTATAGAATGAGGGATATACAATGACACTGCAACAATTAAAATACATAGTAACGGTAGCAGAGTGCGGTAATATAACGGAGGCGGCTGAAAAGTTATTTATAGCACAGCCGAGTCTTACCTCTGCAATTCACAATATTGAAGAAGAAATGGGAATAACGGCATTCATTCGTTCCAATAAGGGTGTAGAGCTTACAAGGGACGGAGAAACGTTGCTTTCATATGCACGTCAGATTTTGGAGCAGACGGACGTTATGACGGAGCATTTTAAAGGTGAGAGAAATCAGAAACCTAGATTTTCTATTTCATGTCAGCACTATTCATTTGCGGTTAATGCGTTTGTGGACGTTATAAGGGAATATGATGCGGACGCATACAGCTTTATTTTGCGTGAAACACAGACGTATGAAATTATAGATGATGTGGCAGTCGGACGAAGTGAAATAGGAATATTGTATTTGAGTGAGCATAATGAGGCAGTTTTGAGCAAACTTATTAATAAAAATGACTTGAATTTTGAAGAATTATATATTGCAAAACCGCACGTTTTCATATCAAACAATCACCCTCTTGCAAACAAAGAGGAAATAACAATTCAAGACTTAATGCCGTATCCGTATTTGGTGTTTGAACAGGGAAAACACAATTCATTTTACTTTTCGGAGGAATTTTTGAGTTCGCTTGAATTCTCTAAAAATATTATGGTGCGTGACAGAGCGACGTTATTTAATCTGCTTATCGGTCTTAACGGTTTTACGGTTTGTTCGGGTATTATAGATACGGAATTAAACGGTGAAAACATTATTTCAAAACCGTTAGATTCAGATTGCAGTATGCGTATCGGAATTTTAACACGAAAAAATTCTGTTATTAGCCGATATGGAGTTTCATATTTGAATGTATTGAAAAATCATTTATCCATAGATTAAAACTATGGATAAATGATGATAATATATATTTTTCTATTTCCGTATTTTCTGCTATACTTAATGTAAATTAAAACACAGGAGGTAACAGAAATGAGCAAACAAATACCATTCAGATATGACTTTGTAGGCAGCTTTTTAAGACCTGCAAATTTAAAAGCGGCAAGAGAGGGGTTTGAAAACGGAAAAATTTCGGCTTACGAATTAAAAGCAGTTGAAGATAAGGAAATCGAAAGACTTATCAACAAACAAAAAGAATTAGGCTATCACGTCATTACGGACGGAGAATTCAGACGTGCAACATGGCACTTGGATTTTATGTGGGGATTTGACGGTGTGGCACATGAAAAAACGAAAACAGGTTTACCGTTTCACGGCGAAGACGCAATGATTGATGATACATACCTTTGCGGAAAAGTAGGACTTTCAAAAGTACATCCCTTCGTGGAGCATTTTAAATTTGTAAAGCAATTTGAAGATGAAAATACTGTTGCAAAGCAGACAATTCCCGCACCGGCACAGTTTATTGAACAAATGATCATGCCGTTTGCGTTGGAAAATACGTCAAAGTATTATGACAGCACTCATAAGTTGGCAGAGGATATTGCAAACGGATATAAAAAGGTAATCGCGGATTTGTATGACGCAGGCTGTCGCAATTTACAGCTTGACGACTGCTCATGGGGAATGCTTGTAGATCCGAGAGCAGAAGAATTGTTCGGTACGGATAAAAAAGGATTGAAGAATATTCAAGAACTTTTGGTAGAGATAAATAACCTTGCAATAGAGGACAAACCAAACGATATGACAATTACTACTCACGTTTGCAGAGGTAACTTCCATTCAACATACGCAAGTGCAGGTGCATATGATTCGGTTGCAGAGGTATTGTTTGAAAAGGAAAATGTAGACGCATATTATCTTGAGTTTGATGACGAGCGTTCGGGAGGCTTTGAGCCTTTGGCACACGTCAACGGCGATAAGAAAGTCGTGTTGGGACTTATAACAACAAAGTCACCGAAACTTGAAAATAAAGCCGACGTAATCGCGAGAATAAAAGAGGCACACAAATATATTTCTCTCGACAGATTGTGCCTAAGTCCACAATGCGGTTTTGCGTCATGCGAAATAGGTAATAAACTTACAGAAGAAGAACAGTGGGCAAAATTGCAGCTTGTAAAAGAAATCGCAGAAGAAGTTTGGAGATAATATTAATGAGTAGACAAAATCTTTATGATTTTGTCTACTCTTGTTTTTTATAAATTTATCAATTAATTTAACCATTTGAATGAATCTAAGATAGTATCTCTATAATTATTTAACTCTACATAATCATTTACAAATTCTTCTTTGCTCTGTACGTCAAATGGGCCTGAACAAAATACATACAAATTATCTTTTGTCGAAATATCTCGTAGGAAATCACCATATGTTTCCATATCACTTGACATATTATTTTTGTCGCAAATGTAAATATTAAAGACAGTTCCTACATGGTATTCGCCATCTATTGGATATTCATAATTGTTCTTTTCGTAAAATCTGATTACTTTTAGGTAGTCGTTTGAGTTAGTATCAGTTGTAATAACGTATTTATTTTGTATTTCATGAGGTATTTCAAGACTAAAGTTATAATCTTTATCTATATATGAATATTTTGATTTAGTATACTCATATCCATCTTTGGATAGTTGTATGGTATTATCGGAAAAATCAACATCAAAACCGCCGATGACATTTGCAATATCGCGAAGTTTAAAATATGTACTGCCATCAATATTATATCCGCCAACAGCAACATCTTTGCCGTTTAATTGAACAGGAAAAGTATTTTCTGTAGCAATATATTGACCTGCAAAAGCACCAACAGTTCCAAAAATCATTGCACCTGTTATAAAATAAATAATACATTTTTTATTGTGTGATTTCATATAAAACAACTCCTTTTCTATAATTATATCATACAAAAAAAGAAAAAACAACTATAATCTGTTGAATAATGTTACAAATTATGAATAATAAATTTCAAAAATTTTTTTAGCAGGTATTAACTTAGAGTTCGCTCTAAGTGATACAATGTGTTATGACGTTACACCACTTAAATTAACTGACGTAAAGAAATTTTTACAGTAACGAAGTTTGGAGTAGATACAAATGTTGGTTTAAGAAAATACTTGAAATTATAGACTTTTGTATGATATATTAAAAAATTAAGAATGTTGAGAAATAGTAGATACTTATAATGATTTGAAATCATATTAAAGCAGTTTGCTGAGGTGACCCCAAAAAAGTTAGACGGGGCGGAGGTGCGGACATATTCTTGGACTATTTTATGCTGATAATCCGAGGCTATGTCTGTACTTTAGCGTTATAGGCGTGTGCGGTGTAAGAATTATATGGATATACACGGTATTTTTAATTTTTGTATCACTGCCGATTTACTCTTCATCACACAAATTGCAAAATCATTAATATATTTCGCTGAAAATATCACTTTGAATTTCGCTAATTTGCTCGATTGGAATAACTGTTTTGTCGGTCAAAACAACAGTGTGATTGTATTCGTTTATTTTCTTTACAACACCGGTATTGGATATGTATGCACCGCCTGATTTTTTATCGTCGGGAACAAAGTATGTTATTGTCACGATTGGATTTGTACCGATATTCTCTTTAATTAAATTTAACTGTTCATTGAGTTTGGCAATGACATCTTCGCTTAATATCTGCTTTTCATCAGTCAAACGGGCGGTTTCATTAATTGCCGCTTTGTGTCCCGTAAGAGCGGCAAACGGTGAAAATTGTGCCGCACGGTCATGAAGCGACATTTGTGGGTGCTTTTTTGAAACATGGTGGGGCAGATTGATTATGTCATCATATTTGTGACTAATGTTTTCCATATGGTAATTCTCCTTAAAAATTATGCCTTGTGACCGCCTATTTGATTGTTGCGGTCTTTGGCGGTTGCACCTTCTTGAAGATTCATTCCTTTAAGAATGGCGTTTTTGCCGAATTTCTTTTTTATATCAAGTATTGTATTCTGCATACGTTTTTCTCGCTCTGATTTGGCATTTTCTTTTTCGCGTTGTTTCTTTAAAATCTCATAATCGGTAAAAAGGTCAAGCTGTTCATATTTGTTTGCGTTTTTTACACTGTGTTCATCGACAAGCTTGTTAGCCACAATATTAATTCTTCTGATAAGCAATTTCTTGTTTACAATTTTATCGTACAATTCCATAACTGCATTTGTGATAAGTGTAGTGGACGATGTTTGCTTTGGAAGATTTGTTGTTCCGTGAGCAGGCTTCGGAACTTTTTTACCGTAATAGTTCGTTGTAACTGTGCCTTTATAACTCTGACTTCTGTTTTTATCTGTCATATTTTCAATGTCATAGCCGATTGTAAGCACGATTTGATTTGTCACAAGTCCTTTATCCACCAAGTCAAGTGCCATAAGGTCAATCATTTCTTTTACAACTAATCTTGCCTTGTCAAACTCATACGGACAATGTAATACTTGTCCCGAGGATATACTGTTTGTTTCGGGTTTGTATGCTTTGACATCTTCCATTGTGCAAGGTTCGTAACCCCAAGCATGGTCGATAAGCAGTTCGGCGTTTATACCGAAAAGCTTGTATAACAGTTCTTCATTATAGTAATCAGTCGGTTTACCGATAGAACATCTTGCAATGTCACCCATAGTGTAAAGTCCGATTTTTTCTAATGTCTTTGAATAACCACGACCGACTCTCCAAAAATCTGTAATGGGTCTGTGATTCCATAACAGTCTTCGGTATGACATTTTGTCAAGTTCGGCAATTCGCACACCGTTTTTATCCGGTTCAATGTGTTTTGCGACTATATCCATTGCTATTTTGCAAAGATACATATTTGTTCCGATTCCGGCTGTTGCGGTTATTCCTGTTGTAGATAAAATATCTTGTATCATTGTCATTGCAAGTGCGTGTGCAGTCATATTGTATGTCGAAAGGTAATGCGTTACATCTATAAATACCTCATCAATCGAATAAATGTGAATATCCTCAGGTGCAATGTATTTAAGATAGATATTATAAATTTTTGTACTGTATTCCATATAGCGTGCCATACGCGGTGGAGCAATTATGTAATCAATCTTAAGTGACGGTTTTTTCTGAAGTTCAAGGCTGTCGTCAGAAGAACCGCAAAAAACGTGGTTTGGCGCTTTAAGCTTTCGTATTTCATTTGCGGTTTTAACTTTTTGTATGACTTCAAATAATCTTGCTCGTCCAGATAATCCGTATTTTTTGAGCGACGGAGATACGGCAAGACAGATTGTTTTCTCTGTCCGACTCGGATCGGCTACAACAAGATTTGTGGTTAGCGGGTCACGGCTTCTTTCTCTGCATTCAACGGACGCGTAGAATGATTTTAAGTCTATTGCTATGTACGTTTTGAATTTATTCATAATTCTACGCTCCTTTTTGCAAATCTGTTCTGTCTAAATTATATCTTAAAATTACTGCTTTTTCAAGACTGTACAATAACTTATTGATTGTGAAGAGAGAAAAGTCCGTATTATTGGACTATGTATATATTATAATCTAATTACAGAAAACACAGAAACCATGTGAATAATAAAAGGAGTGATTAATTATGAAAAAAGATGGCTACAGCAGACCGGGATTTTTCGGTACAATAAACCATTATGACGCAAGTGGAAAAAAGGTAGGAGAAAGCAGACCGGGATTTTTTGGAGGAATGAATAATTATGATGCAAACGGACATAAGGTAGGGCATAGCAGTCCCGGATTTTTTGGCGGTATGAATCACTATGACAACAATGGACATAAAACCAGACACAGCAGTCCCGGTCTGTTTGGAGGTGTTAATACATACGACAATAATGGTCATAAAAAACGCCACAGCGAAAAAAGTTTCTTGGGCGGATATAATCATTATGAGGAGTAATGGAGACGATAATTACGATTTTGATAAGAGTTGATGATTATGGCAAATGTAAAATTTGAATATCTGTTTTTGGATATTGAGTGGAATCAAGCACCCAAAACAACAGATATAGAGGAAAGAGAACCTGTACAAATAGGAATAGTTGCAGCAGACGCAAATTTGAATATAAAAAGAACATTTTCTAAATCAATTAGATTAAGTAACAGGGAATGTTTTAATCCGAACACTTTTACTGTATCCCATTATCCACTTGACGCTATTATGAAGTCAAAGAGTGAGGAAACAGTATTAAAAAATATGAACATATCTTTTCAAAACTATAAGTATATTGTTGTGTGGACAAATGAAACTTATGAATTATTAAAGAGAAGAACGGATAAATACGGAATATCAATGCCAAGACACAGAGTGATTATACTGCAACAACTTCTTATGCAAATTGCCGGTGACGGCAAAAAAGTTATTGGTTTTGAAAAGTCGTTAAAACAAGCGGGAATTAAATATCAAAAGAATTATTTGCATTATTCAAAACACGATGTAAACTACTTATACTTATTGTTTTGTAAGTGTTATGGTGAATATCGAAAATTAACAGAACAAGAAACGTGTTACTTAAATCCAAGAACTCATAAGGTACATAACGGAAATTGTCAATATGCCGACAGTGCATTGATTAAATCGAGTAAGGATGTGATTTTTCAAGGAAATAAAGTATGTAAGGTATGCGGTTGTGAAAATGACTGGAATAGGTTTCATTGGAAAACAAATATTAAAATAAAGAGAAAGTATAGTATAAAAGATATTAGAGACTTGCCACTTACTATTGAAAATATGAATAGAATATGTGATATGTTTAATTTAGAGTACAGCGTTACGAATGACGCAGTGTTTATAAAAACACCGTTTGGAAGATGGATTGTATATTTGAAAGGTGATGAAGTAAAAGAACTTCATCATGAAAATTACAGATCAAGACGGGGTGAACCGTTAAATTCTCATAAAAAGTGCATTGACGGTTATCATAAACAAAAACTTGTTTCAAATAATTTTTACGATGTGATATACTATATAAATTGCCATGATTCAGCAATGACTCGGAGGTGGAAAGAAAAAAGTCGGATTGAAAAATTATTTGAAATGATTGATAATCAAAGAATTCAATTAAATAAAGAGAAAGTCGGACTGTCTTAAGATAGCCGTATGAGTCCGGTAGAGCAAAGACACAGTCCTGGATTATCGGCATAAAATAGTTCAAGAATATGTCTGCACCCCCGACTCGGAAAATTCAAAAACCGACCACCAAATCTAACAATTTGGTGGTCGGTTCATTTTTATAGTGATATTATTTTATACTGTATATTTTATTAAATACAGCTGCGGCTTGGGCACGAGTGGTATTTGCTTTAGGGCGGAGGGTATTATCCGTGAAACCACTTATAATTTCATTTCCGCAAGCCCATTGGAAAGCAGAAACAGCATAATCGGAAATGTCTTCTGTATCTGAATAACTGTCGAGTGTATCAATTATAGAAGTGTCAATTTGTTTATATTCTGCAAATCTCTTTAAAATCGATACCATCTGCTCACGAGTTATATTATCGTTCGGAGCAAACTCTGTGTCGCTGTAACCTGAAATAATATTATTCTCACTGCCCCAAGCGACAGCATTTGAGAAATAATCATTTTCATTTACATCAGTGAAGTTATAATCAACATCGGATTTTGTTTCACCGTCAATTCTGTGAAGAACAGTTATAAACATTCCTCTCGTAATATCTGTATCAGGAGCAAATTCCGTATTGCTTACACCACTCATTAATCCGTTGTCATATGCGGATTTTATCGGGGCATAATACCATTCATTTTCTGCAACATCATCAAACCACCAATCGTCTTTGCTGAACGGTGTAGGCGTTTTTTGCGGAGAGTCGTTTATTTCTTTGAATGTTACGTCAACGCTTACTTGGATTCCTGGCATTACGAATGAAAATTCGTTGTCGGCTGTCTTTGTAACTTCAATTACATTTCCCTTTGAATCAGTAACTGTTACAGTATCAACCTCATAACCGTCATTCGGTTTTGTATTAACCGTTACGTTTTCACCCAATGCGGCACTTTTCTTTGATATATTCATACTTCCGTTGTCGTATGTCTTGTTTGCAGAAGAAATACCGTATTTTGCAGAACTTCCGCCGCCACTGCTGCTTGGTTTTGAAGTAGGAATTGGTGTAGGAGTAGGTTCATCTGATTCTATACCTGTCACTTGAACATCAATACTGTCATCGATTCTGTATTTTGGATAGTATGCGTATATCTTTGCATTACCGTTGCTTAGCGGAATAACTTCACCGTCATCGGTAACAACAGCTATGCTGTTATCTGTTGAATAATACTTGACTTCACCCGCATAATCATTCCAAGGGAAAGCTTTTGTTTGAAGTGTTGTTGTATCATTTTTTCCGTTTAATGAAACGTTTTCGGCACCATCGTTGATTTCTGCAATAAGTGGTTTATTAGAGATAAACATGGTATATGCGTTAGATGTGTTTTCACCGCTTACTGCTGAAAGTTTAAAGTCTATATATCCTAAATTGTTGAAATCAGCTTTATCTATCTCAAACGGAACTGTAATATCTTTACTTTCACCGCTCGCAAGTTGAGGTAGGGAAGTAGTGCCGAAAGTTTTGTCGGCGGTATTATTTAGCGTTACATTTATTTCGTCGGACGGTTTAGAACCGTTGTTTGTAACCGTTGCAGATGCATAATAACCGTTATCATCGTGTTTGATTTCAAAGCTCGATACATCAAGTCTTGTATCATACGGGATGGCTTTTGTGGCAGATACAGGCTTTGCATTTTCAATTCCGCGTTCAGTTACCGTAACTGTAACTTCTGCATTTTCCAAGTTGCTCGGAACTGTCCATGGTACACTGACATTTATCGAATTACCGGATTCGATTATGTTGTCAGAACTGCCCTCGTAAAGAGTATTTCCTTTTTTATCCGTTACTTTTAAATCATAACCCTTTGCGTCAAGCAAACCTGTGTTCGCAATAGTAAATGTTATATCTTCCGAATAATTCGGATAAATCTTTGACGGAAGAATAATATTGCTGCCTTTAATTTCAAGAGAACTTACCGGTTCAAAGTCAATGGTTACAAGGGTGTTTGCACTGTATTTCATAGGTGAATCGGCATCGCTTTCATCAATCCATTGCTTGTAGTAGTTTGAAACAGCTGATATTTTATTATCATCAGTCATATATAGGTCAAGTTCGTCAATAACCATACCGAAATCGGTAATTTGTACCGAATTGCCGAACTTCCAATAACCGTTATCTGTGCCGCGCTGATAACGTACACCGTATATTTCAGTACCGTTCTTTTTACTGTCTTGACTTAATTCTGTGTAATAAATATAAATATCTTCACCGTTGGATGTTACAATATAGTTTCCTATACTTGTGCAAAGGTCGTCATTACCTTGGAAGTTTGCACTTGTGACATTAAATGTACCGTTGTACAAGGCTTCGTAAATGCTGTTTTCATATACGTCGTCTGACATACCGAGTTCAGCTGCAGTCTTTTTATACCAATCGGCATTTTTGTTATCATCGGTTATTTCGCCGTTTTTGTATGCACTGTTTACCGTATCGGCATTAATCAAGTCTGTCATATCTCCGTTTGAATCTGCGTTAAACATTGAAGATAACATATCTGAAAGATTCATAATTTTAAACATATATCCGTTATCCAACCATGTCAGGTACAATTCACCGTTAATGTTGGTAAGTTTAGGTAATGAATTAGATATACTGTCATTTGTAATTTGTATCGGGAAATATGCTTGCCCGGTTGTTAGGTTTTGAATTTGCAGATAAAGCTCTCTGTCGTCACCTGTCTGTAAATCTTCGTCTTCATCAATAGTGTAACTTGAAATTAAATAACTTTCGTTATTTATATTTATTGTTGCCGAATTATAATCCAATGCAATAGGAGAGCTGATTGTTTTATGAGGTATCGGAATTATGGTTTCATCATAAGATTTTCCTGTGTTCATATCGTATTTTACATAGGCTATATTAGAAAATGATTTTTCAAGCTGTAATAGGTCACTGTTACTGTTACCTAATTTTGACACATCAAGCTTGACATAGCTTATATAAAGCATATCTCCGTCAACATCAATTTGTGGATTTAAAGTAAGGTATCTGTCGTGTACAATACTGATTTCTTCGCCCATTGTGTTGGTTTGTGTATCGTATATTGCACAAGAAATACCGATTGATGAAAGCTTTTCTCTCGAAGTTTCCTCACCTCCAAATGCATTTATAACATCGGTCCATGCGATAATAACTTTGTCACCTATCTTTTTAAGTGTGTGTATTGAATCAGGTGTACCGTCGTCTGCTACTGCTTTAGGAGTAGACCAATGAGTACCGTCAAATATCGAATAATACAGAGTTGCTCCGTTGTATTCGGCACGATCTCTCGAATCGTCTATAAATGTAAGCATCTTCTTACCGTCATCAAGAGGGATAATATGAGGTCTCGTTCTGTCTGCGGCATTATTTATTAATTGTGTACAGCTTACAACTTCTTCTGTTGCGGTAAGCTGAATATCATCATTTTTTCCGAAAGTAGATAAATCAGATGTGCCGTTACTGTATGGAGTTAATTTAATATCATCGTCGTTTGTGGTTATAAGTCCGTTGAAGAAATCACCTTCTGCGGCATTTTCGAGAGTACCCCAACCTTGTGTATATTTGACTATATCAACATTAACGGAGAACAACAATAAGTCAAATCCCACACCTCCGGCTGCCGTTATCAGTGTACCGGGCTGACCGTTTGCAAAACTCAAATTAAATTGGAATGTTGTAGCAACATAACCTCTTGCTGAAAGGACATCGCAAAAACCTACACCTACTTGTAATTTTCCTGAAAGGACAACGCTTAGTGTTACATCGGTGCTGCTTAATCTGTTTGCTATATTGCCTTGATAGTTGTTAAACTCATCTGCGGATATTGCATTTTTACCATTATCTGTAGCATAGCTTGTCAGTAAATCTACCTGAATACCGGCAATGATATTTAAAAATACAGGTACACCGTAAATTGTAGTGTACATAGTCTTATTGAATGTATATGCTCCGCCGATAGAAACCGAACCGCAAGCGAACATATAGTCGTTGTCCGGTGTTTTAACAAAGTCAAAAGCTAAAATAACAGCTACTTCGACACTGTATCTTTGGTTATTAAAACCGGCAAAAGGAGCTTTTGTATCTTTAAGTAAATCGGTATAATCTGCATAAGCTTCTTGATATTCGGCATCGGTTTTATAATCGTCACGAGACGGAGCAACACCGTTGAATGTCGCAGCCATTATTTTCATAGCATTACTTCTGTGATTTTGATTTTCTTGAACTGCACCGCGGAATTTGTCATAAGACGCTTTTTTCTCGTAAACGGTTTTCTTACCCATACTATTGAGTATTGTGTCAATATTTGCCTGAATAGTATAACCGGTGTTGTCAGGCCAGTTTGTTTTGCCGAATGTAATCAATCCGGATTGGCATTTGCCTATTGCTGAGCCGACTAACGGAATATCGATTGTACCGCTGTTATCCGCATCGAAAGTTTGAGGTGTTGTAAGTGCAAATTCCGTATAGAATGAAAGACCTGTTGCAACATCGGGATACACAATTTCAATTTCAGTATCACCTGATGATAATTTTTCTGAATCTACAAGGCGTACAGAAAGACTGTCACCGGAATGTAGATTTTCTGTCATCTTAGGAATTGTACATTCTATAATACTGCTGCCATCCTCACGAGGATAACCTTTGTATTCGGTTGTCTGACCGGTTGATGTACGAACGGTGAATACTGCCTCACTGACACTTCTTCCATAGCTGTCTATAACGGCTGTAACTGTAAGATTGTCGTCGAGTATTCTTATTTGATTTTGGTTTAAGTCGGCTGTGTTCTTGTCATATGTGTACATAATTGACGCAACCTTAGGAGCACCGTAAGGGTAGGTGATATTTGTGTTACCTGCATTTACGGTATAAGCACCGTCTGCTTGACCAAGTGCGTCTGTGAGCTTTACTTTTGCTACATAGCCTGTCGTAACACCGTTTGAGATGTACATTGTAATAAGGTCGTTTGTGTCACCCAATACGTTTGTCAATATATAAGTACCGGTATCGGAAGTTGTACCGGTCGCGCTGTCAGGCATATAGCTTGAGTTTGCGGAGTTTAGCGACTGTGAACCTTTTCCGGCTGATACGGAATATCCTACAAGCGGAAGAGATTCCGGTTCTAAGCCGTTATCGCGGATAGACGCATTTTTAGAAACAACAGTACCTGATATATTAAATGATTTTAAATCGCTCTTTTTAACTTTTTTGTAATTTACTGTTACAACATTGCCTGTTGTTTGTGCTTGCGCAACGGTGTGATAAGAATTGGTTGTAAACGTGTCGTTGCCTTGCTTGATAACGGGACGGTATATGTATTCTTTATCTTCAACGGAGGCAAAATTTAATGTATATATCTTACCTGTAATCGGTGTTATTTTATCTGAAAGATTTGATTCTGACGGATTTGCGTTAATAACATATTTGCCGCTTAGTTCCTTTTTCAGTTGTTCATCGGAACTTGAATTAAGATCATTTTCATTGATAAGACCCTGTACCGTTAAATACTTTTCAGCACCGTTTTCAAATTTAATTTCGATTTTGTTGGAATTTTTCGCTATAAGAGGACGTATTCTGTAACTCGTATTAGGCTCAAGGAATAATTTTGTTGTATCTGTTATTGTGTTGAAACTTGTGTTGTTTGTTGAAACTTGATAACCTACAACATGATATCCGTCATCCTGAGTTGTTGCGCTTAAATCAAGTGTATCACCTGCATGGTGAGTAACTGTTTTACCTGCGGCAAGCTCGCTTGATATAAAGCTGCCGTTTCCTTCACCGGCTGACGGTAATACTTCGACTGTAACATCGGCATATGATACTTTAGGTGTTATCTTCAGATTTTGATGATAACCGTATGTGTCGTGTGCAACATTTTTTTGAACTGATTCAATCCATGATATGAAATATTTATCATACGGAATGTAATAAAGATTTTGCTTTTCTGTTTTCTTCAGTTCATTATTTATGTTATCCGATGTGAAATTTACTTCGTCAGAAAGTTTTGTTCCTTTTTTTGAGTTAAGGTATGAAATGAATTCTTCGGGATAATTTACAGTTATTTTATCATCAGTTGTACCCGGATCTATGGTGATTTTATAGCCTGAAATATATCCGTATTTACCTTTGTGACCGTTAATGTCTGTATCATTTATTGTAAATACAATATTGCAGTCGTCCTCATTCGGATTGGTCCAGAAATCACGTGTTTTACTTCCGGCGATTTGAGCACCGCTGTTAAGTTCAACCTGCATAGGTAAGGCATTTATCTTTTCATTACCGATACAGTATTCTTGTGCTGGGGGTTGGTTAAGTTCTACATTAACCTTTTTATACATAGCCGCAACACCGTAAAAGCGTACATAACTTTTTGGAGTCTTTGATTTGTCTTCATCAGCCGAATGTATTTCCATGTTTATATTTCCGTTTAAAGGTTGGTTGTTATTCAAGAGAGTTGCAGGCATTGCATCAAGTGTTCTGCCGAATTTTCCGCTTTTTGATTTGTTGACAACAATACTGTCATTATTTGCAATTTTAAATCTTGCAAGTTGCCCGCCAAAGGCGCTTGATGTTGATTCCATATCGGGAGTCATATATTGATAATATACAGAGGGTACAGTTTTTGAATGTGTCCATACTCCGCCTTTATCCCACATACTTGTATGGTAATATTCAAGTTTTCCGTAGTGAGAGCTACCCATATTTCTTTCACGTGTATCTATTTCATATTTGTTGTCCCAATGACCGCAACCCCATGGCTTATCACCCCAATATCCGTCATAATAAAACAGACCGTCGCGGTTTGTTTCTGTTGCAAAGTAGTATGTACCGACTTCGGGAGGAATGTCATAATTGTGAGTTCCGTCACCTGTTGCGTATATTTTACCTTCGGCAGGATCTTTTGAATTATCTGACGGCATTGTATATTTAACGTTGTATTTAAGACCGTTTATGGTGATGTCATTTGTCTGATTTTCATTGCCCATAAGAGAAATATCACTCTCATCATCGGCGTTATTTTTGATTTTGACAACGGTTTCGGCATATTTGCCGCTTTCACAGCCCGTCATATCACTCATCAGCAGTTTAAATTCACCCTCGCCGGATACGGGAATTTCGATTGTCTTTTCCGTTTCATAAGGAATGAATGTAACTGTTTTGATTTGTTCTTCATAATTTTCTCCTGCTACTGCGGTAATGCTCGATGACAGCAAAGTGAAATCGCAAAGAGAATATTCTGCATTTTTTCGCTTTATTGTAACAGTGGCATTTCCGTCTTTTGACGTGTAACTGTTTCTGCTGAAAGAAACAACGCTTTTTTCTTTCGGTTCGTCGTCTTCGATATTTACAGAAAGTGATGTTACTTTATAAAGTTCGGCATTATCGGGATTTACCAAAAGTAAAGAAAAACCTTCTGTGCCTTCGCTTTTTTTGTCGTCCAATATTTTGAATTTAACCGTTTTTTCGTTTTCGCCCGGTGCGAAAGTAACGGTTGTACTGCTTGAGTATTCAATTCCTGCCATTGCATCCGGCACTACTTCGTCTGCAAATTGCTGTGCCATTTCTGAATCAAATTCCGAATAATTTTCAATATCTGTATTCTCTTCCGAAATGTTATCCGATGTTTCATCAGTGTCAGCTTCTGCCGTGGCATAACGTTCAAGTATTGAAACCCCATCACCGGTTTTCTCTGCGTTATCGTCAAGAATTATATAGTCCTCGCCGTATATCGCAGTTAAGTCAAGCGAGTGGATTGTGACGCTTGCTTCTTCTGATAAATCGCCCTCACGATAAACAGGGAACGAATAAACAGCATCTTCTTCTTTGACGTTTGCTGACGCAGTACCAAGGTAAATTAAATTGCCGCTTGGAAGTTTTTCCGAATCAATTCGTGATGCGTTTAACGGCATGACCGTTTCTTCTGCTTTTGCAGGAATAACTGCCATAGAGGCAAGCATTGACAGCGACAAAAGCAATGATAGTAATTTTTTCATTTTAATCCTTCCTTTCATATTAGAAATATTGGTAGTGTAAAAGACTTTCTCTTTTAAAACAGAGAAATAATTATATATAATAAAAGTATATATTATGATTATTATAAATGTCAATATAATCTAACTCAAATGCCATTTTTTTGACACAAAATCACGTTAAAACAATATTTCACACAAAACCGCAGCGGTTTTGTCTGCATTATTTTATGGGGAACGTGCAATTTCGGGTTGTAATCATTTCTGACTGTATGTGTGTCGGAAATGGCTTTAAATCTAAAGTTCCCGCTTTTAATTTTAAAGAATTCTTTCATATAAATAGAAAACTCATCAATAAAAAAACAGTTGAAAACCACACAAAATTTACGTTAATATGCGATTGAAACATATATTATGTTATGTAAATCAAATAAAAGCAAAAAAATATGAAAAAAGGGTTGACTTTATAAGGGTTTATGTGGTAAACTATTTTAGTATGAAAAATACGCACATTTGTGGATTGTGTGAAAGTTGCCTGTTTTGCCTGGGTCTTCACATAAGGTGAAACAAATGGAGGAATAATCAAAAAAACGAGGAGGAAATAAAAATGGCAAACGTAATTTCAATGAAACAGCTTTTAGAAGCAGGTGTTCACTTCGGACACCAAACAAGAAGATGGAACCCTAAAATGGCTGAATACATCTTCACAGAAAGAAACGGTATCTACATCATCGACCTTCAAAAGACAGTTAAAAAGGTTGAAGAAGCTTATTATTTCGTAAGAGATATTGCTGCAAGCGGTGAAGATATTCTATTCGTTGGTACAAAGAAACAAGCTCAGGACTCAATTAAAGAAGAGGCTGAAAGAGTTGGTATGTACTATGTAAACGCAAGATGGCTTGGCGGTATGCTTACAAACTTCAAGACAATCCAAAAGAGAATTGAAAGACTTGCTCAAATCAACCAAATGGAAGAAGACGGTACTTTCGATATGCTACCAAAGAAGGAAGTTATTAAGCTAAAGGCTCAAAGAGATAAGCTTGAAAAGTATCTTGGCGGTATTAAAGATATGAAGAAACTTCCTGGCGCAATGTTCATCGTTGACCCAAGAAAAGAAAAGATTGCTATCGCAGAAGCTAAGAAACTTAACATTCCTGTAGTAGCTATCGTTGATACAAACTGTGACCCTGATGAAGTAGACTACGTTATCCCTGGTAACGACGACGCTATCAGAGCCGTAAAGCTAATCGCATCAACAATGGCTAACGCTATTATCGAAGGCAGACAGGGCGAAGATGCTCTTGCAGATGCTGAAACAGCTGAAGAAGATACAGTAGAAGAATAATTTTCATATAATTAATATAGGAGGAAAAGTAACATGGCATTTACAGCTAAAGACGTAAAAGAATTAAGAGAAATGACAGGTTGCGGTATGATGGACTGTAAGAAAGCTCTTACAGAAACAGACGGTGACAAGGATAAGGCTGTTGAATATTTGAGAGAAAAAGGTCTTGCAACAGCTGCTAAGAAGTCAGGCAGAATTGCTGCTGAAGGTATCGTTAAGGCTTATGTTGACGGTAACGTAGGCGTACTTGTAGAAGTAAACTCAGAAACAGACTTCGTTGCTAAGAATGATGAATTCCAACAGTTTGTTTCAGACGTTGCCAAGACAATCGCTGAGCAAAATCCTGCTGACGTTGAAGCACTTAAAGAATTAAAGTGCGGAGACAGCACAATCGGCGAAATGCTTACAGAAAAGATTGCTAAGATCGGCGAAAACATGAACATCAGACGTTTCGCAAGAATCGAAACAACAGGTGCAGTTGTAGATTATATCCACGCTGCAGGTAAAATCGGTGTATTGGTTGAGGCTGACGCTGAAAACAATGACGCTACAAAAGAGTGTCTAAGAAACGTTGCAATGCAAGTTGCAGCACTTAGCCCTAAGTATCTTTCAAGTGATGATATTCCTGAAGAATACAAGGAACACGAAAAGAAGATTCTTATTGAGCAACTTAAGAATGATCCTAAGAATGCATCTAAGCCTGAAAACATCATCGAAAAGATGATCACAGGTCGTCTTGCTAAGGAATTCAAGGAAGTTTGCCTACTTGAGCAAGAATACGTTAAGGCTGAAAATAAGGAAAACGTTGCTAAGTACGTTAAGAGCGTTGGCGACATTACTATTAAGCAATTCGTACGTTTTGAAACAGGCGAAGGTCTTGAAAAGCGTGAAGACGATTTCGCAGCAGAAGTTGCATCAATGGTAAAGTAATTTAACTAAACCGTATATTAAACCACGGTAGACGATAAGTTTATCGTGGTTTTTTTGTGCAAATCAGAAAGTGGATTAATTTTGTGGAATTAGTTAGCATTAGCTAATTTTGTCTGCTTAGGATAAAAGAAAAGGGAATAGAAGATATGGGGAAAAAGATTATATCATTTTTGTCTGACGGTATTTTGTCGGGAATATTTTTGTGCGTAGGCTGTTGCGTGAGTATGTCGGTCGAATCAAAACCGCTGGGAGCGTTCTTGTTCAGCTTAGGTTTGTGTGCAATTATTGTGTTTAAATTCGGTTTGTTTACGGGTAAAGCCGGATATATGGCGGTAAAACCGTTGTCGTATGTGCCGGAAGTTGTACTTACCTTTATCGGTAATGCAACAGGTGCGGCGATAGGCGGTTTCTTGCTTAACCTTACACGTTTGGGAGCGACTTTATCGGAAAAGGCCACTGCTATCACGGCAACAAAATTCGCCGATTCACCGCTTAGTATATTTGTATTGGCGGTGTTCTGCGGTATACTGATGTTTACGGCGGTTGACGGAAATAAAAGAGCGGCTGAAAAAGGTGACTTTGTGATGTCACTGTTTATAGTGGTTTTACCTGTTATGGTGTTCATACTTTGCGGATTTAATCACTGTATCGCAGATACTTGTTACTTCTTTATAAGTAAATGTGCTAATGCGTCACAGGCGGCAGTATATTTCTTATGTGCTGTACTAGGTAATGCTGCCGGTTGTATGTCTGTACCAATGGTTAAAAAATTATCGTTTAATAAATTGTTTTTATAAAAAAGTTGCGGTGATTGTTCACCGCAACTTTTTTTGATAAGCAATTATGCACAAATTTATTGAATTTCGCCAACTTTGTGACAGCGATAACGTCTTCGTCTGTGGCATTCTTTTTTCTGCTTGTATGTTTTCCATTATGGCATTGTTGTATTAACACCATAATATTAAAAAGTCGATATTTTTCATGCAAAAAAGTAAAAAAAATTTTCGGCATTTATTGACAAAAAATATATTGCGTGCTAAAATAGATTTGATTAAATAAATCACTGAAATATACACAGAGAGGAAGATTGATTATGAAATTTGATTTTTTAAAGGATAAGAAATGTTGGTGCTTTGCGGCGGGTATAGCTACTGCAGTAGTAGGTAAGAAGATTGCTACAAGCGATAAGGTTAGAAGTATGTGCGTTTCAGGTCTTGCAAAGGGTATGAAGTTCCAGCAAGAGGCTAAAGAAACACTACAAAATATGCGTGAAGAGGCTGAAGATATGTGTTATGAGGCTAAGTCACAGCTAAACGACGAGGAAGAATAATAATGAAATTTAAAATCGTACATGATACTCCGGGTCGTATCAGATTGCGTTGCGGTGGATATTATTTTGATAAAAATCAAGAAAAATCTCTTGAGAAAACAATTTTATCGGAACAGTATGTCGAGTCTGTAAAGGCTAAAAGCGTCAACGGCGGTATTTTAATTACATATCAATCCGATTACAGACAGGAGCTTTTGAACTACATAAAAGGAATCAAGCGAAATCAATTAGCGGCTGTTGAAGATGAGTCTGAGGATATACAGGCTGATTTCAAGAATGAGATTATAAAAATGCTTATAAAGCGTTTTGTTCTTAGAAGAATATTGCCGTATCCTGTACGAGTTGCAATGGCTTACTTTAAGGCATTCCCGTATGTGAAGAAAGCTGTGGGCAGTGTACTTAATTTAAGGGCCGATGTGGCACTTTTGGACGGTGTTGCACTCGGAACGGCACTTTCAAGAGGAATGTATTCGGAAGTTAATTCAATTACATTCTTGCTTGGAGTTTCGGAACTTCTTGAAGAATATACAAGAAAACGTACAAAAAATGCACTTGCAGACAGTCTTGCAATGAAGATTGACACTGTATGGAAGAAGAACGGCGAAAACGAGGAACAAGTTCCAATTTCAACCGTTAAAGAGGGTGACTTTGTCGTATTCCGTGACGGTGCAATGATCACTTTTGACGGTGTGGTCGTATCCGGACAGGCAAGTGTAAACGAAGCGTCTATGACAGGCGAATCGGTTGCGGCTGTAAAGGATAAGGACAGTACTGTTTACGCCGGTACAGTTGTAGAGGCGGGAAATATAGTAATTAAGGTTAGTGCTGCGGCTGATAATACACGTATTTCAAATATTATTGAAATGATTGAAAACGGTGAAAGTATGAAAGCCGGAGTGCAGAGCCGTGCAGAGAAAATTGCAGACGGTTTTGTACCGTACAGCTTGGGATTGGCGTTGCTTGTTTATCTTACAACAAGAAATGTTGTAAAGGCAATGTCTGTTCTTATGGTGGACTATTCTTGTGCAATTAAATTGTCAACACCGATAAGTATTATAAGTGCTATGCGTGAGGCATCCTCAAGAGGATTTGTTGTAAAAGGCGGACGTTATCTTGAAAGTGTATCTCATGCTGATACTATTGTATTTGACAAGACAGGTACACTTACAAATTCATGCCCGACAGTAGAAAAAGTGCTTTCATTCGGTGAGTATACATCATATGAAATACTTAAAATATCTGCGTGCCTTGAAGAACATTTCCCTCACAGTGTGGCAAAGGCAATCGTTAAAGCCGCTAAAGCAAAACAGCTTGACCACGAAGAAGAACATGCTGAAGTTGAATATGTAGTTGCACACGGCATAGCTACAATGTTGCATGGCAAGCGTGCAATTATAGGTAGTGAGCATTTTGTGCTTGAGGACGAAAATATTCCGATAACTGATGAACAGAAGTCTGTTATTGAAAACGAATGTGAGGGCTTTTCTGTTATATACCTTGCAATCGGAGGCGTGTTGTCGGGAGTTATTTGTATAAGCGACCCGCCGAGAAGTGAGGCTCATGAGGCAATTCAGTTACTTCGTGAAAGCGGTATTGATAATATTATTATGCTTACAGGTGACCATGAAGGTGCTGCAAAACGCACTGCCGATATGCTCGGTATAGACAATTTCCGTGCACAGGTATTACCTGAGGATAAGGCGACAATTATTGAAGAATTGAAGAACGAGGGAAGAACGGTTATAATGGTCGGTGACGGTATCAATGACTCTCCCGCATTGGCGCTTAGCGATGTTTCAATCGCGATGAAAGATTCTGCCGATTTGGCAAGAGAAGTGGCTGATGTCACATTGCTTTCAGGCGATTTGAGAGATTTAGCGCTTCTTCGCAAGTTAAGCAGCAGACTGTTCAGACGAATTAAACGTAATTATACGTTTATTATGGCATTTAATTCATTGCTTATTTTGCTGGGATTGAAAGGTACTATAACTCCGTCTGCATCATCACTTTTGCATAATTCGTCAACTATGCTTATAAGTGCGAACAGTATGCGTCCATTATTGAATGACAAGAATTAATCGTATTAATTTATTTGACGGTTGAGCGGCAGTATAAAAACTGCCGCTTTTTTTATCATATGGAATAAATTTAAAAGAATAAATATTAAAATCGGTATTCCCAAAACGAAAAATATATAGTATAATAGAAATAGAAAGTAGGTGGTAGGTTGTGAGAATTGAAAAGCTAAACAAAGACAAAATAAAGGTAACGCTTACAACTGCGGAATTAATTAATCTTGATATAGACGTGAAAAGGCTTTCGCCCGATTCAAAAGAATTACATACATTTTTATTTCATATTATGGAAACGATAAGGGAAGAAACAGGTTTTAATCCGTATAACGGCCAAGTGGTCGTTGAGGCTACTCCGTCACAGGACGGTATAAGTATTTTGGTTAAACGTTTAAACAAGGGTATAAAAAAAATTACCGAGGAGCAGTTTAAAAAAGTTGTTTCGGTCAAGCCTAAAAAGAAAGAACCGGGTACGGAATGTGTATTTTATTTTGAAACTTTTAATGATATGTGCGGCGCTATAAGCGAAATGGATAAAAGTATTCTTTCACAAGCAAGCCTTTTTAAGCTGAATAAAACATATTGTATTCTCATAAGAAATGATAATGAGAATATGAGAGGTATTAATGTAATAAGAGAATTTACGGAAAGAATGTCGATATACCCGTTGCAGAATGAGTACATAAAAGAACATGCTCTTCTTGTCGCAAAAGGTCAAAAACTTGTTGAAATGGCTGAAAATGTCAAACGATTGATGTAAGAGAGATTTTATTTGTTAATATTTTGTTAAATCTATTGCAAAGTTCATATATAGATAGTATAATAGATAGGTAGAAAAAATTATCAAAGGAGAACTATTATGGCAAACATTTTAGAAACAGTCGTTTTCGCAGACGGCGAAACAGCAAATACACAACAGGCGACAGGTACACAAACAGCGGCAGACCCTAATGCTACACAACAGGTTAATCCTGTAATGAGTACAATAGTAAGTATTCTTCCGCTTGTTCTTATTATCGTATTGTTATACTTTATGATGATAAGACCGCAAAGAAAGAAAGAAAAAGAAACAAAGGCAATGATTAACGCAATGAAAGTCGGCGATAAGGTTGTAACAATCGGCGGTATCTGCGGTAAGGTTGCTAAAATTAAAGACGAATATGTTTTTATTGAAACAGGTAACATCGGTACACCGGATCAAAAGTCTGTTGTAAAGATGGAAAGAGACGCTATCAGAACTGTTGAAACAGCTAAAAACTAATTGGTTATAAAATTTAAACCTCTCTAATATATTTATAGTAAATATATAGGGAGGTTTTTTTATGGGTATTAATTTTAAGGGTGTGATAAAAGGGACGATATTTGCAATTCTTGTTACTTTTGTTATAATTCTGATATTGGCACTGCTTTCGTATTTTACAGGCATAGACGAAACTATTATCACAACCGGAGTGTATGCCTCGGTTATTATCGGCGTGATACTCGGAACGATTGCGGTATCAAAAGCGGCAAACAGCAGAGCATTTGTTCACGCAATGCTTGTATGTGCGCTGTATTTGATCGTACTTATCGGAATAACGTTGATTGTAAACAAGGGAATAATGTTTAACACGCATTTTCTTGCTGTAATAGGCGGTACATTTGCATCGGGAATATTGGGGTGTTTCATAGGAAAATAGCCGAAAAATAAGTTTTGTGAGAAAAAATACAAAATATTTGTAAAAAAGCCTTTTCAATCACTTGAAAGTATGTTATAATATATTCATAGTGAATTAATATAAGGAGGTTTTTAATATGAAACACGTACAGACTTTAAACAAAGCTAATTTAAAGGATTCAGCAAAGCACGGTGGTTGCGGAGAATGTCAAACATCATGTCAATCAGCTTGTAAGACATCTTGCACAGTTGCAAACCAAAAATGTGAACAAGCAAACTAATTGTTTTGCCGAATAAATGAACATTAAAGATGAATCATCGGCTTTTTAAGGTCGATGATTTTCTGATTTTATATAGGGAGTTTTTGAAGTGATACATAAGTATAAACAGTTGGGACTTAATATTGTAATGGATGTATATTCAGGTGCGGTACACGTTGTTGATGATGTAATGTACGATATGCTTGATTATACTCTTGAGCCGTTTATGGCAGAGGCAAAATGTCCCGATTATATTAAAGAAGGTTTAAAAGATAAGTATAGTGAAGAAGAATTGGAAGAAAGCTATGCTGAAATATGTGCACTTGTAAATGCAGGTCAGTTGTTTACAGATGATTGCTACGACGAAATCGCGAAGAATTGGAATAAGCAATCTGTTGTAAAGGCTCTTTGTATTCACGTTGCACATGACTGTAATTTGAGATGTAAGTATTGTTTTGCCGATACAGGTGAATTTCACGGTGGCAGAAGTCTTATGAGTGCGGAAGTAGGTAAGAAAGCTATTGATTTTGTTATCAATAACAGCGGTAACAGAAAAAATATAGAAATCGATTACTTTGGCGGTGAACCGCTTATGAATTTCGGCGTTGTTAAGGAAATTACAGAATACGCAAAAGAAGAGGCGAAAAAGCACGGTAAGAATTTCAGATTTACTGTAACAACAAACGGCGTATTGTTAAATGACGATATTAAACAATATATTAATGAAAATATGTCAAACGTTGTTTTGAGTATTGACGGTACAAAGGAAACTAACGACAGAATGCGTTATCGTGTAGACGGCAGCGGTTCTTACGATACAATCGTTCCTAAGTTCCAAGACTTGGCTGAAAGCAGAAATCAAAATAATTACTACGTTCGTGGTACGTTTACGGCGTATAACGTGGATTTTGCAAAGGACGTAATTCACCTTGCGGATTTAGGCTTTAAGCAGACAAGCGTTGAACCGGTTGTTGCACCTGAAACAGAGGACTACGCACTTACAAGTGAGCATATCGAAAAGGTCTGTGCCGAATATGATAAGCTTACTGAAGAATATGTAAAGAGATATGACGAGGGCAGAGGTTTTAACTTCTTCCACTTTATGGTTGACCTTGACCAAGGTCCGTGTGCGATAAAGCGTCTTTCAGGTTGTGGTGCAGGACACGAATATCTTGCGGTTGCACCGAACGGAGACATTTATCCGTGTCACCAATTTGTCGGTAACAAGGATTTTCTTATGGGTAATGTCAATGAAAATAAAATTGATGAAAATATCGAGAAGATGTTTGAACGCTCAAATGTGTATACTAAAGAAAAATGTAAGAATTGTTTTGCGAAATTCTATTGCAGCGGTGGTTGCAGTGCGAATGCGTATAACTTTAACGGTGATATAAACAAGCCTTATGAGCTTGCTTGTGAATTTGAAAAAAAGCGTCTTGAATGTTCAATAGCAATCGAGGCACATAAAAAATTAAGTTAATTTAAGGAGGAAAAAGAAATGATACACAAGGGTTTTAAAATGAAACTTTACGATGGTATGGCTGAGGAGTACGAAAAAAGACATAATGAGTTATGGCCGGAAATGAAGGATATGATTCACGAACACGGCGGTAAGAATTATTCAATATTCCTTGACAAAGAAACAATGGTTCTTTACGGTTATATCGAAATCGAAGATGAAGAACTTTGGGCAAAGGGTGCCGATACCGCCATCAATAGAAAATGGTGGGACTTTATGGCTGACATTATGGAAACAAATCCTGATAACAGTCCTGTTTCAGAAGATTTACACCTTGTATTCCATTTGGATTGATAAAATGTGTATAAATTAGAAAATAAGGGCGATAATATTTAATGACCTCACAAAATACATTAAAACCGATAGTCAGTCGGTAAATAACCCCCTTATTTGCAGAGAGAACAGTTCGTTATGAACTGTTCTTTTTGTATTGACAGATAGGGTTAATTATGATAAACTGATAATAAGGTTAGTCAAAACTAACCTATGTAATTTTATTATGGAGGAATATATGGGCGAAGTTATAAGAGGAATATTGATACCTTTTTTGGGTACGACACTTGGTGCGTCTTGTGTACTGTTTATGAAGAAAATGATGAATAAGATGGTACAGCGTGCCTTAACAGGATTTGCGGCAGGGATTATGGTTTCCGCGTCTGTGTGGAGCTTGCTTATACCGTCAATGGATTATGCGGCGGAAATGGGGAAGTTTGCATTTGTACCGGCGGTTGTGGGATTTTGGATAGGTATATTGTTTTTGCTGGCAATGGACCATATAATACCGCATTTGCATATGGATACCGATAAAGCTGAAGGCCCGAAAAGTAAATTGAAAAAGACAACAATGCTTGTATTTGCTGTTACACTTCACAATATTCCCGAGGGAATGGCTGTGGGTGTTGTGTATGCAGGTTATCTTGCGGGGAATATGCAAATATCGGCTATGGGTGCGTTGGCTTTGGCGATTGGTATTGCAATTCAGAATTTCCCGGAGGGTGCAATTATATCGATGCCACTCAAAGCAGAGGGAATGAGTAAAGGAAAAGCGTTTTTATACGGCGTGCTTTCGGGTGTTGTTGAACCGATTGGAGCGGTACTTACAGTTGTTGCGTCCGGTTTTATAATACCCGTATTGCCATATTTCCTCAGTTTTGCCGCAGGGGCGATGATGTACGTTGTAATAGAAGAATTAATTCCCGAAATGTCACACGGCAATCACTCGAATATCGGTACTGTAATGTTTGCAGTAGGTTTTATACTTATGATGATTCTTGATGTGGCACTTGGGTAAATATTTACTACTTGCTTTTATTTAATATTGACAATTATCGAAATTTATGATAGAATACTGCAAGTATGGAGGGGTGGCCGAGTGGTTGAAGACGCAGCATTGGAAATGCTGTAACGGTTTACGCCGTTCGTGGGTTCGAATCCCATCCCTTCCTCCAATAATAAAAAGCTTAAAACCGAAAGGTTTTAAGCTTTTATTTTTTATTAAACTCCAAAATATGCTTGGAAACCGCCGTCAACAGGGATTGTAGCACCTGTAACAAAACCTGATTGAGCGCTGTCGGTAAGCCATAGCAATGTGCCTGTCAAATCCTCCGGAACACCGAAACGTCCCATAGGAGTATGAGCAAGAACTTTCTTTGAACGTTCCGAAAGTGAGCCGTCCGGATTTCTCAAAAGTGTTTTATTCTGTACTGTTTCAAACCAGCCCGGTGCAAGAGCGTTGACTCTGATACCACTTTTTGCAAAATGTACGGCAAGCCATTCGGTAAAGTTGGAAATAGCGGCTTTTGCGGCACAATATGCGCTTACTTTTGTAATTGCGTGGTACGAACTCATTGATGCAATATTAAGCACATTAGCACCAGGATTGTCAAGCATATCAACTATAAATACTTGTGTAGGAATAAGAGTACCTACGATATTTAGGTCAAATACATAATTGAAGTTTTCCTTTGACAAGTCAAAGAATGAAACAACATTGGGATTTTCAATATCGCCTTTTTCAAAATATTCTTTTGTTGTAGTACCTTTTGGGTGATTGCCACCTGCACCGTTTACAAGTATATCAACTTTTCCGAAAGTATCGTTTACAATTTTCTTTGCATTGATAACGCTGTCCTTATCAACAACGTCACATACAACGGCAAGACCGTTACCGCCAAGTTCGTTTATCTTATCACGAACTTCTTCAAGTTTTGAAAGTGTACGTCCCAAAACAGCGACATTCATACCTTGTTTAGCATAAGCGTAAGCAAATTCACGGCATAAAATACCGCTGCCGCCTGTTATAACAACTGTTTTACCTTTTAAATTTTCGTGTAAATCCATTTTTATATCTCCTTAATCATTCTGACCTGCAAGTTTTGCGGCTTGGTCAGCCGTAACAAGTGCATCAATAATTTCATCAAGATTACCGTCAAGTATTTGTTCAAGTTTATATAATGTAAGATTAATTCTGTGATCGGTAACTCGGCTTTGAGGAAAGTTGTATGTTCTGATACGTTCACTTCTGTCACCGCTGCCGACTTGCGATTTTCTTTCGTCTGCAATTTCTTTGTGACGTTGTTCTTCCATAACATCATAAATTCTCGAACGAAGAATTTTCATAGCCTTATCTTTATTCTTGTGCTGTGATTTTTCGTCTTGACACGAAACAACAATTCCTGTTGGAATATGTGTAATTCTTACCGCGGAGTCAGTTGTGTTTACACACTGTCCGCCCGGTCCGCCTGCACGGAATACGTCAATTCTAAGATCATTCTGATTAATTTCGACTTCAACTTCTTCAACTTCCGGTAAAACAGCTACCGTAACGGCAGAAGTATGAATTCTTCCGCTTGATTCTGTTTCCGGAACTCTCTGAACACGGTGTACACCGCTTTCAAATTTAAGTCTGCTGTATGCACCTTGTCCTTCGATTGAAAAGCTGACTTCTTTGTAACCGCCGATGTCGGTAGGGTTGGAGCTTAGAATATCGATTTTCCAATTCTTTGACTCGGCATACATTGAATACATTCTCATAAGGTCTGCGGCAAAAAGTGCGGCTTCATCACCGCCTGTACCGCCGCGGATTTCCATAATAACGTTCTTTTCGTCGTTAGGGTCTTTCGGAAGAAGAAGAATTTTTAATTCTTCACTTGCTCTTTCGATTATTTCTTCGGCTTCTGCCATTTCAAGACGTATCATTTCTTCAAATTCCTTGTCTTGTCCGGCGTCAAGCATTTCCTTATCATCTGCAACAGTCTGCTTTGCTGACTTCAATTCTCTGTACTTATCAATAATCGGTGTAAGGTCCGAATGTTCCTTACAGTATTTACGCCATGACTCTTGGTCGGCGATAATATCAGGGTCACTTATCTTCTCAGATACAAGCTGAAAGCGCTCTTCAAGCGCCTCTAATTTATCAAACATAATTAAAACTCCTTATTTTACTACATATCTAATATTTTATAATATTTTACCATAGGTGTCAACACAAAAATTAAAAATCATTATTTATAAGTATAAAATCATTTTTTTGGTAGTCAATTAATCCGTCATGTTTCATTTTTGAAAGCTCGTTTGACATTGCACTGCGGTCAACTCCGAGGTAGTCGGCAAGCTGTTGACGTGAAAATGGGACAGTAAATGTATTACCGCCGTTTAAAATCGCCTGTTCTGAAAAATACGACAATAATCTGTCACGAATGAACTTTGACGCAGTGTGCATCATTCTTGTGGCGAGGGATATATTTTTCTGTGCCGAATTTTTAAGAAGATTTCGTAAAAGTCGGTTATGAAAAGAACATTGATTTTCACATACGGAAAGAACTTTCTCTACATTAATAAACAGAACTTCCGTTTTCTCTGCCGCAACCACATCACATAGCATTTCTTTATTCGGAATGGTCGCATAAGTTTCGGCGAAAATCTCACCCTGACCTATGTGGTTGAATATATTACTGCTACCCCAATAATAGTTGACGACAATATTTACACTCCCCGACAAAACAAGTCCCATATCACTGACAGTATCACCGCTGTAATAAATAATTTCCGATTTTTTAAAACTTTTTTGATATGCGCCAAAACAATTTAATATCGTCTTAATTTCATTCTCGGAAAGTCCGTTAAAAAATGCTGTTTTTGTTAAAAATAAATAATTCATAAATTCCTCGTATTTTGTTGTTGCAACAACATATTTTTTTATAAGATTATATTATACTGAATTCACAAAGTCAATACATGAAGTATTAACAAGGAGGATTTATATATGGAAAATAAAATGTTTTGCTTTCAATGTGAACAGACAGCAGGATGTTCCGGTTGTACAGGTAAGGTAGGCGTATGCGGTAAAAACGCAGATGTTGCCGCTCTGCAGGATAAATTAACAGGTGAACTTATCGGACTTGTTCGTGCAACAGGTGATGTTGTACCGACAGGAAACGTTTTAAAACTTATAATAGAAGGACTTTTTACAACTCTTACAAATGTCAGCTTTAACGAACAGACACTTAATGAATTGATTGAAAAAGTTCGCACAGAAAGAGAAAGGCTTGTTCCGCAATGTTTTGCTTGTGCATCACCGTGCGGAACAAATAACGAATATGATTTGTCGCATATTTGGACAGATAATGAAGATATTCGCAGTTTGAAATCGCTTATACTTTTCGGCATCAGAGGTATGGCGGCTTATGCTTATCACGCTATGGTACTCGGCTATACAAATGATGAAGTTAGCCATTTCTTTGTGAAAGCATTGTTTTCACTTGGCGAAGATTGGAAAATGGATAAGCTTTTACCGATAGTTATGGAATTGGGAAAAGTTAATCTTGTATGTATGGAAATGCTTGATAAAGCGAATACGGAAACTTACGGAACACCGACACCGACAACTATTGATTTAAAAGTTGAAAAAGGTCCGTTTATTATAATTTCGGGACATGATTTGCTTGATTTAAAATTGCTTTTGGAGCAGACAAAGGATAAGAATATTAATATATATACTCACGGAGAAATGTTACCGGCACACGGCTATCCGGAATTAAAGAAGTATAGGCATTTAAAGGGCAACTTCGGTACGGCATGGCAAAACCAACAAAAAGAATTTGCAAATGTACCTGCACCGATATTGTTTACAACAAACTGTTTAATGCCACCAAAGGACAGCTATTCGGACAGAGTGTTTACAACAGAAGTTGTATCATATCCTAAAATCACACATATCGGTGATGATAAAGATTTTACGCCTATTATCGAAAAGGCACTTGAACTTGGCGGATATGACGAGGATAAGCAATTTACAGGTATAAACGGCGGAACAAGCGTTACAACAGGTTTTGGACACGGAACAATATTGAGCGTTGCGGATAAAGTTATTGACGCAGTTAAGAGCAGCGCTATAAAGCATTTCTTCTTGGTAGGTGGCTGTGACGGAGCACGTGCAGGAAGAAACTATTATAGCGATTTCGTAAAGCAAACACCTGACGATACCATTATATTAACGCTTGCTTGCGGTAAATATCGTTTTAACGACCTTGATTTAGGTACAATAGGCGGTTTGCCGAGAATTATGGACATGGGACAGTGTAATGACGCATACGGTGCGATTAAAGTAGCCATTGCACTTGCGGAGGCATTTGAATGTGAAGTAAATGAACTTCCGCTTTCAATGATACTTTCATGGTACGAACAGAAAGCTGTATGTATTCTGCTTACACTTCTTCATCTCGGTATTAAAAATATCCGTCTTGGTCCTACACTCCCAGCATTTATATCACCGAATGTATTGGGATACTTGGTAGAAAACTACAATATTGCAAAAATTACAACACCTGAAGAAGATTTAAAAAATATATTGGGTTAAAACAGAAAAACTGCCGACATAAAATCGGCAGTTTTTTTGTGTTGACAGTGTATTGTAAGAAGATTATAATAAAATTATCAAACGATAAAGGGATGAATATTATGAATATAGCAATTTTATATCAAGTAAAAGAGCCGCCGCAAGTGGGTAATATCAGAAAGCCTATGAAAGAGGGCGGATACAGTGACAGCGGTTCAGACCTTGCGTATGAATTAAAGAAAAACGGATATAATTTGATAACCCCCGTGGAGAATCCCGACGAAAAGAACAACATTGATTGGGTATTCGGTGATGATGACGAGGGGATAACAAAAGCGATAAATATGGGGGCGGATGTATTGTGGCTGAACACCGTTTTGTATGACGGACACCCTATTGAAAAATACATAGGCAAAGTTAAAGTAATAGGTCAAAAATGCAGTGATGTGCAGACTTACGACGATAAATACTATACTAACCATATTTTGCTTGAACACGGACTTGACATTGTAAATGATGTATCGGTAAAATCGGCAGACGAATACAACGGCGATTTTCCGTGTGTTATAAAGCCGATACGCGGCAGAGGCAGTCAAGGCGTATCTGTTATCGAAAACAAAGAACAGTTGGATAAAGTCATAAATAAACTTGTTGCCGATAAAATATACGGCAGTGAATTTATGATAGAACCGTATTTGGACGGCGAAAAACCGTATGCGGTTCAAAAAGGCAAGTATATTTAAAGCAGACGGTTGTGTCAGCATAAACAGTTCAAAGGCAAATCCTTCACTTCAAGCTGATTTGTTCGGTGATTGGCGTGAGGAAGTAGTATATCCGATAACTGACGGAAATGCACTTAGAGTATATACGACAACAGAAAAGACGAATTATAAAATCGGTGAAGAATTTGATAAAAACAGTTTGTCTGTAAAGATGCTATATGAAGATAACACTGAAAAAGAAGTCTGCGGATATGAAATATCGGGCTTTGATAATATGAAAGTCGAACCGCAAACTGTCACGGTGATATATAAATGCTATGATAATTTATGTTATAATTATAAAAAATTAAGAGGTGAAAGTATGAAAGTTAATTATAACAGTACAATACGGTCGTGCTTTATTGGGTACATAGTTCAAGCGATAGTAAACAATTTCGTACCGCTGTTGTTTATTACGTTTCAATCGCAATACAGTATACCGCTGTCGAAGATAACATTATTAATTACAATCAACTTTGGTTTACAGCTTATAATAGATTTTGCGTCGGCATTTTTTATCGATAAAATCGGATACAGGCTATCTGTACTTATAGCACACTTATTCGCGGCATTGGGATTGATTTCGATAGCAATATTGCCCGATATGATGAATGATTCTTTTATGGGAATATTTATTTCGGTGTTTCTTTATGCAGTCGGCGGAGGATTGCTTGAAGTTGTTGTAAGTCCGATAGTTGAGGCTTGTCCGAATGAACATAAAGACAAAACTATGAGTATGCTACATTCATTTTACTGTTGGGGTACGGCGGGAGTAGTAGTAATATCAACAATATTCTTTAATGTATTTGGTATTGATAATTGGAAGATACTTGCACTTGTTTGGGCGGCAGTACCTGTTATAAACGGATTGACATTTCTAAAAGCGCCTATTGCACCGCTTATTAACGAAGAAGAAAACGGACTTTCTTTAAAAGAACTTATAAAGCAAAAGGCATTTTGGGGATTTTTACTTATTATGTGCTGTGCCGGAGCAAGTGAACAGTCTGTAAGCCAGTGGGCGCCGGCATTTGTTGAAAAGGCACTCGGAATATCAAAATCAATAGGTGACTTGGTAGGACCTACGGTATTTTCTGTACTTATGGGTATTTCAAGAGCGATTTACGGTAAATTCGGAGAAAAAATCAATCTGTATAAAATGATGGTTTTCAGCGGTTGTTTATGTGTGCTTTCATATTTAACGGTATCGTTTTCATCATCAGCGATTGTCGGCTTAATCGGGATTGCGGTATCAGGGTTTTCGGTAGGCATACTTTGGCCCGGAACATACAGCGATGCGTCAACCTCTATAAAAGGCGGCGGTACGGCTATGTTCGCATTTCTTGCATTAGCCGGAGATGTCGGTTGTGCAGGAGGTCCTACATTTGCAGGTAAAATAGCAGGTATGCTTGGCGACAATTTGAAAATCGGCATTTTTGCCGCCACTGTTTTTCCTATAACACTTATAATCACTTTAATCATAACGAATTTGCACAAAAAAAGTCTGTACAACACAAAATCTTTGTGATATAATCATAAATATGAATAAATTATGAAGGAAGTGTTAGAAAGATGAAGAAGAACAAAATTCGTGTGATTTCAGCGGTGGTTTCTGCGATAATGCTTGCAAGCAGTGCAAGTGCGTTTGCAAAATTTGACGCATATAATGATCCTGACGGTTTTACGCTCGGTCATTATGAGGCGGAAGTGAATCAGGAACAACGTGCCGATACAGAAAAATTATATGAGCAAAGACCAAAAAATGAAAGACAGTTTGAAAATCTTTCAAGAGGTTTGGTGGCAGTACCGGGAGAAAACGGAACGCTTGTAAGCTGGCGTTTTTTAGGTACGGATTCAAACAGCTTGACATACAATCTTTATTGTAGCGGTGAAAAGCTGAATGACAAGCCGATAACTACGACAAACTTTTTCCATACCGGAGCGAGTACAAATGCAGAGTATACTTTAAAAGAAGTAGAGAACGGTGAAGAAACAGGAGTAGAGTATACGACTACGGCATGGGATAAAAATTATATTGGCTTTAAAGTAACGGAGCGTGAAGGATACAACATTGATGACGGTGCGGTTGCAGACCTTGACGGTGACGGAGAATACGAAATTTTGTTAAGACGAGTGCCGAGTATGGACGTTAACACAAGAACATCATATCCTGTTATCGAAGCATACAAAACAGACGGTACACATATGTGGACAATCGATATAGGTCCTAACGAAATTAATGAAGTGGATATAAACTTCCTTGCATATGATATGGACGGCGACGGAAAAGCAGAAGTTATAATGCGTTCGTTCGAGGGTACAACAGACGGAAAAGGCAATACAACAGGCGATACGAACGGTGACGGAATAACCGATTATTCAAAGTCGGAGAGCAATTTGGCAATATTTAAGGACAGACAATACATAGTTTCAACACCTGAATTTCTTTCGATATATGACGGCGAAACAGGTGAGGAAACAGACAGAACAGACCTAAAACCGTCAAAAGAACCGCTTTCGGACTGGTCATACAGATACAGTGATACAGGACGTCTTACAAAGAGAGCAAGCCACTATCTTTTCGGCTTGGCATATCTTGACGGTGTAACACCGAGTGTTGTTATGGTGCGTGGTGCGTGGGATAACGTAAGAGCGGCAGCATGGCATATTGAGGACGGAAAGTTTAAAGAAGATTGGGTACACAATACCGAAAACAAAGATGATGTAAACAGTATATGGGGTGCGTGCAACCATAATCTTGTAACGGTAGACGTTGATTTTGACGGAAAAGACGAAATATTATCCGGACCTATGGCTATTGACCATGACGGAAGTGAAATGTATGCCGTAAAGGTATATGATAATGACGGCAATGCTCAAAAATTGGCTCATGGAGATGCGTTTGATGTTGCAAAAACAGATCCCGATTTTAACGGCTATATGGCGTGGGCTTGTCACGAAACATCACAGCTTATGGCGAATATCGAGTATCACGATGCAAGAACAGGTGAAGTTCAATGGGGTTACAGCAAAAATAAAGACACAGGCAGAAGTCGTGCGGCGGATATAGATCCTACACACAAGGGCTTTGAAGTATGGGGCTCAACTGCAACAATTCCTGCCAATATCAGCGGTGAAAATATAGCTGATACATGGAATGGTTTTAAGTTCAGAAAAATTGACGGTACTGTTGACAGCGACGCAACTATTCCGATGAATTTCATGGTTTATTGGGACGGTGATTTACTTAGCGAATTGCTTGACGGTACAACCGTATCAAAATATAACTGGGAGGACAAGTCTGTTGACGTGCTTATGACGGCAGATGATTGCGCATCAAACAGCGGTACAAAGGCAGTACCTTGTATAAGTGCGGATTTGTTCGGTGACTGGCGTGAAGAAATTGTATGGAAAACCGCAGATGAAAAGGAAATAAGAATATACTCGACTTCAATTCCTACATCATATAAATTGAATACATTAATGCATGATTCATATTACAGAGCGTCTGTTGCGGTACAAAATAACCACTACAATCAACCGCCGAATTTAAGCTATTATCTTGGTGCTGAAACAACAAAAGTACCTATGTTTGAGGGATATGTTATAAAAGACGGCAAAAAAATCACAAACCTTGATTTGACAGGTTCGCACGGTACCTATGACATTAACGCAAAAACAGGTGCATTAAGTGTAAAATTGGCAGTTGACTGTGCAAATGCCTATGTCGGCAATAATATTGTACAAATTGATACAGAAAACAGTGACGTTACACCGATAATTGTTGATGACAGAACATTAGTACCGGTTAGATTTATCGCTGAAAGCTTGGGTATGGACGTTGGATATAATGACTCGACAAGGACTGTTACACTTTCGGGAAACGGATATAAAGTAAATATGACTTTGGATAAGAGCGAATATACGATTAATGATATTCCTTTTGAAATGGACGTTCCGGCACAAGTAGTAAATGACAGAACGTTGATACCTCTTAGAGTTATTGCTGAATCTATCGGTAAAAAGGTTGAGTGGGACGCAGACAACAGATTAATATATATCGGATCTGTACAATTCTATGATAAAGCAAATGCCGCAAAGTATGCTGCTGCATTAAAAAACGGCAAAGAGGAAGATCAGGAAATAATTGAAACACCGGTTCCGACAGAAGAACCTGACCTATTGGCAACGGCGGACTATACGGAATATACAGATTCTAATAATGTAGCGTGGAAAATGTATATAAACGAAGATTATGAAAAGTATAATATAGGCGATAAACTTGAATGGGCAGGTACGAAAAAGCCCGGTGAACTGGCAAATATCGCGGTAGCACAAGGAACAAACGGCAAAGTAATGCATTTTGAGGACAGTACAAAAGGAAACAGAAATGCAATTTATAATCTTCCGTATAAAATGAACGGTACAGTAAGAATTGAGCTTGATTGGAAAGTCGGCGAGTGTACAGGCGGACAGTCATACGGTGAATTGAGATTTGCCGATTCATCAAAAAATACATTCTTTGCATTGAAAACCCAAAAAGGTGCGGAATTGCAATATTCGTCAAACGGCGGAATAGCAAACGGACTTCTTGAAAAAGATTGGAAGGACGTAGGTACAGGCTTTAATAAAGACACTGTTTATAACGTGGTTATTGAGGCTGACTTTGATAAAAAAGTATGCAACGCCACTATCTCTGACGGCAGTAAAACAGCTAAAATAACAGATATGCCTTTTGAAAATGCAACAGATTTTAATGCAATGGAAATCTTGGCGGTAAGAGTTGAAAAGAACTTTACTTGGGCAACCGACATTGACAATATGAAAGTCGGCATAAAAGCAAATTAACAAAAAATTCACAAGACAACCTGAAATTTTTGGGTTGTCTTGTGTTATAATATAAGTAAATAATTTATCGGAGGTAATATTTTATGTGTACTGCAGCAATGTATAAAACAAAAGATTTTTATTTCGGAAGAACACTTGATTATGAATTTTCATATGGTGAAGAAATTACGATAACACCTCGAAATTATAAATTCAATCTAAAAAATATGGGCATAATGGAAACTCATTACGCGATGATAGGGATGGCTCATATTGCCGAAAATTATCCACTTTATTATGACGCAATTAATGAAAAAGGTCTTGGTATGGCAGGACTTAACTTTGTCGGCAATGCGGATTATAAAGAAGTGATTGACGGTAAGGATAATATCACGCAATTTGAATTTATACCGTATATTTTAGGTAAATGTGCAAGTGTAAAAGAGGCAAGGGAGTTGCTTGGAAAAATTAATATAACGAACATTCCTTTTAACGAAAAAATGACTTTGGCACAGTTACATTGGATAATCGCCGATAAAAACGAGGCAATAACCGTTGAATCTATTAAAGACGGTATAAAAATTTATGACAATCCTGTCGGTGTGCTTACGAACAATCCGCCTTTTGACAAGCAGATGTTTAATCTTAACAACTATATGAATTTGTCACCGAAATCACCTAAAAACAATTTTTCGGATAACTTGAATTTGAATATGTACAGTCGTGGTATGGGAGCAATCGGCTTGCCAGGTGATTTATCGTCACAGTCAAGATTCGTAAGAGCGGCATTCGTGAAAACAAATTCATTGTCGGGAGAAACTGAATCGGAAAGTGTAAGTCAGTTTTTTCATATTCTTGGTGCGGTTGAACAGCAAAAAGGCTGTTGCGAAGTTACAGACGGTAAGTTCGAATACACTATTTACACTTCTTGTTGCAACGGTGACAAGGGAATATATTATTACACCGCTTATGAAAATCATCAAATTACAGGTGTTGATATGAATAAAGAAAATTTGAATTCAGATAAACTTATATGCTATCCGTTAATTCAAGGTGAACAAATAAAAATACAGAACCAATGAGAAAGCGGATATATTATGAATGAGGTATTTAAAACAATAAAAGGTGAGCTTTATGAAAAAGATGTTTTGTGATACGAAAGCGAAAAACTATAGTTTTATCATAATATATGGCTGTTATGGATGTTAATTCTTTAAATGAGTTGAAACAGATATTTAAAGATATTAAACCGAATGATATTAAAATTGTTCAAAATTTTTTGGATATGGACAAACTTACTAATATAAATGTCTTAAAAGGTTCAAAGAATTTAGAAAAAATTATATTACAAAACGGTCATAAATATAAAATGGGGTATTGGGATGTAAAGTCTATTAGTGAAAACCAAACCATCTCGAATAGTTATGGAAAGTTTAAATGTAAGTGGAATGATGAAAAATAAACATTTATCAAAAGCAATACAACAACAAAAATTTTATGAATTCAAAAGACAGATTGAATATAAGTCAAAACTAAATGGAATTGAATTCATTCAAGTGGATAAGTTTTATCCAAGTAGTAAAACTTGTAGTTGTTGTGGAAATATCAAGAAAGATTTAAAACTTTCGGACAGAATGTATAAATGTGATGTTTGTGGTCTGGTTATTGACCGAGATTACAATGCAAGTATAAATTTAGCAAATTATGAAGTTATATAAATTCACTTAAAAGAATTATATAACTATGTACCTATCGCTATTAGGGAATTTACGTCTATGGAGTGTCGTAACAAATGAAAGTAGCTACGGCAAAATCAGACACGTTGAAGTAGAAAGTCTTAATCGTGAGATGAGACACAGTATAGATTTATATAGATTAGTTGTAATTTATATATATTTATCATAGCGGATATGCAATACTGCAAGTTTTGCGTTCAAAAATTGGATAAAAGGAGAGAAAGAAAATGAAATGCGAAAAATGTGGATCTGAAATTAAACAACTTATCATCAGTGTATCTGATGCATATGGTTCGGATTGCTCTATTAGTGTAGATATAACAGAATGCGAGAAAAATGCAGTTGTATTTTAAACTGATAAAAGTTGGACAGGATATGATCAAGATGGTGAAGATGCTAATCAGGATATACGTTGTCCAATATGTGGTAAAAATCCGTTTCAAAATGACGAGATACAAATATTTAATATTGTCAGAGTTGTAAAATTTAAAAAAGCAAAGTAAATTTTAAATAATACGGTAAGTTTTAAACTTATCGTATTATTTTTGCGTATTTATACGGTAAAAACTTGTTTGTTGCGTTGCTATGTGGTATAATATAAAATAAAGGAGGAATGGCTTATGTTTAAAATCAACCCATATAGACCGGGTGCAGGAGTAAGACCTCAATACTTAGCCGGTAGAGATGAAGATATTGAAAATGTAACAAATATGTTTACAGCATTAACATTAAATATTCCAACTCAATCAGTTATTTTTAGTGGATTAAGAGGGGTAGGTAAAACCGTTCTTATAAACAGGTTACAAGAAATTGCAGAAGAAAAGAATATTTTTTGTAAACATATTGAAGTAGCTGAACGAAATGATTTTATTTCACAAATAGCCACTTGTTCGCAAGCCTTTTTAAGACAAATAAGCGTTAAAGAAAAGTTTAAAAATTTAATAAAAAAGCCATTAGATGCTGATGTTGAAAATAATCTTGAAGAATTTTTTGAAAAATTGGATACAGGATTTTTTAAACTACGTTATGAGCGTTGTTCGGCTGCCGAAAAGAAATTTATATTTGCGATGGTTAAATGTGGCGAATTACCTTGTACTATTGCAAACATTGCGGAAATAATGAAAAAATCAATTAATTCTATTTCAACTGCCAGAGCACAGCTGATTAATAAAGGTATTATTTATCCTGTAAAATATCGAGAATTAGATTTTACCGTTCCTCAATTCAGTGGATTTATTCATCGTTTAGAGGAATATAAGCAGTGGGACACAATATAAAGAAATTATATGAAAATTTTTTAAAATACTTAAAAAAAGTTGTTGACTTCATTTCTATGTATGTTATAATAAAAATATAAGATATGAAGGTTATTGAAACATGGTTATACCATGTTTCAATTTTAATTAAAGTTCAAGAACAGACTAACAAACCCTAAAGGAATTTAGTCTGTTCTTTTTTTATAGATTTAATTTTATTATCTGCCATTATTGACAGTTTATATACAAAAAAAGTATCCGGAACTTTTGTTTTTTAAGGAGGAAATTAAAATGACACGTTATCATAAGCCAATTGATTTCTGTTCGTACAACATTGAAACGGTATTTGATGAAATGCCTCACAACGCTGAGAGCGTTTATCATCTGACCGTTGATTTGCTTGGTTTTCGTTTAATCCCGATCATGAATGGCGAAGAGCCAACCGGTTGGGATCGAATTGATGAGCTTCAAGCTCAGGCTCGTGACTTTTTAAAGGCAGTTCTTGATCAAGCTGCTTATTGGTATGGAGAGGTAGCGTAATACCTCTCTTATTGTTTTTTAAGGAGGAAATTAAAATGAAAGGGATAGAAAATTTTATTACTTTTATTGAAGTTGCTGTGTTTGCAAAGAGAGACACTTTTAAGAAGCTAACAAATATTGTTATTTTAGCTTCAATTATCGGGATATTAATTATTACAATTATTAAACCTGATATAAAAGTTACTTCAGCAACTAAGTTATTCATTATACATTTAGTAACATCTATAATTCTTATGAGAGTGTTATTAGAGCATAAAATAAAGGAGGTTTTTCAAATGAATAATTTCATATTTTGGTATGAGGATGAGTCATGCCAGTTAGTGGATACCTTTGAACAGGGGTATTCAAAGGAGTGTATGTATGGCAATGTTACAGCCATATTTGACGTTGTAAAAGCAAAAGACGGTGGCTATATGGAAGGCAAACGTCTTTTCTAAGTTATAAAGGAAGGTGATAATACTCATCATTAAAGTGATGAGTATTATTACTAAGATATGTAAAGGAGATATTAAAATGAGCGAACAAGTTACACAAAAAATTGAATTTGATTGGTTTGAGGAATCGGAACAAGAAATTCAAAATTCTAAAATGGATAACTATAAAGTAGGAAACAAGGCATATGTTGTTTACACAGATCATAATAATTCACAGAAAATCGAAGAAGTTGATGTTATAAGAATATCATATAGGTATGTCACTGTATGTGATAAGAAAGGATTTTCTGAAAAATATTATTATAATTTTAGTCAAAGAATTTTTACTTCAATGAGTTTACCAAAAAGCTCGTTGTATTATTCAAAGACTTTGGCAGAGCAATATGTTTCTAAAATGATGCTAAAACCTAAAATAACATCAATAATTAAGAATAATATAGATAGTTTTCCTGTTGGATTATTAGAAACTGTTTACAAAAACATACAGGTATATGATGATGAAATACCGTGTATCCACACACCATAAAGATATGTGGTTTTACGGCAAATTAATTTATAAAATTAAAGGAGTAAATAATTATGAAAAAGAAAGTATTGTGGTTTTCACGTCACGAGATGACACCGGAGCAGAGAGCTGCTCTTGGCGATGTGGAAATTATACAAGTAAACAAAACAGTTCAATCAGCTTACGAATTGCAAGACGAAATTAATGAGTGCGATATAATTGCCATAGTCGCACCAATTAATTTGCAACAGCAGTTCATTAAATTAGCTAATGGCAAACCGGTCATTATGACAGTTAATGACCGAGTGCTTATTAAACAAGCTGACGGTACTGAGGATAAGGCAGAGTTCCGCTTTGTTAAGTGGGAACGACTTATCCGTATTGACATTGTAAAGGAGGATTTTATAATGTAATGTCAAATAGCTATTTACCTTCGGGTAGATAGCTATTATTTTTTTACGAAAGGAGCAATTTTAATGACAAATTATAATTTTAATAGAGCAATAAATTTACTGAAACAAGAATTCGGTGAAGAATGGCAAAATATTGTTCAAAATTTAGGCACTGAAAATTTAAGACATCGAGTAGGGAAAGAATTAACTTCATTTATGGCTTTTCCTGATCGTGGAGATGGAGGTAATAATCAATGGAGAGGTAACTGTTCGCCTAAAGTAATTGAAGCTATTACAAAATATGTACTTGCTTCAAAAAGATACTATGGTAAAGATGTTTCTCAATTTACACTGCTTGATCCAATGAGTGGTTCTGGCACTTCAAAGGGAGTTGCTGATAAATTAGGTATAAATTCGGTTTTATACGATTTAAACCCGAATCCTAAATGCGGTATCGGAAATTGGAATGCTTTAAAAAATGATGTAGAAGATAGTGCCGACTTAATTTTCTTTCATCCGCCTTATCACGATATTATAAAATATAGTGGTAATATGTGGGGCAAAGCTAATCCTGACGATTTATCACGATGTGAAAATTATAATGATTTTATTGAAAAATTAAACTTTGTAATTCAAAAACTATATATGGCATTAAGAAAAGATGGCAGATTAGCCATTTTAGTCGGTGATATTCGTTCTAAGGGCGAATTTCATTCTATGCAACATGATATGATGAAAATTGGAGATTTTGAAAGTTTTATTGTTAAAGGACAGTTTAATTGTGTTTCGGACAGTAGAACTTATAAAAAACCATTTATTCCGATTGTAACAGAATATATGTTGGTTTTCCATAAGAACGATCCGTTCATAATTGATTTTTCAAAAAGAATAAGCAGACAAATCTCTATGAAAGAATGTGACAGTAAAGCATTAACTTGGCATCATCTTATTAGAATGTCACTTGAAGAATTAGGCGGTTCGGCAAAATTATCCGACTTAGCCGATTTTCTTAAAGAACATCCTAAAGCTAAGAAAAATCCTCATTACAGAGAGAGAATAAGAGCCACTGTATATGAACATAAGGACCAATATAAGAATTATGGTAACGGTGTATATGGGCTAATATATAAGATATAAAAAATAAGATACTAATTCATAAAGTTTTTTATCAATTTGTAAAGTTTAATGAATTTTCAAATATAATGTGATATAATATTAATAATGATAATTCATTTTAAGTGTTTACACTTCTCGCTCATCTACTTAAATATAGAAAGAGCCTACAGACTCTCATTTATTGAGAGTCTGTTTTTTGTATATTGACTTCAATTATATGCTATGTTATACTTATAGTATAAATATGAAGTGCTCAAGAGAGATATAATATTCTCTTTTTGTATTTAATAGTTTAACATAGAACAATTATAAATTCCTAACCGGAAAATATAATTGTTCTTTTTTTATTCTTTTTTACTACTATTTAGTGGTTTATATATATATCAAATGAATAATTTAAGGAGGAATTTTATGATTACAACACTTAAACAAATAACGATAGGTGAATATGTACTTACACCTATAAAAAATGCATTCAATGATAAATGTTCATATTGGATTTCAAAAAAAGGTTATACCCTTGCATTATATGTGTTTTCGGTTGACAGTAGTATGAATCAAAAAGATTTGAATTATATGCTTTCAGCTTCAGCTATAGATAGTTATATACATTTTTTTGAAAATCATATAGCACAAGATGAAGGAGGAAACGAAAATGAATAATCAATCAATCAAAGATTTCAACGTGGGTGAAAAAGCATATGTAGTATATGCTAATATCGGATATAATACCCCACCTCGAATGAAAGAAGTTATAATTACTAAAGTTGGTCGGAAATATGTTACTGTTAAAGGCTTGGAAAGTTATAGCAGTGAATATTGTTATGATGATGATTCAAACGTATTTAGACCTAAAGAAAATTATGGCATCTCAACTTTGCTTTATAGTTCTAAAAATTCGGCAGAAGAAGAAATTAAAAGATTACAGCTAAAGCCTAAAATTTCAACTATTATTCAATATAAAATCGGTAGTTTTTCTACTGAAGATATAAAAGCTATTTATGAGATTGTAAAAAAATATGAAAAGAGTAAAAATTAAAAACAAAAGTTATTGGAGGGCAAAAAAATGCGAGAGATACTATTCAGAGGTAAAAGCATCAAAACGAATCAATGGATTTACGGTGGTTTTCATATATGGGAAAAGCGACAAGTATGTGCTTTAAGTAATGACAGCCTGAAAGATGATGAAATATCATACGTAATAACAGTAAATTCGTTTGCGGATTGGAATATGCCGCGAACAATGCAAGCCGTTGAGGTCATAGCCGATACAGTCGGTCAATATACAGGTTTGACTGACCGAAACGGAAGAAAAATTTTTTAGGGTGATATAGTAAACATTCTCACCGAAAATGAGGAATTCGGTATTATAACTTATGATGATGGTGGTTTTTTTGTGGATGCCAGCACATTTTCTGTTGATTTTATGAACAATATCAATGGCTCAGATATTGAAGTAATTGACAATATTCATGATAATCCAAAAGCATTAAAAAACTTAAATCAAATTAAATAAATGGAGGGAAAATAATGAAATTAATTTTGAATTTAAACGGTATATTAATACCAATTAATATTGAAGATGAATATGCTAAATATATACGTTTTGGTTTTATAAACAAATCATACACCGGATATGAAGCCGTAGAAAATAAGCCTATTTATATCGTTTCTAATAATGGTATTAAAAAGAAAATCTATACCGGCAGTAAAAATGATGTAAAACAATATAATACCGGTAATGTATATTCAAATATCAAAATAGCTTTAATGAATAAAAAAGCAGATACATTATTTCAAAAAATACGACATTGGCAAGCTCTTAATGATAAATCTATAGACAAGGTAGAATGGGAGCAAGAATCGGATAAATTCTATTTTTATTACAATTATACTAAAAATCAAATAGAAATTTTGTCTGATTGTCATTATAAAACATTCGGTACAATATATTTTTCATCATATGAAATTGCGTATAAAGCAATGTTAGAATTCCATAATGATTTGATGTGGTATTACACCAAATATAAACAACGTTTAGATTCAAAATAATTTTGTATTTACATATTGACTTCACAATTGTAAATGATATAATTATATTAAGAAGTATGAAGGTTTAAGAATACAATGTATTCTTTTATGCTAATATAGTTAAATTTAAAGAGTAATCTAACCCTAATAAGGGCTTGATTGCTCTTTTTTTATTTTCTTTTTTACCGTTTTAAAAAACGGATTATATATATCTATTAAATTTCATAAGGAGGAATCAAAAAAGACTTTTTACGTTCAAATTAAAATTTAAAGTGAAAGTTAATTTAAAAAGCAACAACCAATTCAAAGGAGGAATAAGAAAATGAAAATTGAAATAACAGCAAACGGTAAAACTATACAAACTGAAATCAATGAAGAACAAGCTAAAATTTTAGGTTTAACTATAGATAAACCTAAGACTGGCTATGAAAGAGTGGAAAAGGGTAGCACGTATTTTTTCAATGACGGATTAAGCGACATGAATAGAACGAAAGAAGAAAAAGATATAGTGGATCAAGGTTTTTACGATAGCGGCAACTATTATAGTGACTATGAGATTGCCAAGAACAATGCAAGAGCAGACAGATTATTGTGCTGTTTAAGACAGTGGCAGGCATTGAATGATAGGGCGATAAATTGGAAAAATAAGGATATTCACAAATATACTATAAGATATGACTATGCTATGAATATGTTCAATGTAATTCCAAATTTCTGTGAAAGATGTTTAAATGATGTGTATTTTACTACAAGAGAAACAGCCCAAAGAGCTATAAATGTGTTTAAAGTTGAATTAGAATGGTACTTCACCCAATACCAACAACGTCTTGACGAAGAATAAAGGAAAACGTAAAAATATAAGGAGGAATTCAATATGGTTTGTAAAGCAGCAGATGTTGTTCATGTAGTTAATAAATATAATGACTATAAAAAGCAAGGTAACGGTCATTACGGAATTATATATTTCAATAAAAAGACTCGTGAAATTTTTATCAATGAATATTGTGATTTATCACACTTTTCTTATACTTATTACAATGATGAAAATATCGTTAATCTAAGCACGATACTTGAACATCGTGGTTTAGAAGTCAATATTTCAAATATGATGGAATTGATTACGGAAGGCGACTTTTAAGGGAGTAAGGTATTATGGATAATTTAACGAAAATTAAATTAAAAAAGCATTTTCAAAAAGAAAAAACAAAAAAGTTTTGGTGTGAACTTTGTATAGAAATTGCACTTTTACTTATCTCAATCACTGTTTGTATTGCGATTATGTACTTTTTTGCTTCTTTTAAAGCAGTGAATTATTTAATGGGGTGATTATGAATGGAAAAATTTGTAACTAAAAAGAAAATGAGCAAAAAAGCTCAAAAGAAAATCAATTCGATTGACAGAAATACTTGGGGTATGGTAAAACCGGCAACTCAAGTATTCAAAAACAAAAAAGCATATAATCGAAAAGATAAAAGTTGGAAACGTAATTTTTAAAGGAGGAATTTTAAAATGAAACAAGAAATTCAAGAACGCATAAACGGACATATTGAATATCTGAAGAAAAACGATCCAAATGTTGAAATATATGTCGAGCCTAAAGATAACGTCAGAACAATGAAACAAGCACTTGATGGTTATTGTATCTCTATTCCGGCAATTGCCGAATATACAGATAATTTAGGAGACGGATGGTTGTCAACATTAGTATTGGCTAACGACTACATTTCTATGGTATTTATTTATCATAGCGAAGAATGTCGTAAACTTTTTAAGGAGGTTGAATGATAGATGCTTACATATAAAGAAAAATACAAAATCTTTCGTGAAATGCAGCATTCATTTTACGTAGAAGATGCTGTTAATCAGGTTAATGAATATTTCGGTTTAAACGAAGATGATGATGCTAAAAAAGAACTTGATTATAATGATTACGAATTATATTCAAGTTTGATTTCTGCAAAAGAAATTTTGGCAGATGAGTTTGAGGATAAAAAAGATTGCAATTTTCCGGATAATGATATTTGGGAAAGTGTAATCAAAGATTATATCTTGATTAGATGCTAAAATGTATAGTCCTGTTTCTCTTTTTTGAGAAATAGGACTAAAAATATTAAAGGAGAATTTTAAATATGTACGAATTTACAGTAAAAAACACAAATATCAAAGTAAAAATTAATCAAACTTATCACGTTGATGATGAACAGTATTTCGATTATTCAGTCTATCTTGGCGATAAGCTCATCATCGAAAGTACGGATTCAGTTGAATATAACTCTATTGATTTTACTGAACCTGAGCAGGAAATGACAGTTTATAAAAAGTATATAGAAGAAAATCTTGATAATATTCTTAATAAACCTCGGCTGATTTACATTCCAAATAAACTTTTAAAATATATATTTATGGGATTAGCTCAAAGTGACTCAAATATGTGCTTTGTTAATCCTGAAGAATGGGTTGATTTAGTCGAAAATGAGGAGTATACACAAGAAGATTTAGAACAATTCAAGTATATTGTTGACTTCTATAAACTGAATAATGTAATTGAAACAAATTCGGCAGACTATGTAATTATCGCTTATACTGATTTACTTACATACTTCAACTATATTGATTTTTTTGATTGATCTACCTACCACATACACTAATTATTAGTGTATGTGGTTTTTTTTATTGAAAAAATTTGTAAAACATTGTATAATATATAATAACATAATAAATTTAGAAGGGAGAAAGTCAATGTTACTAAAGAAAAAAATTTCAGCAATTTTAGCATTCTTAATTGGAATTGATAAATTTACATTAGATAATCATTTTGATAATGAATGTGATATACTTTTTAAAAATGAGAATGCACTAAAAATACGGTACTTAAATCGTATTAGAACAACATTATTTTTGCATTATAAATATATATCAAAAGAAATACAATATAATATGAAAAATATCAATACCATAGACTATTTTAATTATGATGAAATAACATGGTTAATGGAACATGATATTAAAGTAATGCAATCAAATTGTTCAGCTGACAAATATCTATACAAAATCGGCATTTTAATAAACGAGCATATTAATGATTGTAAAAATTTATTCCCGGAATGGGTAAAATGGGAATACATAAAAGACTTATTCATTATTCCTAAAACTTTAGGAGGTGAAGCAATAGCTCAAAAATATTTAAAAGAAGAAGGTGCAAAATTTCAAAATAATTTAAACAATTATCCATTCCAAATGTATATTCATTGGAATCAAGGTGAATACGGTAATATTCTTATGAATGATAAGAAATTACTTAATCTTCTCTATCAATTACATAATGATGTATTTGACGATAATTCAAAAATATATGATGCAAATGACGGAATAAAACAGAATATATATAATTTTATTGATAACAGTGACTCGTCAATTATTGTTGTTGATTGTGAAAACGCAGATGTATATAAATTATATTCTGTATTAAAAGGATTAAATCCGAATGAATTGAGTAAAATTAGTAAAATCATATTATATGACGATAAAAATACTACATTCGCTTGGAAATTATTAAAGCAATTCACTGATATTGAAACAGAACATATTAATGTTGAAAGAGTAACCTATGCAAAATCTTTGGTGGACATTAAATTGACTGCCGGAGTATGTAAAGAGTTTTACGAAAACCATGTTGATTCGTTTATCTTATTTTCCAGTGATTCTGATTTTTGGGGACTTATTTCATCATTGCCGACAGCTAATTTTTTGGTAATGATTGAATCTTCAAAATGCGGAGAAAATATAAAAGAAACACTTAGGGAAAACCGTATATACTATTGTTCGGTTGATGATTTTTCAACATTTAATATTTCTCAAATATATAATGCAGCACTGAAAGACGCATTACAGAAAGAATTAGATAAGTTTAATATAACAGGTAATTGGAGTGAATTAAACAGTAGATTATTCATTGATCAATTATATAAAAAGTGTCGCATTAATGCAACCGAAAATGAACGACAGAATTTTATAGACAAATATATAAAGACGATAAAATTCAAAATTAACGAAGAAGGTAATTTTTGTTTATCATTATAAGCAAAAAAGGGTGTAAACATATTGTTTGCACCCTTTTATCTTGACAATAGTTTCGGCATAATCATTTCTTCCAAGCGAATATTTGGTATCTTATCATTATTAAGCAAAGAAGCATATGTTATAGTATTCGGACCGAATCTATTTCTTAAAACTTCAACGGTCCTTTCTAATTTTTCTGTATTCTCATTTTTTTCATCATCAACAAATAAACTTCTTTGATAGGGAATATTATCAGGAACAAGATATATCGCTCGTACCGTTAATGACCGAATAGTATCATTCCAATTAAAATGTGTTTCTAACAAGTTTTGAGCGGTATGGGCTATTGTTCGTACACTTCTACTGTTACCATCTATAAGGCTCTGCCATTGCTTATACCACAGATTAGATGTTCGGATAGATAATTGTATACCACCACACAGTAAATGATGTTTACGGAGCTTTTTGCCAATATTTTGAGATAGTTCAAATATTACCTGCCAAGCATCATTATTATCTTTTAAATCTCTAACAAATGTTAAACCATGTCCAATAGATTTTATTTGTGATTCAAAATCTTGTGGCATAACAGGTGAAGTATCTGCTCCATTAGCATATGCACTCAACATAATTCCATTCTTGCCTAATTTATCTTTAAGAATATTCACAGGAAATTTGGCTAAATTACCGATAGTTTGAACACCTATAGAATTAAGTTTACGTTTTGTTGCCGGACCAACATAGAATAAATCTTCGACAGGCAAATTCCATACTTTATCTTTATAATTTTCTCTGTTTATAACAGTTATAGCATCAGGCTTTTTCATATCTGAACCTAATTTGGCAAATATCTTATTAAAAGATACACCTATACTAACTGTTAAACCTAACTCTGACTTAATTGTTTTTCTGATATTATTGGCAATATCAAAGCCATTTCCGAACAATTCTGTACTTTCAGTCATATCAAGCCAACATTCATCCATCCCAAACGGTTCAATTTTATCTGTATATCTACTGTATATTTCTCGTGCCATTTTTGAATATTTGATATACTGTTCATAATGTGGTGTGATAATAACTAAATCGGGGCATAGTAGTTTTGCTTCCCAATTAACCATACCTGTTTTAATGCCATATTTCTTCGCAATCTGATTTTTAGTCAGAATAATACCGTGTCGTTCTTCTGTACTACCACCAACGGCAACAGGTTTGTTTCTTAATTCAGGATTTAACATAATTTCAACTGAAGCATAAAAACTATTCATATCGCTATGCAAGATTACTCTGTCCATAAAAAATTACTCCTTTTTCAAAACTTCACTTGACAAGTGAAGTTAAATGTGATAAAGTGAAATAAAGTTCACCAAGAATATATCATACAAAGTGAACTTTGTCAAGCGAAAAGTGAAATAAAGTTCATATATAGGAGAAAAGATAAAATGAAGTTTGCAGAAAAATTGAGAAAAGAAAGACTTAGCAAAAATTTAAGTCAAGAACAATTAGGTGAGATGATAGGTATTTCAAAACGTTCTATTATAAAATATGAAAATGGTACTTCTATTCCGAGAGCATCAGCAATTCATAAAATAGCAAAAGCGTTAGACGTTTCATACGAGTATTTAGACATAGATGAAATAGACAATCCACAATACAATCAAGATATTGCCGGATATAAAGAACAAGCCTTTGATAAGTATGGCTTAAACGGTGAAAAAGAAATTACCGAATTATTAAATGCAAATAGAGCTTTATTTGCCGGTGGTTCTATTTCTGAAGAAACAAAGGATGCATATTTTCAGGCAGTTACAGAAGCATATTTTGCTTGTAAAAATGCTGCTAAAGAAAAATACGGAAAAGGGAATAAATAACTATGGTGAAATTAAGTATTTTAACAATTTCCGATATTGTAGACAGTATAAAAAAATCATATGATGTAAGAAATTTAAAAGAACTATGCCGTGATTTAAGTATTATACTGATGTATTCCGGTATGGGCAAAACCGAAAATGCTTGTAAAGGCTTTTTTCTGACTCACAGTAAGATTAAAACCATTACGATTAATACTGATTTACCGGAATTAATACAAAATATTGTATTAGCTCACGAATTAGGACATGCTATTTTGCATAAAAATGCTACTTCACATCTATTCCATGAGTTTCAACTATTTGATGAAGTATCAACTTTGGAATATGAAGCGAATATTTTTGCTGCTGAAATGCTTTTAGATGATGATGTAGTCTTAGAATATCTAAATGAAAATTATTCTTTCTTTCAGGTGGCATCTAAATTAAATGTTCCGGTAGAATTATTAGATTTTAAGTTTAAAATCTTAAAACAGAAAGGATATAAATTAGTTTCACCTATAAATACAAAGAATACATTTCTTAAACGTGATTTAGGAGGCGGCTATTATGAATAAATACAAAGTATATGTTCCTGTTACTGTTGATTTTGACGATATTGGACATATGATACCCAAAAGTATTATTTGGGAAGATGGGCATAGATTCATAATTGACAAAATATTAGATGTTCGTCCTGCGGCAGCAATGAAAGCAGGAGGGCAAGGGGATAGATATACTATTCAAGTGAACAATCAATGCAGTTATCTTTTCTTTGAGAGAAATGCTGCAATATCCGGTTGTAACATAGGAAAATGGTTCGTAGAACGCAAATTCCTAAATTAATCTATTGACTTCATTATATACTGTGTTATAATAAATATATAAGATATGAAGTTTACGAAAATAGTTATAATAAAACTGTTTTCTTTTCGTTAATAAAGTTTTTTTATAAGAGTAATTAAACCCTAACCGGGCTTAGTTGCTCTTTTTTTTATTTTCTTTTTTACTGTTTAACAAACGGTATATATATATATTATTAATTTTTTAAGGAGGGAAAAAAATGTTTACACAAACATTCGTACACAACAACGAAAAATATGCAGTAATTGAAGGTACAATGAGTTCAATAAGAACTTTGAATTCTAAGCAGAATCAGCTTTATATTGACGGCAGAATGGCTGTTTCTACTAAAGCAATGAATATGTTTATGAATACACATTATTCGGTAAACAACGGCGTTTTATGGGCTACTATCCGAATGTTCGGCGATCAAGCTCAAAAATTTTTGGAAGAAGGTATTTCTGATAAATGCAGAATTATACTTACCGGAAAATTGCAGACTCACAAAGCCGATAATGGAAAAGTGTATCTAAACATTACGGTGGTACATTTTTCAATCATCAAGTAAAAAGGTGGGGTAGACAATGAGCAATTATAGATATATAACAGTTGTGATTTTTGATAACGTGCTATACGAAATGTCTATTCCTATTCCTTTAGAATGTGATGTTGAAGAGGCAGTTAACAGTTTCCTTGAGTCAGTTTTGAAAAATTCTGATGTGGAATGGGACTACAGGAATTAAGAAACAATTTTAATTTTTTAGGAGGAATTTTATTATGAAAAATAATGATAATTATAACAGAGTTTTTGTGGATTTTGATGAATTCAAAGAGGAGATAAAAAATGTTGATACAAATTCAACATGGATACCGAAAATTGATTCAAGTGTATTAACACTAAAATCATTTGAAGAAATTGAAGCCCCTGAAATTGAAAAAGAATGCAATGTATCTTTAGAGTCTGCTGTTGATACAAGTAACAATACCGGATTTGTTCTTAAATACGGTAAAAACTCATACTTAGTACGAGATACTGCACTTGATAGTATCTTAGAAACAGCTAAGATTAAAGGTGCTGCTCTTACAAGAATGCCTCAATATCTGTTTGCAGAAGTACTAAATAAGTGTTTCACTGTAGCAAAGGGTGATTCACTACTACTTTTACGAGGTGAAAAAGTATGTGCTTGTTTATCGGATTTATACGAAATAATGCCTATATCAAAATTAGTTGATATTACAGAAAGGGCATTAAATGATAAATTTGGCAACTTAAAATTTGTATCGGCAGAAAATAACTACACCTATACATCAGCATTATGGGAATTACCTGAAGCCCAAGACGATTTGCTTGAAGCGTATGATAAATGTGTACAAAAGCATACAAAAAGACTTCATGGCAAAAACTTTATGCCTGCAATAAGATTTATTTCATCTGATGTTGGTAAATACGCTGCGACTGCTATACCGCTATTTAAAATGAATGGTACTTACTTCCGTATCAATTCCGGTATAAAAGTAGCTCATAAACTTGGAACAGGGAATAAAGTCGGTATTGAAAACTACGAAAAAGAAATAGATACCATTTTCTCTAAGTTTATTGATATGGAAAAGACAATGGGAGCAATGTCTAATTGTTACATTGAACATCCGGTTAATGCTATGATTGGCTTTTGTAAAAAAGCCGGTATTGGTAAACGAATAGCTACAGATGCAGTAGAAGAAATTGAACGTTTTTCTAATGGCAGTGGTTGTTATATGGATGATATATACCTAAGTATTGCCGGTGTTATGTCAGCAGCACAGCAAAAAGGTATGTCATCAATGCAATTGCTTGATCTTGAAGAAAATATAGCAAAAATACTATATTATAAATGGAAAGATTTCGATGTTGCAGGAACAATCACTTGGTAAAGGAGAAAAGATTATGTCAATAGCAAAAATGTTAAATAGAACAATGTTCGATATTGAAAAAATAGGTAACTTTAAATATGTTCATTTTTGGGGATATTTATATGCCTCTGAATATGATAATATGTATTGTCATTTAGAATATGTTGGTTTCTTTGTGCCGTTAAGTGAAGTCCTTAATGAAGGGTTCTCGGCGTATGAAGAAAACCATCAAGAATTCTATAATCAAACTATTGCAGATTGTGATGAACAACAAGTTGCAATGATTTTGCGAGAAAAATTCTCGGAAATTGATGAAAAGGATATTAATATGGATATACCTTACGGTACATATATTTTAAAATAAGAAAAAAGGACGATTTTAAAATCGTCCTTTTTTAATGCGTTCGACCATTATTTGTCAACAACTTCTTTTAAACTGGATATAATACCTGCCATATTTTGAATTTCTGACGGAATAATTATCTTTGTAGCTTTACCGTCAGCAGCTTTTTCAAAACTTTCAAGTGATTTCATTTTAATATATGCTTCACTCGGCTTAGCATCATTAATTCTTTTAATACCTTCTGCAACCGCTGATTGAATAGCGATAATTGCTTCAGCTTTACCTTCTGCTTCTTTAATAGCAGATTGCTTTTTAGCTTCTGCACGAAGAATTGCAGACTCTTTTTCACCCTCTGCCAGAAGAATTGCAGACTTCTTTTCACCTTCTGCTTTTAAGATTGATTCACGTCTTTCTCTTTCAGCTTTCATCTGACGTTCCATAGCATCTTGAATTTCAGCCGGAGGCATAATGTTTTTAAGTTCAACTCTGTTAATCTTAATACCCCATGGATCAGTTGCTTCATCAAGAATTGCACGCATTTTTGTATTTACAGTATCACGAGATGTCAATGTTTCATCAAGTTCAAGATCACCTATAATATTTCTTAATGTTGTTGCAGTAAGATTTTCAATAGCCATCATAGGCTTTTCAACACCATATGCGAATAGTTTCGGATCTGTTATTTGATAATAAACAACCGTATCAATCTGCATTGTTACGTTATCTTCTGTTATAACAGGTTGAGGAGGGAAGTCAACAACGTGTTCTTTTAAATTAACTTTCTTTGCAATTCGGTCGATAAACGGCACTTTAAAGTGAAGTCCGACACCCCAACTTGCATAATAACCGCCCAAGCGTTCGATAATATACGAATGTGCTTGCGGTACAATTTTAATGTTTGCAGAAATAATCACTGCCAACATAATACACAAAATAATCAAACATATAATCATATTAATACCTTCTTTCTTTTAAAATTTAATGCTTATATTTAAGGAATCAGCACTATTTTTGGTCTCGTTAGTAGAATTAATTACATCATCAGTAACATTGTTAGCTTCCGGAATATTAATTGAAATATCATTTGTATTCTGCAATGAAGTTTTTATATTTGAATTAATATTTACTTGAAAAAATCCTAAATTAATCAAACCATTCAATGTTGATATATTAGTGTATGATGTTTTATCTTTTTTCATATTGCTATGTATATCAAGAGTTTGAATCATTGTTCCGTCATTAAATGTATGATCTGCGATTACTTTAGATTCATCTGTTGAAATATCTAAAGTTGCAGTTATAGAACCGTCTGTATTTTGAGATACCTTGCAATAATTATTTAAGTTTTCTTGCATATCCAAAGCAATAGCCATACCGTAAGAAGTAAACAATGATGTATCTTTCATAAATAATTTAGGAGGCTGAGTATAATTAATATTTTCAATATTGCCATTTAAAAATGCTTGCAATTGTTCCTTTTCACTTTCCGATATATTCGCCTCGTTAAGATATTTCTCAATATCAATCTTCGCCCAAGAATCAGTTACAAAATCAGGAATTGTTACACCTGAATCTTTAGGGATTTTATCTCTAATGTTTGATTTGAAATAAACCTCTTTATTGTCAACGGTAATAACATTAAAATTACAATCTGATATTGAAAAATCAGATGTTGCTATATTTGCATTTACATCAATTGATATTTTATCACTATCTTTTTTGATGCTTGCTGTACCGCTCACATTTGCATCATCAATAATATTTGGAATTGAAAGAGTAACATTAAACTCAAAATCACCCTCATTCCAATTAACATTTTTCATTTCTGATAATTTAGATATATTCGGACCAACATTTTGCAAATCATCATTGAATTTTTGTAAACTTGTGATGATTACTGCTTGTTTATCACCATCCCAATTAACATCTAATCCGAATGCCTCGCTAAATAATCGAATAGGGACAAGCGTGTAAACGTCAATGACTTGCATCGGTGTTTCCAAATTCATTACAGAAGTATAGCCGTCTTTATATACATTAACTGAAGTGTCCAATAATTTGAAAGAAACATCAATATCGTCTTTTTCTGCTTTCACTTGTTTTGTATCATCATCGTACAGCACTGTAGCACCTAAACCCTCTAATGCTGCTCTAAACGGTATTAGAACATGTCCATCATCATTAATAGGGGATACATCGCTGTCAATAACCTTGTCGTTATAAATCACATGGATTTCATTTGTATCTTCTTCCAACAAATTATGTAATTGCTTATAACGAGCCTCATTTGGTTCAGCATTCACACCGAATGATGCAAACAACATTGTGGTGGTTAATACACCGGCTAATAGTTTTCTCATAATTTTCATTTTATAATCCTCCTCTTTATGTATTTTTGAACCTCTCATGACTAAAGTCACGAGATTCTTAGGAACTCTTTTCTATTGAAAAGATATTTACTAAGCTAACCCCATTGTCCCGACGGTTCTTATATTTCAATTTAAGCTACATCTAATATTCTTAATCCTTCATTTAAGATATTAATTGCAGCATTTATATCCCTGTTGTGGTGTATGTTACAACAAGGGCAATCCCATTTCCTTACACCAAGATTTTTAGTTTCCTTGTTTATATATCCACACACATTGCAAATCTGAGAACTTGCAAAAAACTTATCTACTTTAACAATCTGTTTGTCATACCAATTTGCTTTATATTCAAGTTGCCTTACAAATTCAGACCACGATACATCTGCAATACTTTTGGCAAGTTTATGATTTTTTATCATATTCTTTATTTGAAGGTCTTCAATACAGATAATATCATTTTCCTTAATTAGTTCAGTAGATAACTTTTGCAGAAAATCTTTTCTCTGATTAGCAATTTTCTCATGTTGACGTGCAATTTTTATTCTTGCTTTATTACGGTTTGAACTACCTTTTGGTTTTCGAGATAGCTTTCGCTGTAGTTTAACAAGTTTAGCTAATGACTTTTTAAGATATTTAGGATTTTCTATCATTTTACCATCAGATGTAATACAAAATTCTTTAATACCTAAATCCAATCCTACAGAATTTCCTGTTCGCTTTAATGGTTTAATATCAACATCTGTACAACAAAGTGATATATAATATTTACCACTCGGCTCTTGTGAAACAGTTGCGTTAAGTATTCTTCCTTGTGGAACTAACTTATTTTTTGTTTTAATCATTCCGAGTTTAGGCAATTTAATGTATTTACCACAATATTGAACATTTCCATTTACTTGTTTTGACTTATAAGAAAATCTATATGTTTTCTTTGACCTAAATTTAGGATAACCGGTATGTTCTTTAAAAAATTTTTTGTATGCCATATCTAAATCTCTAAGTGCTGATTGAAGTGCAGTGGAATCAACTTCTTTTAACCATTGCAATTGAGATTTGAGTTTTTTCATATCATTTGCACATTGAACATATGAGAATGTTTCTTTATTCTTTTCATACAACTCAATACGTTTAGCTAAATAATAGTTATACACAAAACGACAGCATCCAAATGTTTTAGCAATTTGAATTTTTTGACTTTTATTTGGATAAATACGATATTTATAAGCCTTTTCCACTGTATTCACCCCTTTACTTTTTCAATTTTTAATATCTCCAATTTTTTACTGTAACTACCTCCATACTTATCACCTCGTATGTATATTCTCTAAATGGTGATTCATCTCATCACTAAAGTGACGAGTATTCTCACTTTCTTAATAAATTAATTTATCATAAAACCACATACCTTTATAGTGTATGGTAGTTTACTATATTTTAACAAGCCTTTCGTCTGTTTTTAGCGAGCATTCTTCTCATATTGCGATTAGCTACAATTTTTTTCTTATCGGCTTTCTTTTTCTCGCTGATTAATTCTTTTTGCTGTCGGTCTTTGACAAGCTCAATAACTTTATGCAAGCGAGAACGATTAATATAATCCTCCTCAAGCATATAAGCCAGTTCATCCAAGTTTACACCGTGTGTATCACAAAAATACGCAATTGAGTTTTCTAACAACTGCAAGTCTTTTTCATAATCCGGCTCTGATTCAACTGCTTTCTCTGTATCAAGCGAACTATTTTTTTCAGTCTCATTTTGCTTTGTTTCTTGCTCTATTTCACGTTGCAAAATTGCATCAATATCATCAAAATCCGATTTCTGACAATCATTTTTTTTCTCACTGTTATTGGTTTCAAAAGTTTCTTCAAGATCATCATATTCGCTTATAATATCGTTATCAGGGGTATAGTCAAAATTCGTTCTATACACTTTTTCTTTTCTTCCTTTGCCATAAAGCGTAATCATATTCTTAGATTCAAGGTTATTTATTACACGATAAGCTGTGCGAATATCCAAGTTAAAGCGATTGCAAATATAATCCAATGTGCCTTGATAATATTGCTTTTGTGAATTACTAAACGAATAAATCAAAGCATACGTAATCAGCTCATGACCGGATAGATGATATTCTGTCACCATCCAATCATAAATTGTAATATAAGCCATAGCATTATGTTTTGTATTTTCTTCACATTCAGCAATTGCTTTTGATGCAATATCACGATTATGCATATATTTAACACGTTTTAAATTTTTATATGTGTATGTAGTCTTAATTAAAAAATTATTGTCTGATAAATATTTCAAGGCAGTACCTACAGAATTTCTTGATATACCTAAATTTTTCGATATAGTTTCAATCGTACATTCAAAAAAACCGCCTTCGTGGTTAGTAAAACTATACACATATGCGTATATAAGCAATGTGAATTTCTTTAAATTCAATGATTTTGACATCCAGTTGTATATTCTAAAATTAAACATTTTCGTCTGCTCCTTATCTTGTATTTTACGTTTTACAGTGTATAATCTGTTTTCTTAACGTCTTTGATATAATCAGCGGAATGAACAAAAACTCGTTGTCCGTCTTTAGGATTAATACAGGTTTTAATAGCACCGAGTTTAAGCATTTTGTCAATGGCTCTTCGTACAGTTTGTTCACTTGAACCGATACTGTCAGCGATTTCTTGATAGCTATGTGTAAATACTCTGCCCCTTGACGAACAATCGTATATATACGCATATATAAGCACTTCATTACCGGATAATCCGATATTAAACATCCACATCCATACGTCTAATGCCTCTTTAATCATTTTTACTCACTCCTTATAATCCCTTAATCTTGTTTTTTGTTGTTTGAAAGTTTAACTGTACTTGCATTATAACATAATTTCACATTTTTATCAATGTCAAATTGTAATTCGGTGTATTAAATTTAACTTTTATCTAATTTTTCATTGAGATTTTGTATATTTTGACAATAGTATTTTTTGCAAATGCTGTTCTTAATGCTTTTTTCACTTGCCCTCTCACTAATATAGTCCCTATTTAGACCAAAAATTTTACTTTTTCATAAGCAAATGGCGGTAAATAAAAATTTAACAATCTTTCAGTGAGGTGAATAATTTGCAAAAAACCTGTAAACAAGCCGATTATCAAACAAATAACTGCTTAAAATCGAACCGGATAATACAAATAGCTGATGACGGATATTTAGCTGATAATACAAATGCAACCGGTTTGACTGCCAAGGATAAAGTTGTGGTCCTCAACACAACGGCTTCTGTTGCAATGAAAATGTTTGGCTGTCGAATTATTCAAGCAAAAAATAATCACATGAGTCGTTACAAGGGCTTTGATTCAACAATAAGTGGAAATTCAAAACAACAATTCAGCATTTGGAACAAAAGGGGGGAACAATATTTGCCGAAACAGAAGATTTGATAAGTCGTTGTGAAAAGTAACCAGTGAAAAAGCAAAGACAGATTGCTCATACACGTACACATACACACGCACACACACGCACGCACGCACACACACGTACACGTATATATAATACACGTTTATTTAATATATTTTTAAAACTTAGAATCTTTTTATGGCTACCGCCACAATTCTTCCTTGGCAGGCGAGGAACTTTTTTAGAAGCAAAGCTTAGTTATAAAACCTTTATTATTAAGCCCAATTTTGGGATTGTACGACATCAATTTTGACAATATCTAAATTCATTTTGACAATCTATTATCTGCCGTTGAATCATTTTGACAATGAAAAAAATCACCGCTATTTCACCTATATTATGGAATTTTCAAAGCAATAAAAACACTGCTTTTGTATAGTATAAACCGTATTGACTATATGCGTTTTTTTCATTATCCTTTTTTGACATTATAGAGATTTGCCATTCAAAAAAATCAGATTTTAAACGGTAAATATACAATTTAATCTTGAAAAAAATGCTGATTTGTGGTATAATATATGTATGGATAATATTGAGTGAATTAAATACATATTGTGATATTTGCATTGTGAAAGGATGATGTTTATGTACGCAACTGTTGATAAAGTACAAAGACAATTTAAGGTATATGACAGCTATATGTTTAGATTTTGTATAAAAGAAATAGGAAATGCCATATGGGATGGAAAAGAAAAAATTTGGAGATTACCATATAATAAGTATGTTCTCAACGAACTTTCTATATTAGGCTGTACATTTCCCAACTTTTTCGATAAATATATAGAAAAAACTGCGATTTCTGTTCCTGAACCCAAACAACCGCTTCCGTTAAAAGCTAAACCATATTCATATCAAACCGATGGTTATGCTTTAGCTTGTGATATGATGGGAATTTTCCCTGATTCAGAAAAAAAATCACCGGGATACGGACTTGAATTTGAAATGGGATGTGGAAAAACTCTCACTTCTATTGCTGTATTAGGCAGAGCTTATCTAAACGGCTTAGTAGAAAAAGCTCTTATTTTAGCTCCTAAGTCAATTTTAGGGGTATGGACAGAGGAACTAAATAAATTCGCTGATTTTGCTGTTAAGAGCGTTGTAATAGACGGAAAAAATAAAGCTGAAAAATTAAAGAAATTAGATGAACTTTCAAATTATAAAGATTGTTTAAAGGTAGCTATCGTTAATTATGAAAGTATGTATAGACTTGAAGATGAATTGCTTGAATGGAATCCGAACTTTTTAATCTGTGATGAAAGTACAAAAATTAAATCACCTGACGGAAAAGCAAGTATAGCAGCATCACATATAGCTGCTGTTGCAGATTACAGAATGATTTTGACCGGCACGCCTGTTCAAAATAATCCTCTTGATTTATTTGGACAATACAGAGTAATTAGTCCTGAAGTGTTCGGATATGATTATGATAAGTTTCGTGATAAGTATTCTGTACAAGAGTGGTGTGGTACTCATTACAGAACATCTGCTTGGCTTAATATGAAAGAGTTAATAGATAAAGCACATTCAGTTGCATACAGAGTAACAAAGGATGATGCTTTAGACCTTCCGGAAGAAACAGACGTTGCAATTCCAATCCAATTAGAAAAAGATGCAATAAAAGCATACGAATCGGTATTGGAAGGTGAATTAAAACTTTCAAAAAGCAATACCGTTTCAATTAAAAGCATTTTAACCAAATTTCTTCGATTACAGCAAATAACCGGTGGTTTTATCAAAGGAGATAAAGCTGCCAAGTATATAAATGTTTCAAACAGCAAACTTAATACATTGGAAGAATTGGTTGAAACACTAATCTCCCAAAATCAAAAAGTTGTTATTATGGCAAAATTTACAGCCGAAATTGATGCTATATGTAAAATGTTAAAAAAGAAAAAGATTGAAACAGCAGTTATAACCGGTAAAACAAAAGACAGAGATGCTGAAAGAATAAAATTTCAAACTAATCCTGATTGTAAAGTCTTTGTTGGTCAAATTCAAGCAACAAGTATGGGTATAACACTTACCGCCGCTTCAACGATGATTTTTTACAGTCTTACTTTTAATTATGCAGATTATATTCAAGCAAAGGCAAGAATACATCGTATCGGTCAAACCAATAAATGTACTTATATTCATTTGCTTGCCAAAGATACAATTGATGAATATATTCTTAATGCACTAAAAAACAAAAAGGATTTAGCAAATGCAGTAGTAGAAACATTAAAAACAAAAAAAGATAATGAATTAAAGTGGTTAAATGCAACTAATTTAGAACAAGTTGCAATATAAATGTAATATTATTTTCATAGAATCTTTATTGACTTTTGTACTGTAAAAATATATATTATTATAGTAATATAAATTTTAATGAAATCTGAAACAATTAAATATTTTAAAAAATTGACAAGTATACTCATTTTAGCTATTAACGTGTTAGCAAAACGGTGAGATGAATTGTCAATATAAATGGTAGAAACTGCCGAAATAATTTGGTAAATATTCTTTATTATATATAATAGTAGGAAATTTTCAAAAATCACACAATCAGTTTAGCCATATGAAGTTCAATGAACAGGAGAATTCAGTAGAACAACTGTATTTTCCTGTTTTTTTGTTATTTATTTAACAAATACAGTAGAGGAGGGATACTATGAGCATATAAACAAATTTAATAATTTATTTTTGATTTTCAAGTATAACTGATAAAAAAGAAGGGTGGAGACGAGATTGGATAATATTGAATTAGTAATTTCAGAAAGTACAAATAATTATGTAACAAAAATCAACCTAAATACTATGCCGATGTATACAAAAAAATTTTTAGCAGAGAACAATGCTGCTGATATTTTTAAGTATATTAGAGTCGGGTTATTTAAAAGTAAAGAATTCTTTGGATGTATAGATTTGTTGGTTTTTACGTCAACTATGGATGCAATTAATGAATTAATGGAATTATTCCCGGATATACATATAAAGCCGAATAATAAAAATGCTATATTAATTTCATCAGTATATGATACACATACAGAGGTGATTAAAACAATTATTGATAAATTGTCAGACATAGTAGATATTTATATGTAAAAATTTTTGAGCTGCTTGGAAAAAACTAAGCAGCTCTTTTTTTATCACATTTTGACGTTTTAGAGATTTTATGGTATAATATAGAAAAAATGAGAAAGAGGTATAAAAATGTCCAAATTTAAAATTGCAAAACAAATAGTGAATAATAACGAAAATTGTAGAAATGGATGTGGGTTTGGCTGTTTGATTTATTTTTTATCAGGAGCTATAAGTTCACTAATTTGTTTTATAATAGAGCATATGAATTTGTCAACTAATGTTGTCTTATGTTTAGAATACATAATATCTGCTTTAGTTTGGATAATAATAATTCTTTCAATAATGATATATTCAAAATTTAAACTATGTGAACTACTCGCCAACAAGTTACCGAGCTTCCTATTTCAACCACAACGGTTATT
>ERZ837487.247-NODE-247-length-81223-cov-7.731705_pt1 | contig 81223 bp, 76 predicted proteins | sample MGYA00519911_ERZ837487 | MGnify/ENA primary metagenome ERZ837487 (study PRJEB31850, sample SAMEA3708818) | human gut metagenome | biome: human gut; feature: human-associated habitat; material: faeces | place: China | collected 2014 ... | reverse complement strand
AGACCGCAATTAAGCTATGTAAAAGAAATTTTACATGCATTTATCTAATATGTAAAAGCCTTTTGATAGACATAGTGATTACGCATGAAATAATCTTCAAAATTTCGTGATTTAAGAGTGGGCAATTCCAATCGGAGTTGCCCATTTTTTAAATAAACAGAAATACAAATCGAATGTTGGAGGGGTTGTGAATGAGAAATAAGAAATTTCCATTTTCAGATGCTCCTAATACGGCGTGCTTTACTTGCTGTCATGTATTAGAGGAAAATAAACCTATATTATATGTTTCTTATGATGAAGATGGATATTGGCAGTTCCTATGTGGTGGAAATCATAAGGAAGAAGATGCAAGAGTGGTTTCTTTAGTATCCATTTTGAATATTGATGAAACAATGGGTGATTTAGCAGAATTGGATTATGGTGAATGTGCGGAAGCAGAAAGTATTACAAGTGATTGGATTGTGAGCCGCATGAATAAATAAAATTTTAGTGTGTCTATTTGTCCTTTGAAAGAGGAAAAATCCTTTTCTCAAAGGGCTTTTTCTATTTATACGGATATTCGCAAACTACAAGATAAAGCCAAAACTTCATATACTTTAAGCACAAGGAGGTTGAGGTTTTGATATGAACAACAGTGTAGTTTGAAGGTTATCCGTCTGCGGATACAAATGATAAAACTATCATTGTGAAATTTGTATAGCCGGAAACGGAAAAGGCGAGTTATAAGGATAGCAACTGCGAGTTGCTAGTTTTAGATAATGCGTGAGACTATAATAAAGGTGTATGGGAGGTACTTCATAATGGATACAAAACAGGTTATACTTGAACTTCGTACTCAAAAGGGAATGTCGCAGGATGAGCTTGCAGAAAAAGTTTTTGTTAGTCGTCAGGCAGTTTCACGTTGGGAAAACGGAGAAACAGTTCCTAATACGGAAACATTGAAATTGCTGTCAAAAGTATTCGATGTTTCCATAAATACACTTTTAGGCTCACCGAGAAAGCTTGTTTGTCAATGCTGCGGAATGCTGCTTGAAGATGATAATATTATCGGGCATAATCACGATGGTTCTTTTAATGAGGACTATTGTAAGTGGTGTTATGCCGATGGAACGTATACTTACAATGATATGGACGATTTGATTGAAGTTTGTGTTAAAAATATGATAAGCGAGAATTTCACGGAGGAACAAGCTCGTTCTTATATGAAAGAGCTGCTTCCTACTTTGGATTATTGGAAGAAATATGATGAGCTTAGTGATAATGGTCAATTTGAGGAATTTAAGAAAAAGTTAATCATTGAAATTAACGAATTGAATGTTGACGGAATGCCAAAGGTGGAAAAACTGAATGCCCTTGTGGGAAAGTACGTGAATCTTGAGTACCAGCTTCCGAATGGGCAAGTGGCTAAGTTTTTGAATGAGGCAAAGACATATCTGGGCAATCAGCTTGAATGTGAATACGGCGGCGATAGATGTTTCGGCGTTGTTGCAGATATGGATTTTATTCTTATTTGCACTTATGAAGAAGACGGTAAAAATCCGGAACTTGTATTGTATAAGAAAAGATGAGAATAAAGAAAAATAGTAAACCATTGGAGTTAATGATTTTTGTGCAAGCAAGAAAAATTCACATAATTAGTACGATGTATGGGGAGTCCTGAAATATGGATTCTCCATTTTTAAAGCAAACTGAAATACAAATCGAAATACCTTCTGGTTGAAAACAATGAACATAACGAAATAATTATAAACGGTTATATCAGACATAAAAAAAGAGAATGAATCAGGAATGAAATAATTACATTTCATAGACCCCTAGATTCATTTCTCATTTTTGTTCCCCAGCTTCCCCCTAAATTTGAGCCCCCAGAAAATTTGGATACCCTGATAAAGGGTGTTTTTTTTCTTGTGCTACAGGAATTTTAAAATCTTATGAGGAATTGAAGAAAAGTTAATAATATAAAGTATAATAACTGTGAAAGGAATTGAAAGAATGAAATTGTTACCGACGGGAATTGAAAATTTCAAAACTATGATTGATAAAAGTGCGTATTATGTGGATAAGACAAATTTCATTGAGGATGTATTAAATGAACAAGTTGTTTCGTATACAAGACCTCGAAGATTTGGTAAAACACTGAATATGTCGATGCTTTATTATTTCTTTTCAATCAAAGAAAAGGAGAACGCTTATCTATTTGATGGCTTAAATATTTCGAAGAATAAGGATGCTTTAAAGCATCAAAATAAATATCCAACGATTTTTATTTCTTTAAAGGAAATGAAAAACTTAACTTTTGATGCGCAAATTTCATCTTTTTCAAATGTAATATATGAATTGTTAGAAAAAAACTTAGAAATATTATCTTCGGATCAATTGTCGGATACAACTAAAGATATTTTATATAAATTGCATAATCGTTCATCTAGTATTGAAGATTTAAAAATTTCATTGAGAGTCATAACGAATGCGCTATATACATATTATCAACAAAAAGTTATTGTTCTAATCGATGAGTATGATGTTCCTTTACAGGCTGCCTATCAAAATAATTATTATGAAGAAATGGTTGAGTTTTTAAGAAGTGTTTTTTCTTCAGCACTTAAAACGAATGATGCTTTAGAAAAAGGTGTTATGACTGGATGTCTTCGTATTTCTAAGGAAAGTATCTTTACTGGGTTGAATAATTTTACTGCTTATTCTGTTTTAAATAATATTAGTAGTGAATCTTTTGGATTTACTGAATCGGAAGTTAAAAAGTTGTTAAAAGATTATAATCTATCAGAAAAGATGGATGAAGTAAAAAAATGGTATGATGGATATCAATTTGGTAATAAAGAAATCTATAATCCATGGAGTACACTTATGTATGTTAAAAATATAACGCAAGATGTGTCTTTTAAACCAATTTCTTTTTGGGCAAATACCAGTGGAAATGATCTTGTTGTTAAGTATATTCAAAATGGTGATAAAAAATTACGCAAGGAGTTTGATGTATTAATGAATGGTCAATCCCTTATTAAATATATCAAGCCTGAACTTACGTATCGTGAAATGGATAATATCAAGAATATTTATAGCTTTCTATTACTAACTGGATACTTAAAGGTCATCAAAGATATGGGAGAAAATCAATATGAATTGGTTATCCCGAATAAGGAAGTTTACGAAATATATAAACAATCCTTCATGTCATATTTTGAAGATTATACAACAAGCAAGAAAAATGAGCTTTATCAAGAACTTGTGGATGGAGATGCAAAAAAAGTAAATCTATTGTTAAATGATATACTATTAAGAAGTATTAGTTATTTTGATAATCAAGAATCCTTTTATCATGGATTTCTAGTTGGATTGTTGAATGATTATGAGGTGGTATCCAATAAAGAATCTGGAAATGGTAGATTTGATGTATGCGTTTTACCAGAAAACATACTTGGAACAGTGGTGCTTATTGAGTGTAAACATTCAATAAGTGAAGATGATTTGATTGATGATGCCAAAGAAGGCGCAAGACAAATTGTCGAAAAAAAATATCTTGAAGAACATAGATTTAAAAAATATGAAAATGCAATTGGCTATGGAATGTCTTTCTATAAAAAACAGTGTTATATAGTCAAAGTAGAATATGATTCTAAAATGTAGTTAGAAAAATTGCCATTGTGATTGTAAGAGTAGAAAAAATAGAGGCAAGTCGCTATTTTTTAAACATAAATGTCAATGCTACTGAAAATAATGACAAAACCGTGCAGAATTGTCAGTAGAATTATTTATCTCTAAAAAGTGATTATTAATGATATAATGAATATGCAAGTATTTGTTCTCAAATAAGAATTATAAATTTGAATATTATACAAAAATGGAGGACAAATATGAAAACACCAAAAGAATATAGGGATAATCTTTTAAATCACATTATCACCAAACAAATGCTAGTGGATTGTTTGTATAGTGTGAATAAACGAGCCAAAAACTATCGCGACAAAGAAAGGGAACAAAGAGCGTATTCTAGATGTCATCGGTATGTAGATAATTCAGCATTCATTGATGGAGCTAGAGAAAAGAAATTAGAGATGTATCGTATGAAAGATATATTGTTGCAAATTTTGACACCCATTTGTATCCACAAAGAATTCATTGGATACAAGACTAAAAGAATCTACAGCTATGAAATCGAGGAATACAAAAAGTATAAGAAACAATTCTTTTACGAAGGACAATATATGGATGATGATTATTCCATTGTGTACTTTGGAGATGTTGAACTTAAGGATGAGCCGATAAATCACTATTACTTGTTCTATGATTTAGATTGTGGACATACGTTTCATACACCTGTTAAAAAAGAAGAATTAGACAAATATTCTTTACCCATTATTGAAATTAGTGAGTTAGAAACGACGGGACATAAAGTCAATGATTTGCTAAGTGTACAATTTGTACGAAAAGTGATTCGATTGATTGAAGATAATATGTATATATTACAGTAAAAGCGCAGGATTCCTACGCTTTCTTCTTTTCCATGATTTCTACAATGGTTGTATCCACATCTTTCATGCCAACCTTAGATAGATAAGCCATATTTTGAATGCATTTTTCTGGTGTGCTTGCCACAATACCATCACTATCCTTTAGTGGTGCATTGTTTAATGCAGTTTTTGCACAAAGAAGTGCGGAAACGGTTCCTGTAGTTACCTTTAAGCTACATCCTACTTTTCCACCATCACAAATCATTCCTGTAACTGTACCTGTCATATTTTTAATTGCATACCCAATCTGCTCTTTGTTTCCACCAAACATATAAACAAGGGCTGCACTACAAGCTGTACTACTTGCCATCACACACGTACACATTGGGGATAATTTTCCAATATAAGAATTGATATAGCGATTGAGTAAGTGTCCTAAAGCTAAAGCCTTTAATTCTTTTTCTTTTGAAATTTGTTTGTCTCTAGCTACAATATGAATCGGTAAGATTAAGGCAATCCCTTTTGTTCCTGCACCAGAACTAGACATCGTATTTAATGGACATCCAGAAAGTCTAGCTTCAATAGCGGCAGTCAGTGTAGAAACAAGATTTGATGAAAAGGAACTCGATAGAGCTAAGTCATGATCTTTGGCATAGTCAGCCAGTTCTAAATTCATCTTCACCCCATCATAAAGAAATTCAATGTCTTTCGTATCGAATGTGTTTACTAAATCAACAATGTCCGAAATATTCATTTGGTGAAGCTTAGAAATAAAATTTGACTGTTTATTCACACTCTTCTTATTATCTATTTTTATCTCATCATTCTTCGATAAATATACAACATTTGTATGTTCATCCTGGATGATACAAGTACCCGTTTGATTTTGAGTATGAATGGTTCCTTTCACATAAAGATTTGTTTGAGATGAATCCACATGAACTTGTGTATTTTTAAATTTGTACACTTTATTTTTAATTTCATCATCAATATCTTCAAAAAGTTTTAACCCTTTTTCTGGATTCTTTAAGAATGCACCAAGAGTTGCAGCATAGTTTAATCCTACATGATCAAAGTTAGGAATACCGGCCGACATTCCATTTTTAAAGATGCCAATATTCACATCGACGTCGATTGAAACAATTTCTTCATCTAATACTTTAGCTGCATGAGCTAAGCATAACGCAACACATACAGGTTCTGTACAACCTAGTGCAGGTGTTACATCTTGTTTTAATAATTGTATACACTCTTTTTTGTTTAACATAAAATCACCATAAATATTATACAAAAAGATTACAGTTCTTAATAAGGACTTGTGCTATAATATAAAATTGGAAAATATAACCGAGGTATAAGAAAGTGAAGAAAAAGACTATAGTTCCGTTGATTGTATTTCTTGTAGGAATATGTCTATTGAGTGTATTTACATATAATACAAATGTTCAAATTCAAAAAGATAGGCGTACGATCGCAAAATTAAATGCTGTGACATATGGTCAGCGTATAGAAAATGATATTGAAAATGGAATTGAAATAACAGATACTTTAAAACAATTATTAATAAATGGAAATGGTCAAATCATAAATTTTTCCAAAATAGCCGAAAATTTAATGTCTTATTCTGTGCAAAGTGTGCAATTAGCACCAAATGGAGTGGTAACAGATATTTATCCTGAAGAAGGAAATGAAACAGGTAAAATTGATTTATTAAAGGATTCATATCGAGGTGAAATTTCAAATTACGCAAAAGATCATAATATAACTATTACCCAAGGTCCTATTGAATTGAAACAAGGAGGTTCTGGGCTTGTTGTTCGTAATCCTATTTATCTAAAAGATGAAAATGGACAAGAATATTTTTGGGGATTTACGATTGCGATTTTGCGTGTTCCTGAAGTTTTTGAGGATTCGACAAACGCTTTATCTAAATTTAAATATAATTATCGACTTTCAAGAGAAGCGTCTGTTTTAGATAAGAAACATGTAGTTGTTGATGCGAATTGCGATAAAATGATTCGCCCGGTCACTTATGATTTGACTGTCGGAAAAGAAAAATGGAAACTTGAAATCATGCCTAGAGCTGGATGGAGCAACTCTACAACTTTATATTTAATTTTCTTTGGAGGACTATCCTTAGTTCTTCTACTAACTGGACTTACAATAGTCTTATTCCTTTTGGATGAAAGAAGAGTTGAATTAAAAGAACTAGCTCATAAAGATGGACTGACTAAGCTTTATAATCGATATGGATTTGATGAAATGGCCGAAAAGATGATTTCAAAAAATCCAAAAGAACATTGTGTAGCCGTATTATTAGATGTAGATGATTTCAAATTAATAAACGACATGTATGGACATGCCTATGGGGATAAAGCTTTAATAAGCCTATCTGAAAATATGCAAAAATTTTTTTCATCTTCTGCATTGCTTGGTAGAAATGGAGGAGATGAATTCTGTATGCTTTTACCAAATTGTACGGCAAAAGAAGCAAAAGAATCATTGATTGAATTCACAAAAACACCAAAAACATTTATGTATAAAGGGCAAATATATTCTTTTAGTATCTCACTTGGATATGCCGAATATCCAAATAATGCGATTGAAAGATCTCAACTCATGCGTTGTGCCGATACAGCTCTTTATGAAGTAAAACTTCATGGTAAAAATGGATGTATGGCCTATCAGGAAGGTTTTCAATCGGGTGTTCGTAAACAACTAGGATTTGTGTTAAATGATATTTCTGAAAATTTACCTGGAGCCTTTATGATCTATCGTGCGGATAAAGAGGATGATGAAATTTTTTATGCCAATATAGAATTTTTAGATTTGGCTGGATATGAAAATCTAGATGCATTATTTAAAGGTACAAAGAAAAGTTTTAGAAATTTAATTCGCGAAGACCAACAAAAAACGGTAGAAGCTAGTATTTGGAATCAAATTGAAAGTGGAAGTAAGAATGACTATATTCATTATCAATTGAGAAGACAAGATGGAACCTATATTCCTGTACTTGATCAAGGAAGAATTGTGGAAAGCGAACGTTTTGGTCGAGTTTTCTATGTTTTATTTATGGATTGGCAAGCTATGCAATCGCATTATAGTGAAAAGTTTAACGCAAAAGATGTGTGATATTTGTTTTGTCACACATCTCTTTTCGTTTTATAATGAAACCATGGAAAATAAATATTTAGTTTGTCGAATACTGATTGGTTTTGTGTTGATCTCTGTTATCACGAATGTGGTATGTTTGTTTATTCGTAACAGCGTAATTCAACAAGAAAAATTAAAAGCGGAATATACAGTAAACTCAACAATCGATCGTGTTGAAATAAAGCTTGAGTCGTATATACAAAAAGTGGATTTTCTAAAGAAAACGATTGAATCGGGCATTGAATTAGATGATGCATATTTTCAATCTATCGCATCTAGACTGTATGGAGATGATCCGGCTGTTAAGACAATTGAACTTGCGCCAAACGGAATTATTCAAAATGTATATCCTTTCAAAGAAAATCAAAAAGCTATTGGCATGGATATGTTGGCAGAACATGAACGTAAAGAGGCTGCTACTTTGGCAAAAGATACAAAGACATATACATTGGAAGGTCCGTATGATTTAAAACAAGGTGGAAAAGGAGCTTTATTGTACGATCCAATCTATGTGAATGAAGAGTTCTGGGGATTTTCCATTTTAGTCATTGATTGGGATGCATTTTTAGATGAAATTCACTTAAGTGATTTGAAAAAAGCATCTTATGATTTTGTGATTTGGAAAAAAGATCGTAGTACAAAGGAAAAGATAGTAATAGCACAAAGCTCAAAAAATATAGATTCAAATACATTGTTAATTAAATGTAAGCTTCCCAACAATAAATGGAATTTTGAAATTGTGCCAAAACAAGGTTGGATCAATACATATGTAATAAGAAGCTTAGTTATTGCGAGTGTTTTAATTGATTTTCTAGTAACGGCCGCCATTGCTCAATTTGAAATTCGCCATCGAAAAGATTTAGAGTATGCAAGTCAAATTGAATGGCAGGCAAAAAAAGCACAAGAAGCAAGTGCTGCCAAATCTCGTTTCTTATTTAGTATGTCACACGACATTCGTACACCTATGAACGCAATCATGGGATATACGGAATTAATGGAAAAGAATGTTGGAAATATTGAAAAAGAAAAAGATTATCTATCCAAGATTCACTCTTCTAGTAAATTTCTTTTAGATTTAATTAACTCCATTTTAGAAATGGCACGCATCGAAAGTGGAAAAGAAACATTGAATATAAAGGCATGTAATATATTTGATGTGTTAGATTCTTTGAATTCAGTCTTTGAAAAACAAGCTGAACAAAAAGGCTTAACCTATCAGTGCACCACAAAGATTGAACATCCATATGTGTATTGTGATCAAATTAAGTTTGAAGAAATATTGTTGAATGTGGTTGGAAATTCCGTGAAATATACTAAAAATGGGAATATTTCGATTCACGTTGAAGAAGTAGAATCTGGCCAGTTTCAATGTATAATTCAAGATACAGGTATTGGAATGAGTGAAGCGTATTTGCCACATGCCTTTGAAGACTTTTCTAGAGAAAAATCAGGTACGCAAACGAGCGTAAAAGGTACAGGACTTGGCTTATCGATTGTAAAATCTTTGGTTGAATTGATGCATGGTACAATTGAGATTTCAAGTCAAGTCAATCAAGGGACAACAACTCGAATGAAATTTCATTTTGAAATTGCCAAAGAAAGTGAGTTAGAAAAAAATCAAGAAACGAATATTATAGACCTTAAAGGAAAACACATTTTACTAGCTGAAGACAATGATTTAAATGCAGAAATTGCGATGACACTTTTATCAGACTATGGATTGATTGTAGATCACGTAAGTGATGGAATTGCTTGTGTAAAACAAGTCAAAGAAAAAGAATACGATGTAGTTTTAATGGATATTCAAATGCCAAATATGGATGGTTATCAAGCAACACAAAAGATTCGTGAATTTAGTGATATTCCAATTGTGGCGATGACGGCCAATGCCTTTGAAGAGGATAAACAAAAAGCATTATCCATTGGAATGAACGGACATATCGCAAAGCCAATCGATATGGATAAAGTGATTTCAACCTTATCAAGAGTATTAACATTTAAGTGTCCCGTTTGTGGAAAATATACATTTCAATCCGGACCAGGAAGCTATGAAATCTGTCCAGTATGTGGATGGGAAGATGATAAAGCACAATATAAAGATCCAAATTTAAAAGGTGGAGCCAATAAACTAAGTTTGAAGGAGTATAAAGAACAATATGAAAAGAATCATGAATAAATATTTGCTCTTATTCCTTTGTATATTCTCACTTGTACTTCCAACGGGATGTGAAATTAAGGAACAAAAACAAGTTGTCGTTGATTATCAAGAATATCATTTTCGAAATGACAACTTATTAGAATCACACTATGAAAAACATGGAAAAGAAATGGGATTTTCATCATCAAAAGAATACGAAATGAGTGCCAGTGATGTTGTGAATGATCCAGATTCTTTACATAAAAGAGAAAAAGAAGATGGAGATGATGTATACTACAAAGAAAATACCAATGAATTTGTGGTTGTATCCACGGATGGGTATATTCGAACCTATTTTAATCCAGATTCTGGTAAGAAATATTTTGATAGGCAATGATGAAAAAAAGACCGAATGTCAGATTAAAACCTGAATATTCGGTCTTTCTTGTCATTAAGCTAAAACTTTTTCTGGTTGTTTATAAATATTTCTATTTAAAATACGAACCAAAACAGGAATGACAATCAATTGAAGGATGATACCTGGAAGACAAGTGATAAAGCTTGCCATCATAAATACAGATAATGTATATCCTTGTGTACTAAGAATACATGTATTGACTAAACCATTCACAATTCTTCCTGCAAGCATCGCAATAATTAAGCTTGCATATAGTTTAGTCATTTCATTCTTCATTGAAATATATTGTGTACATAAACCAGCTACTAAACCATATACTGCAAGTTCAATCATCATTTGTGGCAACATCATTGCAGGTGGCATACCTGTTGTCACACTTGAAAGAAATGGTGTAATAATTCCACATGCTAAACCATATGGCCAGCCACAAAATAATCCACAAATTAATACAGGAATGTGCATTGGTAAAAATATGCTTCCAGCATTTGGAATCACATGAAATGCCATTGGAAGTAATACACCTAAAGCGATGCATAAAGCACAAGATACTAGTTTTTTGGTGATACTATTCATCATTAAATACCTCTTCTTCTAAAAAACACTTGGTAAGGATGTATGGACAGATTAAGATTTAACATTGCACATATTGTTTTAAATAATCGATATCTAGAATTAATATTTTTTGATTTACAATCTTAATGACGCCTTCCTTTTTTAGCTCACAAAGAATTCGACTCACACTGTTTCGAGTGGAAATTCCACAAAATCCTGCAATATCATCATTTGTGATTTGAAAATCAATAAGAATACCCGCCTCTACTTTTCGACCAAATAAATGGATTAATTGATATAAGAAGGAGCATATTGCACCTGTTTTTCCATTCATCATCATAAGTTGTTGGCGGAAAATAGCTTCCGTTAATTTTTCTCGATAATATGCGTTTACATAATCTTGTAATTTTTGATCTTGATTTACATAACTCCAAAATAACACTCGAGGAATTCTATAGAATGTGGCCACATCACTTTCAACACGAACATTAAATGGAGCCGATGTATATTGACTTACTTCATCTTTTAATAAAGAAATAATATCAGGTGTATTGATATAAGAAATGTTGAATTCACGACCATCATGCAGGATGATACTTGTCTTAATTACCCCTTCTTTTAACACATAGGTATCTTGTTGTTCAAGCCCATAATATGCTAAATAGGTGTGCCTTTTTTTCTGTATAATAGGCACATTTTTCTCTTTTAAAAAATTTAATAAGTATTCATTGTCCATATTCGCTCTCCTTTACCAGTTTTGGATTATAACAATACTCCAAATTTTACGAAACAACAAATGTTAACATGAAATGAGGTTTCGCGATTTTTTAATTCGGATTATATTAATCTTTGAAAAAAAAGGAGAGATAAAAATGTTTGAAATGAATGTGCCTTATGATAAAGGCCAAATGAAAATCAAATTAGAAGATAAGAACTTAGCTGGTGTCCTTGAAGGAAGACAAAGCGATTATAAAACTACACTTTCAGAAAATGAAATTGTAGAACAATCATTAAACAATCCAATTGGATCCAAAAGTTTAGAAGAACTTGCCAAAGGCAAGAAAAATATTGTCATTATTAGCTCAGACCATACGCGTCCTGTGCCTTCAAAAATTATTACACCTATTCTTTTAAGAAGAATTCGTAGTGTATCACCTGATGCGCGTATTCGTATTCTAGTTGCGACAGGATTTCATAGACCAAGTACACACGAGGAACTTGTGGCAAAATATGGTGAAGAAATTGTAAAAAATGAAGAAATCGTTATGCACGTATCAACAGATGATTCTTCCATGGTAAAAATTGGACAGTTACCAAGTGGAGGCGACTGCATTATCAACAAAGTTGCAGCTGAAGCTGATTTATTGATTTCTGAAGGCTTTATTGAAGCCCACTTCTTTGCAGGATTCTCTGGAGGAAGAAAATCTGTATTGCCAGGCATTGCATCTTATAAAACAATCATGGCAAATCATAGTGGTGAATTTATCAATGATAAAATGTCACGTCCAGGAAATTTGCAGCACAATTTAGTCCATGAAGATATGGTTTATGCGGCAAGAACGGCTAAACTTGCCTTTATTGTCAATGTCGTATTGAATGGAAATCATGAGATTATTGGCTCTTTTGCCGGAGACATGGAAAAAGCTCATGAAAAAGGTTGTGATTTTGTTCGTTCTTTGGCAAGTGTAAATAAAGTCAATTGCGATATCGCAATCAGTACGAATGGTGGTTATCCTTTGGATCAAAATATTTATCAAGCCATTAAAGGTATGACAGCTGCTGAAGCTACATTAAATCCCGATGGTATTATCATCATGATTGCAGGATGTCGTGATGGACATGGAGGTATTGGATTCTACCACAATATTGCCGATGTAAAAGATCCAGAAGAATTTGAACAAAAAGCTATTCATACACCTCGTTTAGAAACGGTTCCAGATCAATGGACATCTCAAATCTGTGCACGTATTCTAGCTCATCACAAAGTTATTTTGGTTTCCGATTTAGTAGATCCTCAACTTGTGAAAGATATGCATATGGATTTAGCTACAACTGTAGATGAAGCTTTAGAAAAAGCATTTGAAATAAAAGGAAAAGATGCCAAAGTTGCCGTCATTCCTGATGGCTTGGGTGTCGTTGTAAATATGTAAGGAAGGAAATTTGAATTTATGTTACACAATTTAATTGCGGAATTTTTATCAACAGGACTTATGATTTTATTTGGTGTCGGTGTACACTGCGATGAAGTTTTGACAAACACAAAATACCACGGAAGCGGACACATCTTTGCGATCACAACATGGGCATTTGGCATAAGTGTTTGTCTATACATTTTTGGTGGCGTATGCATGAATCCTGCCATGGTACTTGCACAATGTGTTTTAGGCATGCTTCCATGGACAAGCTTTATTCCATACGTTATTGCCGAATTTTTAGGCGCACTTGTAGGAGCATTGATTTGTTATGTGATGTATAAAGATCACTTTACAGAAAGCGAAGGAAATGTAAATCCAATCGCCATTCGTAATATTTTCTCTACAAATCCAAACTGCAGAAATTTGCCAAGAAACTTCTTTGTCGAAACACTTGCAACAACAGTTTTCTTGAGTGCAATTTTAGCTGTTGCTACAAAATATGAAACACAATTACCTATTGGAGTAGGTCTTATTGTATGGGCTGTTGGTATGGGTCTTGGAGGAACAACTGGATTTGCGATGAATCAAGCTCGTGATTTAGGACCTCGTTTGGCTTTCCAATTATTACCTATTAAAAATAAAGCTAATAATGATTGGCAATATGGACTATTAGTTCCAGGAATTGCTCCTTTTGTAGGTGCATTGCTTGCTGCTTTGTTCTGCCATTTGTTTTTAGGCATTTAATCTTAGAAAAGACAGATATTCAAAATCAGACTGAATATCTGTCTTTTTTTATATTTTCTTTTGTGTTTTTAAATCATAAAGTGCAATACCTAAACAGAAGATTTCAGAGATGGTACAACTGATCCAAATTCCATTTTCCTTAAATAATGTAGTACAAACAAATAGAGATAGTAAGACAAAGAGAATACCACGAGAAATCGAAAGCACAAAGGCTTTTCTAGACTCTTCTAAAGCGACCATGTAGCCGCTAGTGATCACGACATGTCCCATAATCAAAAAGACAAAGCTAAATTGGCGTAGGGCCGTAATGGTATTAAAGTAGTTTTCTGTATTTACTGGAATAAAGGCAGTCGTAATATTTGGTGCAAATACTTCTACAATTAAGAATAATAAAACTCCAGCACAAGAGACTAAAACACGTGCATATTTATGGAAAGTTGAAACGGCTTTTTTATCGCTTCGACCATAGTAGTAGCTAACCAAAGGCTGCGTTCCTTGACTGGTTCCCACCATCACCATCAATACTAAGTTATAGATATACATTAAGACGGTAAAAGTAACGAGTCCATTAGTACCAAGGAGTTGATTGATACGATAGTTAAATACTGTAATCATTATGCCTGGCGAAATTTCAGAAATACAATCGGGAAGTCCTAATGAAAGAATTCTAGAATATTCATGCCAAGGATAGTTTGCCTTCACAAAATGGAAATGCGATTTGTGGCTAAACGCAAAATGATAAAAGAAGAAGCAGAAAGTTACAAGTTGAGATAAACCTGTAGCTAAGGCAGCACCACTAATTCCCATATTGAAAGCTCCCATAAATAATGGGTCAAGAACAAGGTTGGTTCCAGCGCCTAGACAAATACCCATGATAGATTTTTGTGGAAAGCCATCAGCCTTTAAGAGAACTTCAAAACAATAAGAGACAATATAAAAGAAGGAGAAGCAGGATAATACTTTTATGTAGGTATCTGTATAGTTAAATACATCTTCATTGGCTCCTAAAAATTCTGTAATATGATGCGAATTTATAAAAGATAAAACCGCAATGCATAGAGCCACACAAGAAATTGTGATGGTATTCATTGTGAATACTTCATGCATTTTTCTTTCTTCATTCGCACCACGATAAATGGACATTACAGTACTTGATCCAATCGCAAATAATACCCCGATTGAGAAGATCGTCGTTACATAAGGACTAGCTACGTTTATGGAAGCTAATGCCGTATCGCCTTGGTAGTGGGCAACAAATATACCATCTACTAAAGTATATAGATTAAAGATAACCATCGAACATATGGATGGTATGACAAACTTAAGATATTGTTTCAACATAAAATCACCAATTACAGTGTAAACCTTGGTATAATACTAAGGTCAAGGGTGATGGTATGAAAAAGTATTATAAAATTAATGAAATCGCTAAATTATACAATATTAAAACAGACTCTTTAAGATACTATGAAGAAGTAGGATTAATTTGTCCAATGCGCTCAAAATCCAATTATCGATTATATACACTGAATGATATCTATATTTTAAATATTATTCGAGATTGTTTAAAACTAGGGTATGATACATCACAAATTAAGGAATATTTAGACAATCGAAGCGTAAATAATACGATTGCGTTTTTAAAGGAAGAAGAAAAGCTGATTCAAAGACAGATTCGAGATTTACAATCTACATTGTCTTCCATTCAAACACGTATTGAAGATTTGGATCGTACCAAACAAATTGATTTTAATACATGCAAAATTGAAGCATATCCCAAAAGATATTGTCGGTATTTAAAAGAAAAAATTGATCAAGATGAAAAAATCGATTTTTTACTGACAAAACTTACAGAATCGATGGAAGAAGATATTTCAGTGCTAGGAAACATGGATTCAGGCAGTGTAGTCGAATATAAAAATGATGAATTCGTCTATACAAGTGTATTTATTTTAACTCAAGAAGAAAAACACGATTTCATTCTAGATGAAGGCATGTATTGTACATATACGTATTCAGGCCAGTATGATCGTACAAATCAAATCTTTTATAAAATGAAAGATTGGATTCAAGAACACAATTATAAAATCGAAGGACCATTCTTAGAATTTTTATTGATTGATATACATGAAACAAAAAAAGTGGAGGAGTATATTACTTCCATCCACGTTAAGGTTAAACCAAGATGATAAATCCAGATTCAATTGGTTTATATTCTTCAACATCCATTGAATCATAGTATAAATCTCCATTTGCATCTAATACTAGAATTCGATGATTTTCACAAATCGTTGGTAAGACTTCTAAAGTGTTGTTGATTTTGTAGACTTGATTTTCTTTTTCAAACAATTGAGAATTATATGGTTCTATATCATCTTCACAAATATAGGTGTAGCTAGCACAATAAAGTCTATTGTTTTCAAAATAAGGTTCCACACGATCTCTAGAACCGTTACAAGGTGTATTTAGATAGCTTTTGGCATGTGTATCATCGATTACTTCAATTGGAAATTCAGATACGACTGGTTCAGATTTATTACCATGAACAATCAATGATAGTGTATCTTCTGTCCTATTAAATTCAACACTGCATAACATCTGGTTTGTGACAATATCATAATAAGTTGTATCACACATAATATATTTCTTGTTTAATCTGGATTTCCAGACTGAGTTGAGTTCTTGTTTTTTGGCTTTTTGTGCAAACGCAACCGTACGATTTCTTGTTGTCTTTAAAAGATAATCCCCTTCAAAGAAGATTTGATTTCCTTTTTCGTTGGTCCATTTGCCATTGGAATAATTTAATAAATCACTCATGATCCAGCCTTTTTCTGTTTTGTCTTGCACAACCATACTTGATTTTATGGTTGTGATTTTTTGTAAACCAAAGGCATGGGCATAAATTCTTGAATAATCTGGATATGTATTTGGTTCTAAATAAGTATTGAATAGGCGCATTAAAGTTGTCGGAACTTCTAATCCACAATCATGTGTTTCACTGAATGCGAGTACGGCATTGTATTTAGGAACAATGATCAGTCTTGAACTAAAGAACATACTGTTTCCACCTTTTGCAAGAACTCCATCACCAAAATCATAGTCTGGATCATGGTGTTTGACTAGATCCCAGCCTAAGCCAAAATCAATGGCGCCTAGATCCGATTCAAGAAATGTAGTGCCCCAGGATTTAGCCATTAAAGCTTTTGACTTTTCACTAATAATAGAATTAGGTTCTAGAAAGAGTTGACCAAATTTGCATAAATCAATCATAGAAGTGGTGATGCCACCAGCTCCTTGAATTGGGAAGTATTCTTTTGGTTTCTTACCTTCAGAAACTAAAGGATAATCTGAATTGATCGTATATGTTGTATTGGTACTTTTTGCGCCAATCTTTTCTGTAATATATTTCTTTAAAACATCTTCATAAGGCATATTACGAACTTTTGAAACAACCATTTCAGCGAGTGTAAAACCATCATTACAATAGGTGCTATAAGTTCCTGGATCTGCCTTTAGAGTGCTATTTGAAAAATAGTTTAATACTTCGCTATAGTAGTCAAACTTAGAAGTTGTACTTACACTAAAATGTTTCCATTGTGTTCCAGGAAGTCCACTTGAATGATCTAAGCACATACGTACTGTAATATCTTTATATCTTTCATCTTTCATTGTGAATTCAGGAAGAATATCTGCAACTTTATCTTCGAGTTGAATCAATCCTTCATCCACTAACTGCATGATGCATACAGTGCAGTAAATTTTAGAAATGGAACATACATTAAATGTGCAATTTGTTGTGATGGGCTGATTGTTGATTTTGTCGATGACACCTATCGCATCGGCACATACAATTTTTCCATTTTGCATGAAGGCATAGCTACATGCTGTATAGTCTGGTTTTACCATAGCTTTTAATAATTGAGTAACTTGATTTTCCATATAATTTCTCCTGGTTTTTTAAAAGAAAACGAGAAGATAAACCTTCTCGCTAGTCTGCAACGGCATCAATTAAAATGCTGTGATAGGCATTCACAATATCGTCTACCGTTTCTTCAATATTCGCATTGTTGACAGCTACATAAGCTGCGTATTTTTGGTACAATGGGTATCTTTCTTTATGCATTTGTTGAAGGGCTTGTTTAGAACTTGATAAAGGTCTATTTGGATCGGAACTAATTAACTTATCGATATCGCGATCAATGAAGATCGTGATTCCATTTAAACGTAAGAAGTCCATATTGACTTTATGTTTAATGGCACCACCACCAGTTGCGATGATTTTATTGTTCATTTTACTTGCTTCAATCGCAACTTCTGTTTCAATCGCTCTAAATCCTGCTTCTCCAGATTCTTGGAAGATTTCTGGAATGCTTTTGCCGGCTTTGGCAATAATCATATCGTCTAAGTCGAAAAATTCTTTTCCAAGCTTTTCTTCAAGCATTTTACCAATTGTTGTTTTACCAGCACTTGGCATACCAATCAATACGATGTTACAACGATCTTTCAACATCTCCTTTTTGATTTCATCAATGATAGAGTCGTCAAAAGACATATTTTCAAAGATTTCAAATGTATATTTGGCTTGCGCAATCAACATCTCCAAACCAATCACACGCTTGATATCGGCTTCTTGAGCTTCAAAACATAAACGTGTAAGAATGGGATTGTATACAACGTCTAATACACATTCTAATTTATGGAACCAGCTTACATCAATTGGTGCATTCGCAATATTTGGAAACATTCCAACAGGACTTGTATTGACGACAATATCTGCATCTAAATGGGATGTATACATTTCATCATATCCAATGGCACCACGATCTGCACTTCTTGAAACAATCACAATGTCTTTGGCTTTTTCATGTTCACAAACGGCTTTAACTGCTGCACAAGCACCACCGTTACCAATAATCAAGACTTTTTTGCCTTCCATATGTACGTTGTGTGCTTTAACCATATATAAGAATCCACCAAAGTCTGTGTTGAATCCTTTTAATTTGCCATCTACATTGATGATTGTATTGACAGCACCAATGGCTTTAGCACTCTCATCCATTTCATCTAAGTAAGGAATGACATCTTTTTTATATGGAATAGTCACATTGATTCCTTTGAAATCTTTCTTTTCCATAAATTCTTTGAATTCTTCTTTATTTAATTCTACTAATTGGTAGTCATAATCTTTTACATTTACAATCTCAGCAATTCTTGTCTGAATTTGTTTGGAGAAACTATGCCCCAAGTGTTCACCTATCAATCCGTATTTCATATCATTTCCTCTTTTCTAGAACAGCTCTTTAAATGTGAAAAAAAGCATTTCGAATTAGAAATGCTTTTGTGTAACGCCCTGAAACTTAAAAATAACCATCGTATACATATGGCTTTTTTCAGGGCTATTTAAAGTAGTAGTAATATTGTCTTGAATTGTTCATATGCATAGGATACACCATTTCATTGAAACTGGCAACCCTTAAATGAAAATAAATGTAAAAAGCAGAAAATAGTTTCAAAAGAGTATAATAAGAGTGGTGATTATTATGAATATTGGATTTTGTACATGCACAATACTAGCTTTATTGTTTTTAATATTAAGCATTATATTTGCGCTATTAAAAGAAAAAGGTGCAAATTATGTTTCTGGCTTTAATACATTGAACCATCCAGAAAAGTATGACAAGGCATATATTTCTAGAGATATGCGTAATCAATGTTTCATCTATTTTGTGATTCTAAGTATAGGATCTGTTCTATCTTATTATTTAAGTGCATATGTCGCAATTGTAGCTATTCTTGTTTGGTTAATATTATTATTTCGCAATTTTAATTTGGATGCCGAAAAGGCGTTTGAAAAGTACTTGATTCAATAAATGTATATGAGAAGCTTTTCGAATACATTCATGATTCAATATAAGTGTTGAAAGAAAGAATGAAAGTTTATATATATTAACAGTTGTTGTATTTTATGTATTTGGAATGATGTTTATCAAGATGAACAAAAAATATACAAAACGCATTATGGGCTATGAAGAAATACGTCCATTCTGGTACTTCTTTGATTTAAAAGCCTATATGATCATGGCTTGCATGATGGGTGGAGGTATTGGCTTTAGAGCTATGGGCATTTTTTCAGATATCTTTATTGTCTTCTTTTATTCAGGACTAGGCTGTGCACTTGCTTTAGCAGGCATTACTTTTTTAAGAAATCATATTCAATATGAAAATTTATTATTGGACTAAAAGAAGAAATTCACGCTTTTTTCTTGATTTAATATAATATTTATGGCAAAAGCGTACTTCATAAACCTGAAATTGTTGACGTTTTTGCCTTTTATTATGCCTGAAATGATTTAACGCAAAAACTTCACTTTTAACGTTACCAAAGTTAAAAAGGAAATGATAGAGTTAAAAGGAGGCTTCGATAACATGAAGACAGATGTGTTTGGGTTGATGTTATATTAAAGAAAAGAAAAAATCCATATTGTTTCAATGAGTTGACCTGGTATACTTATGTGCATGTTACTTTCTTAAGAAACTATATTCAATATGAAAACTTATTAGACAAAAGAAGAAATCAATTTATGATGTCTTCCTTTAATCTATATTTGAGTTTTGAATAATGAAGTTACAAAATGAATGTACAGCCGGAGGTGCATATCTATTTTTTACTGTAGCCATATAAATAATACGTTTCTTTTGTGGGTTCTTGATTTTTAACTTCTTTAAATGGAAATGATCAATCATGGGAATGTTTGGTACAACAGCTACACCATAGTTAATATCAACTAGACCAAGGATGGCACTGTCTTCTTCAACTTCAAACATGATGTTGGGTTCAATATTGTTGGAATGAAATAAATCATCAATCAAAGGTCTTAATCCACTTTGCTTACTATAATAAATAAAATATTCATTCTGTAGTTCCTGCAAATCAATTTCATTTTTTAATGCCAATGGATTTAATTTCGATACGACAACGACTAATTCTTCCGTTGTGATAGGAACAAAATTGATATTGTTTCGATTTTCTTGATAAGAACATAGAACTAAATCATACTTTTCTTCTTCTAATCCATCAAGTAGTGCACTTGTGCTTCCTTGTTTTAAAGTGAATTTAATTTTACTATTGTTTTTATCAAAATGGAAATGTTGAATTAAATGCGGAACATAACGATATCCAAGTGTATAAATAAAAGCTAGGTTGATCCATCCTTGATTAGGGGAAGTGATGGCATCAATCTTTTTTTGACCCAGTTCGATTTCGCTTAATCCCTTTGTGACATATTCATAGAAGATTTTTCCATATCTTGTTAAACGAATGTTTCTTCCTTGTTTTTCAAATAAATAACAATTTAATTCATCTTCTAATTGCGAGATGGCATGCGATAGGGAAGGCTGGGTAATGTTTAACATATTGGCGGCTTGCGTATAGTGTTCGGTTTCTGCAAGTACTTTAAAGTAATATAAATGGTTAAGATTCATGGTGTCCTCCTGCTTTGATTATAAAATAATCTATAGATAAAATCTATAAATAAATAGATAAAACATAATTGTTTCAATAGATTTAAATAATTATAATAGGATTGTCTTGTGAATAAGTTAACATTTAGGAGGAAAAAATGGCAAAGTTTAATTCATTATTTCAACCATTAGAAGTCAGAAGATGTACAATTCCAAACCGTATCGTTATGACTCCGATGGGAACAAACTTCGCAGAAAACACAGGAGAAATGAGTTTTTTGCACATTGATTATTATGAACAAAGAGCACAAGGTGGCGCAGGTCTTATCATCGTTGAAAACGCTTGTGTTGACTATCCAGCAGGATCAAATGGAACAACACAGTTGCGTTTGGATTTAGATAGCTACATTCCTAGAATGTTCAAATTAACTGAAACAATCCACAAACACGATACTAAAATTGCGGTTCAGTTAAATCATGCTGGTGCAAGTGCTGTAGCTGAAAGAATCAACATGCAGCCTGTATCTGCAAGTAATTTACCAAATAAAAAAGGTGGAGCTACACCTCGTCCATTAACTGTAGAAGAAATCAATTCGATCGTTGAAAGCTATGCAAAAGCGGCTAAGCGTGCGCAGATTGCTGGATTTGATGCTGTTGAAATCCACTGTGGACACTCTTATTTAATTAGTCAGTTCTTATCACCATTAACGAATAATAGAACGGATGAATTTGGTGGAAGTTATGAAAACCGTGCGCGTTTTGCGTCAATGATTTTAAAGGCTGTACGTGAAGCGGTTGGACCTTTCTTTCCAATCTTGATTCGTATTAGTGCAGATGAATTCTTACCAGGTGGAAACACATTGGAAGATACATTAAAATTGTTAGAATATTTCCAAGAAGAAGCCGATATTATTGATGTATCTTGTGGACTTGTAGATTCTATTCAATACCAAATTGATGCCAATTATTTAAAAGATGGTTGGAGAACTTACTTAGCGACTGCAGTTAAAGAAAAATTTAATAAGCCAGTTATTACAGTAGGTAATATTCGTGATCCAAAAGTCGCAAATGAAATTATTGAATCAAATCAAGCAGACTTCATTGGTTTAGGACGTCAATTTGTAGCGGATCCTCAATGGCCATTAAAAGTGAAAGAAGGACGTTTAGACGAAATTCGTAAATGTATTTCTTGTAACATTGGATGTAGTGGTCACCGTATTGGCTTAAACCGTCCAATTCGTTGTACAATCAATCCGAGTGTAAATGAGGGTGAAGCTTATAAGAACCAAAAAGTAAAGAAACCATGCAACGTTGTTGTGATTGGTGGAGGTACTGCAGGTCTTGAAGCAGCATGTACTGCTGCTGAAGTTGGATGCATGACATTCTTGATTGAAAAAGAAGATCACTTAGGGGGATTGAGTGTTGAAATTTCTAAAATTCCTGAAAAGAAACGTTTAAGAGATTTCCCAGACTATTTGATTCGTCGTGCTTGTAAATTGAAAAACTTAATCACATTCACAAATACAGAAGCTACAATTCCATTTGTAGAAGCTTTAAAACCAGATGTAATTGTCAATGCAACAGGATCAACTCCTTTATTACCTCCAATTACTGGATTGCGTGAAAACATTGATCGTCCACAAAGCAGCGTTAAAGGAATCTTAGGTATGATCAACAATATTGATAACTATCCAATGGATATGGAGGGTAAAAAAGTTGTTGTTGTTGGTGGTGGAGCTGTAGGTCTTGATGTAGTTGAATTCTTCTCAAATCGTAAGGCTGAAGTTTCTATCGTAGAAATGCTTCCAGTTGTTGGTAAAGATTTAGATATCGTTACTAAAGTAGGTACATATGCATTGTTAGAAAAGAATCATGTAAATATCTTAACATCAACTGCTTTACAGGAAGTTCATCCGGATCACTTTATTGTAAAACGCAATGATCAAAACGAACAATTAGACTTTGATTATGGATTCGTTTGTTTAGGAATGCGTAGCTATTCACCATTGATGAAAGATTTAACAGATGCATTTGAAGATAAAGATGTAGAAATCGTTAATATTGGTGATAGTGTTCGTGCTCGTCGTATTATTGATGGTACGGCTGAAGGACGTAATATTTTAAACACATTAAAAACAAAGGGATACTTAGAATAAAATCACTTTAGGAGGAAAAGAACATGAGTGAAAGAATTACAGGACACACAGAATTAATTGGGTTGATCGCATACCCTATTCGCCATTCATCATCACCAAAGATGCACAATGAAGCATTCGCTAAATTAGGTTTAGACTATGCTTACCTTGCATTTGAAGTAGATAATGACACTTTGGAAGATACAGTAAAAGGATTTAGAGCTATGAAGGTTCGTGGATGGAACGTATCTATGCCTAACAAGACTGTGATCGGAAAATACTTAGACAAATTGACTCCAGCAGCTGAAATGTGTGGAGCTGTAAATACAGTTGTAAATGACAATGGTGTATTAACAGGAACAATCACAGATGGTGTTGGATACATGAAAGGTTTAAAAGATGCAGGAATCGACGCAATCGGTAAGAAAATGACAATTGCCGGAGCTGGTGGAGCTGCTACAGCTATTGAAATCCAAGCTGCATTAGATGGTGTTGCCGAACTTTCAATCTTCAACCGTAAAGATAAATTCTGGGCAAATGCTGAAGAAACTGTTGAAAAAATCAACAAAAACACAAATTGTAAAGCTAAATTGTTTGATTTAGATGATAAAGAAGCATTGCGTAAAGAAATCGAAGATAGCTATATCTTAACAAATGCGACTGGTATGGGTATGAAACCTTTAGAAGGACAAACTTGGTTGCCAGACACTTCATTCTTACGTGAAGACTTAATTGTAACAGATACAGTGTATGCCCCAGCAAAAACAAAATTGTTGGAAATGGCAGAAAGTGTTGGATGTAAAACATTAAATGGTTTCCCAATGATGCTTTACCAAGGTGCTGCAGCATTTGAATTGTGGACTGGAAAAGAAATGCCTGTAGATCACATTAAAAAAGTAATGGGATTTGATTTTTAATTAAGAGATTATTATAGAGGAAAGAGAACATGAAAGATAAAAAGTATTTACCTTCTGTCCTTATTATGTACTTGAACTACTTTATTCATGGAGTTGGATGTTCAGTACTTGGACAAGCTGTGATTAAAGAATCACTTGCGACTAGTTGGGGATGTGACCCAATGTCAATCACAAAAATTTCAGCTGCATTAGGACTTGGACGTTTAGTCGCCCTTCCTTTTGCGGGTCCATTATCTGATAAATTAGGACGTAAAATTTCTATGTTTATTGGTGGATTGAGTTATGCCGTTTATATGATTGGTTTAGTCTTCGCATTTAATGCAGGAGTAAACGGAGGATATACAATTGCCTATGTATGTGCCATTGTTGGTGGTATCGCAAACTCATTCTTGGATACAGGAATCTATCCTGCCGTTGCGGAAGCAATTAGTGAAGCACCTGGTGTTGCGACAATGGGAATCAAATTCTTCATTTCAGTTAGCCAGATGTTCTTGCCATTCTTCTTAGGCGTTGCCGTAAGTACAACAGCTACAGGAGCAACTAGTTACAACCACTTATTCTGGGTATGTGGAATTGCCTATGTAGTACTTGCTGCATTGATTCTATTCTGTCCAATGCCAGATACAGATTCAACAAATGGAGAAAAGAAACAAGGCTTAATTGCCAGCATGAAAGAAACACACTTCTCAATTGAATCTATCGCAATGATTCTAATTGGATTTACATGTACAGGAACATTCCAATTATGGTTAAACTGTGCTCAAAACTTTGCGAAAGACGTTGCTGGATGGGCAGATCCTAGTGCTATGCAAACATACTATTCAATGGGAACTTTGATTGCCTTAATCGTAACTTCATTCTTAACTCGTAAAATTAAAGATGTTCGTTTTATCTTGGCTTATCCAGCTATTTGTTTGGCAATGTTAATTGTTGTATTGGTGGCTCCAAGTCAAACAATGTGTACAATCGGTGCATTCGTAATTGGATGGGCTGGTGCTGGTGGATTACTACAGATTGCTACATCCGTATGTAATATGATCTTCCCTAAAATTAAAGGTACAGTGACTGCATTGGTTATGATTGCTTCAAGTTTATGTAACTACACAATCTTAACAGCTGCAGGTAATATGACTCCAAGTGGTGTTATGACGATGAATATTGTGTTAACCGCTGTTGGTGTATTACTTGGATTGTACGTGAACTTACGTTACAAAAATTTAGTTGCGCAAGATTGATTATGAATAAAATGCGGTACAAAAGTACCGTATTTTTGCTAAAATAATGAAAAAAAGGAAGTGATAAATTGAAAGTTATAAAATTGCTCGATGACAAGTTAGAAGAAATTCTACTTATTATATTGCTTGTGGCAATGGCATGCATTATGGGAGTTCAGGTTTTCTGTCGCTATATACTGAATTTTTCACTGAGCTGGTCAGAAGAACTAACGAGATATATGTTTATCTGGTCTTGCTTTATCAGCATTAGCTACTGCATTAAAAGATGGATTTCCATTAAGGTTGATCAAGTCATCAATATGTTTCCTAAAAAAGCTTATGTATTTGCACAATTATTCTTAAATATATTGTTGTTTGTACTCTTCTTTTATTTGAGTATTCATGGATATAAATTTTTGATGCAATCAATTGCCTCAAAACAGACAAGCCCTGCTTTACAACTTCCAATGCCATACGTCCAATGTGCGCCTTTTGTTGGTTTTGTGTTGGCTACAATACGTTCTTTCCAACAAATTATATATGAAATCGACAATGTAAAACGTATGTTGAATCATGAAAAAATCATTGATCAAGATCCAAGGGAGGGAAGATAATGTTAGCCATCGTTGTATTTATATTATTTATTGGGCTTCTATTATTGTCCGTTCCTATATCGTCTACCCTTAGTATCGTTTCTTTGGCTCCATCCCTATTTGATCCAAATTTTACCATTTCACCAGAATACATTATTCGTGCTATGTTTGGAGGAATCGATTCCTTTCCATTGCTTGCCGTACCTATGTTTGTGCTTTCTGGTATTTTAATGGCAAAAGGTGGCGTTAGTAAAAAATTATTTGATGTGTTTTCTTTCTTTATTGGAAAAAGAACAGCCGGAATGCCATGTGCGATGATTATTACGTGTTTATTCTATGGTGCAATTTCAGGAAGTGCCCCTGCAACGGTTGCAGCGGTAGGAAGTATGACCATTCCTTTACTTGTAAAATTAGGTTATGACAAGACGTTTGTCACAGCTATTGTTGCGGTTGCCGGTGGTCTAGGCGTAATCATTCCTCCAAGTATTCCATTTATCTTATATGGTATGGCAAGTGGTACAAGTGTAGGAAAGATGTTTATGGCTGGTATTGTTCCAGGCTTATTGATTGCTGCACTATTGATGATTTATGCATTTTATTATTGTAAAAAACATGGTGAAGATAAAGATAAGATCAATGAAGAAGTAAATGCGCTTCATAATAAAGGTTTTAAAAAAGTTTTCTTTGAAAGCTTTTGGGCTCTTTTAACACCCGTAATCATTTTGGGATGTATCTATTCAGGTGTGGCAAGTCCTACAGAAGCGGCTGTAATTTCGGTTTTCTACGCTTTATTTATTTCGATGTTTATCTATAAATCTTTACGTGTAAAAGACTTATATGACGTATTTGTAGAATCCATCAAAACATTTGCACCAATCTTATTTATTCTTGCCTCGGCCGTTGCCTTTTCAAGAATTATTACACTACTTCAAATTCCAGATATAGCAGCAAACTTTATTTTGAATACGATTCATGGAAAAGTAGCTGTATTGATTGTGATCAATATCTTATTGTTGATTGTAGGTATGGTAATGGATACAAGTCCTGCCATCTTGATTTTGACACCAATTCTACTTCCAATTGCTCAAAGTGTTGGTGTAGATGCGGTACACTTTGGAATTATTATGGTTGTGAACTTGGCCATTGGATTTGTGACACCGCCAATCGGAATCAACTTATTTGTAGCCAGTTCTTTAGTGGATATTCCAGTCATGAATATTGCGAAAAAAGCGTTGCCATTAATTGGTTTCTTCTTTATCGCTTTATTGTTGATTACATTTATTCCACAAATTTCTTTGGCATTAGTGGCATAGGAGGTACGTATGAAAAAAATAGTTTCCGTTTTAATTTCGATGATAACTGCCTTTTCATTAACGGCCTGTGTAGCTAAAGAAGAAGATCCAGCAAAGGCTAGTCAATCTTTTCCTTGGATCATTGCCAATGATTCACCGCCTGATACAGTAACAGGTATTTTCACAAATAAGTTTGTTGAAGAAGTAGAGCGATTATCGAATGGGCAAATTCAAATCAAAGCTTATCATAATGGTACTGTTGGTGGGGATAGAGAACTGGTTGAAAGTTGTATGAATGGTGATATCCCATTTGTGGTTCAAAATACGGCTCCCCAAGCTAACTTTATTCCAAAACTAGCCATTTTTGACTTGCCTATGGCTTATACAAATATTGAAGATTTAAGAAGTACTTTAGATGATGAAGAATTTATGAGCTTAATCAATCAAGTATATTTGGAACATAGTGTAAGATTGCTTGCGATGAGTGATCAAAATTTCCGTGTCATGACGACAAATAAAAAGATTGAGTCTTTAGATGATTTTAAAGGTCAAAAGATTCGTACAATGGAAAATAAATATCACTTAGCTTTCTGGCAATCCATTGGAGCCAATCCTACGCCAATGGCATTTAGTGAGGTATACATTGGCTTGCAGCAAGGAACGATTGATGCGCAAGAAAATCCTTATGAAGTCATTGTATCTGGGAAAATCTATGAGCAACAGGATTATGTTGTGAAGACCAATCATTTACCACATTTGCTTTCGATGATTGTAAATGAAGATTTTTATAATCGTTTATCAACTAAAGATAAAAAAATCGTGGATCAAGCAGCAAAAAATGCGCGTGATTATTCGCGTGAACAATGTGATAAACGTGTGTCGGATCGCTTAAGCATTATTAAAGAGAGTGGTACACAAGAGATTGATTTATCACAAGAAGTATTAAATGAAATGAGAAACCGTTTAAGTTCGGTTTATGAAGAAATCAGACAACAAGTTGGTGACGAATTGTTTGATGTGTATACAAAAAATATGAATAAAGGAGAATAAAAAAATGAATACAGTAACAATGAAAAATGTTGAATTTGGTGCAGGCGTACCAAAGATTTGTGTTCCTATTTGTGGAAAAACTAAGGAAGATGTTTTAGAACAAGCGAAAATCATTCTTGATACACCAGCTGATATTATTGAATGGCGTATGGACTGGTTTGAACAAGTTGAAAATACTGCATCTGTAGTAGAAATGGCTAAAGAATTACGTGAAGTGTTTAAAGAAACTCCAGTATTGGCTACTTTCCGTTCTAAAAAAGAAGGTGGAGAATTAGAAGTATCTACTGAATATTATGTAGAATTAAATTGTGCAGTTGCCAAAAGTGGATATGTAGATGCAGTTGATGTTGAATTATATACAGGGGATAAAGAAGTTGAAACGATTGTAACGACAGCGCATGAAAATGGAGTAAAAGTAATCATGTCGAACCACGACTTCTTTAAAACACCATCAAAAGAAGAAATCATTTCTCGTTTGTGTGCTATGCAAGAAAAGGGTGCAGACATTCCTAAGATTGCAGTTATGCCTCAATCCAAAAAGGATGTATTGACATTATTGTCTGCTACAAATGAAATGGTAGAAGAACATGCCAATCGTCCAATCATCACAATGTCTATGGCAGCTACTGGAGTAATTTCTCGTTTAGCTGGTGAAGTATTTGGTTCTTGTTTGACATTTGGTGCTGCTAAAAAAGCGAGTGCTCCAGGTCAAATGGGTGTCAATGATCTTAAGACAGTTCTTGAAACTTTACACAAGAGTCTATAATTTTAAGGATGGGATTTTATTTCCCATTTTTTTTGTTGACAATAGATATCAAAATGATATCATTTAGATAGTGGAGGTGCTTATATGACAGAAAAAGTTTTAAGCAACAAAAAGAATGGCATGGCCATGATGATATTATGGATTATTTTATATCTTGCAGCAGTGTTGATGACAATAGTAGGAGCTGCAGTGATTTGGCCACTCTTTATTATTGGTGTTGTATGGCTATGTATTGGTTGGATTCCGTTTCTTGGTTTAAAAGTATTAAAGCCACAAGAAGCCTTGGTTTTAACATTGTTTGGTAAATATGTAGGGACTTTAGAGGATGCTGGATTCTATTATGTCAATCCTTTTTGTCAGGCTGTCAATCCTGCCGCAAAGACAAAACTGAATCAAAGTGGAGATGTGGATGATGGGTCTAAGAAGAGTATTTTTCAAACGCAAAATAATGGCACGGTAGAAATGGCTTCGAAAAAAGTATCTTTGAAAATCATGACTTTAAACAACAATCGCCAAAAAATCAATGATTGTCTAGGAAATCCTGTTGAGATTGGAATTGCCGTGATGTGGCGTGTTACAGATACCGCTAAGGCTGTATTTAATGTAGATAACTATAAGGAATATCTTTCTTTACAATGCGATAGTGCATTAAGAAATATTGTCCGTATTTATCCTTATGATGTCGCTGAAAATGTAGATACAACAGGAGATGGTATTGCCGATGAGGGAAGTCTTAGAGGTTCAAGTGAAGTGGTTGCTTCTAGAATTCGTGATGAAATTCAATGTAAAGTAAAAGATGCTGGTTTAGAAATCATTGAGGCAAGAATTACATATTTGGCGTATGCACCAGAAATTGCAGCCGTTATGCTTCAAAGACAACAGGCAAGTGCCATTATTGATGCGCGTAAGATGATTGTGGATGGAGCTGTTGGCATGGTTGAAATGGCATTGGATCGTTTAAATGAAAATGGGGTTGTAGAATTGGATGAAGAAAGGAAAGCGGCTATGGTTTCTAACTTGTTAGTCGTACTTTGTGGAAACCATGATGCGCAGCCAGTTGTAAATTCTGGCAGTTTGTATTAATGGAAAAGAAACAGATTCCTTTGCGTCTTTCAAAAAAATTGTATGATCAAATCGCTTCATGGGCAGAAGATGATTTTCGCAGTATTAATGGACAAATTGAATACTTGTTGACGGAATGTGTGAAACAAAGAAAAAAGAATGGCAAATACGTCAGTGATACGATGGATGAGCCTATTGAATTGGATATTAAGTAAGAGAGTGTAGAAATACATTCTCTTTTTAACTTGAAAAAGTATTCATAAACTAAAAGTTTTACAGGCTATATTTTAAAAAACGTTTAAAACTGTATACTTTATTTGGTATACTTAGAATAAAGAAGGTGATATTGTGATTATTAATAGACATGATTATATAGAAGCTATAACTCCATTCATTGGTCAACCATTAGTGAAAATCTTATCTGGTGTAAGGCGTTGTGGAAAATCAACTATCTTTGAAATGTTGAAAGAAAAATTGCTTGCTTCTGGAATTGAGAAAAAATGTATTATCTGTAAAAGATATACAGATATGGATATAGCGCAGAATATTACGGCTAAACAAATGTATGATGAACTAGTTTGTGAATCAAAAGATAATGAATATTCATATTTGATTTTAGATGAGATTCAAGAAATATCAGGATGGGAAAAGGTAGTAAATTCTTTGTTGGAAAAAGGAAATTTCGATATTTATGTGACTGGCTCAAATTCAAAATTAATGTCGAGTGAGATTTCAACTTATCTAACTGGAAGATATGTGCAAATACCTGTATATACATTGTCATTTAGGGAGTATTTGCAATTCAAATCTAAGAGTCAATTATCAAGAAGAGAGTTGTTGAATGAGTATATACGCTTTGGCGGTTTTCCTGTTGTTGCATTAAATGAGTATGAATCAAATACGGCATATCAAATTGTGAAAGGCATATATTATACTGTTGTTTCTAGAGATATTGTAAGTCGTCATCGTATTCATAAACAAGAATTGTTTGATCGTGTTGTAAAATATGTGGTTGAAAATACAGGTAAGACATTCTCGGCCAATTCAATTTCTAAATTCTTAAAGAGTGAGAATCGACAACTCTCAAATGAAAGTATATATAATTATTTAAGATGGTTAGAACAAGCCTTTATTATTTATCCATGTAGACGATATGATTTGCAGGGTAAAAATATTTTGAAAACACAAGAAAAATATTATTTGGCAGATATTTCATTGAAATATGCTTTGTTTGGATATAATCGAAATATGTTAGATGCTGTAATGGAAAATATTGTGTATTTAGAACTAAAAAGACGAGGCTATGATGTTTATGTTGGAAAGTTAGGTACAAAGGAAATCGATTTTGTCGCTATTTTAAGAGATGAAAAAATCTATGTACAAGTCTGTGTTCAATTACCCGAAAATTCAGATCGTGAAACTTCGAATTTGAAGGATATTCAAGATAATTATCCTAAGTATGTAGTAACGTTAAATGATTTAGATGTTGGAAATGATGAGGGGATCAAAATTGTGCATCTACAAGATTTTTTATTGCAAGATCGATGGATATAATAGTCAATTTGATTAAGTTGTACATTGTAATGTATATGTAAAAAACATAAAATACTCTAAAAATAGGAGGTAAATTTATTTATGTATACAAACAATTATTCAAATTCAGTTAGCACAAATTCATTATATAAAGTATACAGTTGGATGATGGTAGGCCTTGGAATTACGGCAATCACTTCGGCCTTGTTGTATGCTTCAGGCATATTCATGCTTATTATTCAAATTCCCATGATTTCACTATTATTATTCATAGTACAAATTTCGTTAACGATTTCAATGGGACGTCAATTATCACGTAATACACCCGCTTCCACAATGAAGACGATGTTTATTGTGTATTCACTTACAATGGGAATCAATATGACATCATTAGCTTATGTATATAGTGCTGGACAGATTGCAGCTGCCTTTGGCATTAGCGCGATTTACTTTGCATGTTTAGCTATTATTGGAAAGACGACTAAAATGGATCTTAGTAAAGTGGGAAACATTTGTTTGATTGGTTTGATTGCGATGATCTTTAGTCAATTTTTCTTCATGCTATTTAGAGTTGGCATGGATGTACGCTTATGGAGCGTGATTGGACTCTTATTATTTACTGGACTTACAGCTTGGGATATACAAAAAATGAATTATATGTTGAATGGCTATGAAGATGAAAAGATATCGATTTATATGGCTTTACAGCTATATTTAGATTTCTTGAATATCTTCTTATACATTTTGCGATTATTAGGACGTAGAGATGATTAGTTTCATCTCTATTTTTTTATAGTTGACAATGTAAACTAATATTGTATACTTTAATAGTTTACAAAATGAACTAAAGGAGTATGTATGAAAGTATTAAAGAAAATAGGAATTACTATATTATGTTTATTATTGATTTGTGGAATAGGAATTGTTTGTCTGTTTCACAAGGAATATAGTTCATTAAAATCATTAAAAAAAGTAGATGCTTATCCAATGTATACAATGGATTATAGTGCGGATTATGGATTGGATGAGTTTTTAGAAAAAGGCGCAAGCAATGATAAAGAGCTTGTCGAATTTGTGGTGAATCACGTCATGAAGGGATTACCATTAAGCATAAATATTCCAGATTTAGGTTGTTCTACATTTATTGCACAAAATAAAGATTCAGGATATTTGTTTGGTCGTAACTTTGATATGGATTATTCGCCAAGTGTATTAGTTAAGACGAAACCTAAAAATGGATATGCCTCTGTATCCATGGTGAATTTAGGCTTTGTTGGGTATAATGAAAAACATTTACCTGATACATTAAAGGATTCATTAGTAACTTTGGCAGCCCCTTATGCACCACTAGATGGAATGAATGAAAAAGGATTAGCGGTTGGTGTATTGTTGATTGATACAAAACCAACAAATCAGAATACAAAAAAGGTGGATATCACAACGACAACAGCGATTCGTTTAATGCTTGATAAGGCCAAAAATGTGGATGAAGCATTAGAATTATTATCTTCTTATGACATGCATTCAAGTGCGAATAGTTGTTATCACTTCCAAATTTGTGATGCTTCTGGAAAGAGTGTTGTTGTAGAGTATGTGGATGATGAAATGAAGGCTGTATATCCAGACAAGAATTATCAGGGTGCTACAAATTTCTTATTGACTCAACCCGATGCAGAATTTAATTTTGGCCAAGACCGCTACCAAATTATTGATGAAAAATTAAGTTCCACAAATGGAAAACTATCCAAACATGAGGCTATGCAACTTTTATCCGATTGTTCGCAAGATGCGCATAAAAACAAACAGGGAAAAATCTCAAAGACGCAATGGTCTTGTGTATATGATTTAAAGAATAAAAAGGTAACGATTTGTGTGAATCAAAATTATGATGCGAAATACACAATTTCTGTGCTAGAATAAAATTATGAAAAAGAATGAACAAGTATTAGAAGCATGGCTTCAAATGACAACTGTTATCAATAATGAAAGAATCACTCCAGATCTTCCTTACAATGAGTCGATGATTTGTCGTTATTTATATCAAAATCAAGATTTAGATGTAACCGCAACGGATTTATGCAACTATATGCGCATGCAAAAATCGCAGATGAATCGTACGCTTACAAGTATGGAAAAAAAGGAATTGATTACACGTATTCGTAGTGAAAAGGATACGCGTAAAATCTATATTACATTAAATGATTCGATGATTAGAATCTATAAGAAGCAACATGAAAAGATTTTAAAAATTGTAGATGAATTGTTTGATAAGATTGGCTATGAAAGACAACCTGAAGTGATTGAACTGTTTGATTTGATTACACAAACCGCAAAAGAAATGTTGAAAAGATAAGCTGGATCCCCAGCTTTTTCTTTTGTTTCATAAACCCTTCTTTTTTGATAGAATATAGGTGGCGTTTGGGGAGGCTTATATGAAAAAATCAAATTATGTAAAAGATGTATTGGTTGTATTATTGGGAAATTTTATGGTGGCAGTGTCGGTTGCTTTTTTTGTTTTACCGAATAATACATTAACTGGAGGCGTAGCCGGTGTGGCAGTGGCATTAAAACCGTTGTTGCCATTTATTCCATCGGTATGGTTGATCAACATATTGATGATTGGACTTTATATTGTGGGAGCCGTTTTTTTAGGAAAGGCATTCGCATTGAAGTCATTGATATCAACATTTAGTTATTCGTTTTTCGTTTCTTTGTTGACTTATGTGACAACTTTATTTCCAAAAGATACATTTGTGATGCAACCCATGTTGGCAAGTATTTATTGTGGGTTGATTTCAGGTATTGGCTTAGGACTCTGTTTTAGAGTAAACGCAAGTACAGGAGGAATGGATATTCCTGCATTATTGATTCATAAATATACGCATATTTCTTCTGGAAATTCTGTAATGATCATTGATGCTTTAACTGTATTATTGGGAATGTCTACATATGGTGTAGAACCAGCTTTGATTGGAGTTTTATCTGTATTCACATCTGGTTTTGCGATTGATAAAACGATTTTGATTGGTTCAAGTACAGCTATTAACTGTATGGTAATTTCGGATCAATGGGTTGAAATTAAAAATCATGTATTAGACAACATGAAACGTGGAGTTACTGTTTTAGAAGGTAAGGGTGGATATACAAACGAATCCAAACCTGTATTGATGATCGTTATTCCACAAAAAATGTATTCGAATTTAGAACATGAAATCATGAAGGTAGATCCAAGAGCGTTTATTATTGTGAATAGTGTTCATGAAGTCGATGGCGAAGGATTTACTTATGAATTGGAGGACTTAAAGTGACGACAAAATTAGTGATTTGTGACATTGATGCGACATTAGTGAATGAAAAGAAAGAATTGACACCTAGAACGAAGAAAGATTTAATTCAACTTCATGAAAAAGGAATTTATTTTGGCATTGCATCTGGTCGTCCAGCAGATGAATTAAAACGCAATAAAGAGTATTGGGATTTACCTTTTGACTTTGATTTTGTGGTAGGAATGAATGGTGCAGAACTTTGGGATGGAGTGCATCAAAAATTTTATAGTTATTTCATGATGAAAAAGGAATGGTTAAAAGAAACTATGGAAATCATGAAAGTTGTCAAATGTAATCCAATGATATATTGGAATGGAAAGATTCGTTGTGTTCATATTGATGATATGATGATTCATTCGGCTACGACATCGCATAAAGAATTGGAAGTTGTAAAATTAGAAGATTTCTATGCGCATGAAAACGCAAAAATCATGTTCCGTATGAAAGAAGAGGATATGCCTAAGGCGGAAGCTTGGGTAAAAGAACATCCAAATCCTTATTATCATGGTTTTAAAACACAATCCACACTACTTGAATTTTGTGATAAAAGAATTAATAAGGGATATGGACTACAAAAAATATGCGAACTCAATGATTTAGATATAAAGGATGTCATGGCCTTTGGAGATACATCCAATGATAATGACATGTTAAAAGTAGCGGGTTGTGGTGTTTGTATGATCAATGGTACGGATGATACAAAAGCTTGTGCTAATGCCATCACAAAACAGGATAATGATCATGATGGCTTAGCTATTTATCTAGAAGAAAGTGGGATTCTATGCTAAAAGTATGCGTAATTGGAGGGGGTCCATCCGGATTGATGGCTGCCTATACGGCAAGTTTAGAAGGACATCAAGTAGAATTGTTTGAGAAGAATAAACAATTGGGTAAGAAATTACAACTCACAGGTCATGGGCGTTGTAATGTGACAAACAATTGTTCAAAAGATGAATTTTTTAAGCATGTTGTACACAATGAAAAATTCTTGTATAGTTCTTTTTCACAATTTTCGAATTTGGATATGATCAAATTTTTAAAATCCAATGGTTTACCTACTATTGAAGAAGATCATGGACGTATGTTTCCTGGTTCAAATTCAAGTCAAGACGTTGTTTTACTGTTTGTAGACCTATTACGCAAAAATAATGTCATCCTACATATGGATGAGGCTTGTACAAATGTAGTTGTTGAAGAGGATCGAGTTGTTGGAATCAAAACGGATAAAGGAACATATTCATTTGATGTAGTCATTGTCGCAACGGGAGGAAAATCATTTGTATCCACAGGAAGTAGTGGAGATGGATATCAATGGGCTCAAAATTTGGATATTAAAGTAAGTGATTTGTATCCTGGATTAGTTGCTTTACGCACTAAGGAAGACTTTGATTTGGCTGGACTTTCATTGTCTAATGTTGGAATTCAAATAAAGAAAGGTAAAAAAGTTCTTTATAAAGAATGTGGTGATATTTTATTTACCCATGAAGGTTTAAGTGGACCTGCAATTTTGGCCATGTCAAGCTATGTCATAAATTCAAAACCCGAACGAATTATTTTAGATTTAATTTGTGATAAATCAATCGATGAAGTAGACATGCTTTTGTTGGAACGAATGAATCATTCTTCGAATAAAAAATTGAGCCATATTTTAGAAACAATGATTCCTAAGCGATTGGTTCAATATGTTATGAATCGATTACATATTGATGATTCTTTAAAAGCCAATGAAACGACAAAAGCACAAAGAAGAAGTATTAGTGAATTATTAAAGTGCTTAAGTTTTGAAATCGCAAATTTTGCAGGTTTTGAGCAAGCTATGATTACAGTGGGTGGAATCAAGACCAATCAAATTCAACCTCAGACAATGGAAGCTAAGAAAATTAAAGGTTTAAAATTTGTTGGAGAAGTTTTAGATTTGGATGCACAAACAGGTGGATACAATCTACAAATCGCATGGACAACAGGATATGTTGCGGGAAGCACAATAAAAGAAGGGGCCAATTAAAGTCCCTTCTTAAATTTTGATGCAGGAATATGACAATAAGCACCTGGATTTTTGTCTAGATATTTTTGATGATATTCTTCGGCATTAAAAAAGTTTTTCATAGGCTCTACTTCAACAGCTAGAGGTGAATCATATTTCTTTTGGATTTCGTTGTATTTAGATTGAATGGTTTCTAAATCTGTTTTTTCCACATAATAAATACCTGTACGATAGGAAATACCAATATCTTCACCTTGTTGATTGACGGATACCGGATCAATGATATCAAAGTATAAGTCTAATATTTTAGATAATGAAATCATTTTGTCATCATATTGAATTTCTAATGTTTCTGCATGACCTGTAAGCCCTGCTTTAACATCTTTATATTCGGGATTTTGCGTTTTACCATTCGCATATCCAACAATTGTTTTTAAGATGCCATCAAATTGATCAAAATAGTGTTGTACACCCCAGAAGCAGCCACCTGCTAAATATATTGTTTTTATCATTTTAATTTATAATATTTTCCTTTCGAATCCTTTTTATATCGACCTACTTTTTTTGCGTAATCACTTTCGATCCATTTTGAAAGTTTACACTTCTTTTGTTTATTCGCTAAGATAGGCATTAGATATTTGCTTAAATCATCAATCGATGCATAGCGTGTATTGATTTTAGGATATTTTTTTAAAGCTTCTAAAACCTCTTCATCACTTGCCTCATTTGGCTTTTGATTTGTTTGTGGCGGTTGTTTTTTTGCTTTTTGAACTTGTTTTGGCTGTTCTTCTTTTAATGGCAATAAGAATGTATCTCTTGTTTGTAAAATTTCGATGTCGATGTCTTTACCTTGAAACATTAATGCTTGTTTAATGCCATGAAATCCTTGATCATTTGTGACAAGAAGAATTTTTTTAGGTATAACATTGGCGACAACTTGACCAAGAAGTGTAGCACAATAGATGTCCGCAAAATTCTTTTGACTTTGGTGTGTATTGAAACAATAGGAATTAGGAAAATCTTTGGCAATCGCAAAGATTTGTTGCCATGCTTTTTGTCCTATTTTTTCAAAGTTTCCAAAGAAAAAGAAAACGCTAGGACTTGTGGCGTTCAGTGTATTAATATCGAATTGTTGGACATTTTCGCAATCAATACAATAGAGTGTACAGTCTTCAAAATTATCGATTTGTATATTTTGAGGTGAAAAACTCATGCATTGAGAAAATGTTCCAATTGAAAAATTAAGTTGTGACATTTCATTCATCCTTTCATAAATAATTATAGCACAACATGGTATTCTTTCCTTTTATTTGTTATAATAAACTTCAAAGGGGGAGTTTTAGTGGCTTATTATCACATCTTAAAAGAACGTCGTACAAATCTAAAACTTTCCATTCAGGATGTTTCAAATCAGACGCGTTTAGCGCCTCAATATATACAAGCTATCGAAGAACATAACTTAGATGTTTTTTCGGATGATTTTTCTTTTGTTCGTTATTTTGTACATGCATATTGTGATGCCATTGGTGTAAATTGGCAAGCAATCGCTGATGAAGTGGACATGGATATTAATGAAGTGGCTCATCAAAAAGATATGGCTTTGACAATGGCACAAAGACGAATGGTAGAGCAGATGGCAAGTGTTCAAAAAAAGAAAAAGAAGTCATCGACTAAAAAGAAAAAATCTTGGTTTCAAAAACATGTAAGTCGAACAAGTTCTTCTTTGAGTACAAATCAATCGCAATTGATTAAAGTGCTTGTCCTGATTGGAATTGTAGGTTTATGCGTTTTATCTGTTATTAATTTTGGGCTTCGTGCCATTTCAAATCAGAAACTTCAAACGCAAGAGGCTTTGCGTCAAGAACAACTTTCAAAAAAGGAACAGGAAACGAATAAATTGGCAAATCAGCGTCAAAAGGCAAAAGAAGCTGCGGCTTTGGTTGTCAAAAAAATAGATGGTGAAACCAATGCATATCAGCTTTCAAATATACAAGAGGATATGAAGACATTAGATTTAAGTATCACATTGCCAACAAAGTCAAAGATCACTGTGACAAAAGATGGTGAAACAATCAATGATGATACAAAAGTATATACGGGTACATTTACGCAATCTCTAGAATTATCCGAGAATTGTACTTTTGAAATTAGTATTGAAACGTATTCAGATAACTCGATTACTATTGATGAAAAAGAGATTTCTTTTGATAAAACAGATTGGCAAGAAGGTCAACCGGCCATCATAACTTTACAGGTTGGAAAAGGAAATCAAAAAGAGACTGAAGAATATTCACAATATGATGATAGTGGCTATGATTATGGTTACTCAGATGAATATTATGGACAAGAGGGGGATTATACATATGACCAAAATGAATATACCGAACAGACTAACGATTATTAGAATTTTATTAGTACCGGTAGTCGTAGCTGTATATTTATGTATGGATCCTACTCTTTGCGTAATTGATGAAACAAGTGGCTTAGCCCTTCGAGATGTGATTGCGTTTGTGATCTTTGCGGTTGCGAGTATTACCGATTTCTTTGATGGAATGTTGGCAAGAAAGAACAATTGGATTACTTCATTTGGAAAATTTGCGGATCCAATCGCAGATAAGATGTTAGTCAATACAGTATTGATCTTGATGGTTTATTTTCATCAGGCTAATGTGATTGCCGTATTATTGATGATCGCTAGAGACTTGATCGTAGATGGGTTAAGAATGAGTGCTGCAAATTCTGGTGAAGTTGTCAGTGCAGGAATTTTTGGAAAATTAAAAACTGTACTACAAATGTTTGCGCTTGTGTTCTTATTGTTGAAAGATTGGCCATTTGTCTATATGGGTATTCGTATAGATCAAATTTTGTTGTGGGCAGCAACAGTGGCTTCTTTATATAGTGGATTGATTTATTTCAATCAATTAAAAAAATATGTTTTGGAGACTATGTAATGAATGATGCAAGACAACTAGTTTCTTTATGTACAGAAAATCATTTAACCATTTCTAGCTGTGAAAGTTTAACGGCTGGATTATTTACGAGTACGATTGCCTCCATACCTGGGGCAAGTGCCATATTAAAAGGTGGCTTAGTGACTTATTTTACACCAATGAAAAGTGTATTGGCTCATGTGGATGTGGACTTAATTCAAAAATATGGTGTAATCAGTGAAGAGTGTGCGTATGCGATGGCTAAAAATACAAGACAAATTATGGATGTGGATTATTGTATTTCTTTTACAGGAAATGCTGGACCGGATGCTTGGGAAGAAAAACCAGCGGGAAGAGTATATTGTGCAATCGCATCAAAAAAAGCTATTCAAGTGTATGGTTTTCAATGTACAGGTTTGTCTAGAAATGATGTTAGAGAACATGTTGTTATGCAGATGATTGATATATTGATTCAAACAATTCAAAAGGAGAATATATGCCAAAAGAAAAAGTAGAAACAAATAAAGATAAGCTTTTAAGTGATGTTCTAAATGAAATTGAAAGGGAATATGGTAAAGGTTCTGTCATGAAACTTGGGGATCGAGCGGCTGTTGATATTGAACCTATTCCTTCAGGAAGTTTACTTTTAGATGATGCCTTGGGTATTGGCGGATATCCAAAGGGAAGAATTATTGAAATCTTCGGTCCGGAATCAAGTGGTAAAACAACGCTTGCTTTACATGCCGTTGCTGAAGTTCAAAAAAAGGGTGGTCGAGCAGCCTTTATTGATGCGGAAAATGCGATCGATCCTGTATACGCAAAAAATCTAGGTGTTAATATTGATGAATTAATTTTGTCTCAACCAGATTCAGGTGAACAAGGATTAGATATTATGTTGATGCTTGTAGAAAGTGGAGCTGTTGATTTGGTTGTTGTAGATAGTGTTGCAGCTTTAGTTCCACAAGCCGAATTAGATGGTGAAATGGGTGATAATCAAGTTGGATTACAAGCTCGTATGATGTCTAAGGCTATGCGTAAGCTTGCCGGAGCAATGAACCAAAATGATTGTACAGCTATTTTTATCAACCAGCTTCGTGAAAAAGTCGGCGTTATTTATGGAAATCCAGAAACAACACCTGGAGGTCGTGCTTTAAAATTCTACTCATCTGTTCGTGTTGATATTCGTAAGGCAGATGCCATTAAAAATGGTACAGACATTGTAGGGAATAAAGTCAAAGTAAAAATTGTTAAAAATAAGGTAGCTCCTCCATTTAAATCGGCTGTACTTGAAATTATGTACGGAGAAGGAATCTCTTATATTAGTGAACTATTAGATTTATGTGTCGATGCTAATATTGTAAAAAAGGCAGGGGCATGGTTCAGCTATGAAGGAGAAAAAATTGGACAAGGAAAAGAGGCTGCCAAAGCTTACATTAAGGCAAATCCAGAATTCAAATCAATGCTTGAAGAGAAATTAAAGGAGTTTAGAACAAACAAAGATGTTGAAGAATAAGAGTTCTGCGTAGAACTCTTATTTTCATTTAGAGGTATGTATTATATGGCACGTTTAGAAAATAAGAATTATAAATCTATTCAAAAAAGTGAATTAAATAATCCGGTTGTATTTGTGGTGGACATGATAAAGGGGTTTGTGAATATAGGCCCACTTCATGATGAAGCCATTGGCAATGTGGAAAAGAATATTGAAAATCTATTAACATGTTTAGAGTGCAACAATGTTTTTGTGTGTGATTCACATCCACCAAAGACGCGTGAATTCAATTCGTTTCCAGCACATTGTGTAATTGGAAGTGAAGAATCTGAAGTAGTTGATTCTTTAAAGCCGTTTGTGAAACATGTCATCAAGAAGAACAGTACGAATACGTTTATGGCACCTGAATTTGAAGAGTTTCTAAATTCAGATTTGAAGTATTATCGTGATATAATTGTGACAGGTTGTTGTACAGATCTTTGTGTGCTTCATTTTGTGTTAAGTTTAAACACTTGGTTCAATGAACACAATATGAATGAATATCGTATTATCGTGGTTGAAAACTGTACAGAAACCTATCATATACCAGAAGTACATGAAGCTACATTCTTTAATGATGTCGCATTTAGAATGATGGAAATGAATGGCATTCAAGTTGTTTCTGAAGTAAGGGAGTAAGATTAAAAAAATGAAAGATAAGAGAAATTTAAGTTTAGTCATGGACTTTTATGAACTAACAATGAGTCAATGTTATTTTAATGATAATAAAGACAAAGAAGTCGTATTTGACTTATTCTATCGTAAAAATCCGGATGACGGGGGATATTGTGTATTTGCAGGTTTAGAACAAGTTGTGGATTATGTTTTAAATTTGCATTTTGAAAAAGAAGATATTGATTATTTACGCTCATTAAACCAATTTAGTGAAGAATTTTTAGAATATTTATCAATCATTCGTTTTACAGGTGATATTTATGCGATTCCAGAAGGAACACCGGTATTTCCTCATGAACCATTGGTTCGTGTAAAAGCACCAATTATTGAAGCACAACTTGTAGAAACGGCATTACTTTTGGCTATCAATCACCAAACTTTGATTGCGACAAAATCACGTCGTATTGTACAAGCTAGTGAAGGTAGAGCCGTCATGGAATTTGGTGCACGACGTGCTCATAACTTTGATGCAGCTATTCTAGGAGCTAGAGCAGCTTATATTGCAGGTTGTGCAGGAAGTGCCACTACGTATTCAGGAAAAGAGTTTGGTGTACCTGTACTTGGTACAATGGCGCACTCATTTATTCAAAGCTTCGATACCGAATATGATGCGTTTATGTATTATGCTAAAACATATCCAAATGCATGTACTTTATTGATTGATACATATTCAACTTTAAAATCAGGTATTGTGAATGCCATTAAAGTAGCTAAGGATTATCTAGAACCCAATGGATACCGTTTAAAAGGTGTTCGTATTGATAGTGGAGATATGGCATATCTTTCTAAAAAAGTTCGTAAAATGTTAGATGAAGCGGGTATGGAAGATTGTAAGATTGTTGTATCCAATTCCTTAGATGAATATGTCATTGAATCTTTGATTCACCAACAAGGCGCTAAAATTGATTCGTTTGGTGTTGGTGAAAACTTGATTTGTTCAAAAAATTCACCAGTATTTGGTGGTGTTTATAAAATGGTGGCGATTGAAAAAGATGGTCAAGTAATCCCAAAAATCAAAATCAGTGACAATGTTGAAAAAGTGACAAATCCAGGTATGAAGAATTTAAATCGTATTATGGATAAAGAAACAGGTATGGCCATTGCCGATTTACTTACATTAGAAGATGAAGTCATTGATACAACACAAGATTTAACAATCTATCATCCAATGTCACGTTGGAAATATAAAGTGATTCCAGCTAATACATATACAGTACGTGATATGTTAGTGCCAATCTTTAAAGATGGAAAATTAGTTTATAATCTACCAACTCTAGAAGAAATTCGTGCATACAGCGAAAAGGAACTTGCTACAATTTGGGATGAAATCAAACGTTTTGTATATCCACAAGAATATTATGTTGACTTAAGTGAAAAGTTATTGAATCTTAAGCTAGAAATGTTGAAGAAATATAAATAAAAAAAGAAACCGTCGCCTGACGGTTTTTGTGTTAAATACAGCTTTCAAAGAATGCACGCATGTCCTTGGCTAATAGATCAAAGCTTTCTTTACCAAGATAAGCCATATGACCACTTGGATATTCACCAATGGTTACTCGGTTTGGATCTAGATTGGAATGGGTTGCCAAATATCTGGCATTTCCTGCAGTAGTACATAAATCATATAGACCTGAGGCAAAGAAGATTTTCATCTGTTTGTTTCTTCGCATGCATCCGGCTAAGGATTGGGCAGGACTTGTTTTGAATTCACGATTCCATGTCATATTTACATCAAAGACTAAGCCTTTTGAGATACGATCACTTGTGATATTTAATTCTTGACGCATCAATCCATAGGCAGTCTGGAAAGCAGGTGTATATTGTCCCATGGCCGGATCATCCGCAATGACGTTAGCTTCCATGATTTCTGGATCATCATTCCATGTATAACGACCGTCATAGAATCCTAAAGCTAAACCTTTATCTTCTAATAGTTTATGCGCAAAACCTTTCTGCATATCCATATGTAAATGGTGTCTTAACCAATAGGTTTGATCAATACCTGAATAATAGGCTAATTTATCTGCGATTTCTTCTTTGTTCGGGCAGGCATCTCCTAAAAATAAAGCTGTAACATATTCAGTGGATGCGAATGTAAAGGCTTCATCAATAAAGTCTTTTTGTGAAATATTATCTTTAGGATTATGGAAATAATTTGTGGCAGCCATTGTGATTAAGTCTGTAGCACTAGCTTCAACTGGAAGCTTTTCAATAAAGTAACTTCCAAGTAAGAAGATACCACTCACACTAATGCCCATCGTATCGGCTTTTTCAGGACCTGCACCCATAAGTTCTCCTGCAAGTAGGGCGCTTCTTGTGGTACCATAGCTTTCACCAGCTAGTAAGACTGGGGAATTTCTACGATTATAGCGAGCTAAGAATTGTTCAATGAATTTAGAAACACTACGAACATCGCCATGTGTTTCATAAAATTCTTTTCTTGCCTTTTCCTGAATCAAACGACCTAAACCTGTTCCTACTGGATCAATAAAGACTAAATCACATAAGTCTAATAAACAATGTGGATTGTCTTCTAATTCAAAAGGTGGAACTGTAGGAAGGTTTAGTTCATCATCTAATTTTACAATTCTAGGACCAAACAATCCCATGTGAAGCCAAAGACTTGCACATCCTGGACCACCATTATAAATAAATAAGATGGGACGTTTTGAATTGTCTTGAATATCACTTCTAAAATAGGCATAACTAAATATGGATGCGACTGGATTGTTTTCTTCATCCACGAAGAAATTGTCTTCACAAATTGTATGATAAGGAATGGTTGTTCCTTGAATTTGTAGGCTTCCATCTGCCTCATATTTTGATTTTTCTAAGTTTTCTTGAATACGCATTACTTTACCTCACACTTTTTAATAAAGACATTGAAGATGTCTTGCATCTCACCATATTTATGGGACAAGGCTTCTGGATGAAACTGTACGGCATAAATGGGTAAAGACTCATGTTCAATGGCTTCAATAATTCCATCTGGTGCTTTAGCTACAACTTTAAAGTGTGGTGCTAAATCCTTGATGGCCTGATGATGAAAACTATTCACATAAGCTTCATCACTTAAGCTAGGATATAAAAAACTATCCTTTTCAATATGGATTTTATGACTTGGATTTTCTCTTTTTTCTTGTTGCGCATGTTTGATTACACTTCTTTTACAATACGACAAATCTTGATATAGAGATCCTTTAAAATAGACATTCAACATCTGTATGCCACGACAGATTCCAAAAATAGGAATCTGTTTTTCGTTGGCATATTTTAATACTCGCATTTCATAATAATCACGATCTAAGCTTGAATTACCTTGTAAAGGTTCTGGATTTTCATTATAAATCATAGGATTCACATCAATTCCACCTGTCACAATCAATCCATCTAATAGATTAACTTGAGCTTGAATTGTATCATAGTCATTTGTGATGGGAAGAATGATGGGACAGCCACCGGCACGAATGACACTATTAATATAGGCTTCATTGATAAACTGTTTAGGAAGATTTTCTTTATCCAATTCATTACAAGTTAGACCAATAATAGGCCTATGCATTTTGATCCTCTAAAAGAGAGATTTCAATTTTTTCGGTTTCTTTTATGATATATTTACCTGGAATGGCTTCATCCACATATTCCATTTCACCATTTTGATTATCAAATGGATCATTTGGCAAGAAGTTTTTAGCAGGTACAAAAGCACCTTGAAATTTGGATGAGCATGGTGTTCTAAATGGATCTAAATGTCCAAAATAGAAATCTTGTCTTTCCAAGTTTTTAGCACGATAGGATCCTCCACCAAATGAACAATCCGCATATAACCATCCATATGGAGCTACATAGAATCGTGCCCAGTCATGATTACCAATGGTTTCAGGCGTTGTATAAAGTCCAGCTTGCCAAGTGGCAGGAATGCCTGCAATACGACATAGAGTAATAAATGTCAATGCTTGTAAACCACAATCTCCTTTTAATCCTGTTGTGACATATTCTGGAATACATGGTAAAGTCGCATAAGCACGTACATAAGAATATGTGACATGGGTTGTGATATAATTATAAATCAATTTAGCTTTTAATAATGGGTTTGTTTCTTTGTCGATGATTTCTTTAACTAAATCCTTTAAATAATCTGTAAATACGACATGTGGTGCATATTCTTCAAGACAAGTATCTGGATGTTTATCTGTTACGATACTTGGATCTAATTCTTCATAGTGCATGTGATTGATGAATTCATATTCTACACTGAATTCTTCACCTTTTTCATATGGCTTTTCAATATATACACATCTTTGATCTACGCTATTGTCATTTACTAGACCTTCATGAGATGTATTTAATAATTTAAAATCTTCAACTTGCGCATATTCTTTCGGAATAGGAAGCCAAACACGAATTGTTTTTCCTGGCTTTTCAAATGCTGGATCCACTTTCAAGCTTGTCTTGACATGAATCTTGCAGTAAACATCCTTTTCTTCTTTCATCTTATGCATTATGTCATCTAATAAAGTACTTGCAGCACCATCTTTTTCAATTAAACGATCTTTATAAGCTTTACGCACTTTAATTAGGTTTTCAAAGAAATTGTCTTTTAAATACATTTTTCCCTCAATGAAAATCCATTCAAACGCATTGTCTTTGAATAATTCATCAAATTCTTCATTTTTGAAATCTTCAATTTTGGATTTTAATAACTCGATAGCATCTTCTTTTGAATACGTAAAATTTTCAGGAAGACGAGAAATCAATTCTTTTTCTAATTCTAAACGCTCCTTTAATTTGGCAGGAATATCTTTTTGAAGACGCAAATCAATCATTTCCTGCATCAGTTTAAATTGCCCGTTCCATTTTAATTTCATTAAATCTTCTGGAAGTGGCGTGTTCAATGTTGTCATGTTCATAATAGTTCACCTCATTTTGATTATACGCTATTATGAAAATTATTACATAAAAAAATGAAACTTATTGAAATAAGTTTTGAATTAATTCTTCCTGAGAGTATTTTTCCTGTGTTTTTTTATCTACACTCATTAAAACAGGAGGTAGTTTTCTAAATGATTTGTAGTATTTCAAAATTAAAGATAATGCGAAAAAAGGTGTCCATTCAGTAAGTGTCATATTTTCTTTTGGTTCTAATAAAAATCCATCTTTTAAAACTTCTTTTCGTTTTGCACAATTTAAGGCGTATTCCAATTCATTACCGAAATTCACTTTTAATATTTCTTCATCAAAAGAAAGAATGGGACTTAAATGATCTAAAGGAGCATTCATACTATATTGATATGTATGTTGATTGATTTGTTTCATTACTAACGTTTTATATTTCATGCCTTTATTGTAGCTTATAATACTTTTTGTTTCTGTTAAATATTATTAACATGATATAATTCTATAGGTGATAAAAATATGACATTTGAACAAATGAATTTAGATAAAAATATTATACAAGCTTTACATACATTAGGCTATGAAAAACCATTGCCCGTACAAGAACAAGTCATTCCCAATATTCTTTCGGGGACAGATTGTATTGTCAAATCAAGAACGGGAAGTGGTAAAACAGCATCTTTTGCGATTCCTATCATTCAAAATATAGAAATTGATGAAAGAAGTCCACAAGCCTTGGTATTAACGCCAACTCGAGAACTAGCTTTACAGATTCAACAAGATTTTGATCGTATTGGAACTTTTAAAAAAATCAAGACACTACCTATATTTGGTAAGCAGCCATTTAAATTTCAAAAGGAAGATTTGAAACAAAGATGCCATGTTGTGATTGGTACACCAGGAAGAGTTTTAGATCATCTTCAACAACATACACTTGATCCAGAAAAAATTAAATATGTAGTTTTGGATGAAGCGGATGAAATGTTGAATATGAACTTTTTAGATGAGGTGCAGGCTATTTTAAAATATATGCCTAAAAAACATGTAACTTGTTTATTTAGTGCAACCTATCCTGCAGTGATTCAAAGAATGAGTAAGAAATATTTGTATAAACCAGCTAAGGTGGATCTAACGAGTACAAATAAGCCAAATATTCTAGAAGAAGCTTATCACGTCAATGAAGAACACAAAGAATTGTTTCTTCTTCATTTATTGGCATTAAAGAAACCAGAATCCTGTATGATTTTTTGTAAGACGCAGGCAAGAGTGGATGAAGTCTATGCATGTTTAGAAAAGAATCAAGTTAGTGTCGATAAAATTCATGGCGGTATGATGCAAGAAGAAAGATTATCACATATGCGACGCTTTAAAAAAGGAAAGGTACGTATTTTAGTATGTACCGATGTCGCAAGTCGAGGAATTGATGTTTTTAAAGTGGAGATGATTATTAACTATGATATGCCTAGTCCTGTAGAAACATATACACATCGTATTGGACGTAGTGGTAGAGTCGATGAACAAGGCTTAGCTATAAGTTTAGTGAATGAATATGATGGAGTTCGAAAAGAAAAACTAGAGGAATATCTAGGCTATAATTTGCCATTTAAAGATGAGGGTGAAGTTTATTTAAGTGATTTAGATGTTTTAGATTCATTAAAAGAATCCAATCGTGTGGTGGTCGATAAATCAAAAGATTTAAGAAAGGGCATCACTAAAATCTATTTAAATGGAGGAAGGAATAAGAAAATACGTCCTGGCGATATTGTAGGGGCTATTTGTGAAATTGATGGTGTTACGGTTGATGACATTGGTGTGATTCAAGTACAAGATCATCAATCGTATGTAGATATCTTGAATGATAAGGGAAAACTTGTGTTAAAGAATTTAAAGACAATTAAAGGCAAAACATTGCGTATTCAAAAGGCAAAAAATGGATTTGGCCACTAGATCAGATCCATTTTATTGTACATTACTAAAATACGTGATTTGCACGTAAATGGGGAGTGAACTTTAATAGAAGTAAAAGATAAAGGTGATTGTTAGTATACGTATATGTAATGAATCTTTTTCTATGGTTTATAAATATTGTGGTTGTCTTTACGTTGAAATGTTATAACAATTGATTTATAATAAAAATGAATGTTATAACAATTAAACAGGAGGCAATTATGGAAATTAAAGACGCAAAAGTATTTCATGATTATTTAAATGGTGTAATTGAAGGTGAGGATGTTAAGAAGAGTACAAAATTGTATTCGAATGCTAAAACATTCTATTCTAGTGTGGATCCAAGTATTTCAGATGATCAAATTATGTATGAAGTGTATTCCTATGAACATGATGGTTTGTGTTATGGATTGACTGTGATGCAGCCAGTATGCGTGAATGGAGAATGTAATGTAACACGAGGACATTTCCATGAGAATTTAGATTGTGATGAAATTTATTGTGGCATGGGTGGTGAAGGTCTTCTTTTATTGATGGATGAAGATTATCATTGTCATGCAGAAAAAGTAAAATGTGGAAGTGTTCATTATATTGATGGTCATTTGGCACATCGCCTTGTGAATACGGGAAATTGTGAATTAAAAGTGCAATGTATGTGGCCAAGTCATGCGGGTCATGATTATAAGCGTGTAGAGGATCATCCTTTTACAGTAAGAGTGTATAAGGAAAATGGTGAATTAAAGGTGGAGGAAGAATGAGTTATCTAAATTTCAAATCGGAATATGATCGTTTTCCTAAAACAACAATAAAGAATCATAAAGCGTTTCGTGGATACGATGATATCTATCATGAATTAAAGAGTAAAATGAATAATGGAAGTGTTATAGTCTTTGATTATTATCCGGGTGTAGATGAAAAGGAAGTCTATGAATTGATCAAACGTTTCAATTTTTCTTTAGAAATCAATATGCATGATATCTTTAAAGATGGTAAAACCATGACTGAACAAATGAAATATAATCTTACGGATGATCGTGTGTTTGGCAGGATGTATTATGGCAATCTTGTGGATTTTATAGATGAAGATAAGCTAGAAGAAGCTCAAAATAAAATTAAAGAACAGAAAGAATCTGTTATTGTATATGGAGTTGGAGCTAGTTTAGTAAGTCATGGCGATGTGTATGTTTACTTTGATATGGCTAGATGGCAAATTCAATTGCGTTATCGTAAAGGGATGACAAATTATAATGTAGATAATTATGATGAAGAAATTTTAAAGAAATATAAGCGTGGCTATTTTATCGAATGGCGTATAGCGGACAAACACAAAGAAAAATACTTTGAATGCTTTGATTATGTGGTGGATACAAATAAATCGAATGATCCAAAAATGATTTCAAATGATACATTTAAGATAAGTTTGCATCAATTATCAAAACAACCATTTCGTACAGTACCATATTTTGATCCAGGCGTATGGGGTGGTCAATGGATGAAGGAAGTTTGTAACTTAGATGTGAATCAGCCAAATTATGCATGGAGTTTTGATGGTGTGCCAGAAGAAAACAGCATTCTATTTGATTATGATGGAGTTACTGTAGAGCTTCCAGCTATGAATCTAGTGTTGTATCAACCAAAAGAATTATTGGGAGAACAAGTCTATTCTCGTTTTGGGGCAGAATTTCCGATTCGCTTTGATTTTCTAGATACGATGGAAGGACAAAACTTATCTTTGCAGGTACATCCATTAACGGAATATATTAAAAAGAATTTTGGAATGAGTTATACACAAGATGAAAGCTACTATATTTTGGATGCCAAAGAAGATGCCGTTGTTTATTTAGGTCTAAAAGAGGGAATTCAACCAACTGAAATGATTTCGGATTTAGAGTCAGCACAAAGAGGAGAAATTGTTTTTGATGCCGATAAGTATATTAATAAGTTTCCGGCAAAGAAACATGATCATTTCTTGATTCCTGCAGGAACTTGTCATTGTTCAGGAAAGAATGCAATGGTTCTTGAAATTAGTGCAACACCATATATTTTTACGTTTAAATTGTGGGACTGGCAAAGACTAGGCTTAGATGGACTTCCTAGACCTATTCATATTGAACATGGAAAACAAGTCATTCAATGGGATCGTACTACAGATTGGGTTAAAGAAAATTTAGTGAATGCGATGTATGAAGTAAAAGAAGAAGAAAATGATTGTAAAATCGAACATACGGGTTTACATGAACTAGAATTTATTGAAACTAGAAGATATACAATTAATAATAGTTCACTTCATAAAACACATGGTACAGTCAATATGTTGAATTTAGTGGATGGAAAGAGTGCAGTAATTGAAGGTGATTTTGAACCTTTCATTGTGCATTATGCAGAAACCTTCATTATTCCTGCAAGTATAAACGAGTATACGATCAAGCCTTATGATTGTGACGAAGTTAAAGTATTAAAGGCATATGTAAGATCTTAAAAAACGTCCAAAAGGGCGTTTTTTGTATGCCGAAATAAAAAACCTGAGAAATCTCAGGCCGTCTTAGCCTTTTAAGGCATCTAATTCTTCTTGGGTTAACGCTCTAAATTCACCTAATGGTAAATCATCGAGCTTTAAAGGACCAAACTCAATGCGTTGAAGATAGGTAACAGTGCAGTTTGCCTTTTCAAATATTCTTTTGACTTGGTGGAATTAAAATATGTATGTTGTGTTTTTTTTCAAAATAGTTCATAATAAACGTGTAGATACAATTATTAGAGCAGTGGCTCGAGAGTATCAAAATTTCATTAGGGCAGTGGCCCGCGGAACACGTCCTCCCTCATTGGGTAAGGACGTTTTTTTTATATTAAATTTTCTGTTTAATATTTAAATGTTGTAAATTGCATTTAACTAAATTTTTTAAATAAAATCATATTATAAGTGAATTTAATGTGAATAAAATATCATATAAATATATAAATGATATATAAAAGAAATTTAAATATATAATAAGTCCCAATAAGATTGATAATACTGTGGTGAATATAGTATAATATATTTCACAAGGAATTCTAGTTTTTGATAGTTATTAAAAAATACGATTTAGAAAAGGATTAATGAATTGTCAATTTTTCTTGATCATACAAGTGATTGTTTTTCTTTGGCGGTAATCGTTGGATTCAAAAAAGTTAAATAACCTTTTCTAGGATGAGGGAGGAATTATGCTGAATAATGGTTTGTTAAATGCAATAGGTAAAATGATATTTAAATTTCAAAAATATAATGTTAATGAGCAAATAAGAATATCAAAATCCATTATAAGTTGGATAAATAATTATTCTAAAACCGGATTCTCAGATGAAGACAATTTAAAAGTAAAACAAATAATATATGTTGATTTTGGTTTATCCATAACGCCAGAGATGGCATATTGTCATCCAGCTTTAGTGTTAAAAGTAGAAAATCATAGATGCGTTGTTTTACCTTGTACTTCGAATATAGAAAAGTTTGAAAATGCATATCATCCTGTATATAACCAACATGGTAACAAATCGTTTTATAGATTATATGTTAAAAATGGGGGACTTGAAAAAAATACTGCTGTTGATATAACACAAATACGAGCGATTAGTTTTGGAAGAATAAAAAAATATTTGATATAAAGGGTATTGAATTACAAGATTTTAAAAACATTATTTTTTTAGCACATTCTCGATTTTTTAATTATGAAAATCAAAAGATTATATATCAGACTAATGATATAAAAAAAATGAAAAAGGAGAACTCCTATTTAATGATGTGCCTTGCAATGCAGGAAATAGCGGATTTCTATAATATCTTCGAGATTAATGAGCTAAGTAGTTTGATAGACATTGATAATGAAAAATATACTATTATATTTGGGAATCCTGTTTTTAAAGAATGTACAAAGTATGAAGTTGAAATTAAATTAAAAGATAGGTATGGACAAGAAATAAGCAAAATGATTCAATATAATTTAATTGCTAAATGACATAAAAAATATATTAAATATAAAAAACCTGAAAAATCTCAGGTTTTCTTAGCCTTTTAAGGCATCTAATTCTTCTTGAGTTAATGCTCTAAATTCACCTAATGGTAAATTATCTAGTTTTAAAGGACCAAACTCAATGCGTTGAAGATAGGTAACTGTACAATTTGCCTTTTCAAACATTCTTTTGACTTGATGGAATTTTCCTTCATGAATCGTTAGATAGGCTTTGTTTGTATCTAAAATTTCTAGTTTTGAAGGGGCTGAAGTAAATTCTTCAAATTCCATAGGCTGATTAAAGAAGTCTACAGCATTTTCTGGTAGAGTCCCATCAAATTCAACATAATATTTTTTGTCTACATGTTTTTTAGGAGATAATACTTCATGGGTTAACTTTCCATCATTGCTGATGAGTAACAAGCCTTCTGTGTCTACGTCAAGTCTTCCCACAGGATATAGATCGTGTCTTTGACTTTGAATAAGTTCCATGACAGTCGGATAGAGCATATCTTCTGTGGCGCTCACATAGCCTTGTGGTTTATTCAAAATGTAATATTCGAATTCTACATAGTTAACGGGTTCATCATCCACAAAAACCTTATCATCTTCTTTTACGTTATAGTCTGCCTTTTTTATCGTTACATCATTAATGGTTACCCAGCCGTTTTTAATTAATTTTTTAACGTCATTTCTTGTGCCAAATCCCATGTGAGATAAATATTTGTCAAGTCTCATTGATAACGCCATCCTTTCGCATATTTATTTTTTAATGAGCCTTTAGAAAGTTTCGCAAAACCTAAAGGGAAGTTATTTACACAAACAAGTGTCCATCCAGATGTTTTTGAATCCAAATCCTTCACATCTAGAGTTTCACCTTTTAAGTATTTAATAACACGCTCATCTTCAATGGAAAAGTTTAATATATTTTTAAATTGTTTAGGACAAAGGGCAAGGGCAAGACTTTGGCCAGGTTCAAAATGTTTACCTTTAAGTTGCCCTAATAATAAGCCAGATCTTAGTACGCGATAGCCTTTATAAGCTTGAAAATCTGTATTAAGCCAAATGACTTTGTCTTTTTTAATTTTGATTGTGCCTTTATTTAATTTAACTAATCTTAAAAACTCAGTAACACAATCATCCAATTTATCGCTTGGCTCCAGCCTTACTTTTTTATGTTTTGTTTCTCCATCTTTGACAAGTAAAGCGACAAAGTGACCTTCTCCCTTGATTTTATGTGGATATAAACGAACGCATTCTTCCATGTTTATACCTGGCATCATACCATCTATTTTTTCAATAGGAACAAGATGCAAGTCTGGATGTTTGTCTAATACATCTTGAATGACTTCTTCATTTTCATGAATCGAAAAAGTACAAGTGGAATATACGATAGATCCACCAGGCTTTAACATAGAGATGGCTGCATTTAAAATGTTTTTTTGAATCGGAGGATAGAACGTATCATCCTTTTCAATCCAGCTTTTAATTAAGTCTGGTTCTTTACGAAACATTCCCTCACCACTACATGGGGCATCCACTAAAATCTTATCAAATGTTTCTGGATAATGTTGTTCCATATTTGTCAAATCTTCACTGGTTACCCAAGCATTGTCACAACCAAATAATTCGACGTTCTTTAAGAGTCCTTGGCATCTTGAAGAACTGATATCATTTGAAATTAAAAGTCCAGTATGATTGAGTTTTGTGGCAAGCTTTGTGCTTTTTCCACCAGGAGCTGCACACGTATCTAATACAATATCATTTTCGTCTACAGGAAGAACTTGTGCTGGTAACATAGCACTTGGTTCTTGAAGATAGTAAAGGCCTGCATAGTAGTAGGGTGTTTACTTGGTTTATCTTCACTTGAATAATAGAAGCCATCATTTGTCCATGGGATGGGTTTTAGTTTAAAAGGAGAAATCTTTAAGAATTCTTCAACAGAAATCTTAAGTGTATTAACTCTTAATCCATAATATCTTTCATGATCAAAACTTTGTAGATAGTCTTCATATTCATCTTGAAGAAGTTCTTTCATTTGTTCTTTAAATTTAACTGGAAGTTCCATTATAGATCAAAAGCCTTTCCTAAAGCTTGAACCGCTTTAACTTTGTCTTTCTTTTCAATCGTTAATGAAATGGAAATTTCACTTGATGTGATCATATAATATTTAATATTATTTTCACTTAAGATGTTTAATACTTTACTCGCAATACCTGAATGTGTAGAAATTCCAAGTCCTACTAAAGACAATTTGATATATCCAAGCATTTGATGTACAGGATATTCTTTTGATGCATTTTCCATGATTTGATTACTTTGTTCTTCGGAACAATATAAAGTAAAGTTGGCAAGGCCTTCATCGTCTAATTGTTGTGAAATTGTATCAAGGTTGATATTTAAATCGGAAATCATTTTAAATAGTTTTCCTAAATAAATACCATCGTTAGGTAAGTGCATAAAGCGCATGATCGCATAGTCGTCTTTTACACTTAAACCTGTAATTGGCATATCTTCTAATTCTTTATGCATAATCCAAGTTCCTTTCTCTAAATCTGTTTCCAATGCTTTTCCTAAGAAAAGGGGAACATTATATTTGCTGGCAAGCTCAACACTTCGAGTTTCTAATACGCCAGCACCTAAACAGGCCATCTGCATCATTTCTTCATAAGAAATGGATTTTAATTTTTTAGCACGCGTATATAATCGTGGATCAATTGTATAGATACCTGCAACATCTGTAAAGATATGGCATTGATAGTTTAGTTTTGCGGCAATCGCAACGGCTGTTGTATCACTTCCACCACGACCTAAAGTAGTGATGTCTCCATATTCAGTAGCGCCTTGAAAGCCGGCTACGACAACAACTTTTCCTTGGTCTAAATGAGATTGAATTGTGGTTGTATCAATATCTTTGATCAAAGCACGAGAATGGTGCTTGCTAGTAAGAAAACCTGCTTGATAGCCAGTTAAACTGATCGCATCCACACCTAGCGCATTCATCGCAATCGCAAGAAGTGTAATTGTTTGTTGCTCACCCGTAGATAATAAACTATCCAATTCTCTTTTATTTGGATTGTTTGTGACACTATGAGCTAATTCTATTAATTTATTTGTGGTTTTTCCCATGGCACTGGCAACAATGACTAGATTGTGACCTTGTTCTTTCATGTGTTTGGCATGAAGCGCAATGGCCTGAATCTGTTCAATGGTTCCAACGCTGGTTCCACCATATTTTTCAACTATATTCATAATCTATTTTCTCCAACCACATTATTTTAGCATATAAAAAGCTGTCTTAGACAGCTTATAGATATTATTTTTGATTAAAATGATATTTTTTCATAAATCGATCGAGTACGATCCATTCCTCTTCATCCAAGGATATAAGAGTATTAATAAATTTGCGTTGAATCTTAGCTAAATCAGTATCGGATGACATGGCATTTTCAAAGAACCTACGGATTTCATTTTCTCTAGATTCAGGAATAAACATTTCGCCTTTTCCATATAATAACCATTCTTCATTAATATTGAATTGCTTACATATAGAAATTAGATTGCTTTTTGATAAACTGTTATCGCCATTTTCTATTTTTGATACTGCTGCTTTTTTGATTCCGATTAGCTCGCCAAATTTTTCTTGGCTAATTCCTTTTTGTAATCTTATTTTTCTAACTCTTTTACCGATTTCATCATTCATTATAATATGCCTCACTGTTTATTCATTATATATAACAAAAGTATCTTAAATCAACATTCTGATTTGATCGAATAGATTAAAGATACTATAATGTTTCTTGTGGATACTTAGGGAGTATATTATATGGAAAAACTAACTTTAGATGAGTTGAAGGTTCTTGAAAGTATAAAAAATACTTTAAAAGAATTGAGTAAAGAAGATTTAGAAAAGGTTTTAGATTTTTCCAGAGAATTACAAGATATAAATTATTCCAAGGGTAAGAATGATAGTAGAGATGGGAAAGGACAAAAATGAACAACAAGAAAACATTAACAAGTTTGGCAGCAGCCAGTATGGTTATTACGCAAGCTGGACAAATGAGTGTATTCGCAAAGGGTGCTACAGCAGATCTAGAAACTCCAGCAGAAAAAGAAGAAATTAAAGTTGAAAAAACGCAGAAAGAATTATTAGAAGAACAAATTCGTAATGCTCAAGAAAAAGTGGATGAAGCTCAATCTAAATTAGATGAAGCAACACCTTCAATGAAAGATTCTACAAATCAGTTAAATACAGTTAAGGCAAATCATAATAAAGCTAGTGATGATTTTAAAATTGCAAATGATGCTGCCTATTCATATATTTCAAACGAAATCTCAGTAAATAAGAACGCTATCGAGCAGGCTAAGGCAGAATTAGACGCTTTAAAGCTTGAAAAAGAACGTTTAGAAAAAGAGTCTTTGGATTCAGAGGCTCAAAAGGCACAGTTAGAAAAAGACTATCAGGATGCGCAGAATAAATATAATGAATTGGTTTCACAGGGAACGATTGAAGGTTTGACTGAACAAATTGTCTCTCAGCAAAAAGTTGTAGAGAGCGTAAAAGTCAGCTTACAAGAAGCACAGACAAAATATGATACTGTTAAAGGACAGTTTGACGAAGCCACAAACAAAATCAATGACTTAGAAGCTCAAATTACCGTGCAGCAAAGTAAGGTAGACACTTTAAGTGTTCAATTAGCTACAAATGAGGCTGCTATGCAGGAAGCTTCAGAAGCTTTAAATAATGCTCAGCAGGCTTATGATGCAGCTACAGATGAGACTGCTAAGGCTGAATTAGAAAGTCAGTTAGCTACAGCGCAGACTAATCTGGCTGTTGCTACAGAAAAGTATAATACTGTAAATACAGAATTAAAGAATGAAAACGGAGTTTTAAGTTCTCTTCAAAGGAATTTAGAAACTGTAAAAAGTGAAAATCAGACTGCAATTGACGCCTATAAAGAAGCTCAAAGTATCTTGGCTCATGCTCAACAAGACAAGGTAACAGCCGATAATCAATTGGCTAGTTTCCAACAATCATTAGAGGCTACAAAAGCTAGTATTGCTCAAGCAGAAAAGGATGTAACTGTTAAGAAAGATTTATTAGACGCTGCCAAGAAATCAACAGAGGAACTTTCAAAATTAGTTGATTCTACAAAAGTGGCTTACGATGCAGTGCAGGCACAATGGAATCAAGGAAGTTTAGGTTTCTATGAAAATATCGGTGATACGCAGGCTGTTGATGTTATTAAGGAAGGTATTAGTTTAGGAACGACAACTTTAGGTGACGAAATGGGAGCGGCCGATTTAGAAAATATGAAAAAATCATTGGGGATGTTAGACGAATGTAATCGTTTACGTGCTTTAAATGGCTTGCCCGAATTAAAAACCAGTGGCTTGCTGATGGCGGTTTCTCAAGTTAAACTTAATCATACATATCATCGTGAAGGTCAGTTTAATACTCCACACACCCATCTGTACGGAACTGGTGAAAATTTAGCTGGTGGGTATAGTTGGGATACTTTTGGAGAAGATGCTGATAATAAAGGAAAAGGTCCTTTTAGAGGATGGTATGGACACGAAAAAGAAGTGTTAGACAAATTTTATGAAGAACATCCTGAAGAAAAAGGGAAAGACCTTTGGGAACTAATTACGCGATATCCAGACTTATACAATCAGATTGGCCATTATTTAAACATTACCATGTCTAATTACACCATAACTGGAGTTTCTTATCTACAACGTAATGATTATGATGTTTTTTATAAAAGTGGGGGATTTGCCCAAAATTTCACATCAGACCAGAATTTTTTAGATTCAGCTATCGATTCCTCTAAAACATATGACACATCAGTTGGCCAAATGACAGTCAGTGAATTTGAAGCAAAATTCAACGAATATTATGATTCTTTAAAAGCTGATTTAGAATCTAAAAAAACAGCATATGAAGACGCTAAAAAAGCGTTGAATGATGCTCAAAATAACGGAAATGCGATTGCAAATGCTACAAAAGCATATGAAGAAGCTCTTGCCAAATTAGAGAAATTAAAAGCCAATGAAGATACAACTAATTTGCAAATTCAAGAAGCTAAAAAGGCAGTAACTACAGCTATCTCAAAAGTAACTGAAGCACAAGAAAATGTTTCAAAAGCTGAGAAAGTTAAAAACGAGAAAGCAGAAACTGTAAAGGTTATGCAAGCAAAAGTAGATAACCAGAAAAAAGTTGTAGATTCTAAGGTACAAAATGTTACAAATGCTAAGGTTGCGGTAGATGGCGCTGAAAAGGCAGTGAGCACTGTAAAAGACACAATCAAAAAATCCGAACAATCAGCGGCTAAACTAAAAGTGGAATTAGATGCGGCTAAAGTTGAAATGGATAGCAAGAAAAAAGCCTATGAAGAAACGAAAAAGCTCGCAGAAAAAGCTAATGAAGAGTTATCGAAATTAGATACTAACAAAGCCGAAGAAGAAACCAAAAAGGCAGGATTATCTTCAAAGATGGAACAAGCAAAATCCGATAAAGAGACTGCAGAAAAAGAATTGAAGTCCGCTAACGTCAAACTGAAAGAATTGAAAGATTCTAAAAAGACACGTGAAGATTTGAAAACTTCTATGGAAGAGCTATCCAACAAATTAGAGAAAATTCAAAATGTTTTAACCAATGTATCTAAGGATTTGAAAGAGAATGGTGCAAAATCAGATGTTGTTCGAGGAGAATTAGCTTCTTTAGAGAAAGAACAAACTCGTTTAGATGATGTATTGACTTATTATCACTCATTGGTTGATGAAATCATGACTATGACTTCTGGCGGCGTGGATTTAACAGAAGAAGAAGCTGAGTTGTTAAGTAAATTACAGGTTGCTATTGAAGCCTTAGAAAATGCAAACGAAGCATTAGCAGATGCTCAAGCGAAATACGATGTTGAAAAAGTTAAATATGATGCATTAACTAAAGATGTTGAGAATGCTAAAGCGGAATTAGCCAAAGCAGAAGCCGCATTAAATGCTTATTTAAACCCTGCGCCAGCGCCTTCTCCAGAGACAAAACCTGAAGTAAAACCGGAAACTAAACCTTCGGTTCCAGAGACTAAGCCTGCCGGAGGTAAAAACGAAAATGTGATTACAACTCCAGCAAAAGGAGAGGGAATTACATTAACTGAAACTAAAAAAGAAAACACAACTACATCTACAAATACAACTAAAACTCAGGATGGAAAAGTAAATACGGCTGCTGAAGCTGCATTAGGGTTCTATGCATTGAGTGGTGTATTAGGACTTGCTGGTGTTGCATTTACTGGTAAACACGCTCGTAAAGAAGACTAGTTAATTACAGGAGGGATTTATGTCTCTCCTTGTTTTATGGAGAGGAATATGGCATTTAGAATAAAAATTCAAAATAGTCGTGGGGACTGGTATCAACTATTTCCAGACAATGAAGCACCCAAGTCATTTTTGCAGGTGATGAAGGTACAAAAGGCCACTTTTTATGAAGATGGTTCTTTTGAATGTACTATTTATGATATTCAGCCTGTGATTGATAGTTTAGAAGATTATATTAAGATCCAGCAAAAAGAGTTTAATTCGAGTCATTCATTAAGGGAAAGATTGAACAAAAGAAAAGCAGAAATGGAGAATGGTATATACAAGGTAGTTCCTAATAGTTTATTTGATTTAACGAATGACTATGTACCCTATACGCGAAATTTTAAAACGGGATATGATCTCTATCCAACATGGCGCATTATTGAAATGAATGCGATGTCTTGGCCAATGTTTATGTCCTATAATTTCATCAAATTTATTGAACCTTCAATTTATCGTGCTGGTGAATTAAGCTTTAAGTTAAAAGAGAATGAAACTTTATTAGCGAAATGTTTTGTTGAATAAATAAGGCACCCATCATTTAAATGATGGGTGCCTTTTGACAATAGGTTAAAAGAATAAGGTGAAAAAAATCAATTGATTTTTCAACTTATATTTTTTAGACAGCTTTTATTCCATTAATATATACATTTTTAATTGTGTTATTCAAATCAATCAAACTTTTTGTACAAATAATAAAGTCAGCATCTTTACCAGATTTAATAGAGCCAACTCGATTGTCTAAATGTAAGATTTTAGCTGGATTGATTGTGATAGCCTTGATTGCTTCATTTTCAGGTAGTCCTGCTTTATGGGCTAGGGCTGCATTTAATGGCAGATATTGTTGGGGATTGAATGGGGAATCGGTTGTGATCGCAAACAAGATTCCTTTTTCATACATCTTATTTGGCGTTTCAAATGAATCGTTGGCACATTCAAACTTATCTTTGTGACAAAGACTTGGTCCACAAATACATGGAAAACCACTTTCTTTGATTTGGTCTAGAATCGCTTGTGAATCGGTCGCATGATCTAGAGTGATTTCAATATCATATTCTTTTGCGATACGAATGGCTGTCAACATATCATCAGCTCTATGAGCATGACACTTTAATGGGATTTCTTTTTTGATGACTGGAATCATAGCTTCAAGCTTTTGATCATAATCTACATCTTTGCCTACTTCTTTTTTCATCATGTATTCTTTTGTCTTAGCTAGAGTTTCTCTCAGTAATGCGCTGATTTGCATACGCGTATCAATATTTTTTCCTTTGTAGCAATTCTTTGGGTTTTCGCCGAATGCGGCCTTCATCGCAATTGGATTTTGAATGGTCATTTCATCAATACAATTTCCTTTTGTCTTATACGCAAAGAAAGTTCCACCGATCACATTGGCGCTACCAGGTCCTGCAGCTACTGTTGTGATACCTGCTTCTAATGCAGTTTGTACAGTTTCATCCATTGGATTGCATCCATCAATACCACGCATGTTGGGTGTAATTGGATTTGTGATTTCATTTAAATCATTGCCTTCAAAGCCGATAGCCGTTTCTTCCATACCCAAATGACAATGGGCTTCAACCATGCCTGGATATACATTGAATCCTGTAAGATCTTGAACATCTTCATCTTTGGGTTCTAAATTTTTTCCAATCTCTGTAAATATTCCTTTATTCACTCTAAAATCACCAACGAATGGTTCTTGTTCCATCGTATAAATAGTGGCGTTTTTAAAAAGCATTAAGCGGCCTTCTTTCCGTCAACATAGACAGATTGGATTTCATTTTGAGTGTCTAGAATGTTCTTTGTACAAATCACAAAGTCAGCGTCTTTACCAACTTTAATAGATCCAACACGATTATCTAAACCTAAAATCTTAGCTGGGTTGATTGTGATGGCTTTAATGGCTTCATATTCTGGTAGACCCGCCTTTGCGGCTAGAGCAGCACTTAAAGAAAGGTATTGTTGAGGAATAACTGGAGAGTCGGTAATGATAGAGAATAAGATACCTGCTTTATAGAGTTCGTTTGGTGTTTCAAAAGACATGTTCGCAAGTTCAAATTTTGATTTGTGAGTTAAGGCAGGTCCACAAATACATGGAAAACCACTTTCTTTGATTTGAGGAAGAATACATCTTGCATCTGTAACATGATCTAATGTAATCTTGATATTTTCTTCTTTTGCGATACGAATAGCCGTTAAGATATCATCGGCTCTATGAGCATGACACTTTAATGGAAGTTCTCTTTTGACAACAGGAATCATGGCTTCAAGTTTTTGATCATAAGCTACATCTTTACCAGCTTCTTTTTTAGCTAAGTATTCCTTTGTCTTTTCTAATGTTTCTCTTAATAATGCACTGATTTGCATACGCGTATCAATTTTCTTACCTTGATAACAACGCTTAGGATTTTCTCCGAATGCAGCTTTCATCGCAATTGGATTTTCAATTGTCATTTCATCAATACAATTTCCTTTTGTCTTATACGCAAAGAAAGTTCCACCAAGTACGTTAGCACTACCAGGACCAGCTGCAACGGTAGTAACACCACCTTTTAATGCGGATTCAATGGTTTCATCCATTGGATTACATCCATCTATACCGCGCATATTTGGTGTGATTGGATCTGTAATTTCATTGACATCATCACCTTCAAAACGAATAGCTGTTTCTTCCATACCTAAATGGCAATGACTTTCAACTAAACCAGGAAATACGTAAAGACCATTTAAATCTTGTACATCTTCACCTTCGTTAGCTGTCAAATTTTTTCCTACTTCGGTAAATACACCTTTATCGATTCTAAAATCTCCTACAAAAGGGTCTTGTTCCATTGTATAAATTGTTGCGTTTTTAAATAACATTATGCTTCCTTCTTTCCATTGACATATACTGTCTTAATTTCATTTTGTGTATCTAATATATTTTTTGTGCAAACGACAAAGTCTGCATCTTTACCTACTTTAATAGATCCAATACGATCATCTAGTTTTAAAATTTTAGCTGGATTGATTGTGATGGCTTTAATAGCTTCATATTCTGGTAGTCCTGCCTTATGTGCTAGAGCTGCACTTAAGGATAAGTATTGTTCGGGTACGACAGGAGAGTCTGTGATAATGCAGAATGGAATACCAGCTTTATAGAATTCATTGGCTGTTTCAAAAGACATATTTTTTACTTCATACTTTGATTTATGGCCCAAACAAGGTCCTAAAATACATGGAAAACCACTCTCTTTAATTTGTGGAATAATGCTTCTTCCATCTGTTACATGATCTAATGTCACTTCAATATCATATTCTTTCGCAATACGAATCACAGTTAAAATATCATCGGCTCTATGACAATGACACTTTAATGGCATTTGTTTTTTAATAACAGGAATCATGGCTTCTAGCTTTTGATCATAGTCTACATCTTTACCAGATTCTTTTTTCTGAATGTATTCTTTAGTCTTAGCCAATGTTTCTCTTAAAAGAGCACTGATTTGCATACGTGTATCAATTTTCTTTCCCTTATAACAACGCTTAGGATTTTCTCCAAATGCAGCCTTCATTGCCAAAGGATTTTGAATTGTCATTTCATCAATACAATGACCTGCTGTTTTATACGCAAAGAAAGTTCCACCGATGACATTAGCACTTCCAGGACCAGCCGCAACTGTAGTCACTCCACTTTTTAAGGCCAACTCAATGGTTTCATCCATTGGATTGCAGCCATCAATACCGCGAATATTGGGTGTGATTGGATCTGTTACTTCATTTCCATCTTCCCCTTCAAAACCAATGGAAGAACATACCATACCTAAATGGCTGTGGGCATCAATAAGTCCTGGAAATACGTAAAGTCCATTTAAATCTTGTACTTCTTCATCTTTTGGATTTAAATCTTTTCCGATTTCAGTAAATACACCTTTATCGATTCTAAAATCACCTACAAAAGGGTCTTGTTCCATTGTATAAATTGTCGCATTTTTAAATAGCATTACACAGCCTTCTTTCCATCGATATAGACAGATTTGATTTCATTTGTCGTATCTAGAATATTCTTTGTACAAATAATAAAGTCGGCATCTTTACCCGCTTTAATAGAACCTACGCGATTATCGAGCTTTAAGATCTTAGCTGGATTGATTGTGATGGCTTTGATCGCTTCATATTCATCCATACCTTCTTTTGCGGCAAGAGCGGCACATAAAGATAAATATTGTTCTGGAATAACTGGAGAATCGGTTGTGATGGAAACTAGAATTCCAGCTTTATTTAGTACGCCTGGTGTTTTAAAGGATTTTGATTTCAATTCGAATTTTGTCTTATGACCAAAGCTTGGTCCACAAATACATGGAAAACCACTTTCTTTGATTTGTTCAACAATACATCTTGCATCCGTCGCATGATCTAGAGTGACTTCAATATCATATTCTTTCGCAATACGAATGACAGTCAAAATATCATCGGCTCTATGGGCATGACACTTCAATGGTAATTCTTTTTTGACAACAGGAATCATGGCTTCTAGTTTTTGATCATAAGCTACATCTTTTCCGTCTTCTTTTTTCTTCATGTATTCCTTTGTCTTTTCTAATGTTTCTCTTAATAATGCACTGATTTGCATACGCGTATCAATTTTCTTACCTTGATAACAACGCTTAGGATTTTCTCCGAATGCAGCTTTCATCGCAATTGGATTTTCAATTGTCATTTCATCAATACAATTTCCTTTTGTCTTATACGCAAAGAAAGTTCCACCAAGTACGTTAGCACTACCAGGACCAGCTGCAACGGTAGTAACACCACCTTTTAATGCAAGCTCTACGGTTTCATCCATTGGATTGCATCCATCAATACCTCGCATATTTGGTGTGATTGGATCTGTGATTTCGTTGACATCATCACCTTCAAAGCGAATGGCTGTTTCTTCCATACCTAGATGGCAATGACTTTCAACTAAACCTGGAAATACAAAGAGTCCATTTAAATCTTGTACATCTTCACCTTCATTAGCTGTTAAATTTGTTCCTACTTCTGTAAATACACCTTTATCGATTCTAAAATCACCTACAAAAGGGTCTTGTTCCATTGTATAAATGGTTGCGTTCTTGAATAACATATAATCACCTCTAGAATCTATTGTATCACGTTGTGAAAAATATTACATATAAGATGAAAATGTTTTGTAAATGAAACTCATTTGTTTTTCAAGTTCTTATTCTATATAATGATTCTTGGTGAGTTTATGAAAAAGGTAAAAAGAAAAGTGAATAGAAAAAGAATCGCAATTGTCGTGTTGATTCCAGTGATTTGTATCGCATTATTGATTGCGAATTTTACAAGTATTCGATTGAGTATTAAGGGATATCATAAAGAGGATAAGAAAGTTGTATTAAAATTAGAAAAAGATGACATCAAAGATATCTTGGACTATGATCAAATTATTGATATTTCAAAGTGGGATAAGGTTAAAAATGATTCGCATTATTTATTGTATGATGAATATTACAGGGCTTCAAAAAAGAGTGTGAAGAAAGTTGTTTATTATATTGATTCTTACTATGAAAGAATGGAAGACTTAAATTATTTAGGATATACAAAAGATGTATTGTTAAAAAATTCAGATGTATATACCATTTCAAATTTGGATACATTGATCTCGGCTAGTGTACCTTATAAAAAGGCAAAGAAATATTTGGCGATTAAAGGGGCACAAATCAAAGATATCAAGGAATATGTAGATTCTGGATTCAAACCATTAAAAGCTGTATTAACCGTTTCTTATCCAGGCATTGATTCAAGTAAGCGTGATGATCGTACATATACCATTGAGGATCCCGCAAATATATTGGTTTTAATTAAGAATGGTTTTAGTGTTCCAAGTGATTATGTACCAAGTGATTTAAGAGATGTAAATATTCCTTATGAAAGTGAAGTGGGGCAATTAAGAGATTGCGCGGCAACTGCACTTGAAAATATGTATAAGGATGGCTTGAAACAAGGGTATAGTATTGCCATTAAGAGTTCGTATCGTTCTTATGAAACGCAATCAGCTGTTTATAATGAATATTTTGCGATGTATGATGCGGCTTATGCGGCAAGTTTAGTTTCTGTTCCAGGATCAAGTGAACACCAATGCGGATTGAGTGTGGATCTAACAAGTCAAAGTGTAATGGATGGAACGTATGGGACATTTGGTGAAACACCAGACTATAATTGGGTTGAAAAAAATGCCTATAAATATGGATTTATTTTGCGTTTCCCAGAAAACGCAGGTGATAGAACAGGCGCAACAAATGAGCCATGGCACTTTAGATATGTAGGAAAAGAAGCCGCTAAAGAAATTCATGATAAAGGATGGATTTTAGAGGATTATATTGAGCATCATGGATTTGCATATAATTTGCGTTTGAATTGACGTATATAAAGGAATTAGTTTAAACTGACTATGGTGATGATTATGTGGTTAGGATTACTAATTCCTTTTTTTGGTACTACTTTAGGCTCAGCCATTGTGTACTTTATCAAAAATAAAAAGAATGAACTTTTATCTAGATGCTTTTCAGGTATTGCCTCTGGTGTCATGGTGGCTGCTAGTATTTGGTCTTTATTGATTCCAGCGATGGAACAAGAAAAGAATATTTTGATTATTGTACTTGGCATATTCTTAGGAGCTTTATTACTTCTTTTCTTAGATTGTATTGTTCCTCATATGCATCCTGGAACAAATGATGAAGAGGGAAAAGAATCGCATTTTAAGAAAACGACAAAGCTAGTATTTGCGGTAACTTTGCATAATATTCCAGAAGGAATGGCTGTTGGTATAGTACTAGCACAAGCGATTCAAACAGGAAGTATATATGCGGCTTTAGCTTTACCCATTGGAATTGCGATACAAAATTTTCCGGAAGGCGCTATTTTATCTTTACCCTTAAAGAGCAATGGCTTTTCAAAACATAAGGCATTTTTGATAGGTTCCTTATCGGGTATTGTAGAACCTATATTTGGTTTTTTCACAATTTTGTTTTCAAATTGGATCTTACAATGTTTACCGTTTTGTTTAAGTTTTGCGGCAGGAGCCATGTTGTTTGTGGTGATTGAAGAACTTGTTCCTGAAATGGCTCAAGGAAAACATTCGAATCTTCCAACAATTTCTTTCTTGTTTGGATTTTGTGTGATGATGGTATTGGATGTAATTTTAGGATAAGCTTTCAATTTTTTCAGAAAAGAGTTAAAATTATTTTACATTATGTAGAAGACCAATATGGAATTCTGCATTTTCTTTTGGGAAGGGTGAAGGCGTTGGAAAGTACAGATTTATTAAAGGGAAGTATATGGAAATCAATATTGATATTTTCTTTACCATTATTGGTTGGAAATTTATTTCAACAATTATACAATACGGTCGATTCGTATGTGGTAGGAAACTTTGTCAGTTCACATGCCCTTGCAGCTGTAGGACAATCTACTTCCATCATTAATATGTTAGTTGGATTCTTTATGGGATTATCAACGGGTGCCGGTGTTGTGATTGCACAATATTTTGGAGCCAAAGAAACAAAAAAGATGCAGGATTCCATTCATACATCTTTAGCTTTAACTTTAGTTTTATGTGTCTTATTCACAATATTGGGTATTGCCCTTTCTAAACCCATTTTAGTTATGATTGGTTCTCCTAAAGAAGTTTTACCTTTGGCCGTGATCTATCTTCAAATTTATTTTGCGGGTGTGTCCTTTTCATTAATTTATAATATGGGAGCCGGAATTTTAAGAGCTTTGGGCGATAGTAAAAATCCGTTGATTTACTTAGTCGTATCGAGTTTAGTCAATATTGTATTAGACTTTGTGTTTGTGATCTACTTTCATTTAGGTGTTGCCGGTGTTGGTATTGCGACAACTTTGGCACAATTTGTTTCAGCTATTCTAGTCATGCATGAATTGATGCATACAGATAAAGAGTATAAGGTATATATTTCTAAGATTCGTTTTTCAAAGCCCATTCTATCAAGGATTATTTCGATTGGAATACCGGCAGCCCTACAAAATAGTATTGTTTCTTTTTCCAATGTGATTGTTCAATCGTATATTTCTAAATTTGGATCGGCTGCTGTTGCAGGGTATAGTACAACTACAAAGCTAGATGGTTTCTTGCAGCTTCCAATTCAAAGCTTCTCGATGGCTATCACAACGTTTGTAGGACAGAATTATGGTGCTCAAAACTATAAGCGTGTAAGAAAAGGCTTGTATACAACATTATTGATGTGTGAAATAATCATCGCATTAGGAGCCTTCTTGATTTATACAAATGGAGAGTTCTTAGTTGGATTATTCTCACAAGATAAAGATGTGATTGTAGCTGGTGTGACTATGATTTCTGTCTTTGCGCCGGGCTATATCTTCCTTCCTTTATCCCATATTACTGCAGGTGCCCTAAGGGGTGTTGGTTTATCGAAAATACCAATGTATTCGATGATTTTATGTTTCGTTATTTTAAGACAAGTCTATTTATTTGTGGCAACACAATTTAGTTCGGAATTAATTACTGTATTCTTGGGTTGGCCATTGACATGGATCGTAAATGCAGCACTATTGATGGGGTATTATCATATATATTCAAAAAAACTAGTAAGAGGCGATATTTATTAATCGTCTCTTTTTTATACCCCCTATAAAATGGGTAATGGGTATAAAGGGTATAAAAGGTAGCAAGTCAAGATGTGTATAGTAATAGTATTGATTAGAAAATTACTGTTATGAAAATAAAAAAGGACACTAAAATAGTGATATAAAAATTGTATAAGCAATGTAACGTTGCTTATTTTTCATGTTATTGATTTATCGTGGAGAAAATACAGAAATGGATACTATTCAGTATTCAAATGTTGAAGACTATTTAAAAAGTTTGTAGAAAACAAGGTAAGGGGCGAGATTTAGTAGAGTCTCGCCTTTTTTCTTTGTTTTGAATTGGGAATATTTAATTCCTTTCGATATTTTGATATGGTTCTTCTGGATGCGTAGAGTTCCATATTTTTAAGTTCTTCTACAATTTCTTCATCTTGTAGAGGATTTTCTGTATCTTCCGTTTCAATCAATAATTGAATGGCCTTTTGAATCGAGTCTTTACTGCTTCCTTTGTGTGTCTTTGAAATAAATAAATCTTTTACAGGATACATATGATCATTAAATTCATAATATTTATCACTTAAAGTTCGAGAGACTGTTGAAATTGAATAGCCCGATTCTTCAGCAATTTCTTTAAGTGTGCATTCTTTTAAATCATCTTGAAATAGAAAATAATTCTTTTGATGGGTAATTAAGATATTTGCGAGTAAAAGAATGGTTTTATTTCGACGGTTGATACTATCTATATAGAACTTAGCTTCATTTAAATATTTTTTAGCTTCTTTTGACAATTTAACTTCTTCAGAATGAATTGTTAAATTTCCCATTTCCTTGGGGATGATTTTTAATTGATCTTCATCAATTTCAATTGTGAATTCAGGTAGAGCTAGATTTGTCGTATTTTCTGTATCGTATTCACTGCAAGGAAATGGATTGCACTCTTGCATGTGAGCTAATTCATCAAATACAGCTTCATAAGGTATATCTAGGGATTCTGAAATCGTGTAGAAATCTTTTTCTTCAAGTTCTTTTGAATAATTTTTTAGAATCGTGTATGCGACTGTATAGTTTTTTGTTTTTAATTGAATCATTAAAGAATCAATACTGTTTTTAGCAGCCACACCAATGGGTTCAAAGGTTTGAATGAAAGAGAGTGTTTCTTCAAATTGGGCTTTAGTGCATTTTAAGTCCGATAGAACAGTTTGAATATCTTGATCAAAGAAGCCATGACTATCTAAGGATTCAATAATATAATTGGCAATGGGTTCATTATATTTTTTGGTGCTTGTATGCAGCTGCAAATAAAGTTCATCCTTTAGACTCGGTTTATTGGATATGCCGGCTTCAAGATATTGTTGGATATCTTGACTGGGAGTGTATTCTAAAAAGGGATTGTTTTGACTGACATTATATAAAAGATCGGATAAAGTCTGTCTGTCTTTGTTTAATATTTCAAGATGAGACTTTAAACTTGTTGTCATGTGTAGGGTCTGTTTGTAGGTGTGTGTATAAATCAAATCTTGTTTCATATATATATGTTAACATATAATGTGTTATAATAATTTAACAAATTGAGAATCAAACAAATGAATCATATATATTAATTCATTAATAGGTGAGTAGATAATTAAAATGGAAGGAGATAGGAAGTATTTTTTAAAGGTGGTTACTTCTTGATGGGACAAACATGATAGAAAAAATATTGGCATATATTTTAGAGTGCTGTAATAATAATGAATTTGCTCAGACAACGGTTGCGAATATGAGTGAAAATCTAAAGATTGGTCGTTCGCAGGTGTCTGTTGTATTAAATAAATTAGTAAAAGAAAATAAATTGGTGCGTATTGAATCAAAGCCGTTTTGTTTCATATCTGTCGAGTATTTAAAAGAAAAGTCAATTCCTTTTAAGAATAGTGTATATGCAAGTTTAGATGATTTATTATCAAAACAGGAAAAGAAGGATTTTGAAAAACTAGTGGGTATGAATCATTCTTTGGCTCAAACTGTTAAACAATGTAAAGCTACTATTTCGTATCCGCCCAATGGTTTACCTATGTTACTTTATGGGCCTACAGGAACAGGTAAGTCTTTAATTGCAAAGTTGACATATGAGTGGGCAAAAAATCAGGGTGTCATTTCAAAAGATGGGCAATTTGTACAGGTAAACTGTAGTGAATATGCCAACAACCCTGAATTATTAACGGCCAACTTATTTGGTCATGTCAAAGGTGCTTTTACTGGTGCTGAAAAAGACAATGAAGGTTTGATTGCGCTAGCGGATAATGGTGTTTTATTTTTGGATGAGGTGCATGAATTAAAGGCAGAATGTCAGGAAAAGTTATTCTTGTTTATGGATCAAGGCATTTATCATCGTGTGGGTGATAATGAAAAGTGGTATAAGTCCAATGTTCGTATTGTTTTTGCGACAACAGAAGATCCTGGAAAGGTATTATTAAAAACATTGATTCGTCGTATTCCAATGACGATTATGATTCCGAGTCTAGAAGAAAGAGGTACCCAGGAACGTATAGAGTTACTTTATTATCTTTTCCATCAGGAAGAAAAAAGGCTAAATTGTCAGATTAAAATGAGTAATAAAGTATACAATGTTTTGTTACAAAGTAAGATGCCAGGTAATATTGGCCAATTAAAGAGTAGTGTGCAGTCTTGTTGTATCAATTCTTTATTTGATAAAATGGATGATGAACTTGTGATTCATTTAAATCATTTGCCACAAGAACTGTTGCAACAAGTTTATAAAAGTAAAAAAGCGGTTTTGGATGACGATGAATATATTTATATAGATGACTTGCAAGGCTACTACAATGGAACTAAGGAAATTATCCAGTTGAATGAAAATCTGTTAGAATTTTTTAGAAAATACAGAGATGAACATATGACGTTGTCTAGGTTTATGAAAACCGAAAAGAATTATGTCCAAAAGTATTTTGATAATTTGATTTTTAGAAAGAAAGAATCGAGTCAGATTGATTATTATAATCGTGGTATTCAACATATTTTTGATTTGATTGAGTCAAGATATGGGTTAAAAATTACGAATAATGAAACATTGGCCATTGCATCTTTTTTAGATGAAATCCATCATGAATATCATGATTTAAGAAGCTGGTTTTTAAAACATGAAGAAGAGTGTGATGATTTGTATCAGTTGTTGCAGGAAGAATTCTTTAGGGCAACCAAGGTATCTTTAGAGATTTGTGAATATTTAAAATCCTATTTAGAAATGGATATGTATTCGATAATTGTATGTGTTTTTATTTTCTATGTTTATAATGATAAAAAGGATTCAAGATTAATGCAAAAAACTGCTGTTATTCTAGCACATGGATTTTCTACGGCATCAAGTATTGCGGATGCGGCCAATCGCTTTTTAGGACAATATATTTTTGATGCGTTAGATATGCCTTTATATGTAGATACTAATGCGATGATTGAAAAGTTGAATCTATATTTAGATCGTATTGGTAAGGTCAAAGAATTGTATCTTTTAGTGGATATGGGTAGTTTGGAAGATATTTATAAAGGTTTGCATATAGAAAATGCAAATATTGGTATAATCAATAATGTGAGTACACCCATTGCCTTAGAAATTGGAAATGGGATTCGTAACCATGTGGAGATGGAAGATTTATTTAAAAATACAATTGATGCTTTTCATGTTGGCTTTACGTATCATCTTGAAAAGAATAAATTAAAGCAACCTGTTATTTTATGCTCTTGTGCTAGTGGCTTGGGAACGGCACAAAAATTAAAATTGATGTTAGAACAATCATTTCCAAATGGTATTGATCTGGATGTGAAAACATTAAATTATTCTGAACTGATTGAGTTGGGAAAGAAAAATGAAGTGTTTGAAGAATATGATGTTTTATGTGTGCTTGGAACTTTGGACCCAAATATTGAAGATATTCCATTTGTAGGTATTGAAGATTTGATTATTGAGGATACATTTAGTGACTTTAATCAATACTTTAAAGACTATATGGATGAAGATCAGTTAAATCAATTTGATAAGAATATATTACATAATTTTTCTTTGTCGAATCTTATGAATACTCTTATTATATTGAATCCAATAAAATTATTGGAGCAAGTTGCCAATGCACTTGATGTTTTACAAAAGTATTTGCAGATTCGATTTAGCAATCGTACTTGTTTTGGATTATATGTTCATATTTGTTGCTTAATTGAAAGACTTGTTGTTTCTCGGATGGGTGAATATAAACCAAGCGATGATTTTTTAAGGGAACATAAAGATTTTGTAGAATATGTTCAAAAGGCATTTAAACCAGTTGAATATTTTTATGGGGTTGAAATTCCTACAGAAGAAATAATTTATATTTTTAATTATGTGAAGAACAACTAGGTGGATTTTAAACAATCCATCTTTTTTATTAAATAATTTTTATGGCACATAATTTGCTAGGGTATAAATGAAAAAGGATAGGTTAAGGAGAGGAGGACAATATACCTATTTAGCATGAAAAGGTAAAGTAAACCTTATGAATTTAAAATCGTTTATGAAAGAAGAGGAGAAAAAAATGACAAATGCCTTAATGCAACAAGTGGATAGTTTAAAAGAATTAGCGCATGCACAATTTAATACAGCGTTTTCTAATGCGCAGCAAGTGATGTCGTTTACTGAGATATCAAATATTAGAAGAATTTATATTGCTGGATTAGGAGACTCATATGCAGCTGCGTTAGGATTGGTAAAACTGTTTAAAAAATATAGTGATACATATGGAGTGGATGTAGTTACGCCAATGCACTTTACGCGTTTTGTAAAGAATAATAATTTTGATAAGGGAGAACCAAACAGTACGTTGATGATTACAATCAGTAATGGTGGGGAATCATCAAGAATTGTTGAAACAGTTACAAAGGCGAAAGAAATGAAATTGCTGACTATGGCGATTACTAATAATCCAAATTCAAGGAGTGCAAAATTATCAGATAAAGTGTTATTGATGGAATTAGAAAAAGTTCCATATGCAACAGTTGGATTAAGAAGTTATTTAACCATGTTATATAATTTGTTCTCTTTTATTTTGCATTTTGGGCGAGTAAGAGGAACTATTTCTTCTTATCAAGAAGAAGAATTAAAGAATGCAGCAATGCAACTTTTTGATGAATATGTTGAAAAATTTGATGAATTTAAAGATATCGCAAAGAAAATTGCTGATGAAATAGAAGATGATGAAATCATTGATTTTATTGGGGATGATACAAGTTATGCTTCAGCTTATTTTGCATCCGCAAAATTTGTTGAATGTTTAGGATCTTTAATTAGTATTGATGATTCAGAAAACTGGTGTCATATAAATGCTTATTTAAAGAGTGATCGAGCTATTCCAACATTTATTTTCGCAAATAAATATAGTACAAGTTATTCTAGAGAAGTGGATACAGCTATGCAGGCAGTTATGATGAATCGTAAGGTTATTGTTGTGGGAGATGTCAATCAAGAAGATTTTAGTGAAAAAGCAACAATCATTGCATTACCAGAATGTGAAAAATATAGTTGGATCCATAATTTCTATGAGTATATTCCGTTGAGTATGATTGTAGCCTATTTACAGGAAAAGAAAAATACTAAGGATTTCTGTACGGAAAAACATTTGAAAAATGCGACTACTAAGAGTAGTAAAATTGAAATTGTACTTTAAGTATAGGAGATGCTTTTATGTTGATAAAAACAGAAATTTTTCTTGAATCTAAAAAAGGGTTAAAGTTAACAGAAGAAGTAGAAAAGTTATTACAGAAGGAAAAAATCACAGATGGTCTAATGTGGGTAAGAGTGAATTCTTTAACCGCAATACTTACATTGACAAATACATTTGATAATAGAACTTATGACGATATTGTGGATGTTATGGATAAAAATTGTCCTACTTTAGTGCAGTATGACACAAAGGTTTCACCATTTGATTCTTCAGGTAGAATTAAATCTTCTATGGTTGGAAATCATTTAACATTGTGGGTTGAAAATGGAAAATGTATGTTAGGTTCTTCACAAGCAATTGTAGCAATTGAATTTGATGGTCCTAAAAAAGTGAACTTGGAATTAGAAATAGTTACATCAAATCATTTTGAAAAAGATATGATTAAAGTAGATACTCAACAACATGGCTTACACGATGTTACAGAGGACATTAGGCATATCGTTGAACAAAACAAGATTAATTCAGGTTTTGCTTATTTGTTTGTGCCACATTCTACATCCGGTATATGGCTAGCAGAAGAATCAAAAGAATTTATTGATTTAACAAAGTGTTTACTAGATAGAATGGTTCCGGAAATTGCAAACTTTAAGCATCGAGAAACTCCTTCAGATGCTGCAGGTCATATCAAAACATCATTAGTTGGTACATATCTTTTGTTTAAGATTGATGAAGGAAAATGTTTGATTGGAGAGAATAAGCGAATTTATTTCATGGAATTTGATGGTCCAAGATCAAGAAAAATTCAAATGGTTACATTATTTAAATAAAAAGATGAAGGTAGGAAAAAATATGAATGTAAATAGATGTTTTTTAAAGGATCAAATAGATAGTTTGTTTGATTTGTTGCCAGTTCAGTTAGAAAATTCAAAGAAAACAATAGAGGAAAATGTGCATAAGGAAGATTTTATGCATTTTAGACACGTGTATATTGTTGCCAGTGGAGATTCCTATATGGCTGCATTGGCAGGTCAACGTGCATTTGAAAAATATGCAAATAAATATGCAGTTCATTATCATGCTGTAAAGGCTATGGAAATTTCGCGTTTTAATGAATTTACAGATAAAGATTTAAATGAACAGACATTAGTGATTGTAATCAGTAAATCAGGAATTGGTAGTCGCGTGATTGAAGTATTAAAGCGAGTGAATGCTTTAAATATGACTGGTATGGTAATTACAGATTCGATTGATTCAAAAGCAGTTGAATTAGCTAAATATAGTTTATATACAGATACACCAAAATTCACAAATGATAGACCAGCGCTTAGAAGTTATTTTGCAGCAATGGTAACTTTATATTTACTTGCTGCAAGATTTAGTGAGATGTATGGAAATAGTATGAATATGGAAACTATGTCTAAAAATATCCACGACTATATGTTGTTATATAAGGATAAAATCGCTGTTTATGATGAGCAAATGATGAAATTAGCTGAAATGTATAAACATGCAAATTCGATTACTTTTGTTGGAGATAGTGATGAACAATCAAGTTGTAATTTTGCGGTTAGTAAAGTGATAGAAGTAACTGGAATCCATTCGAAGAGTGATGATTCAGAAGAATATGGACATATTAATTATTTTAATCATTATGTAGTAACAAACCCTGTGTTTTTTATTGCAAATAGCCTTAATTCAAATATGTCAAGAGTGCTTGAAACAATTAAACAATCCATTGCGGTAGGCAGACCGACATATTTAATGATTAATGAAAATTCAGAAATTGAAGATGTTGAAGGATTAAATAAAATTATGTTGCCACCTGTAGAAGATGATGTTCTTCAACCTTTAGGCTCTTATATTCCTGCAACAATTTTAGCAAATCATATTTCAGATTTGTTAGATGAACCATTATTTAGAGGAAACATTTATCCAGAAGGATTTAATACGATTAGAAATAGTAAAATAGTTGTATACGGAGAAGATGAAAATGAAATTATTAGTTGAAATAAAAGATAAGTATACGGATATTACAGATATTGTTAATAAAAGTATCTTAGATGATGGAACTAAAAATGGCATTGTAATTGTTGGATCAAAAGAACACGTTGGATTTATTGAATCAGCGAGCCTTGAATCGATTAATGACTTGGATCATAATTTAGAATGGATTGCACCTACTCGTTTAATAGATCCTGAATTGGTATGCGATTTGAATAAAGTTAAGAATGCTTTGGTAGGTAGTTTTAAAGAATTAGCATTTCAAGAATATAAATTGATGTTAGATGATTCAATATTATTTTTAAGATATACAGGTAGTGCCGACAAGGTAGAAATATATGTAGATTTCATTTCAGAAGAATAGAATTATATAAAGTAGCTTGAAACTTTATCGAAGGTTTGAGCTGCTTTTTTGTTAGGTAATAAAAGTCAGATGAAATTCTTTTAAAAATTAAAAAAGCACTAAATAACAATAATTATGCAATTTTAACATCTGTGGCACAATATTTGCTTGTATATAAGTGAACGACCTAAATAGAAAGGAGAAAGATAGATGAGTAGAGTAATATTTGCCTCTCACGGAGGGTTATCAAAAGGAATGAAAGACTCAGTTTCAATGATTGTTGGCGATTTGGCAAAAAATGTAGAGACATATAGCTTACTTCCTGGAGAAAATCCTGAAGATTACTATCAAGAGCTTTATAAACAAGCTAATGAGAGTAATGAACAAATATTGGTCTTATGTGACATCAAAGGAGGAAGTGTTCATACAGCTTTATCAAAATTAGCAGTGTTAGACAATGTAGTTGTTTTTTCAGGCATGAATATGGGGCTGGCATTAGACATTGTGTTGAGACATGCCCATTTAAGCGAAGAAGAGCTGCAAGAAATAATAGAAAATGCCCGTGATGGAATCACTATGATGAAAGAGTTGAACCAAGTAGAAAATGAGGATTTCTAAAGAGAGAAAAAATTGGCTTGAATTAAATGTAAAGAATGGAGGAAAAAGTAATGGGAAATAAATTTTTAGATTTATTCAATACAAAGAAACCGGTTATTGGGATGATACATTTAAAAGGAAATAATGACGAGGAAGTATTTGAAATCGCAAAAAAAGAAATTGATGATTATTACAATAATGGGGTAGATGCTGTAATTGTTGAAAATTATTTTGGTACATATCACAATATGCTTCCAGTTTTAGAGTATCTTCAAGAAAACTTTAAAGATCATATTTACGGTGTTAACTGTTTATATATGAACACAATGACATTTGAGTTGGCTATTAAATATGATGCGGATTTTGTACAAATCGATGCAATCTCAGGACATGTAATCGAAAGAGAAGATATAAGTTATGCAGAATTTATTAAATTATATCGTTCTAGATATTCAGGTGCAGTTATTGGTGGTGTACGTTTTAAGCACTGCCCATACTTGTCAGGTAGAACTTTAGAAGAAGATTTAAAAATTGCTATGACACGTTGCGACGCTATTGCTGTTTCTCAAGATGAAACTGGTCAAGAAACAAGCATGGATAAGATTCGAGAATTTAGAAATATTATTGGTGATTTCCCGTTGATTGTAGGAGCTGGTATGACAGCTGAAAATTGTAAGAAGCAGTTTACTGTAGCTGATGGTGGAATTGTAGGAAGTTACTTTAAGGATACATATGAAGCTACAGGAATTGTAGATCCAGAACATGTAAAAAAACTGATTCATAATAGAGATGAATTTGTGAAAGGAGAGCAGCGATGATTGTATTATGTCGTGTAGATCATAGATTATTGCATGGTCAAGTTGCATTCACTTGGACACAAAGTGTTGGTTCAAACTGTATTTTAATCGCAAATGATGCGGTGGCTAAAGATGACTTAAGAATGACAGCATTAAGAGTTTCTAAGCCAAATGGTGTGAAATTGGTAATTAAAAGTGTTGATGATTCACTTAAAGCATTAAATTCAGGCGTAACAGATAAGTATAAATTAATGATTCTTTGTGAAAGTATTAAAGATGCAGCTAGATTGGTTGAAGGATATGACAAGATAAAATCTATTAATTTAGGTGGCATTAAAAATGAAGCTGGTAAAAAACAGATTTCAAAAGCCATTTCTGTAAATGAAGAAGAAGTTGAAATCTTAAAAGAACTAAATGATAAAGGTATCGAATTAGAAGTGCGAATGATACCAGATGATAGTAAACAAGATGTAATGAAACTTATTTAAAGTTTAGGAGGAGAAAAAATATGGATTTATTAACTGAAACATTGTTGATTACATTGGTAGCAGCTATTGGATTTGCACATGATGGTTTAGGAAGTTTTATGTATAATAGACCAATCATCATGGGTCCGTTAGTAGGATTAGTTTTAGGCGATTTAAGACTTGGTATTATGACAGGTGCAACATTAGAATTGGTTTGGTTAGGAGCTTTTCCAGTTGGAGCAAGTTGTCCTCCGGAAATGGTATCAGGATCTATTATTGGAACAAGTTTTGTTATTAAAACAGGTGGTGATCCAGGTGCAGCAATTGCTTTAGCAGTACCAGTAGCAACTTTAGTTTTAATGATTAAGAGTGGTTTACGTGTTGTTATTACTTCGCCAGTATTCTGTGCTCACGCTGATAAATGTGCAGCTGCAGGTGATGCTAAAGGTGTAGAAAATACAGAAAGAATTGGATGGGCTTTTGAAATTATTTCATTATCATTAATTGTAGGTATTTCATACTATTTAGGAGTTCCTCAAATTGAGGCTATTATTAAGGCTATTCCAGAATTTGTAAATCATGGTTTGAACGTAGCAACAGGCATTATTCCAGCAATTGGATTCGCAATGTTGTTTAAGATGATTGCTAATAAGGAAGTTGTGGCATTCTTCTTTGGAGGATTCTTACTTGCAGCCTATTTAAAAGTACCGGTATTTGGTGTTGCTTTAATGGCATGTGTAATTGTAGCTCTAATTTTAACAATTAAACACAGTAATAAAACTTGTGTAGTAGAGGAAGGAATGGATGATGACAATGAATTCTAGTGAAAAAAAATTAACTCATAAAGATTTAATGGGTATCTTTTGGAGATCATTTAGACAAGATGCCGTATGGAACTTTGAACGACAACAAAATCTAGGTTCAGCTTATACAATGTCTAGAGTCGTTGGTAAGTTATATGAAGACGATAAAGAAAAACGTGCTCGTGCTTTACAAAGACATGTTGATTTTATGGCAATCACACCACATTTATCAACATTGCTGTATGGAATCTTGGCGGCAATGGAAGAAGAAAATGCAAATAATAGTGACTTTGATGAAAGTTCAATCAGTGCAGTTCGTGCTTCATTAATGGGCCCAATTGCTGGTATTGGAGACTCATTACTTTGGGGAACATTACGTATTATTGCAGCTGGTATCGCAATTTCATTCTCACAAAATGGAAGCATTTTAGGGCCATTGTTATTCTTATTGATCATCAATGTACCATGTATGATTTTAAGATATGTTTGCTTATTTAAAGGATACGAATTAGGTACTAGCTTCTTTAAAAAGGTTCTTGATTCAGGAATCATGGATACAGTTACTTATGTAGCTTCCTCAATTGGTTTGATGGTAATTGGTTGTATGACAGCTTCAATGGTTGCCTTAGAATTGCCATTCATGGTTGGTAGTGGAGATTTTGCTCAACCACTTCAAGGCTATATTGATCAAATCATGCCATGTTTATTGCCATTATCTATTTTCGGACTTATGGTTGCTTTATTAAATAAAAAAATCAAAACTACAACAATTTTAATTTTTACAATTGTAATTAGTATTGCGTTAGCATTCTTTGGAATTGTGTAGACCAAAGAGAAGGTTGAAATTTTTGATTAGGTAAACAGTTTAGTGAGTAAGTATCGTGAACAATGAAGGTACTTACTCCTTTTTAAATAGAGGGTATATCATGACAAATTTAGAACAACATGCAAATAATATTCGTAAGAATATTGTTGCTGAAGTCTATAGTGCAAAGTCAGGACATCCAGGAGGCTCGTTGAGTGCTGCAGATATCTTGACAGAACTATACTTTGAACAGATGGATATTAATAAAGACAATGTAAATACAATCGATCGTGATCGTTTTGTATTAAGCAAGGGACATGCAAGTCCAGTATTATATGCAACATTAAAAGAAAAGGGTTTATTAGAAGAAGACCTAACCACATTTAGACATATTGAATCAAAACTACAAGGACACCCGAATATGAATTATATTGCAGGTGTTGATATGTCTACAGGATCTTTAGGCCAAGGTATTTCTTGTGCTGTAGGTATGGCTATCTCAAATAAGGTAGATGGAAATGATCATCGTGTTTATGCTTTACTAGGTGATGGAGAATGTGAAGAAGGTGAAGTATGGGAAGCAGCGATGGCAGCGGCTCACTATAAATTGGATAACTTATGTGCGATTCTAGATTACAATCATTTACAAATTGATGGAAATATTGATGATGTTATTTCACCTGAGCCATTTAAATCCAAGTTTGAAGCATTTGGCTGGCGAGTGATTGAAGCTAATGGACATGATTTTAATTCGTTGCGAACAGCGTTTAATTTTGCTAAACAAACAGTAGATAAACCAACAATGATTATTGCCCATACAATCAAGGGTAAAGGTGTATCTTTCA
>ERZ837487.239-NODE-239-length-83008-cov-16.205550_pt1 | contig 83008 bp, 67 predicted proteins | sample MGYA00519911_ERZ837487 | MGnify/ENA primary metagenome ERZ837487 (study PRJEB31850, sample SAMEA3708818) | human gut metagenome | biome: human gut; feature: human-associated habitat; material: faeces | place: China | collected 2014 ... | reverse complement strand
TTGCATGTGTTAGGCACGCCGCCAGCGTTCATCCTGAGCCAGGATCAAACTCTCATGTTTAAGTTTTGACCTGTCCAAGTAAAACTTGGCATAGACAAAATTTTAATAAATTTTGCCATTAGAAGTTGTTTCACAACTTCGCGTCTGAATTTCATTAAGAAATCCGATTTACCTCGCGTGTTCTTATCTGCATGTGTTAGATAAGAACTTTGAAAATTTATTTTAGAATTTTCAGGGTTGTTTTACTGTTCAATTATCAAGGTTCCAGGTCTTTATCCGACCTTTTTTACACTGACATTTCTTTATCAGTGTTACTGACTTGCTGTTTGCGTCAGCGATATATATCTTATCACTTTTGCTTTAGCTTGTCAAGAACTTTTTTTATTTTATTTTTTGAAATCTTTCAAAAAATAAAATCTTGGAAATCTTTTTGATTTCCTGCTTTCGCACCAATAAGAAACTTTTTGCTTTCACGCTTTGTTTCTTATCGCTTTTTGCGACAGCGATATGTATCTTACAACATCTTTTCGACATTGTCAAGAACTTTTTTTTCAATCTTTTGTATCTCGTCTCACGACCGTCCAATAAATTGAAATTTAGTGGAATAAACCACAACGGAGAAAGAGGGATTTGAACCCTCGCGCCGCGTGAACGACCTACACCCTTAGCAGGGGCGCCTCTTCAGCCTCTTGAGTATTTCTCCATTCAGCGTTTTTCCGCTGAGCAATACCTAGTATATCAATTTTATGACTACTTGTCAATCACTTTTTTTATTTTTTTTATTTTTTATTTGCCCTTTTTGAGCTTATATAACATTTTACTTTACAACATGATAACTATTTATGTGACTCATACATATTATTCTTTTTATTATCTATTACAACTATTGCCGGCAGATTTTCTACTTCGAGTTTTCTTATAGCTTCTGTTCCAAGATCATCATATGCTATTACTTCCGCTTTTTTTATGCATTTTGATAATAATGCACCGGCCCCACCTATTGCTGCAAAATATACTGCATTATTCTTATACATTGATTCTATGACATTATCTGAACGCTTTCCTTTGCCAATCATTCCCTTTAATCCATGCTCAAGCAGCAATGGTGTATATTTGTCCATTCGGCTGCTTGTAGTTGGTCCTGCTGAGCCTATGACCTGTCCTTCTCTCGCCGGAGATGGTCCGAGATAATAAATTATGTTATTCTTAAGTTCAAATGGTATGTTCTCACCATTTTTTATTGCTTCATACATTCTCTTATGTGCCGCATCTCTCGCAGTATAGATTGTTCCCGTTATATATACACAATCTCCTGCTTTTAATGAATTTACAATTTCATTATCTATTGGTGCATTTATATATCTGTCCATTTTATCCCTCATTTCCTTATATTTCGTTTAATTATTTTTTCTAAAACTCAATTTTCCTGACTTTTAACATTAAAATATTTCTTGCTTTTGGCACGGTCAATCTCAAATTTCCATCTGCCATAAAAGCATTTTTTTGCTCAGAAACAAATTTCAAGCCCTTATATACAATACTTATGAATCACATTTTTGCAATATTTTTTGTGCATAGCATATGTAAGCCATAAATTTCAGGTGTGAAAATTTATAATTTTTACAATATTCTCTTTTTATGACGGTTTACATGACAGCACATATTTATGGCAACAGGAAGTCCCGCTATATGTGTCGGGTAAGTCTCGATATTTACACCGAGTGCCGTTATCTTACCCCCAAGTCCACCTGGTCCTATATTAAGATTGTTTATCTCGTCTAAAAGTTCCTTTTCAAGTTCTGCGACATATTCTATGCTGCTTTCACTGTTTATATCTCTTGTGAGTGCTTTTTTTGCAAGCATTGCACATTTCTCAAATGTTCCGCCTATTCCTACTCCGACCACCACAGGAGGGCACGCATTTGGTCCTGCAAGTTTTACTGTCTCTATAACGGCATTTTTAACCCCCTCTATGCCATCGGCTGGCTTTAACATACATACCCTGCTCATATTTTCGCTTCCAAATCCTTTTGGTGCCACGGTTATCTCTACTTTGTCACCCGGAATTATCTCATAATGTATTATTGCAGGTGTGTTGTCTTTTGTGTTTTCTCTTATAAGCGGGTCTTTTACTACTGACTTTCTTAAATACCCCTCTGTATATCCCTCTCTGACACCCTGATTTATGGCATCCTCAAGATTTCCGCCTGTTATATGTACTTCCTGACCGACTTTTATAAATACGACTGCCATACCTGTGTCCTGACATATTGGAATCTGCTCCCTTTCAGCAATTTCCATGTTTTCTTCAAGCTGGCTCAATATTTTTTTTCCAATTTCTGAATTTTCAACTGCTGCCGAATTTATTATTTTATTTTTTACATCATCCGAAAGTATATAGTTCGCTTCTATACACATTTCCTTAATGTTCTTTGTGATTTCATCTGTTGAAACTTCTCTCATTTTATCCCTCTTTCTTAGATTAAATCTTTTTAATATATTTCAATATAGCCCGGTCATATTAAACCGGGCTAATAAGATTTATTATTTTATTTCATCTTCCTCGATAAGACCATTCTCAACTTCTTCAGGAATTGTTTCTCTTACACGAGTCATACTTGCTACAACGACTTCTTTATTTTCCGAATCCATCTCGATCATCTTTACGCCCGATGTGATACGCCCAAGAACTGACACTTCACTTACCATAAGCTGTATGATTATACCCTCTGTATTGATAATCATAACTTCTGTATCTTCATTTACGGCTTTGGCTGCAACTACATTACCTGTCTTTTCGGTAATCTTATAGCACTTAATTCCTTTTCCGCCACGGTGCTGTACGGTAAATTCATCTATATCCGTTCTCTTGCCCATTCCGTACTCTGATACGATAAGCATATGCGTTCCCTGGGTATTTAACTGCATTGCGACTACTTCATCATCATATGAAAGATTCATACCTATAACACCCATAGATACTCGTCCTGTCGTTCTTACATCATTTTCATCAAATCTGATACACTGACCATGCTTTGTGACAAGGAAGATGTCCTTTGTATTGTCAGTGACTTTAACTTCTATCAGATCATCGTCATCCCTGAGGTTTATCGCCTGAAGTCCTGATTTTCTAATATTGGCATATTCCATTATGGATGTTTTCTTTACAATACCTTTCTTTGTTGCCATAAAGAGATATTTATTTTCGTCATAATCACGGAGCGTTATAACCGCTGTTATCTTCTCTTCTGGCATTAGCTGAATAAGGTTGATTATTGCTGTTCCTCTCGCCGTACGGCCACATTCAGGTATCTGATACACCTTAAGCCTATACATTCTTCCTTTGTTTGTAAAGAACATTATATAGTGGTGTGTCGTTGTCATAAGCATATTTTCGATGTAATCATCATCTATCGTCTGCATTCCCTTTATGCCCTTACCGCCACGGTGCTGGCTCTTAAAGTTGTCTACTGACATACGCTTGATATATCCGAGTTTTGTCATTGTGATGACCGTATTTTCGTTTGGTATAAGGTCTTCCATTGATATGTCAAATTCATCATATCCGATAGATGTTCTTCTGTCATCACCGTATTTGTCACGGATTTCAATAATCTCTTTTTTGACAACACCAAGTAATACCTTGCGGTCTGCAAGAATTGCTCTGTATTCTTCAATTACTTTCTTTAATTCTGCATACTCATTTTCAAGTTTTTCTCTTTCCAGACCTGTAAGTGCACGAAGACGCATCTCGACAATGGAGTTTGCCTGCGGTTCAGACAGAGAAAATCTCTCCATAAGCTTTTCTTTTGCCTCTGCTGCCGTTTTTGAGGCTCTTATAAGCTGTATTACCTCGTCTATGTTGTCGAGGGCAATAAGCAGTCCCTCTACGATATGTGCTCTTTCCTCAGCCTTGTTTAAGTCATACTGCGTCCTTCTGGTAACGACTTCCTCCTGATGTTTCAGATAATACTGAAGCATCTGCAAAAGGTTCATTACGACAGGCTCATTATTTACAAGTGCAAGCATGATAACACCAAATGTGTCCTGTAACTGGGTATGCTTATAAAGCTGGTTAAGAACTATGTTTGGATTTACATCTCGTCTAAGCTCGATACAAATACGCATACCCTCTCGGCTTGTCTCATCTCTAAGGTCTGTTATTCCGTCAACTCTCTTATCCCTGTGAAGCTCGGATATTTTTTCTATGAGTTTTGCCTTGTTTACCATGTACGGAAGTTCAGTCACAACAATTCTGTTTTTGCCGTTTTCCATAGGCTCTATGTTTGAAACAGCACGAACTCTTATCTTGCCCCTTCCTGTTCTGTAAGCCTGCTCAATGCCGCTTGTTCCAAGTATCTCTGCTCCCGTTGGGAAATCAGGTCCTTTTATTATTTTTAATAATTCTTCTATCTCAGTTTTTTTGTCTATCTCATAGTTGTCTATTATCTTTACGACACCGTCAATAACCTCACGGAGATTGTGAGGCGGGATATTTGTTGCCATACCTACTGCGATACCACTTGTTCCGTTTACAAGAAGATTCGGAAATCTTGACGGAAGTACAACGGGCTCTTTTTCAGTCTCATCGAAGTTCGGTATAAAATCAACAGTATCTTTCTTTATGTCTCTAAGCATCTCTATTGAAATCTTGCTGAGTCTTGCCTCAGTGTAACGCATGGCTGCTGCCCCGTCACCGTCAACTGAGCCGAAGTTTCCATGTCCGTCAACAAGAGGGTATCTTGTAGACCAGTCCTGAGCAAGATTTACAAGTGCTCCATAAATAGAGCTGTCACCGTGTGGATGATATTTACCCATAGTATCACCGACAATACGGGCACATTTACGGTGTGGCTTGTCAGGTCCGTTATTTAATTCTATCATGGCATACATAATACGCCTTTGAACAGGCTTTAGACCGTCCCTTACATCCGGTAAAGCTCTCGCAGCTATTACCGACATTGCGTAATCTATGTATGAGGTCTCCATGGTCTTTTTAAGGTCAACTTCATTAATCTTATCAAAGATATTTTCGTCCATTTTCATCCTCATTTCTGCATTTTGCTGATTTTCATACTAATCCTGTGCTGTTTTGCACACAACAAGTTTGTGCAAAGCACAAATCCTGAATATATTGATTTTTACGCTATATATCTAAATTTCTTACATACTTAGCATTTTCCTCAATGAACTGGCGGCGCGGCTCTACTTTGTCGCCCATCAATGTATTAAATACTACATTCATTTCCGCCTCAGAATCATTGTCCATGTTTACACGGAGAAGTATTCTCTTTTCAGGGTCCATTGTTGTATCCCAGAGCTGCTCTGCATCCATCTCTCCAAGACCTTTGTAACGCTGTATCTTGTTATTGCTGTCTCGTCCTATCTCTGCAAGTATCTGTGCAAGCTCATTGTCATCATAAGCATAGTGCACGACCTTGTTTCTCTCTACCTTGTAAAGAGGCGGCTGTGCAAGATATACATGTCCCTGCTTGATAAGTTCAGGCATAAATCTGTAAAGGAATGTAAGCATAAGTGTTGCAATATGAGCACCGTCTACATCGGCATCAGTCATTATGACTATTTTATCATATCTTAGCTTTGATATGTCAAAATCCTCCCCGATACCAGTACCAAATGCCGTTATCATTGCTTTTATTTCATTGTTTACAAGAATCTTGTCAAGTCTTGATTTCTCAACATTCAATATCTTACCACGAAGCGGAAGTATCGCCTGTGTTGCCCTGTTTCTTGCAGTCTTTGCACTTCCACCGGCTGAATCTCCCTCGACTATGTAAATCTCGCAATTCTTTGGGTCTTTATCACTGCAATCTGCAAGTTTTCCCGGAAGACTTGTGCTTTCAAGTGCAGTCTTTCTTCTTGTAAGATCTCTTGCCTTTCTCGCTGCATCCCTTGCTCTCTGTGCAAGTATAGCTTTGTCACAGATAATCTTTGCAATCTGAGGATTTTGCTCAAGAAAGTAGGTAAGCTGTTCACTCACTACACTCTCAACAGCACCTCTCGCCTCACTGTTTCCAAGTTTCTGTTTAGTCTGACCTTCAAACTGAGGTTCAGAAATCTTTATGCTGACGATTGCTGCAAGTCCCTCTCTAATATCCTCACCGGCAAGATTAGGCTCGCTGTCTTTGAGAAGTTTGTTTGTTCTCGCATAATCGTTAAAGCACTTTGTAAGGGCATTTCTAAAGCCTGTAAGATGTGTTCCTCCCTCAGGTGTCGTGATATTATTTACAAAGCTGTATGTACTTTCTGTATATGAATCATTGTGCTGCATTGCAACTTCAACATATATGTTGTTTTTAATTCCCTCACAGTAGATAACATCATCATAGATTGGTGTCTGACTTTTATTTAAATAGTCAACATACTCCTTAATACCGCCCTCATAGTGAAAAGCTCTTATCTTAGGCTCTTCAAGTCTTTTATCTATAAGTACTATCTTTATTCCCTTTGTAAGAAATGCCATCTCACGAAGTCTCTGCCTGAGCGTATCAAAATCAAAAACAGTTTCTTCAAAAATTTCTTTGTCAGGTAAAAATACAACCTCTGTTCCTCTCTTTGTCGTATCTCCGACCACTTTGAGCGGATACATTACTTTTCCACGCTCATATCTCTGCCTATACATTTTTCCGTCCTTGTGAATCGTAACCTCAAGCCATTCCGACAAAGCATTTACAACAGATGCTCCTACACCGTGGAGACCACCTGATACTTTGTATCCACCGCCTCCGAACTTACCTCCGGCATGAAGGATTGTAAATACAACTTCTACCGCAGGCAGTCCTGCTTTTTTGTTTATACCTACAGGAATTCCACGACCATTGTCCTTTACACAGATGGAATTATCCTCATTTATTGATACCTCTATCTCCGTACAATATCCAGCCAGCGCCTCATCAACCGAATTATCTACTATCTCATAGACCAGATGATGAAGTCCTCTTACAGATGTACTTCCAATATACATACCAGGTCTTTTACGCACAGCCTCAAGTCCCTCTAATATCTGAATCTGGTCTGCACCGTATTCACCATTAACTTCTGTTCCCATCTTTTCCTCCATTTCCTGCTAACTGCATTACTTCTAAATACTCTCCACTTTATTTTTCTATCTTTACTGTACCATCTGTCACTTTAAAAATTCTGTCTAAAGCAAGACTTTTGTCTATAAATTCTTCAAGTCCGGTACAAGTAACTATCGTCTGTATGTCACTTATGCTCTCCATCAAAAAATTTTGTCTGTTCCTGTCAAGCTCTGACAACACATCATCAAGTAATAATACAGGTGTATCACCTATTATCTTTTTTACAAGTTCTATCTCCGCAAGTTTTAAAGACAAGGCACAAGTTCTTTGCTGTCCCTGCGAACCAAATCTGCGAATATCTATATCTCCATTCATGAAACATATATCATCTCTGTGAGGTCCAACACCTGTATTACAAAAATGCAAATCCTTTTTTCTTGTCTGCTTAAGCTTGTCTGCAAAATTTTCCCATGATACATCCGGCTCATAAAAAACTTCAACCCGCTCTTTTCCGCCGGTCAGCCTTGAATTGTATTTAGTCACAATCTCAGAAAGCATCTGTAAAAATTTTGTACGGGTTTTTATTATCCTAATACCATAATTTACAAGCTGTTCGTCCCATATATCAAGCGTATCAATAAGTGACGGCTCATAAATCATCTGTTTTAAAAGCTTGTTTCGCTGGTGAAGCACTTTATTGTATTCTCCAAGATCATAAAGATATACATTGTCAAGCTGTGACAATTCGAGATTTACAAATCTTCTCCTCTCTGACGGTCCATTCTTGACTATTTTTAAATCCTCCGGTGAAAAAAAGATGATATTTACCATGCCTAACAGCTCACTTGACCGTCTGATAGGTATTCCGTCAATCGCAATTCCCTTCGCCTTATTTTTTCTAAGATGCATATCTATACGGTGTGACACTCCACGCTTGGTTATAAACATACGGATATGAGCTTCGCCACAGCCTATTTTTATGAGTTCCTTATCATTACTTCCCTTATGAGATTTGGTAGTTCCGGCTACAAAGACAGATTCCAGTATGTTGGTTTTTCCCTGAGCATTGTCACCATACAAAATATTAGTATGCTCATGAAAATCAAGTCTGGCAGAATCATAATTTCTGAAATTTCCCACCTCTATTGAATCAATCTTCATAACATTCCACCTTACTCCCCGATAACAGTAACTTGCTTTCCGTCATACTCAAATACATCCTGAGGATAAAGTTTTCTTCCCCTTCTTGTATCTACTTCGCCATTAACTTTAACCTCACCATTTTGAACGACTATCTTTGCTTCAACACCTGATGATACAAGATTTGCAAGTTTAAGAGCCTGACCAAGTTTTATAAATTCATCACTAATCTGTATTGCTTCCATTTTAGCCTCCAATCATTTTAATTAAAATTAACAGGTAATATAAGATAAATATAGCTTTCATCCTTATCTCTGATAAAGCACGGAGCTTTTGGATTTATCATATAAAGCGTAATCTCCTCATCATCTATAACCCTTAATGCATCAATTAAGAATCGTGGATTAAAGCCGATAAGAATATCTTTACCTTCCTTAACTGCATCTATTTCTTCATCCATAGAACCAATAGACGAATTCATTGCAAGTCCCATACTATTGTCCTTTATATCAATAATAACAGGTTTCTTTTCAGATTCCTTCATGAGAAGAGTTGTTCTGTCAATACTGTCGAGCATTTCTTTTTTATTTACAGTAATCTTAGTTTCATAATCACTTGAAAGCATCTTATCTATTTTATAATACTCCCCCTCTATAAGTCTCGAGAGAACTACTGTATTTTCAAATTCAAAAAGTATATGCTTGTCCGTAAAATAAATCTTAACAATATCATCAACACCTCCATTAAGAATCTTGTTAATCTCAATGAGCGTTTTACCTGGAATAATAACGCTGATATTGTCATAGGAGTTGTTTAACTCAACATTTCTTATAGATATTCTATGTCCATCAAGAGAAACAACCTTTAATTTATTATCAGTAATCTCAAATAATTCGCCTGTCATAACTTTAGTATTTTCATTATCAGAAATACTAAAGACAGTCTGTCTGATAATATCTTTAAGCGTAAATTGAGATATTTCTACATGTTTTTCTTTAACAATCTGTGGGAGGTATGGAAATTCATCTGTAGGTTTAGCTGCAATATTGAACTTTGCCTTTCCACATTTAATAAATAATTGATAGTTTTCATTAACGTTAATCTCTACCTGCTCAGATGGTAATTTACGAATAATGTCTGAAAATACTTTTGCTCCTATAGCAACATTACCTTCTTCAACAATTTGACCTTCAATTACAGTTTCAATACCAATCTCAAGGTCATTGGCAATAAGCTTAATAATATTATTCTCAGCTTCAATAACAAGACATTCTAAGATTGCCATAGTTGATTTCCCCGGAATAGCTTTAAGAACAATATTTATACCATCGAGTAATTTACTTTTATCACAAATGATGTTCATTGTGTATAACTCCCTTCAAAACTTTTTTAGAAAAAAATAAAAAATAATAATAGTAAATTCAGCAGTAGCAGCAGTAGGGGGTGTTGATAAGTTGAAAAGTACCTCAAACCACTGTGGATACTGAATTAGTCAGTATGGATAACTATCTTAACAAAATCTGAATTGATGTTGATAACTGCTAAATTATCCACAATTACAAAAGTGAAAATTGGGAAAATGTTAATCTGTATCAACAAAAATTGTCGATATGTCAATTTTATATCAACAAAAATACACAGATTACATCCATAGTCGGATATAAACTGTAAATGTTATTACTTATATAAAGTAAAACTTAATTAAAAGATCATTGAGGGTCAATTTTCTTATTCAGGACATCAAGAGTTTTTATAAGGTCCTCATTGTTGTCCGGATCATTTAATTTCTTCTCTATTATTTCAATACCATGAAGTATAGTAGAATGATGTCTGTTGCCAAGTTTATTACCAATTTCTGCAAGCGGACTGCTTGTAAGCTGGCGGCATAAATACATACAGATATGACGAGGAAATGCAATATTTGAATTACGCTTAGTAGACATAAGGTCTTTAACTGTAATTCCAAAATGATCTGCAACAGTCTCGGTAATATAATCAATGGTTATTTGTCGTTTCATATTCGGATTTATCATATCTGACAAAGCTTCTTTGGCAAGTTCCATTGTGACTTCTTTGCCGCATAGGTTTGAAAAAGAGATTACTTTATTTATGGCACCCTGTAACTCTCGTATGTTTGATATTATATTAGAAGCAATGTAATCTAATATAGAATCGTCTATAGCAATATTTTCCTCGATGACTTTTTTGCGGAGAATCGCCATTCTTGTCTCATAGGTAGGCGTTTTTATATCAACAGTAAGTCCCATCTCAAAACGGGAACGAAGACGTTCTTCTAGCGTAGTCATTGTAGAAGGATGTTTATCGCTGGATATGATAATTTGTTTTCCTAAACCATGAAGATGATTAAATGTATGGAAAAATTCAAGCTGCGTAGCTTCTTTTCCTTCAATAAACTGAATATCATCTATAAGGAGTACATCAACCGTTCTATATTTATTTCTAAAATCCTGACGTGCCGTGGAATGTTCATTTTTGCTGTCTCGAACGGCATCTACTATTTCGTTTGTAAAAGTTTCGCTTGTAACATAAACGACCTTTTTGGTCTTGTCGTGCTCCAAAATATAGTTGGCGATGGCGTGCATCAGATGGGTTTTACCGAGTCCGGCACCTCCATATATAAAAAGAGGATTGTATGTATCACCGGGTTCTTCGGCTACTTTCAAAGATGCAGCATGGGCATAGTCATTGTTGTCGCCGACAATAAAAGTGTCAAAGGTGTAGTTTGGGTTAATGGATGGGTTCAATCTCACTTTTTTTTCTTCTTTTTCAGGCATATTAGTGGAATTTTTGGCATCAAGCTCAGTTAAAGAAATGTAGGTAAGTTCATAATGAACATTAGTAACTTCTTCAATCGCAACAGAAAGAAAAGTGTTGTATTTCTGTTCAATAAACTGTTTGCTGTTGCTTCCAATGCTTGTATCATCTATTAATATGGTAATAGTATTGTCTTTTACGCCATACAAACTTAATTTTTTAATGAAAGTACGATAGGATACATCAGAAATATCAAAATCCACTTTCATCCGCTCAAGGATTTCGTCCCATCTTTCATAAAGTTCATTTTCCAAGACTTTGTACCTCATTTCTTAAAAATTTCCAAAATGTTAATAACCTATCTAAATAAAGATAAAATAGGCACTAATAACACATCATATATAATCATTTTATCTCAAAAAGGCATAAAATACAAGTTATTATCAACAAAAGTGCATAGATGTTAATAAAAACTGTTGATATGTTGTTAATAATGTTGAAAATGAAGTTAAAACTGAAATTTATAACTAATTAACAGTTATCAACACTAAATTAACAAAAATTGTGCATAACTTGTTATTTATTAGAAAAGACAAAAAAACACGAAATTTCGGCAAAAAAGTGGATAATGTTAATAACTTTGTGGATAACTGTTGAAAGTATGTTGCATAGAGGGAGAGTTATCCACAAATTGTGCACATTTTGTTCATAACTCTTGACGAACATACATTTTATCAACATTCTTAAATACAGTATTTATAGGACTTTACACTATATAAACAGCTATGTTAATGATGTTGATTATTAATGTGGAATATTAATTGTGGAAATAGAAATAAAAAAGTTTCTTCCTATTATAATATGTTATTGATACAATCAACATATAAACAATTTTTTTGATTAACAGTATTAACTTGTGAATAAAACTGTTGAAAATGTGTTAAATGATGTGATTTTAATGTTAATATTAACAGTGTTCATATTAATCGGATATATGGGTAAATATTGTTATTTTGGAATGTTTAAAGTTATCATGGTATATAAACATCTTTGTACCAGCGGAGTTTATAAAACTAATAGCACCGATTTTATTAAATTTGTAACAGTTCAGCCTTTCATTTCTTAAATTCATCTAAAATCAAGAATTTTACTTGACGAATTGCTCTTTTGCTAATATAATATGTGATATGCGTGATTATATGCGTAGAAGTAGAAATAAAGGAGGTGTTTTGTAATGAAGATGACATTTCAGCCAAAGAAAAGATCAAGATCAAAGGTTCATGGTTTTAGAAAGAGAATGCAGACAGCTAATGGAAGAAAAGTATTAGCAAGCAGAAGAGCAAAAGGAAGACATAAGTTATCCGCATAGGTCGCAATTATGTGACCTTTTCTTCTATCATAAAGATTTGCCTTTGTAGAGGGAAAAGTTGTGTTTATATCGATTTCAAAAAATTTTGAATTTTTAAATGTATATCATCATGGTAAATCCTATGCCAACAGATATTTGGTTATGTATATACTAAAAAATGGCAGCAGTAATAACAGATATGGGATTACAGTCAGTAAAAAAGTTGGAAACAGTGTTGTCAGGCATAGGGTTACCAGATTGATAAGAGAGAGTATCAGATTAAATGAAGAAAAGTTTGCCAGGGGTTATGACATTGTTATAATTGCTAGAAATACAGCTAAAGGTAAAAAGTATAGTGATATTGCAAGTGCATTTTTACATTTGGGTAAGATGCATAAAATTTTAAGAGATGATCAACTATGAAATCAATACTTGTATTTATAATAAAAATATATCGTAAATATATATCTCCCTTGAAAGGAAGACCGACGTGTATATATACACCTACTTGTTCGCAATATGCGATAGAAGCACTGGAAAAGTATGGTTTTTTTAAAGGGAGTTTTTTGGCTGTAAAAAGAATTTTGAGGTGTCATCCTTTTGCGAAGGGCGGGTACGATCCGGTTCCTTGAGATTCCCCTTTGATTTGGCACAGGAGGACTTATAATTTATGAATGTAATTTTAACAACTTACCAAGGTGCTATTTTAGGACCGATAGCGAGAGTTCTGGGTTATATTTTACAGGCATTATATGCTTTATTGGCGAATTTCGGTATTGAGAATACAGGAATTTGTATGATTTTGTTTACATTTTTGGTAAATGGTCTGATGATGCCAATGCAGATCAAACAGCAGAAATTCTCAAAAATGTCGATGATAATGAATCCTGAAATTCAGGCGATTCAGAAAAAATATAAAAATAAGAAAGATCAGGCATCACAGCAGAAGATGTCTTTAGAAACTCAGGCAGTGTATCAGAAATATGGAGTAAGTCCGGCAAGCGGATGTCTGCCTATGCTGATAACATTTCCTATATTATTTGCGTTATATCGTGTTATTTATAATATTCCGGCATATGTACCTCAAGTATATGATGTTTACAGCGGAATCGCACAGCAGATTAAAAGTGCGGGAGTAAGCGTTGAGCAGCTCTCAAAGATGGTTTCATCAAGCACATATGTTGTTACAAATGCTGTATCAGCAGCAAAAAATAGTGATAATATAAGTTATTTTGTAGATGTACTTGGACAGTTCAATACGAATGCATGGACACAGCTTGCAGCAAAGTGCCCTGATTTAAAGACAGCTATTATGGAAGTAGCAGAAAAATCAAAGCATATCAACACATTCTTAGGGTTGAATATTGCAGATACTCCGGCAATAAAGAGTGTAAGTGTTATTATTCCGATTTTATCGGTGGTGACACAGATACTCAGCACGAAGATAAGTATGGCAGGAACACAGCAACCGGATGCATCAGACAATCCTACGGCACAGTCTATGAAGACTATGAATAATGTAATGCCATTTATTACCGGTTTGATGTGTTTTATGTTCCCAATAGGTGTTGGTATATACTGGGTTGCAGGTAATGTATTTCGTATATTCCAGGGAATTGGAATAAATGTCTATTTCTCAAAGATAGATATGGATGCCGAGATGGCAAAAAATGTTGAGAAGAATAAAAAGCGCATGGAAAAGATGGGGCTTGATCCTAATACCACAATGCAGGATATAGCTAAACAGAGGACGAGTTCCATTAACAATAAGACCACGCAGGCTAAGAGTTCAAATAAAAACAGCGGGATAAATAAAAATGCAAATACAGTCAGTAAAAAAGACTCACCTAATAATGGCGGAAACAAGAATTATAAAAAAGGCAGTATAGCGGCTTATGCAAATATGCTGGCTCGTGATACCGGTGACAAAGATAAGAAAGAATATCGTATAAATTCGCAGAGCAGCGGTAAAAGCCAGACAGAGAAGAAAAAGTAAGGTTGCTGTTTATAACACTTAGTGTGAATATCAATAATCGCATTGACTGTTATGGAAATGGAGGAGAATATGTCAGATTGGAGAGAATTTACAGGAAAAACAGTTGATGATGCATTGACAAATGCATTGGTTGAACTGGAAACTACAAGTGACAAAGTGGAATATGAAGTTTTAGAAGAAGGAAGTTCAGGAATACTTGGATTATTCAGTAAAGCTGCTGTTATCCGTGTCAAAAAGCTTGATGATATAAGAGAAACAGCGGTAGAATTCTTAAATGATGTATTCAAGGCAATGGAGATGGATGTCGATATTGAGATTGAATATAATGAAGTTGAAAATCAGATGAATATTGAACTTTCAGGAGATGAGATGGGGATGCTCATCGGTAAGAGAGGCGTTACACTTGATTCGCTTCAGTATCTTGTAAGTCTTGTGATAAACAAAAAGACAGAAGAGTATGTTAAAGTAAAGATAGATACAGAAAATTATCGTCAGAGAAGAAAGGAAACTCTTGAAAATCTTGCAAGAAATCTTGCACATAAGGTTAAGAGGATTCATAAGAGTGTTATTTTAGAGCCGATGAATCCTTATGAGAGAAGAGTGATTCATTCTACACTTCAGAATGATAAATATGTTGAAACTCACAGTGAAGGTGAGGAGCCATATAGAAAAGTTGTTATTTCTTTAAAGCCGGGCTTTGAAAAGGAATACGATAAGAAGAAAAAGTATGGTTATGGTAATAAATCAAGATACAGAAATAATGGTGGTTATAAAAAGTATAATAATTCATATAGGAAAAATTATAACAGATACGATGAAAATAAAGATGTAGTTCTTGATGAAACAAAAAATGCAACAGACGGAGAATAGTTGCTGGCAGATGGTAACTATGAATAAGGAAAGGGGCTGGTTTTCAGTCCCTTTTGCTTTATATTAAATTTGGAGGTTTTGATGCATACAAAAACTATTGCGAGTATTGCAAGTGGAATGGGCGGTGGAATAGGAGTAATAAGAATAAGCGGAGATGATGCTATGACTATCGCCGGTAAGATATTTAGAAAAAGAAGTCAGATAGACCTGTCATCAGAATGTGAGAAAGAAGATGTGCAGTCTGATGATAAATTTTTTGAAAAAACAGATACACATACGATACATTATGGATTTATCGTTGATGAGGGGAAAGTTGTAGACGAGGTTATGGTTTTGGTTATGAAAAAACCTAACAGTTATACAAGGGAAGATGTGATAGAGATTGATTCACACGGAGGACCATTTATAGTAAAAAAGATTTTGGAAACGGTACTGAAAAACGGGGCTGCTCTTGCTGAGCCGGGTGAATTTACCAAAAGGGCATTTTTTAATGGAAGAATAGATCTTGCACAGGCTGAGGCTGTAATGAAGCTTATATCATCTGAAAATAATTATGCTTTAGACAGTGCACTGAGCCAGCTTGAAGGAAATTTATCAAAATATATTGAAGATATAAGGCAGGATATACTTTATGATATGGGATATATAGAAGCTGCACTTGACGACCCTGAACATTATGACCTTGGAAAGTTTAGGTTTGAATTAAGAGATAAACTTGAGAGGGATAAAGATAAGCTTAATGAGCTTGTTGAGCATTTTGATGATGGCAGAATGAAGTCAGAGGGGATAAATACGGTTATAGTAGGAAAACCAAATGCCGGAAAGTCTTCGCTTATGAATCTGCTTCTCGATGAGGAAAGAGCCATTGTCACAAATGTAGCAGGTACGACAAGGGACATTCTTGAGGAGCGAGTTAAGCTTGGGGATGTTATTTTAAATCTTGTGGATACGGCAGGAATACATGAAACGGATGATGTTGTAGAAAATATCGGTGTAAATAAAGCAATAGAGTATGCAGATAAATGTGATTTTATAATATATGTTGTTGATTCAAGTGAAAAACTGGATGATGCAGATTTCCAGATAATTGATATATTGCAGCAGAAAAAGGGTGTAATATTAATGAATAAGTCTGATCTTAACCCGGTTACGACTGCCGACGATATTCAAAAAAGGCTTGACTGGGAATGTATTACATTTTCCAATGAGACAAAACAGGGAATGAAAGAGTTAGAAGATTATGTTAATAATTCATTCCTTGACGGAGATATATCGTTTAACGATCAAGTACATTTGACAGGTATAAGGCATAAAGAGGCGGTTATGGCTGCAATAGAAAGTATAGATGCCGTGCTGCAGGCAATAGACGATGAAATGCCGGAGGATTTCTTTACAATAGATATGATGGATGCTTATAAGGGACTTGGTCTGATAAACGGTGAAACGGCATCAGAGGATTTAGTCAATAAAATATTTAAAGAATTTTGTATGGGAAAATAAGATGGAGGTTAAGAAAATGCCATATACTTATGAAAGTTATGATGCGGTTGTAATAGGTGCAGGTCATGCCGGCTGCGAAGCTGCTTTAGCGACAGCAAGGCTTGGCTTAAAAACGCTTATATTTACGGTTAGCGTTGACAGTATTGCAATGATGCCGTGTAATCCAAATGTAGGTGGAAGTTCAAAAGGGCATTTGGTTAGGGAGATAGATGCGCTCGGTGGCGAGATGGGAAAAAACATAGACAGGACATTTATTCAGACGAAAATGTTAAATATGTCTAAAGGTCCGGCTGTTCACTCTTTAAGGGCACAGGCTGATAAAAAAAATTACAGTAATTCAATGAGAAGAGTGCTTGAAAATACGGATAATCTCACGATAAAACAGGGTGAGGTTGCACAGGTGCTTGTGGAAGATGGAAAAGTTGCGGGGGTTAAGACAACTTCTGATGCAATTTACCCTTGCAATGTTGTTATCATGTGTACGGGAACATATTTAAAGGCAAGATGTATATATGGTGATGTAAGCCAATATACAGGTCCTAATGGACTAAGTGCGGCTAACAGTCTCAGTCAGTCGCTTTTAGACCTCGGAATAGAGCTTAGAAGATTTAAAACGGGTACACCGGCAAGAGTTGATAAGAGAACGATTGACTTTTCTAAAATGGAGGAGCAGAAAGGTGATGAAAATATAGTTCCGTTTTCATTTACAAATACACCTGAAGAGTTGGAGAGAGAGCAAGTATCGTGCTGGCTTACCTACACTAACGAAGAAACACATGAAATTATTAGAGAAAATATTGACAGGTCACCAATATACTCTGGAAATATAAAGGGAACGGGTCCCAGATATTGTCCGTCAATAGAGGATAAAGTTGTTAGATTTGCTGACAAAAAAAGACATCAGGTATTTTTAGAGCCTGAGGGTCTATACACAAATGAGATGTATATAGGTGGAATGTCAAGTTCACTGCCGGAGGATGTGCAGTACAGAATGTACCATACAGTTCCGGGGCTTGAACACGCAGCAATCGTGAGGAATGCTTATGCTATCGAATATGACTGTATAAATCCGTTGCAGTTAAAAGCATCATTGGAATTTAAAAATATATCAGGATTTTTCAGTGCAGGACAGGCAAATGGAAGCTCAGGATATGAGGAGGCAGCAGCCCAGGGGATAATTGCAGGAATAAATGCGGCAAGAAAGTTCTTGGGAAAAGAACCGGTCGTTTTGGACAGATCGCAGGCATATATAGGTGTGCTTATAGATGATCTTGTGACAAAGGGGACAAATGAGCCGTACAGAATGATGACATCAAGAGCAGAGTACAGGCTTTTGCTAAGACAGGATAATGCAGATATGCGTCTGACGGGAATAGGTCATGAGATAGGTCTTATAGATGATGAGCGTTACGAAAAGCTGCTTGAAAAAGAAAGACTTATTGAAGAAGAAGTGGACAGGATGAAAAAGACAACTGTAGGTGCGAGAGCAGAAGTACAGGAACTTCTTGCAAAATATGAAAGTACACCGTTACAGTCGGGAACAACTCTTGCGGAATTACTGAAAAGACCGGAATTGTCATATGAGATAATCAAGGATATAGACAAGGACAGAAAAGAACTTCCGGAAGATGTAAAAGAACAGGTAAACATTGAACTTAAATATGAGGGCTATATAAAAAGACAGTTACGACAGGTAGAGCAGTATAAAAAACTTGAAAATAAAAAAATACCTGAAGATATTGATTATGATGATGTTTATAGCCTTAGAAAAGAAGCAGTCCAGAAACTAAAAGAATTAAGACCGGCATCAGTGGGACAGGCATCAAGAATATCGGGAGTATCACCGGCGGATATATCGGTGCTTCTTATATATCTTGGAAAGTGATTTTTGTAAACAACGGTGATATACTGCTGAGTTAAATAATAAAGGTTATATTTAATTGCTTGATTTGATTATAAAGGAAAGATTAGGTTTTTTTAGAAGAAAGGTGGAATAATGGGTGAAAAATTAAAAGAAATTCTAAAAGATGGAGCGTTGGCAGCAGATATTGATTTGACTGATAGTCAGCTTGATAAGTTTGAAAAGTTTTATGAACATTTGATAGAAAAAAATAAAGTGATGAATCTTACTGCCATTACTGATGAGAGAGATGTGGTTTATAAGCATTTTATTGACAGTATTGCATTGATTAAAAAGATTAACTTTGACGGTAAAAAAGTTATTGATGTGGGAACAGGAGCAGGGTTTCCGGGAATACCACTTGCTATCGTGACTGACAATGCAGAATTTGTTCTTATGGACTCGCTGAATAAAAGAATTAAATTTTTAAACGAAGTAATAGAAATCTGTGATTTGAAAAATGTTACAACAATTCATGCGAGGGCGGAGGAACTAGGAAGAGATACGGAGTATAGAGAAAAATTCGATTATTGTGTTTCAAGAGCTGTTGCAAATATGTCTACACTTTTGGAATATTGCATACCGTTTGTGAGAGTAGGAGGTGTATTTGTGTCATATAAATCCGGTGATGTGACAGAAGAAATAGAATTATCAAAAAATGCTCAAAAACAATTGTTTTGCAAGATAAAAGATGTTATTGGCTTTTCAATCCCAAATACAGATATAAGCAGAAGTTTTGTCGTGTTTGAAAAGAAAAAGGAATTAAATAAAAAATATCCGAGACAGGGCGGTAAGCCAAAAAAGAGTCCCTTATAAAATGGTTCATTTGTATCACCCAGATGGAACTAAACAGAGAATATTAATATTTTGTGTTTTGCTGCCAGCAACAGCGGATAGTGTTAAGGACAAAAAAGAGATGGTTGTGAATATCTGTTTAGAGTAATTAACTATTTTTAAATAGTTAATTACTATCCAAAAATATTGTTTGAAATATAAGCTTGATTTTTAAGTTTTAGCATTTCTGCAGAACTTTGGAACAAGGAACAATTTGAATTTTCAAATAGAGTCAATTTTTGCTTAAAAATAGTAACAGTTCTACCATAAAAAGGTACTTAACAATACAATGAACAAGCTCATTGTATTGCCAATTATCTTTTTATGGCTGAACTGTTACTAAAAATAAATAAATATTTGTAAAGGACAGTAGAAGATTATTAATAAAAATGGTATAATGTTTCACGTGAAACATTATACCATTTTTGAATTTGAAAATCAGTGTAGTGTATCCCAGATTTTAAGTTAAACGACATAGAGTGGATTTTCGGTACACACGGTGGAAAAATGTGCAAAAGAATGTGGCGGTTTACAGTTGACGCAATGAAGCAGATGAAAATTTATACAAATTATTTGGTGAAATATTAATGTTACATTATATCAGGGAAGGAAAGGCAAAATAAATTAATGGGACAAATAACAATATTAGTTAATTATAAGGCAAAACATGAAACCAGAGAGATATTTGTTAATGAAGTAATCGAAAGTGAAATCTTAGACAAAATAAAAAAAGAAGATGGATTTATTTCTTATGAATATTTTTATAATGTAACAAATTCTGATAGTTTACTTCTGGTAGAAAAGTGGATATCTGAAGAAAAACAACAACAACATTTAAAAACAGAACATATGAAAAAGTTAAAAGCTATTAAGGAAAAGTATATATTAGAGACTGATGTGCAGAGTTTCAGAGAATAAATGGATAGAAGCACAGAGTTGATTTTTAAAAAAGAACTATTACTAAATAAAAAAATAAGTATTTGTATTTAAAAAAAGTTCTGTTTGTTGTAAAATAGAAAATGTCAAAAATAAAATACAGCTAGTGAAACCAAATAATATTGATAATATTATAATGTTTCACGTGAAACATTATAACATTATCAATATTACTATTTTACTGTACAGGAAAATGCTCGTAAAGTAGTGTGGCATCAACGAGAATAGCGAAACAATTCTTGGGGAGCAAAACGCTGGTTTTACTCTTTTTTACGGCTGATATTTAACAAGATAAAAGAAATGAGGTGAAAAAATGGGGAGAATAATTGCAATATCAAATCAAAAGGGTGGTGTAGGTAAAACTACTACTGCAATAAATTTATCAGCTTGTCTGGCTGAAAAAGATAAAAAAGTTTTGACAATTGATATGGATCCTCAGGGAAATACAACGAGTGGGTTGGGAATTGACAAAAATGAAGTTGAAGATACGAGTTATGAAGTCCTTTTAGGCGAGGCTAAGATAGAAAATGCTATAACTAAATCAATTATGGATGGGTTATTTGTAGTTCCGTCAGAAAGAGGCTTGGCCGGAGCTGAAATTGAACTTATTGGGAAAGTAGACAGAGAGTTTATATTAAAAAAGGAAGTTGAAAGAATAAAAGATGACTATGATTTTATTATAATTGACTGTCCACCATCATTAAATACGCTTACTGTTAATGCAATGACTACGGCTGATACGGTGATAGTACCTATTCAATGTGAGTATTATGCATTAGAAGGACTCAGCGAATTAATGTACACAATCCAGCTTGTTAAAGAGAGATTAAATAATGAACTTGAAATTGAGGGAATCGTATTCACTATGTATGATGCAAGAACTTGTTTGTCATTACAGGTTGTAGAAAATGTAAAAGAGAATATCGATAAGAAAATATATAAATCAATTATTCCAAGAAATGTAAGGCTTGCGGAGGCTCCAAGCTATGGACAGCCAATTAATTTGTATTCGCCCAGATCCGCTGGAGCGGAAGCATACAGGGCTTTAGCAGATGAGGTTATTGCAAGAAAATAAGTTATGAAAGGAAAACATATTATGGCTAAGAAAGGTCTTGGAAAAGGTATCGATGTATTGATACCGCAGGCAAAAGAAAAAACTAAGTCAGAAAAAGAAAATATAAAGACAAAAGAAGTTATCAAAGAGGTTGTTAAGGAAGTTATTAAAGAGGTTGATACCATAGATATTAATAAAATAGAACCTAACAAAAATCAGCCTAGAAAGAGTTTTGATGAAGATTCTATACATGAACTTGCTGAGTCAATTAAATTGAGGGGGATCATTCAACCACTTGTAGTGCAAAAGGGCGAAAAAGGGTTATATACAATTATTGCAGGAGAGAGAAGATGGAGGGCTGCAAAAATAGCCGGACTTAAGGATATTCCGGTAGTTGTGAAAAATTACAGCAATCAGGAAATAATGGAGATTGCACTTATTGAGAATATTCAAAGAGAAGACTTAAATCCCATTGAAGAAGCAGAGGCATATGAACAGCTTATAAAGGAATATAATCTGAGACAGGATGAAGTTGCTGAAAAAGTGTCAAAGAGCAGGGTGGCTATAACTAATTCACTCAGACTTCTCAAATTGGATGAGAGAGTAAGAAGGATGGTTATTGAGGAAAAATTAAAAAGTGGTCACGCAAGAACGCTTATTCCAATAGAAGATGGGGATTTGCAATATGAAATTGCACAGAAAATTTTTGATGAAAAGTTAAGTGTAAGAGATACAGAAAAACTTGTTAAGAATATTTTGAACGGAAAGAGTAAGAAAAAAGAAAATAAAAAACAGGTAAATCCTCAGGAAGAAATAATTTATAAGAGATTTGAAGAAGATTTAAAAATGACTTTTGGAACAAAAGTTAATATTAACAGAAAATCAAAAGATAAGGGAAAAATTGAAATTGAGTATTATTCACAGAGTGAATTTGAAAGAATACTTGAATTAATTCATGGAATTAAAGACGAGAGAGAGGCTGACTAAAAATGAAATTATTTAATGAATTTGGAATTGATATTGGATATGTTGTGTTAGGTATGGCAGGAGTAATATTGCTTATGTTTATTATGCTAATTGTGACTATGGCAAAAAACAGTAGTACAAGAAAAAAGTATAAAAAATTTATGGCTGGCGAAAATGGAAAAAATCTAGAAAAAGCTATTTTAGATAAGTTTTCGACAGTAGATGTGCTGGAGGCAGATGTCCATGAACTTAGTGAGAGAGTTGAAGATGTATCTGGGAAACTTGTTTCATCATATCAAAAAATAGGACTTGTAAAATATGATGCATTTAAGGAAATAGGTGGAAAACTTAGTTTTGTACTTGTTTTGCTTACTGAAGAGGATAATGGTTTTATTATAAATTCTATGCACAGTTCAAGAGAAGGCTGTTTTACATATGCTAAAGAAGTTGTAAACGGAGAAGCCTTTGTGATTTTATCTGAAGAAGAACAGCAGGCTCTCGAGGAGGCAAAATCAAATATCGGTCTTAAGAAGTTTTCAGATGGAGAGTAATATATATAAAAATTGTTCTGGAGAGTGAAATACAATAATTTTTTAGACTGAGAGTGAGATATAAAAAGTTTTCTGTTTGAAACTGAAATAAGAATATATGAAATAAGAGTATATGAAATATAGAAAAAAGGTTGCTGGAAAATTCAGCAGCCTTTTAATTTTAGTGTATATTCGTAAATATAATTTTATAAATAACATTATAAGACTATCAGGAAAATGGCTTCTGATAATCTTATAAGTAAATAAATATATGTGTTATGCTTTTTGAAAATAAATGTAGCATATATACAGCACTATTCTGATACTACACTGCCATATAGAGATTTTAATTCTGATGGAATAGTATCAGATTTTTCTTTTGAAATATGTGCAGGCAAGTCATCTGTAACAAATGAACCACCGTTAAAATCATCGTGGTAGTGTTTTACATCTTCGTTGATAGAAAACATTTTCTGGTCAAGAAATGAGATAATATTTGCACATTCTTTAAGTTCTTCCCTGATACCATCAGGAGCTTTTCCGTCAAATTTGTAATATATCTTATGCTCAAGGCTCGCCCAAAAATCCATAGCTATTGTGCGTATCTGTATTTCAACCTTTGTATCTATTTTGTCATTAGAAAGAAAAATAGGAATAGATACTATCATATGGTAGCTTGTATATCCATTAGGCTTTGGATTGGCGATATAATCTTTGACACGCAGTACAGTTACATCGCTTTGCTTGGCTATAGCATCTGCTATACGGTATATGTCTGAAGTAAAGGTACAGATGATGCGTACCCCTGCAACATCATTTACATATCTGATAATATTTTCTACGGTAAGCTCTCTGTTGTTTATACGCATTTTACGAGCTATACTGTCAGCAGATTTAATACGCGAAGATATGTGTTCTATCGGGTTATACTGATGAGCTAGTTTAAATTCGTTATTTAATATTTCTATCTTGGTACATATTTCTTTTAATACTGCATCGTAAAGCAGTAATGCTCGCTGCCATTCTTCTTCTTCATCATAATATATTGGTACTTCCATAAAAACCCCCCTTGATATTAAATGTACTCTCGGTATCTCCTCAAAACGAGTCATTTCGGCTAGATTTCCGATATACTGTTTCCATTTTCTCGTCGTACACACCGTGTACGCACTGCGAAAATGTCATTGTATATCAAAAATCCATCTCGAAATTCTTCGTTCAGAAAATTCCGAGAGTGCATTAAAATGTACTACTAACCGTTTGAAAAGTAAGTTTGGTATTAATTAGCTGAAAACAAAATAAAAAGATTTTTGTTTTGTGTTTTCAGTTTAAAATATAAACTTGATATTAGTTAATTGGAAATATCAAATTAACTAATAGTGTTTAGCTGTTTTTAATTTAAAATATAAGCCTGGTATTATTTAATTGAAACCGTAAATTTTGTTACAAAAACGATATCCAAGAATAATCACCTGTCTTCCGACTTTGCTCTTTAATTGTAATGGCCTGCCAAATTTTTTGTTTGTTATGTCTCGATACACACGCTTGCTGTTGCTTTTTAAATAATCCCAAAGTTCCTGTCTTTTTCTAAGACTTTCAGGTGTACCGTCTTTAACAAGCAGAGCAGAACTGACTATCATCATCATAGCGAGATATTTTGTCATGTATGATTGTAACTTTTTATTTTTTATTGATGAAAGATCATGAGAGTCAATCATAAGCTTGGTAACTTTAAGCTGCTGGTCGATTCTTTTTATCATAATGGCTTCATTTACAGACTGGTCTTCACGCCCGATAAAATACCTATACAGATCTACATCGAGGTAAAAGATAGTGTTTACATATGGTAGTGGAATGTAGGCATATAAGTTATCAACATAAAATGTATGCTCAGGTAATTTGAGGCTGCAATCTCTTAAAAGTTTTGTTCTGTAAATTATGGAATGCATAAGTAAATTTTGACTCATTTTAAAATGTTTTACATCTTTCCAGCCTATAAATTCATTGCATGGAATTGCACTGTGATAATTAATAGCCTTATGTTTATGTGCACTAGGTTTTTCATATACATAATTGCTTATAAGCATATCAAGTTGTTTGGAATCAGTTACAATTTCGCGTAAAAAGTCAAGAACTTTGACAAGGCTCTCTTTATCGAACCAGTCGTCACTGTCTAAAACTTTGAAGTAAAGACCGGTGGCATTTGCAAGACCCGTATTAACAGCCGAGCCATGTCCGCCATTTTCTTTATGGATGGCACGCACGATTCCCGGATATTTTTTTTCATACTTAAGTGCTATATCAAGAGTGTTGTCCGATGAACCGTCGTCAACAACGAGAATTTCAATGTCATCCCCACCTATAAGTGCTGAGTTAATAGCTTTTTCCATGTATTCCTGTGAGTTATAACTAGGAATAGTTACGCTTAATAGTTTCATAATATCTCCAATCATTATTTATTAATTGTAATCTTCCCTGCTGAAAGTCAGGAAGAGGTTCCAACTGTTAGCTGGGTTATTTATAGTTTACTTTAACACTATTATATAATGAAATTGAATTATATTAAAGGAAATAATTCTTAATTATTTATAACATTTGTGATTTATAACTTTTTAGCAAAAAAAATTAAATACCGATGTCAAATGATTCAGAGTCAGTGTAAATAATATAGCCGGATGATGCCTGAGATAATTTTTTTTGCAATAGGGTTGAGGAGAGCGATGAAAAGAATGTGCTTTTGATTTTTCCATAGCTGTCATAAGTACATAAAACGGTATTTTTATAACTGCTGTCCTGTGGAAGATTAGCTGCATTCAAAAGTATGTCGGAAAGAATTGGAAGTTGTTTTGATTTTATGTCAAATGCATTATTGTCTGAAAAAATCAGAGAGTCATCATCAAAATGCATAATGCTATTTTCAATTTTAAATGGAGCAAGAATGTCTGACAAAATTATGTTGTTAGTATAATCTAAAGCCCTAAAAACTGCATAATAAAAATTACCGTTTTTAAGATAGAGTTCTGATGAGTTTATCTTTGATGCAAAATTGGCAGGTGTGTTCTCACAAAAATTAAAATAACATAAAGGAGCCGGTATGCCAATCTGGTATAAATCAGCATGATAATAATTTATCTTTTCTAAATCAATATTACTGCCCGGATTAAGGGGCAGTAAGGATAACGGAAAAATGGTTTTGTTAGTTTGGTTTAGAGTTATATCAAATATGAGGTTGCATGAAGTAAAGTTATCAAATGAAAAATAAAATTCACAGTCAGCTTGAAGGCTTTTGTTAGCAGAACTAAAAATTTTCACATGATATTTTTTCTGATATAAAAATGGATAACTAAATGCTGGATAGTTTTTGGCTTCTATATTTTCTTTATGAGAAATATTTTTATTTGTTGAAGAAAGTGTAATAATGTCAGCATCGGACAGAAGCTTTTTTGAAGTGAGTGCATCATCCGGTGAGATAAAAAGTCCGCCTGACTCATCAGTGGTAAAAGTCTGAGAGTCGCTATAAGCATCAGCGGTTGAATTGTTTGACAAGGCGTTGGCAGTTGTATCAGATAATAAAGTATCGGTGTTTGAATTGCGTGATAAATTGTTAGAGGTTGTATCAGATGATGAAACATCAGCAGTTGCATCACATGAAGAAATTTCGAGCTTTACAGGCTGTTTATCATATGACCGTATATTAAAATATGCAGACAGTAAAGAGCTGTTTTTGTCCGAAGTTTCCTTTTTATGCATTACAATGTTTTTACAGACAGATTTTGGGATTTTCAAGTAAATATCTTTTATTGTGCGAGTATAGTAATTGTTGCATGATACAGTTAGCACAACAGTTTCAGGTTTTGGAAAGCGAACATTATAATAACCGTTTTTGTCACTTGTTGTATTTACGGTAAAATTATTGTTGGATATAGTTATATTTGCATTTTCAACCGGATTTCCTTCGGGAGTCATGACAAAACCTGTTACAGACTGACCAACAAAATGTTCTGCATAGTTAATGTTTAGTTTGCGTGAAGAAAGAGAGCAGGACATAGTATAAGTTCCATCCATTGTTCTATCACCGGGAGTAAGCTGTTTTACAGCGTCATTATCAAGTTCATAGGTGATATATCTGCCGTTAGCAGATAAATTTTTAAACTGTCCTTTTAGCTCATGTTTCTGTTTTACAAGTTGTATATAAGATGATTTGACTTCGGATGTCTGCATGATTTTTGCTGCTTTTAATTTTACGGTATAGTTTATACTGTTGACATAAGTTGAAGGGAGAGAAAATGGTATTTCAGAGGTATCTTTTTTGACCGTTTTCAAAGCTTTTATTTTAACTGTTTTTTTGAGCGTAAGTTTTTGATTTTTATTAATATCAGTAACAAAAGCTTTAATGGTTACGCTGCCTTTTTTGCGTGGATATAAAATACCGGAGTTTTGATTTATTGTTGCTAATTTGTTGTTGCTGACAGCAAATTTTATTTTTGCTTTTTTAGGAGGATTGACAATATTGTATTTGTAAGTTTTTCCAATATATATAGCATTATATCTGTTTTCAAAGCTTGTTTTGGTTGTTTTTCCGTGAGAGATTATAGGGGGAAATGTCAGTAATAAAGCCAGCGAAAAAATAGCACAAAAACTCATATTAATAAATAAAAAAAATATTGCACCGTTTGCTCTCAATGTACAGTGGTTAATTGCTTTAAATATTGTCGGGTGTATCGTCTTTTTATTAGTTGTTTTTCTCATATAAAGTTCTCCTTTTTATTGATTTTAAAATATAATTTAATGCCTTTTTAAGTGTAACTTTTTGGTTATGGATTAATATATTATTTCACAATCAGGCAAGCTTTCTTTTAATTTTTTTATGGTACCTTTAGTGACTGCAGTTTCATTAATACATAATAGCTTTAGCGTTTTTAGTTCATATAAGGCAGAGAGGTTTTTAAGTTTTTTGTTATTGGATATATCGAGGTTCTCAAGGTTTTTTAGTTCCTTTAAGGAAGTTATGTCATCAATTAAGTTTGAAGATATAACAAGTGTTTTTAGATTGAAAAGCTGTTTAAGAGAGTCGATATTTTTTATACGGTTGTCAGATAAATATAGTTCTCTGACTGATACAAATTCAGATAATCTGCTTATGTCAGAGATAGTATTATTGTTCGCTGAAATAATAGTAACAGAGTTTATATCAAAGTTAATATTAAGTGTACTTTTAATACAATCTTCAGATAATGAAGTAATATTCTTGTCCTCAATATCAATTTCTTTAACAGAAGATTTATTGATGTTGTCTTTCTTAATTTTTGAGTTATCGACATTGTCATTGCAATCAATTTTTGTGGTATTAGTGTTTTTGTCATTGCAATCAATTTCTGCAGAATCAGTGTTTTTGTTATTAGTTTTATTTTCTTCGATAATTGCAACAGGTTCTTTTGTCTCATAGGAGATGGATATATTTTGGATGTTGTGGGCTGCAATTTTATCGGCATTATTAGGAGTGTAAAAAATTTTATACAGACTCAGTATTGGTAAAATAACGGCTAATAAAATAGCAACAGTCATAAATGCAGGCGAGTTAATAATTTTTTGTATTGCAGGAGTAGGTTCTTCAATATGTGGTTTTACCATTGGTCTTGTTTTTGTATTATTGAAAGGGTTATTTTCTGAATTAAAACTAATATAATATTTTATTTCGGAAATATCGTATTCAGCTTTAAAAGAGAGCAGTTCAGTTTTAAAAGCATTGATAGATGGATAACGATATTCCTGGATTTCAGAGGATGCTTTATTCAAAATATCAAAAAAATATTCAGGAATGTCCGTTGTATCTTGAACCGGATGGTCTTTAGCAGAAGTGTTATATCCGTGGCAAAGACTCAGAATTGTTTTTGCAAGTGAATATTCGTCAGACAGTTCATTTATCTGTACCAAATTTTTGGAATATGCTTTAAATTCAGGAGGAGAGTAGCCTTCTGTAAAATAAATATTGCGGCGTATTTTATTATTACTTTTTTTCTGGGAAAATGAAAAGTCACCAATACAAAAAGTATTATCATCATTAAGATATATATTATTTGGTGATATATCCAGATGAAGAATATTATTTGAATGAAGCCTGATAATGCCGTCGCATAAGTCTAGGGCGAGGGTTAGAAGTTCATCAAAACAAAGTTTACCGGAAATTATCTTATCTATAACAGACACTTTATAAGGATATACGGAAACAGTAAAATCCTTATACTTTTCTACCGAAAACGGAGTAAGCAGGTGCACATCATTTATATGTGAAACAGACTTTAAAATGCAGTGCTGTTTATGAAGATAGGGAGTTATCTTAATAATACTATAGCTGCCGCTGTCAGCCTGCTTAGACTTGTAAACACAGCAGTCATGAGTTATGTATATTAAGTCGGTTATCGGATATTTTTTTAAAAGTTTTTTAGGTGCATTATTTAAAAACATAGTTACCTCCTTTTTTATAAAAGAATTATTTATATAACGCGAATTGTGCATATTGCCTTTTTGCATACGGTCCTGTCTTTTATTGTAAGTGTTATAATAGCTAATCCCTTGTGGTGTGCTGTTATTTTATGTTTGTTTGTTGAGACAATATTTGTATTACTGCTTGTCCATATTATCTTGGTTTTGTTTGTTATTTTTATATTTGTTCTATATGCAAGAAATGTATTTTTAGTGCTTTTAAGTGTAATAAATTTAGTATTAAATTTTACATATTTATTATTTACATTTTGATTTTTAGTCTTATTTTTATCAGTTGTTTTATGATGTGTAATATTGTTTTTGCTCTTATTTTTATCAGTTATTTTATGATGTGCAATATTGTTTTTGCTCTTATTTTTATCAGTTGTTTTATGATGTGCAATTTTATTTTTGTTGCTTTTTTTGGCTGTTGCGTTGTTATTTGTTTTTCTGCGTGATTTATTGTTTTGGTTATGTATATTATTTTTTTTAGGATTGCTTTTTTGAACTGTTTTTTTGTGTATTGCAGTTATGTTTTTCTTGTTTTTTGCAGGTGCTTTTTTTGTAGTGCTTTTTTTAGTTGCGTGTGTTTTGGTATCTTCCTTATTTGCAGCTTTTTTTATTATGCGTTTTTTAGTATCTTTTTTATATGTCTTTTTTTTAGTGTTACTTTTGGTTATGCTTTTTTGTGTGTTGCATTTGGCAATGCCTTTTTTATCAGCATTATTATTATTATTACTTTTTGGTGTCGTAATATTTTTGGTATAAATAATTTCTATATTGCTTGTTTTTCTGCTGCCTGCCGTTATATAAATACGGGTGGCAGAGGGGACTTTTGCTAATAATTTTTTTACATCTATATAGAAATAATTTTGATGTCTTATAATATTGGTGTTTATTTCGTTGTTTGCATCATCAAAAAATTGTATTTCAGTGGTGGTTAATTTACCTGATACACATTTTATACAAAATAGATTTGTGGCAGCAGGGTTGTTGATATAATAGTAATTTACTGAATTGTTTTTTATGGTATCTTTATATAATATATTTTGCTTTAGCTGTGCCGAATTTGTAAGCATATAGTGGGTTTCAGATAATGTAAGTGTTTGTTTTACGGCATCAGAACTAAACACCGTTGATATATTTGTGTTGTCAGTTTTTGTATGACAGAATGTTTGTATAGGTGGTGTTATTATAAAAAATGTGATTAATATTGTGATAAAGACGGCGGATAAATTTGCTGCCGTTTTTATATGATATTTTTTTGAACTTTTTATGTTACAAAAAAATAATATAAATGATAATTTTGAATGTGTGTGGTACATAGCTTTCCTTTCCACACATCATCTAATAAAAATAAGATGGTCATATTCTATTATATATAGTAAGAGTTTTCCAGCTTAAAATCATACAAAAAAAATATTTTTTTTTGTGAAATGTTCACAAAAAATCATTATGAGGAACATATATTCGTGGAACGACACTCTGAAAAAGCAAAGTAAAAAGCCGGTTTGAATTTCCAAATCGGCTTTTTTTTATTTGTTTTTTACATATAACTTGCAAATCTATATCCAGCATCCTTAAATGTATGCTCAGCAGAAGTTAGCGAAGTAGTATTCTTTTTGTGTGTTACAGGGTCTAACCATGTAACAGTCGATGTTGTGTAACCTGTTATGACAACTGCGTGTGAGTCGCTTAGCATACCAATCACAGGTTTGCCGCTGCTTACAAAATACAATACTTCGTCAAGGGTACAGCCGGTAAGATCAGCAGGTTGTTTTATATGTGTTTTTAGCATTGACATTATCGAACTGCCTTTTAATGAACTTTCGTCTGTTTCTGACTGGGCTGCCTGCAACAGCATAAGAACTGCTGCTTTTTTGCTGTCTGCGGTGTCAGGATATGACATACCGGATACCTCTTTTGATATGAACTTTCCACCTCTTTCCCAGACAACATGGGACCTGTTATCCATTACGACCCCCATCTGCTCATCAGCCTTTTGAATTGCTTTTGCAGGGGTTGTAAAGCTTGCTGTAACTTCTCCGTAGGCATATATATAATATTTAAATGAGCTGCTGCTCTCGTCAGCGAGATGAAGAGTGGTGTTTTCTGTCACCATTACATGTTTTGCCTTTTGTATTTCAGGTGTTTTTTTCATTTTGTAACCTGACGGCAGGCATATATATTTTTCGGCGAGTGACTGTTTTGTAATTCTTGATGCAACATGAACAGTCTTTTTTGTCGCTTTTTTCTGGTTCAATATACTATCAGGATTTGTCGGTTTAAAACCGTTGCCTGTTTTTCTGACTCTTTTTAAGGTTATTACATTATTCTCAACGGTTGCCGAAATAACATAAATATTTTTGTTTTTATATTCACGCATGATATTTCCGTTGCAATCGGAAATGACGAGTTTGTATGCAGGTTGTATGGTTTCTCCGTTTGAGCCTTCATAAATGTCTTTATTTTTGACAAAGCCGTAAACCACATTTGCATCAATAGTTCCGAGAACTACGATACTTTGATTTTCCGGTGCGGTTACTTCAAGTTTATTTGCCGTATCAAGATTTAATATTGTAATCTTTTGCGAGTAATCCGATTTTGACGCATTAGACCAGACAAAGCATTTTGCATCTTCCATCATTGAAAAATTATCTTTTGCTATATTTTTGGTAAGCAGTTCGTATTTTTTTGATGAAATGTTATATGCATACATGACATTGTTCATTGAGAAGTAGAAAATATTTTGTTTATTAACATAGCAATATTTTCCAAAATCCTCTTTTAACTGCTGATATGTTGTTTCAAGCGGAATATATACACGCTCTGTAATAAGATTTTTGGCAGGGTCGTAATTGTAAAGTATTACAGCAACACGCCCCTCATAATCACCGCAGTTCATATAACCATAGACAACAAAATTGATTGTATTATTGTCATCAAAGTTAAGGAGTTTTATATTGTGCTGGTCATAGGTGTCTCTTAAGTAATCAGTTTTTTTCTGTGCAAAAGAAAATACTTCGTGGAGATTGTCTTTATCCATGTCGTAGTACCAGAGTGAACCATTGCGGACAAATGCAAGCTCATTTGCCTTATCGTTTAAAGTCAACTGAAAGTTGCTTTCATTGGATACACCTATTTTAAACTGGCTTTTTCTGACGGAAGTAAGTTTTGGATTAAAGACTGCTTCCATCGTACGCCTGAAATTTAACAGATAAAGTCTGCTGCCAGAATAGCGTACACGATAAAATTCTTTTACAAGAAAAGTTTCGCTGCCGGATGAAGTTTTAGCCCTTACATAATAAACATATTGTATTGCGGCTGTCTCGACATTTACCTCCTTTATTGTAGGAATTGTCTCTGAGAGAAGTTTTGGCTTTAATTTGCCCCATGTAACGAGCTCAGGAGAGGAATTAATCCCTACATTGGCATACGATTTGTTTGCTGATGTATTGCTTTCAAGGTATTTTGCGTATTTAAAGGATTTGCCGGGATTAAATGTCGCATTATGAAAGCCTGTAACAAATTCGAGTTTCTGTTTAAGGAAGAAATCAGTATCGTAATATTTTATTCGTGTATAGTAATGGATTTTTTTGCTTAAATTGGTCGTAAGTACAATATCCATTCCATATTCGGTACTTGTATCAATACTTTCCGACAACTTTATTTTAAGCGTTTTAAGTCCTTTTTTATTATCAAAAGCAGTAAGAGTGTCTGACTCGATTACTTTATTGTTTGTAATATCTTTGAGATTGAAAGTAAGTTTTTTTACTTTTGTCTGATTTTCTTTAAATTTAACAATAAATGATTTGTCAGCTTCAAGAGGTGTAATACATTCTCTTACATTGGAACTGTTTAATTCGCTGCTGTAACCGTGCAAAGTGTTTACGGTATAGCCATTGCCTATTTCAAGGTACATTATTGGAAATGTTGCTGTCTGAAGCGTTGTGGCACTTGATGTGCCCGCTGAAGCCTCCGGTATCATTTTTCTAAATAAAAAAATTGAAAGACCAAATATTAAAAATAATGCAAAAAATTTATATATATGTTTCAAAATATACCTCCTGATTTTTATTATTTATATGAGTAAGCAGCGAAACGAATTGTTAATATCCATGGCACTTACTGTGTGAATAGTAATTTTATTTATATTTTTTTGTGTGAAACTGCTTAATATAAAAAAAGAAAGTAAGCTGTTCCGTACAATAAATTAGTATAGTGTTTTTTGAGCAAAAAGGCAATGAACTTAATGAAAACTTAAGCATATAATATGTTAAAAAATGTTTTTTATGTTATGGTGTGATAATAATTTTCATATTATATGTAAAAAATGCCAGCGGAAATGAGGTTTATTGTGAAAGAAAACATAATAAGAGGGATGTATGATAATGGAAATCTGATGATATATGCAGCAGCAGACGGTGTGAAAGATAATAAAAATTCCTGTGTTTGTTCGGAGTGTGTTTCGGAAAAAGGCGAAAAAAAGTATGACTATCTTATGCCTGTCAATCTTAGAATAATACTTATGTATGTCAATAATGAATGTGATAAATATGAGTATGATGGAAGCCCAATGTTTGATGAGCTGCCTGATAAGAGATTTATTGACGGAATTGTTGAAAGAGTTTTAAAAGATTATAAGAATAATGAGAAAGATAACATAAATTTTGTGGATAAAAACCCTGATTTGTTAATCTATGCACTTTTGTCAGGCGTGATTGTTTATAGAAAAAACAGACACGCCTGCATATCAAATAATAAATTATTTTAAGAGGGTATTATATACTTCTCTTTTTGGGATGCCTCTGTCGAGTGCGACCTGTTTCATGGATGATTTTTTATCCATTCCCTGTGAAAGATAAATATCCATATGTTCCTGTATGGTGATTTTTTCCCATTCCTGTATCGACTGTTTTTCCAGTTCTTTATGGGAGATACCTTCGATAACCATGACATATTCGCCTTTTGGCGGAGTCTGCCCGTAATATTCGATTGCCTGACTTAAGGTCATTTGCTGTACAGTTTCGTGCAATTTTGTGAGTTCTTTACAAAATGTTATCTTGCGGTCACCAAGATATGAGTAAAGTTCTGAAAGTGTTGCTTTCAAATGGTGCGGTGCTTCATATATTATAATGGTGCGTGTTTCTTTTTTTAAGGAGTCGAGTATTGCACGGCGTTCTTTTTTGTCAACAGGAAGAAATGCTTCAAAACAGAATCGCCTTGTTGAGAGACCGGAAAGTGTGAGAGCAGTAACGCAGGCACAGGCTCCGGGTAAGGAAGTGACTGTTAAGCCGGCTTCATATGCCTGTTTGACGAGTTCTTCTCCGGGGTCGGATATACCCGGTGTTCCGGCATCTGTAACGAGTGCAATATCTGTTCCGTTTGTTATTTTTTCGACAAGATATTTTGCTTTTTCAATTTTATTGTATTCGTGGTAACTTGTCATTGGAGTTTTTATCTCAAAATGATTTAACAGTTTTATCGTATTTCTTGTGTCTTCGGCGGCAATAAGGTCTACTTTTTTTAGTGTTTTAAGAACTCTGAATGTTATGTCTTCAAGATTGCCTATAGGTGTTGCACAGAGATAAAGTGTGCCGGGAGTGGTGGTATTCATATCAGTTTTCCTTTCATTTGATTTAAGGTGTATGCTGCTGCAAACCGTATATCTCTAATAATTGTTCAGTGTATTTTCCAGGTGTTTCATAAACTATTATCGGAGGTTCAAATTTGACAAAAGGTTTTCCATTTTTTACAGCTTCGATAAGCAGCATATTAGGCTCTTTTGATACAAAAGGATGAACCATGCAGATGCGTTTTGTTTCAAGCTTATATTTAGCTAATGTACAAATTATCTCGGTCATTCTGAACGGGCGGTGTACCATATAGAAACGCCCCTGTGTCTTTAAAAGTTTTGAGCTTTCTCTTGCAATGTCATCGAGATTGCATAATATTTCATGTCGTGCTATCGCTTTTGGAACATCCGGATTTTTAATGCCGTGATTGTCATTCATATATGGGGGATTTGTTGTGACAGCATCAAAAACAGCCGCACCGAAATTTAGTGAAGCTGTTTTAATATCGCCATGAATAATATCTATTTTTTCGTCAAGACCGTTTAAGTTTACACTTCTTTTTGCCATATCAACGCTTTCATCCTGAATTTCAAGAGCACTGATATGTGCCGGCTCTGCTTTTGCGGACAGAAGTATCGGAATGATACCTGTACCTGTACCTAAATCAAGAACTTTGTCTTTTTTTCGTATGGTTTTAGTGCAAAATGATGACAGTAAAACCGCATCCATGCCAAAGCAGAATTTTTCGGGATTCTGTATTATGTGCAAACCGTTTAGCTGGAGATCATCAAGGCGTTCTCCGTCTTTTAAATAATTTTCTTTTTTCATATTATCTCTTATTCAGGTTTAATGTTGTTGTAGCCATTACCATAACCGCCGTTTCCGCCGGATGATTTGTGATAATTTTTGCGTGGCTGATTATTGTTATTATTGTTGTTGTGACGATAGTTATTGTTATCACGCTCACGGTTATAGTGTTTACCTTTTTTTCCTGAAAAATTTTCAGCCGGTTTATTTTTTGTATCCGGATATTTAGGGCGTTTATTGAAATTCTTTTTCTGGTAGTGATTGTTTTTGTACTTTTTATTCTGTTCTTCTTCTTCGGTCATATCTTCAATATCGCCTTTTTCCATCTGCTCAAGTTCTTTTAAGGCATTTTCGTCTAATTCCTCATCGGGTAAAGCTTGTCCCGGCGATACGGAAGTTCTTGAAGCTGATTTCTCAAATTTAAGGTCGTCAACATGATATTCACGGACTTCTTTTTCGTCATTGTCTTTTGTGATAATTACTTTTACAAGCTGTTTTAATACACTTACGCTCTGCACAATACCGTTGTAACCGTCTATGGTTTTTACATCTTCATTTATGTGAGGGAGTTTTGCATTGAGATATTCGTAGGCTTCTTCCTCGTTTTTCAGACAACACATAAGTCTTCCGCATACACCTGATATTTTGCTTGGATTAAGCGAAAGATTTTGTTCCTTTGCCATTTTGATAGACACAGGGGCGAAATCTGAAAGATATGTGTGGCAGCAGAGTGGTCTTCCGCATATACCTATGCCACCTATAAGTTTTGTCTCATCACGAACACCAATCTGACGAAGTTCTATTCTTGTTCTGAAAATAGAAGCAAGGTCTTTTACAAGTTCTCTGAAATCTATTCTGCCATCTGCCGTAAAGTAAAATAGAAGCTTGTTTTTATCAAAGGTGTATTCACAGTCGATAAGTTTCATCTGAAGTTCATGCTTTGCTATTTTTTCAAGGCATATTTTATATGCTTCTTTTTCTTTTTCTTCGTTCTCAGCGTGTATTTCATAATCACTCTCTGTTGCTATTCTGATAACATCTTTTAATGGCTGGACAACTTTGTCATCAGTGACTTCTTTTTGACCGAGAACAACAAGTCCGTATTCTATTCCTCGTGCCGTTTCAACTATGACATGATCGCCTTTTTTTATATCAAGTCCGTTTGGGGCAAAATAGTACACTTTGCCGGATTTACGGAACCTTACTCCAATAATTAAAATCATTTTTTCCTCCATATACAATTAATCTTTCATTGCAAGAATCATTAATTCTATTGTCACATCAAAGTTTACATTTGCTTTGAGACGAACTTTTGCCTTGTCAATGGCAGCAATAATGTTTTCAATATTTTCATAATCGCGTTTTGTTGCCTGCTCGGAAATGGCAGAATATTCATCGCTGTATAATAAAAGATTTGCATCTTTTGTAACTTTAAACATAAGTACATCGCGATACCATAAAAGCATAAGGTCAAGATAATCATTTATATCATTTTTGTGCGTTGAAAATTCTTTAATTGTATCTATTATTGAAGCAATATCCATTGAGTCGAGATTTTTAAGTAATTTTAATACCTGATTTTTCATCTCTATAAAATCACTTGAACTTGCAAAACGGATTGCTTTTCCTATATTTCCCTGACAATAATTTGCTGCTATCTGTGCCTGTTCGGGTTCTAATTGAAATTTATTTTCAAGGTAGGTGCATATTTTGTCTTTTTCTACAGGATTCATCGTGAGAGTGACACAACGCGATCTTATTGTTGGTAAAAGACTGTCGCAATTTTCCGTGAGCAATATAATAATTGCATACACGGGTGGTTCTTCTATTGTTTTTAAAAGTGCGTTCTGTGCCTGCTCAGTCATTTTATTTGCATCAGGTATAATATAAATCTTATATTCGCTGCTGTATGGTTTAATGGAAATATCGTTGTTGAGCTGCTCTCGAATATCATTTACACTTATGCTGGTTTTGTCATGAGTGATATATTTAATATCAGGGTGATTGTGCGATTCAGCCTGTTTGCATGATGTGCACACTCCGCAGGCATCAGTATCGTCTGTTTTTGACTGGCACTGAATTGTCTTTGCGAGTGCAGAAGCAATAGTCTGCCGTCCTGAACCGTATTCTCCGTTGATTATATATGCGTGTGACAGATTGCCTGTTTTGATAGCTGTCTGCAAATGTTTTTTTATACTTTCCTGGCCAATAATGTCTTTAAAGTTTGCCATAACTAAACCTCCAATTATGTGATAATATCAAGTATCAGACCTCGAATCTCATCAATTTTTCCAAGTATTGCCAAGTGGTCTTTTTCTTCTTTGAGAAGTTCTGCGGCCAGTTCGTCTAAGGTCTGATTTATCTGTTTTACAATACCATATACACGGTGGCGGCCTTTTTTGTCGAGAAAATTTTCGCGGCTGAATTCATGTGTATGTGAGGCTATCTCGTTCATAAATTCTTTGATGAGCCTGCGGTAGTTTTTCATATCTCTTATGTCCATGCGTTTGCCGAGTTTGTCACCCTGCTGGGTTATCTCCTCCATCATGGTAAAAAGGGTAGCCTGAAGTTCCTGCTCTTCTATGGTACTAAGCAGAGTAAAGCGAAAGGAACCATCTGATTCGTTTGTTTTTGCAGCCTGTTCAATTTGCTGTAGCTGCTGCATAGGTGTTATTTTAAGATCCAAACAGGTGCCTCCTTTCATTTTTATGTATATTATTGTACCACAAATTTATATGAGGTAGCAATCTTTGGAATATATATAAGTATTTTCTTATTTGTAAAAATGAGCGACTTTATCCCATATCGCAGCGGAAATATCTTCTATTGAATTGTTTCCATCAATAACAATAATGTTTTCTGTTTCTTTTAATTTTTCTATCAGTTCGAGATAACGGTTTCTTACCTCGGTAAGTCTTTTTTTGTTTTCAAAAAGTTCCGTCTGGAAACGGCCGTTTTGCATACGGTCGAGTGTTATCTCAGGGTCTACATCAATGTATATGTGACAGTCGGGGCGGAGAGTATCAAGTGATATGCGGTTTAACTCCATCACCCATTCGAGCGGGGCTTTCACGCTCTGGTATGCATAGTTTGAGAGCACAAATCTGTCAGATATTACGGATATGCCCTCATTAATTTTTGATTTCAGACCGTTTACGGAGTTGTTAATATGGTCAAGTCTGTCTGCAGCAAAAAGTGCTGCCAGAGCCGCTTCGTCCATCTTCATTCGTCCGGTAAGGCACTGGCGGATCATGACACCGACAGGACCATCTGATGGCTCACGGGTTTCTAAACATTTTGTCCCCGTGTTCTCAATTTTTTGTTTGAGGAGATTTATCTGTGTGGTTTTGCCACTCCCGTCAATTCCCTCAAATACAATAAATTTTCCCTTTTTTGATGCCATGTCCGTTTTCCTCCGTGTGTTTAATTTGATGTTTTTTACTCTTTTAATCCTAATGTAACAGTGTAATCTTTGCTTGTGCCATCTTCAAAAGTTACTGTAAACAGCCATGTTTTGTTGTCTTTTGTTGCAGGCTCAGTAATATGTTTCACTGCTATATTTGCGTTAGGTGTGTTTACCGCATTGTAAGTTTTTTGTGTTACGGTGCAGGTTACATTTGTGAGATCACTCAGTGCGACAGGGTTTACGGCAGTATTACTGTATTCTGTTGCACCGGCTGCAATGTACTGTGCGGCAGTAAATGTTGTTTCAAATGATGAATCTGCGGCTTTTATATCTGTTATCCGGTTTGTCGTTGTTCCGAGTTTGACAACGATATTGTCAATAATTGTGCTTGTGTCAAGCTGTGCCGGTGATAATGTAACCGGTACATTTACAAGTGTGTGGTCTGTGTCACCGAGATCAATGGTGAATGTCCAGTTCATGCCACCGTCAATTGTCTCAACATTTGTAACCTTGTATTTTGATTTTTTGAGTACATATGTAAAGCTGCCGGCTGTAAGACTTGAAAAATCAGTACCATAGTCAATATATCCGCCATAGCTGTCATAGAAACTGCATGATAATGAGTTGGTATTTACAACACCATTTATTGTTTTATCATTGTGTGTGTAAGCAATGCTTCTAAAAATCTGGCTTGCTTTGAGTGTATCAAGGTCAGGAAGATCACTTGTATCTTCTTTTACTGTTACTTTAAAGCTTCCGATTTTTGTTTTATCTGACTCACCGGAAACAGTTTCGTAAACTGATATTGAAGTTATTCCAACCTTGAGTGGTGATATAACAAGATAATCCTGATCCTGTTTGTCGCCACCTGTCGTGACAGTACAGATTGATGTGTTGGCAGATTCATAATGATACAGTTTTGTATGGTTACGGCAGTCAACAGGGTAATCACCGTAAACATCACCGTCAACCATTGTTGTAAAACCGTTTAGTGAAAGTGATTTCTTTATTGATGCAGTAGTAACCGTTACCTGAACTGTCTCAGGAAGAGTGGTTATCTGGTTGTTATAATATTCTTTTACTTCAACGGTGGTGGTTCCGTAATTAACGGCAACCATATCATTTGATATTATATTTGTATCTTTAGGTGTGAAGAAATAAGACGCACCGGCACGAGGGTTTGTAATGCTTATTCCTTCGTAATCAGATGCCTGGATGGTTGAACCAAGCCCTACTGTTATACTCTGGTCTGAAGCAGATATAAATGGCTCGTTTGTGAGTTCAACTTTAAATGTTCCGAGAACTCTTTTAATGCCGTCGGGAGTTGTCTCGGTAAGCGTGATATTGCTGGTCTGGACAGTGTTGCCGGTTGTGGTTGATATAACTCCACTGTCATTTAGCTCAAAAAGCTCCGGATGGTCTGAAGTAAAGCTGTATGTAGCTGTGCTGTCAATATTTTCTACAATGTCATCGATTGGAAGCTGTTTTAAATATGCGAGTTTAAATGAGTCAGCACGAAGAGAAGCTCCCATTACAGTAAGTTCCATATGACCTATAGTGCGGCTTTTTTTGTTGTAAACTTCGTGGATTGACAGATTTGTATAACCTGCTTTCAAACAGGTTATAGCACCGCTTGTCACGGCACTGGCAACTTTTGAGGATGTGTTTGTAAAAAGATATTCAGCCGATTTGTTTACGCTGTTTAGATAATCAGACGGCTGGAATACATCACCTACAGTAGCAGTGAGTTTTTTGTAGCTGCTTTTTAATGACGCTTTTTTGACAGTTACCTTAAATGTACCTACAGACTTAAATTCTTTTTTATATTTGTATCTTACACTTATTTTCGCCGTACCTTTACCGCATCCGGTAATAGCACCTTTTGCAGATACTTTGGCTATTGATGTTTTGTTTGAAGTATAAAAATAAGTAGCATTTTTAAGTTTGTTTTTAAGTGAGATAGTGTATTTTCCGTTTACATATATTGTTGCTGATTTTGTTTTTAAAGTTGTTTTTTTCGTAGCTGCCGATGACTCTGACGGAAGGTAAAGAGCAGCGGCGGCTATTATTAAAATACTTAAAACGGCTATTTTAAATATTTTATTTGTCGTTCTTTTTGCAGTAGTCATATTCATACTTAGTCCCCCTTATTTATGTGATGTACTCTAGGTATCTTCTTAAACCGGGTCATTTCGGATGCTTTTCCGATACACTGTTTGAATTTTCTCGTTGTATATCGAAAATCCATCTCGAAATTCTTCGTTCAGAAGATTCAGAGAGTACATTATGTATTGTTCATTTTTATCGTGTTCTGCTGTTTACTGACATTTGACGATATGGTAAAAACGGTATCTTCAAGAGAATGAATCCGGTTGTATTGCAATATTCCTGCATTTACGGTGAAAGGCTCGCTCTGCCGTATTTTTATTGACTTTAAAAATTTATTTACGGCTGCTTCTGCCTGTTTTTCATTTGTCTCGGCAAAAAGACATACTATCTGCTTATTTCCGAGACGGCCTATAATGTCATTTATACGACATTCCGTTTTTAAAATACTTGCACATTGGCAAAGACAGTAGATTTCACGCTCCGGTCTGTAGCAGTCTATCTGAAAGACGGCAAAACTGACCGGATTATGGTAGCGTTTATGTCGTTCTATCTCTTTAAATGAATCGTCATAAAAGCCTTTTTCACTTAGCAGTCCGGTAAGCGGGTCTGTTCTTGATACAGCATTATTATAAATCATAATCGGGTCATAATTTTGTCTTCTTGATGCCATCAGCTTAAATTTTAATGTTGCTTGTTTAAGAGAGTGCATACCGAGACATACTTTCCATGAATTTCCGTCATATGCTACATATTTGTGAGACATATTTTGGGAAGTCTGTGAAAGCTGAAGGTCGGTATCAGTTATCGTGACTGCAAATTCCTTTACGAAGGGATATACGGTACCTTCAATGCGGCATTTGCTATAATTTTTATAAAAAGAAATCCTGTAATCCTGCATCTCAAAACATGAATTTACTGCATCTTTCCAGGCAGAAAATTCGTCAAGGGTAAAGTGTTCCTGGTCCTCAAGAGTGAGACAGGCATAAGCGTTTTTCCAGTTTTTTGTAAGAAGTGCATGAAAAAATCTGTCAAGTACATCCTTTGCCGATATGTCTGATAAGGATGCGTTAAAAGCAGAAGCGGGGTGAACCTGTCTTGAGCGGTCTGTACGGTTTTGAAGCCAGAGTTTATGATAGGTTGTCCGTTTTTCTGGATTTGAAAGTATGCTGTAGGCTTCGTTTATATCGAGCATTCTTTTGTCTTCATTTGGGTTGTGGCTGGTATCAGGATGATACAGGGTACAGAGCTTGCGATAAGCTGCTTTAATGACATCAGGAGAAGCGTCATAATGCACCTGTAAAATCTGATAATAATCTTTAAATAAATGCCTGATTTTAATACACCCCCTCATTATAAGCAAGGGCAAGCGTGATGCTTGCCCTTATATAGGTTTAACCGACTTTTAATTTAAATTTCATCACGGCACGTTCATCATCAACCGGAATCTTTTCCATGGACGCACCTAGAGCGGTTATTTTTCCCTCAAAGTTTTCGTAACCGCGTTCGATAAAGTGTATTGAATCAATAGTAGTGTAGCCTTCTGCAACAAGACCGGCAACGACGAGTGCAGCACCGGCACGAAGGTCAGGGGCAGAAATAGCCGCACCTGTAAAGCCCTCAACACCCTCGATAATGGCAACATTGCCCTCAACTTTTATTGAAGCTCCCATACGGGCAAGTTCATCAACATATTTAAAACGGTTTTCAAATATGCTTTCCGTAACCGTACTTGTACCCTCTGAAAGGGCGAGAAGAGTGGCAATCTGTGGCTGCATATCCGTAGGAAATCCAGGATATGGGAGAGTCTTTACCTGAGTGTGACCGAGACGGTGGTCGGCAGATACACGGACTGCATCATCGTATTCCTCAACGGTTGCACCGATTTCGATAAGTTTAACGGAAATTGCCTCTAAATGTTTAGGAATAACATTTTTGATAAGGACATCACCGTGAGTTGCGGCAGCAGCGACCATAAAAGTACCAGCTTCAATCTGGTCGGGAATTATAGAATACTCGCTCGAATGAAGTTTGCTCACGCCATTTATACGGATTTTGTCTGTACCGGCACCTTTGATGTCTGCACCCATACTGTTTAAGAAGTTTGCAACATCAACGATATGTGGTTCTTTTGCAGCATTTTCAATGACTGTACGGCCCTCTGCCATACATGAAGCAAGCATAATGTTTATCGTCGCACCTACTGATACAACATCGAGGAATATATGATTTCCAACGAGTGAGTCAGCAAATGTGTTTATCATGCCATGTTCAATGGTAACTGTTGCACCAAGTGCCCTAAAGCCCTTTAAATGCTGGTCAATAGGGCGGCTTCCTATGTCACATCCGCCAGGGAGAGCTACCTGTGCTTTGTTGTATTTTCCGAGTAACGCACCTAAAAGATAGTAGGATGCACGGATTTTTCTGATTGAATCATAATCTATGGTGATATTACCTATGGTACTACCGTTAATCTTGACAGTGTGAGAGTTGATACGCTGAACTGTTGCACCGATTCCCTCTATTGCCTGTAATAATACATTTATGTCACGGACATCAGGCAGATTTTCGATAGTTACTGTTTCGTCTGTCATAATAGCAGCGGCAAGAATACCTAATGCTGCGTTTTTTGCACCTCCGATTGTTACCTCACCTTTGAGAGGGGTGCCACCTTTTATAATATACTGATTTTCCATTTTACACCTCATTAGAACGGATTTTTATTTATTTTTCTATCTATATTAAGTCTGTTATATTCAAGTAAATCTTTTTTTATACATATCTGTACTTTTGTAAAAATATAGCTGCCAAACACACATAAGTGTGAGCAGTATATATATGTGTTGGTAAAATGCCCTGAAAAACAGTGATTTAATCACAATAGGCAGAGTTCAACACATAAAACTATTATAGTCAAATGTACAGTTATGTCAACCTAAATTTTATTAAGAAAAGTTTAAGTCTTTGTAACAGTTCAGCACAAAAAAGATAATTGGCAATAAATAAGCTTGCTTATTTTATTGTTTATTATCTTTTTAGGTAGAACTGTTACAAAGTATTTTATTTCTTTCTGTTTTCAAAATAAACAAAAGCATCTATAGCATCAAATATATCTTTAAAGGTGTCTCTTGGTGCAACATCAATATATTTTTGTAATATTTCCTGTTCTGCCGTTCCATGATACCTGCCGTAAAATATATCGAAAAGATTATGACCGCGTACATAAATTTTTATGTTTTCAATGTTGTCTTTTATGTCTTGTTTTGTCTTTATGTGTTTGCCGATGACACGCTGCATTTTTTTGACACTTGTAAGCTTATACAGATAGTCCTTATACTTTTTGAAAAGTATGTTATAAAAATCTTCTTCTGATTTTATTACTCCTATCCTTGCCATTATTTTCGGGTCGAGAAAATAATTTTCAAAGGAATAATATTTTAATATAAGAACATTTTTTGGCTCTACTCTCGGCAGGTTTCCAACATCTTCTTTTGCACGCTGTGAGTAGTAACTGCACAACTGTTTTTTTAGATATTTTGGATTTTTGCCGTCGCTGTCCCTTATCATAAGGAACTGGTCTTTAAGGTAAAGTTTGTTTATATATTTAAGGTTTGCGTAAGTTTTTATATTGGTGCAACTGTTTGTCGGAATTATTGTAATCCTCTGCAACTGCCCGTTTTCGTCATAAATCTCCGAGTAATATTTTTTGAGCAGGAGAGGCAGACGGTTGCTGTCCTGTTTGCCCTCAACGATAAATACAAAACTGACATTCATAAGGTCGTTTGCCGTATATCCGAGGTCATTGAGTATCATGTCAATGTCAGTATTTTTTCTTATATCAGTATAATATTCTTCATTTAATATAACTTCCCGTATCTGTTTTGTTGAGAAGTTGAATATCAGGTTTGGTGAGTGAGTTGAGAAGATAACCTGATTTTTCTTTGAAAGGTTATATAAGATTTCACTCGCCACTTTCTGAAGCTGAGGATGAAGATAAATCTCAGGGTCTTCCATAAGTATTATGCATGGGAGAGTGTCTTTCTCATCAATATATGCTTCAAGTAATGAGAGTGTGTAGATGCTTTTTAGTCCCTCCCCGAGTACATTGAGTGAGCCGATTATCTTTTCTCTTTCTTTATTGTAGACTTTTGTTTCTACCTTGAGGAGATTGTCGATATTTGAATTTAATTCGTAGCGTATTTCCTGTGACGGACTGCCGTTAGCACGAAAATATTCATTGACTTTATGCTCAAACGCACTGAGGTTTGTGTGGAAAAGTTTGAACTGAAGCAGGCGTATAGTCTCAAAAAGCGTCAGCTCCTCAGGTGTTTTTTTGTTGATGAGTCCTATACACTGGAAACAACGGTTACATTTCCTTTTTGGGTCAAAGGTACACTCATTGTCTTTAAGTTTCTGAAAAGATTCCTTGTCATAAAAACTAAACACATCATTTTGTAATGCATCGAGATTGCGTGTCTGGTCGATGTGGTAAATGCGTGGAAATATCTTTTCGATATAAGGATTGTGTTTGCTGAAACCATCACTGTAGCGTGTTGCACCGTTTGGGTTATTGTGGAAAGTAAAAGATACAATTCCATTATTATAAGACGGTATCTTTTCTTTGAATTCTTCAAACCACTTTTCAAAATTATTTGCCTTGCACAAAATTCCTCTTGAATAATAATAATTAAGGTCATCTTCGGTAAACTCTATCTGCATGGAAATCTCGATGGGTTTGTTTATATCGAGAAACTCATGTTCTGATGCAGCTTTTAAGTTTGATGCCAAAAGTATAGCATCTATTATGGAGGTTTTACCTGTATTGTTCTTACCGACAAGGATAAGTGCATTTTCAATGTCGTTTATTTCAAGTTCTGATATTGATTTAAAATTTTTGATTTTTATATAAATTATTTTCATACGGCTGCCTTCTCTCTTTGTATAATAATTTTATGTTTTGAGGTACTGTTTTGTTACCGGCTATAATGTTTAAACGGTAAGTTTTGTCTTATATTTTGTAAGTGCTTTTATTTATGTTTTTTTATTCGTTTGTTTTTTACAGTTGTTTTGCTGTGTTTTATGTTTTGCTTTGCCATTACTTTTTGAGACATACTCTTTTTTTCTTTAACAATTCGTTTCTTGTCTGTGTGTGACTTTTTTTCAGCTTTTTGTGAACTCTTTGCCGCTGCCTTCTTTTTTCGGATAGAGTAGCCGAAGGTTCCAAGTTCATTTCCAAGTCCAAAATAGGAACCGTGTGAGTAGGCGAGCAGGTTTGAATCATTTAGGTGGAACGAATTGTTTTTATCCATATAACTCTCATCGACATGGACGGCGGTTACATCGGCGATAAACATATGGTGAGAGCCAAGTTCTTTTATCTCAGTCACTTTGCACTCAATGTTTACCGGGGACTCGGCAATAAGAGGACATTTTACAGTGTCGGCTTTTTCTTTTGTGAGATTACATTTGAGCCATTTATCTACATCCCTGCCGGAGCGTACACCACAAAAATCGGTGGCTTTTATAAGCTGTTCGGTTGTGAGATTTATCACAAATTCACCTGATTTTTTAATCATGTCATAGGAATATCTCTCAGGACGGACTGATATGTATGCCATCGGCGGATTAGTACATATGGTGCCTGTCCATGCAACAGTGAGGATATTTGACTCTGTTTCAATATCACCACATGAAACCATGACCGCAGGAAGCGGATATATCATGTTGCCTGGTTTAAAATTTATCTTGCTCATTCTTTGTCCTTTCTTACATCTACATATAGATATTTGCGGAACTCTTGTAATCTGCTAGTCAAACGGATATTCGTAATCCGCTCTGCTGCTTGCTCATAACACTATCCAAAAGAATTTATCTGATAGTGTTACAAGTGTGCAATTATCACAGCATATAGTTAGCTTCGCAATTACCTAACCATATTATATATAGTATAACAAATCTTGTGTTCAAAAACACTATTCAAAAGAAAATAATTGTGATAGAATTGTAATAGAAATTGCGAGATATATCTAAATTGGAAAAATACTTCATGTGGAGCATGAAGCCTTATAAGATAAAAATAAAATTATTTTAATATACATAATGAAAGGCAGGGGATAAGGTATGGCAAACTATTTGGAGTTTGAGTCCATGAGTGCAGGTATGGAAAATAAGGTAAAGCAGGATCTCAAGTTTAAGACAGGCAATTTTGTATGGAAGATTAAGTTTAATGTCCCACTTGATCCTAAGACGGTAAATAATGTAAATCTTTATGTTACATCATTAAATCTTTCGCCGTTAAAGACTGCTATAAGATATAATTCACTTGAAAATGAGATAGAAATAGAGCCTATGGAGGCATACGCACAGAATGAATCTTATATTTTAAACATTACGACAAATGTAAAGTCTTTAAACGGAAAACCACTTAAAGAGCCGATACAGGTTCAGTTTAAGATTGATTAATCTGTGAAGTGTTGTTAATATCAATTAAATAATATAAAAGCAAAACATTAAAATTAAAGCGAAGCATTTATATAAGTGCTTCGCTTTAATTTAGGTATTTTATTGTTTGTTTCGCTGCATACTGATGCCGTGTATTGCAGCATTTTAGAAATCGGCATTAGTTTACTTTAATATCGCCTTAAGTTTGAGTGCGAGGATACGATCCATATGATTAAGTGCGAGTGAACCCGGAAGACCTGATTCAAAGTTTACATATAAATATGCACCGTTTATGGCGATTCCCTCATTTAATGCAGGCATTGTTATCTTTTTTAGTCTCTTGCCAAGACGCATGGAAGTTGTTCCCGGTTTTGACGGTTTGTAAATGTCAAGCTCATTTGTATATCCGTATGCTCTTGAAACGATAAGCTTTCCGCCGGTTGCAAAAGTGATACCCTGAACTGCAGGAGGGAGGGTTACGCTTGAGCGTTCTTTTAATGTTGTATTTTCTGAATTTGGATTGAGAATAGTGTAACTTCTGAGTGTTCCATTTTTTGTATATTCAAAGTTACCTGTCCAAATCTGCTTCTTATAATATGTAAGGAATGAACACTTATAGTTTGTTGCAAGTGTTTTAGTATATTCAACTTCTTTGTAGGCAAGTTTTTTGGATGCCGCACAGTTTATGTCAGTAAAAGCAACGCCGCTTATCTTTTGACCGTTTGTAACCCATACGGTCTTGCCGTCATAACATATGCCACCGCCATGTGTCTTGTTTGGAAGCACGATAACCGTAAGCAGCCTTCTGTTGTATTTGTTCATTACATATATTACTGATTTTTCTTCTGAGTAAGTGTCATACGCTGTTATAAGCAGATATTTTCCGGCAAATGTAATTGCCTGAGGACACATTTTTGTACTCTCAAATCCGGCAACATTTGTTGAACGGATACCGGGGATGGTTATGCATTTTTTGTAATTAGCATATTTTTTAACATAAGGAACTTTGCTCCACGCATAACTTGAAGTCAATGCTTTCTTCGTGGAATAGTAACTTGGTGTTGTAAGTGTTTTCTTTGTTTTTACCGGTTTTACGGTTGTTACAACAGAATTCTGACCGATAAATTTCTGACTGAATGCATTTCTATAAGCAGTTACTTTATATTTGTAGGAAGTGCCTATAGTCATACTTTCGTAAACTTTAGATACATTTGATTTGCCCTTTAAGGTATCTATTAGTTCGTAACTGCCAGCTTGAAGCTGATAAATATAGTAGCCGCTCGCACCTGTGGTGGCAGTCCATGAAAGCCTGAGTTTTCCGTAGCCGGCTTTTCCTTTTACCGTAAGTCTTGCAGGTAAAGTAGAAGTTTTTATCTCATTAGAATAGCTTAAACTTGGATGCTGTTCGGTATCTGCATATGCAAGAAGTTTATATCTGTAATTTGAACCTGATGCAAGGGAAGTGTCTGTATATGATGTCTCAGTCGTGCTTGTGAGATATACATATGAGCCGGACCCTTTTTTTCTGTATATGATATATCCTGTGGCAGAGGTGTTTTGCTCCCAGTTAAAAGAGATGGTTGTAGCAGTACTTTTTTCTATAGCTGCACCTGTTACGGCAGTTGGGCGTGATGCACAACGCAAAACACTGGTTAATGTACTCTCAAGTCCTGTAGTTGTGTTTACGACAGAAATCTGATATGAGCAGACAGTTCCGGGTTCCAGATTCGTGTCCGAATAGGATGTCTGTTCAGTCTGTAAAAGAAATTCTGCAGGTCCGTCATTGACACTTCTGTATATTTTGTAGTAATTACCGCTTGTATTTTCGTCCCATGAAAGGTCAATCTGTGTTTCCGTTTCCGAGTCAGCAGAAAAACCATATACTGTGTAAGGGAGCGTTGTAACGGAAATAACATCTGAGGCTTCGCCAGCATTGTCCGGTGAAAGACAATATGCCTGAACATAAAAATCATAGTTTTCAGATGCTTTAAGCTGTGATATAACGAGTGAATTGGTTGTTGCAGTTCCGGCTAAAGTATAGTCAGAAGCATTTTTTTGTTTGTAGTAAACATTGTAAAGAGCGTTGCTCATGGCATCCCAGCTCAAAGTAACCTGACCGTTATCTTCTAAGGGTGAAGTCCTATCTGTAAGTGTCAATCCGGTGACTTTTGTCACGGAAGAACTTGTGGAAAACTCAGCAGATGGAGAACTGTAAATTTTTTGACCTAAAATTGTCTTATAAAAGCTCAGATGATAAGAAATAACTGTTGCAGGTGACAAGTCTGTTATATTGTAAGTGTTTTCAGTAGTTTCGATTGTAGTTGTATTGTTGTTATATGTAAGGGTAAGGCTGTAACCCTCGGCATCTTCGACTGGTGTCCATTCTATAGACACTGCAGAAGTCGTGGCGGATGTAGTGTGAGATTCCGTAACCGTGCCATCGAGGGCAGCGGGAATCGTAGGTTCAGGTGTGGCTTCAGGTGTCACATCGGTTGTGTTGTCTGATGGTGAGCCGTCTGCTGATGAATTATCCGAAAATGTTTCCGAGAAAATGCTGATAAATTTATTAGGTATGTTGTCAGCAGAGTCGGTTGATGAGGCGTGTGCCTTTATCATACGGGCTGCAAAACAGCATATTGAAAGTGCAAGTGCGGCTTCAAAAAAAATAAATATTTTTTTCTTCTTTTTCTTATTAAACATATAAAACTCCATTCTGCCCAAATAAATGGCTTTTACCCAACTTATTATACTTAGGTGGAAAACTAAAAATACCAGTAGTTAAAACACCTTGTAAAAATATATATAAGTATAAAATAAAATTCAAATAATAGCAAATTTTTTCTATAAATAATAGTATAAATATGGTAAAATAAAAAAATGGCAATAATAGGTCATACATAAAAATGTAACAGTTCAGTCTTGCATTTCTTACATTCATAAACCTGCCAGCGAGCTGTCAGTCGCTGCTTTGCAGCTTATGTTTACTCATTTCAGAAATGAAAGGCTATTCTGCCATAAAAAGGTACTTAACAATACAATGAACAAGCTCATTGTATTGCCAATTATCTTTTTATGGCTGAACTGTTACATAAAAATAAAAGTTAAGGAAATATAGCAATGGGTTTAAGACAAAAAATTAAAAATAAAGTTAAAGGCGGCCTGAGACTGCATAACAGGATGCTTCTAATATATATTATAGGTGGAATGCTCCCTTTTATAGCTGCAAGTTTATATACAAATGCAAAAAATCAATCTAACATGATAAAATTAAATAAAAATACTCAGGAAAGTGAGATTGAAATACTAAAACGGCAGATTTCAGAGTCAATGACTGTGGCCGTTGATGTGTTAAATCAATTATATGTAAGTTCGGCAGTCAATGATGTTACAAGAAAAACTTACGACAGCATATCTGATTTTGAAAACGAGTGCAATGCAAGACTTGGGATTATTGACCGCTATCTGTCTTATTATAAAAGAGATATATCTGATATAAAGATATTTGTTGATAATAAGCCGATAAGTGCAAATAAGTATTTCTTTTATCTGGGTGATGCCGTAAAGACAGAGAACTGGTATAAGCCGACGATTGAAAGAAACGGAGATGTATGCTGGAATTATGGCGTTGGACGAACTACCAGACAGAAACATATCCAGGTAACAAGGGCAATGAAGGACAAATATGGAAAGATTATAGCGGTATTGTGTGTGCAGTTACAAAATGATTTTATTATAGATACCATATCAGAACGCTCTATGCATACGGTGCTTTTGTATAATGATAGTGAAATAATATACACAAATTATGCCATGGATGATGATACACCGTTTTTGGCAGAACGGCTTAAAAAAAAGAAGCAGCATGAGTATGCAGGACAGATTACGGTCGGAGTTGAAGACTATCTTCTTGTTTATAATAAGATATATCCACGGATAAAGGGATATGAGTATGAAGACCCGCCGCATTTTACAATTACAACGATAGAGAGATTTCAGGATCTTACATCAAGTATAAATATTAACAGCCTGAAAAGTTATACTGCTGTTATCGTAGGGCTTTTTGCGTCAGTTATTCTGATACTTGTGTTTTCCAAAATGTATTCAAATCGAATGGAACTTTTGCGTAAACAGATGCATTATGTTGCTATTGGAGAATATGATAAGGTTACGCCTATTGAGGGGACTGACGAGATTGCTGAACTTTATAAGGAAGTCGAAAAGATGCGGGATGACAATCGTGAACTTATGCAAAAAATTGTTGAGGAACAGGTTCAGAAAGAAAAGATTCATACGAAACAAAGAGAAGTGGAATTTAAGATGCTTGCCAGTCAGATAAATCCGCATTTCCTTTACAACACACTCGAAACCATAAGAATGAAGGCAAAGATAAACAAAGAGCCTGAAATAGAGGAACTTGTAAAGATGCTTGCAAAGATAATGAGAAGAAATATTCAGGTAAGCGACAAAAAGGTCACTCTTAAATCAGAAGTCCAGCTTATAGAATATTATTTGAAAATACAAAATTACAGATTTGGAGACAGGATACATTCGCAGGTTATCGTTGATGATGATGTGGATCAGGATGCAAAAGTTCTTCCTCTTATAATACAGCCGTTTGTTGAAAATGCCTTTGTGCATGGTCTGGAGTCAAGTGAGGACGGTGGAAATCTTACAGTGCATGTGAGTCGTGATGTGGGAGTCATCGTCGTGACAATAGAGGATGACGGTGTCGGAATGGACTACTATCAGCTTGGAAAATTGAGATATGCCATAAATTCAGGTGAGGCGGCAGAAAAAGGTCATATAGGTGTAAGCAATGTAAATCAAAGACTTAAGCTGCAATATGGAGAGCAGTTTGGAGTTACGGTAGACAGCACTCTTGGAAAAGGAACAAAAATAACAATAATGATGCCGTTTGTCTTTGGGGAGTAATGTTGCTTAAAATCAAATAATTTAACTAATTCTAGGGGTAAATATGTCAAAAAAGTATGGTTTTATTTTACGGTATTTACCCCTAGAATTATGTTAAGATATTGGAAATGTGGTGGCTATATGATTATCAGGTAAAAGTAAGGTCACCGGACAAAAAAGTATAGGAGGAAGATTTACTATGAGAAAATCTTTAAGAAAAATTTCAGCAGCAATCGCAGGATGTGCTCTCGCAATGGCACTTACGGTTGGTGCAGTACCAAATGCAGCAAATGCGGCAGTAAAACCACAGTGTACAAAAGACGGTGAAAAAGCAGGTAAAGCAAAATTTAATCCTGATGGAACATATCATGCATACTTCGGACTTCAGCAGCAGAATACATGGATTTTCCGTGATCAGTGGTTCAGCCCTACATTAGGTGTAAAGGGAACTGACCTTGCAGGAAATGATTATGCAAGTATTCTTCAGTCAAAAGATGGAAAAGTATTAAAGATGGACGGAACCGTTACTGATGCCGAGATTACAGGAAACGGTACTTACACTATCGGTGTAACAGGTCTTAACAGTTGTATCGACACAGACCTTGATGCAAACCCTATATCAATGATTTACGCATCAACAGATATTCCTATCAGTGCTATCAAAGACGGCACAGTTAAGATTTCAGATGTAAAGATGTCTATCGACGGCAAAGAGGCATTCTCAGGAGAGCCTTATACAAACGAGGATACAGAGCTTGTTAAACTTTACCAGTTTGACTGCACCAATACATACAAAAAGGATCAGTTTGAGAATCCTTCAATCCTTTGCCCATCTGATTCTATCCAGATTACATTTACTATAAGCGGATTTACAAATGACAATCCTAATGCAGTTGCAGCTACTCCTACACCGGCAGCAGACTCAAGTGCATCATCATCAACTTCATCAACAAGCAGTACTGAAAGTAATGGAGGTACAAACACAACAGCAGTTGCAGTAGTTGTAGTTGTTGCAGTAGTAGTTGTCGCAGGTGTTATAGTATTCGTTAAGAAAAAGAAAAACTAATCAGAAATAAAAACATATGACCTTTAGTTAGGATTATATTATAGGGATAATAAATGTTTAAATAAAACTGCCGTATCGTGCTGATGCGGCGGTTTTTTTGATGTGTATCTGCGGTGTAGGTGCTTAAAGGAAAATGTATGTATCAGTAAATATACAGGTTATTGAAATATATTAAAAATACATTCAAAAAATAAACTAATATTAAACTTGTATGAAAAATAAATGTATTTTCGGTCAATAATTTGTGGTAGTATTTTACACCCCAAATTTATATAATTAAATCAAGAAGAAGGTCAGATAAAAGATAAATGGTTATAAAAGATTTATATAGCCAAAAAGATTATCCAATCATAACTTAGGAGGTCATTATGAAAGAAGAAAAAAAGGAAAGGAGAGGCACGCTAGACTATGTTTATATAGTTCAGAGACTTGTTACTATTTTAGCCATAGTTGCAGCGTTCTTTCCGGCATTTAGTCCATCAAGAATTACAAAATTGATCGACGACACGATTTCATTGTTTACATCAGGTGTTTCATACTCAAGTCTTACAGACGGTGCGAGCAGAGCACTTCGTATGGAATGGGTTGATGAAACTGTATTTGTTGTAGTATTTATCGGTTCACTTGTATTGATGATTGGTATTTGCCTTGCGATTGCAGGTGGATGTATGTCATTAGGAAATCTCAGATTACAGAGACTTGGACTTAAGTTTTCTTTTGGCGGTTCGTTAGCTGAGATTGTCGGTGTTGTCATTTGTTATATAAGTTACAACATGATCCAGAACAGTGAAAATGTAAAACGCGTAAAACCTGTATTCCCTAATGGAATGATTTTATATGCAGTATTTGCAATTATACTTCTTGTTACAACACTTATCCTTATGGCGGGTATGCCTAAGGCAGACAAGAATGAGAAATTTGAAATGGAATCAAAATATAAGCTCTTCCTTATGTTCCTTCCATTTGCAGCACTTGCTTTCGTATTCTGTTATTTACCACTTTGGGGCTGGAGATATGCATTCTTCGATTACAAAGCCGGTGGAACTTTATCAATGAGCAATTTTGTAGGTTTTAAGTGGTTTACATATTTATTTAAGAATGAAGCTACAAGGCGTGACCTTATAAATGTTATTAAAAATACACTTGGTCTTAGTATGTTAAATGTATTGACAAGCTGGATTCCTATGATGTTCGCTGTATTTCTCTGCGAGATTAAGAGTCTCAGATTCCGTCGTTTTGTACAGACATTTACAACAATCCCTAACTTCATAAGCTGGGTACTTGTATATGCTATAGCTATAGCTATCTTCTCTACAGATGGTTTCATCAATACATTCATGAAAGAGTTTGGAATGTTAGCACAGAATGCACAGGGTAAGAACTATCTGATGGCTGACTCACATATGTGGATTAAGATGTGGGCATGGGGCACATGGAAAGGTGTCGGCTGGAGTGCCATTATCTATATAGCAGGTATTTCAGGTATCGACCAGAGTCTTTATGAGGCGGCAACGGTCGATGGTGCAGGACGATTCCAGAAGATGTGGCATGTTACACTTCCGGGACTTCTGCCAACATTCTTTGTACTTTTACTTATGTCAATCGCAAACATCCTTACAAACGGTCTTGACCAGTACCTCTGCTTCACAAACGCACAGAACGCACAGTCAATCAGAGTTCTTGACCTTTATGTTTACCAGTTAGGTATGGGAAGCAGCGGAAGTATTCCGTTGTCAACGGTTGTAGGTATGTTTAAATCAGTAATATCCGTAGTATTGTTGTTTGTTGCCAATGGAGCATCTAAGCTGCTTCGTGGTGAGAGTATCATATAGGAGGTGAGTACGATATGGCAAAGACAAAACAGGAAAAAGAAGATGCTAAGAGAGAAAGAGAGTATGAAAAGAAGCATAAAAGAAAATATCGTCTTACACCTGGTGATATAGTATTTTATATTTTTAACTATTTGTTCTTTACTTTGTTTACAATTACTTGTATATTCCCATTCTGGTATCTGTTTGTAAATACAGTATCAAGAAATGATTATGTTCAGAGAGGTATCGTAAACTTCTGGCCAAAGGGATTTAATATTCAAAATTACCTTGCACTTAAAGAGGTTAGTGACCTTGGTTCAGCATTTATTATATCAGTATCAAGAACAATTATTGGTACTGCACTTATGGTAATTGCATCGGCGTTTATCGGTTATCTCGTTACTAAACAGGAAATGTGGCACAGAAGTTTCTGGTATCGTTTCCTTGTTATTACAATGTATTTTAATGCAGGTCTTATTCCATGGTACATGAACTTTGCAATGCTCGGTATGACAAATCATTACTCAGCATACATTATACCTGCTATTGTGGCTCCGTATAATATCATTCTGGTAAAGACATACATAGAGTCGATTCCGGCGGAACTTGAGGAAAGTGCATTTATTGATGGTGCTTCATATATGATGGTATTTAGGAAACTTATATGGCCTCTTAGTAAACCAATCCTTGCGACAATCGCAATTTTCGGTGCGGTAGGTCATTGGAACTCATTCCAGGATTCTTTAATACTTATGAGTGATTCAAAACTCTTTACATTGCAGCACAGACTTTACATTTACCTGAACCAGTCATCAAACCTCGGTACATTGATGGACGGTGCAGATTCATCTACAGCTAAGAATGCAATGGAACAGGCTATGAACTCAAAGGTTATTAAGTACACTATCTCAATGGTATCAGTTATTCCTATCCTTTGCGTATATCCGTTTATGCAGAGATACTTCGAGAAAGGTATCATGCTTGGTGCAGTCAAGGGTTGATGCTGTAAGGTATTGCAATTTAACTCAAGATTTGATAATCTGATTATAGTTTTTATAGATGGGTGATTGTGTAAACAGTCACCCATTAAAAAATTTACGGTCAGATAGTGGGGATAGTGTGAAAAATCCATATATGCAAGATTTTTCGCACACAAGATTTGTGTCTGCGCACACTTGACACAAACTTAATATGCACAAAAAACGTGTGCAGAAATGAGGGATAATATTTATATGTTCAAAAATGGTTTCTTTGAAAGCCCGTTATACAAATTTGGCACAAGACTTGTGGATGTGCTCGCACTCAATTTTTTATGGCTCTTTTGCAGTCTGCCGTTATTGCTGGCACTTGCTTTTCCGAAATGGCTCGGATTGTTTTGGATACCATGTGGTATCATAGGTGCATTTACTATGGGAGCTGCATCGGTGGCGGCATTTTCGATTACGCTTAAAATGGTGGATGACGAGGAGGGTTATATATTTAAACCTTTCTTTAAAGAGTTTAAAGCGAGTTTCTTCAAGGGTGGAATAGCAGGCATGATACAGACATTTGCAGTATATGCACTGTATCTTGATTTCCAGCTTTTTAATAATGTCAAAGATTCAAATATAATGTTTCTTATAGTCTTTATACTGGGGCTGATATTATTATTTACGCATTATGTTTATGCGTATGCACTTATGGGAAGATATGAGAATACCGTTATAAATACGCTTAGAAATTCATTTACGATTTCTCTCAGATATTTTAAGAAAACGATACTTATATTTTTGGTTGTTGCATTTGAAATCCTGTTGTTTGTATGGTCGGGTACAACAGAGTTTATTGGACTTATTATTGGACCGGTATGTATAATGTTTACGATAAGCGGAATGGCAAAACCGATATTCCTCCGGATTGAAAAAGATAACAGCGGTTCTGATGATGAGGAAGAAGAAACAGAAGAGGATGTAGATGTATCTGAATATGAGACTATAGATTATGAAAAACTTGCTCAGAGAGCAAAAAAGAACGAATAAACTATATGTAAACAAAAAATGTAGAAATAATAATATAAAGTTTCAAAAAAAGTGAGGGTAATAAAAGTGCTTAAAAATATTGCACATTTGCCCTTGAAAATGTAAAATATATACATAAGACAAATGAATTTGTGTTGTGTTGTGCACAAATTTATATGAGATTTATTATACAACACAGAAAAGAGGAAAATTATGAGAAAAGGTGCATTTAGTAAAAAAATGCTTTCTGTATTGCTTGCAGGCAGTATGGTTGTAGGTTCTGCATCAGTGCTTTCCGGATGTGGTACTAAAAAGAAAAACGGCGTCGTTAAATTAGATGTTTACAGCCAGTTGGCTAACACACAGGGTATGCAGACAGGATGGGGAGCAGATGTGCTTAAAGAAAAGTTCAATGTTGAGCTTAATATTATTCCTGATGCAGATGGTGTTTACCAGACACGTGCCCAGAAAGGTGACCTTGGAGACATCGTTATCTGGGGAAGTGATTCAAAGGATTATGTAGATGCTGTTAAGAACAACCTTCTCCTCGACTGGAACGAAGATGATCTTCTTACAGACTGCGGACCATATATTAAGAAGCATATGTCAGATGCTCTTAAGAAGAACAGTGGTCTTACAAAGACAATTACAGATGGCGAAAGAGATACTACTTATGGTATTGGACACAGTATCGCAACAAGCAGTAAGGATCATGATGCATTCTTCTATACATGGGATACTCGTTGGGATTTATATAAGAAGATGGGTTACCCGAAGGTTAAAAATCTTGATGAATTCAAGAATATGCTTATTAAGATGCACGAAATTTGTCCTAAGGATGATAACGGAAATCCTACATATGCCGTTTCACTTTGGTCTGACTGGGATGACGGAATGGTTATGTATGTTAAGTCTACAGTTACAGCTTACTATGGTTATGATGAGATGGGTATCGGATTATATGACCCTCAGACAGGTAAGTTCCATGACGCACTTGAGGATAACGGACCATACCTCCAGATGCTTAAGTTCTACAATGACTTATATCGTGCAGGTCTTGTAGATCCTGATTCGATGACACAGACATACGACCAGATGAGTGCTAAGGTTAAGAGTGGTGGTGTATTATTCTCAATCTTCAACTACTCAGGCTCACTTGGATTTAACACAGACGCACATCTTAAAGCCGGAAAATATATGTACTGTATGAAACCTGAGGAAGCTAAGCCTATCGTTTATGGTATGAATACACAGGGTGGTGACCGAGTTACAACAATCGGTGCTAAGACAGAGTACCCTGACTTATGTATGGAAATTATCAACTACTTTGCAACTCCGGAAGGTCGTATGATATATCAGTATGGTCCTAAGGGTGAAACATGGAATTACGATAAGGATGGTAACACATACTTTACAGAGCTTGGTAAAAAGACTCATGCCGATGGTAAGACAAAGATGGAGAAGCATAAGGGATCATTCCAGGATGGAAGCATCCAGGCTGCATTCTCTACATGGGCTAACGATGCAGAGAACCCTGATTCAAACGGTGAAACATACAACAGTGATAACTGGAAATCTAATGTTAAGACTCCTGAGTACAAGATTCAGCAGGATTGGGTTGACAAGACAGGATGTAAGAACCTTAACGAGTACATGGAAAAGGGTGGAAACTATGTAGTTGCACCTGCAACATCTTACTCAGCAAGTGCTAAGGATGATGAGTTAAAGACAACATGGGCACAGGTTACAACATCTATCAAAGAGAACTCTTGGAAAGCGATTTATGCTAAGACAGATGCTGAGTACAACAAGTGTGTTCAGAAGATGAAGAAAGATACAGCAGCATATGGTTACGATAAGTGCCTTAAGTGGTGTGAGAACGAAGCTGCAACTCGTCGTTCATTAGAAAAAGCATTGAGTAACTAGAAAAATTTAAAGTTAAACCTTATATGGATATTTATCCTCTCCGTCATAACAGGCGGAGGGGATTTTTGTATTGGTGAAGATGGATAAATAGTCTTAAGGATAATTGCTTAAAAATATTGAAATTTTGTGCAGTTTGTTATAAAATAAGGGCTAAAGAATGAAGTTGTTTAGATGAAATGCATTATTATAAGCACGATACTCATGGTGTCTGCCGTGAGAAAACGTATAGACGGAGGGGATAATCATGAAAAAAATTTTAAAAATGACATTAAAAGAAAATAAGGTAAAAAAGAAAACAGAGTCATTTACAAAGACAAATGAAAATCCGACTGAAAAGAATGTGGTGGAAAATAAAAAACAGAAATCGGGGATAAAGAAGTCAAGATCAATAGTTGCGAGGATTGCATCTCTTGTATATATCAGCATATTTGCTACAGTTATACTTATTGCATTGCTGGTAGTTCCGTATGTGAGTAAAACATTGCAAAGCAATACAAAATCGACGATGAGTGATGTTGTCAAAACTTTAGGAGAATCTTTTGACAAGCAGATTGACAGAAGTGGCAAGAATGTCGTACTTACAAAGGTTGCATTGCGAAATGCTTTGAAAGGAGCCGGGATAGAGGGATTGTCAACATCATATATGTATATTATTAATTCTGACAAAAATTATGCATGGCATCCGGATGAGAATAAGATTGGTTCAAAAGTTGATGTGCCGGTTATTGAAGGTATTGTAGATAAGATGCTCAATAAAGGCGGTGGCAGTACAAATGGTGGATTTGTTGATTACAAATATAAAGGAAAAAATAAAATAGCTTCATACCTTACAAGCAATACCGGTGCATTTACATTGGTATTATGCTGCGACAAATCTGAAATAAATGCACCGGTAAGAAAAGTGTATGCAAGATCTGCGATTGCTATAATTATTGTAGTTGTGGTTATGGGAAGTCTGGCAATAATTATAACGAGGAGAATAGCAGCACCTATAAAGGATGTAGTATTTTCAATGAACCGTATGGCAGAACTTGATCTGGCACACAGGGACATAAGTGTGAATAAGGTTGCAAAGTACAATGACGAGATGGGTATGCTGGCAAGGTCGGCATTGGTTCTTAAAGAAGAACTTTCAACAATGGCAAAGGCTTTGATGGACAATAGTTCTAAGCTTGATGATGCATCAGTGTCATTAAAGGACAGTATAGAAAAAGTTGATGATACGGTTTCAAGTATAGAACAAGCTGTTACAGGGATTGCAGATGGGGCAGGAAGTCAGGCATCTGATACCCAGAGTGCAAATGAAAGTGTTATAAACATTGGTGCAGATATAGACAGATGTACTGATACGATGAATAACCTCTCAGAGTCGGTTGAGAAGATGAAAAATATGAGTGGGGAGACAATGGCAGTATTACAAGAGCTTGTTAAGATAAGTGAAAATACTTCAGATGAGATTTCAGTGCTTAAAGAAGAAACATCTAAAACAAATGTTTCGGCGGAAGCTATAAGGAGTGCAGTTGAGCTGATACAGTCGATAGCTGACCAGACAAGTCTTCTCTCACTTAATGCTTCTATAGAAGCTGCACGAGCCGGAGAACACGGAAAAGGCTTTGCAGTAGTGGCAGATGAGATAAGAAGCCTTTCTGAGAGCAGTATGAACAGTGCAGACGAGATAGAGAGGATTGTGTCCGAGCTGTTGGAAAACTCCAATGTAAGCGTTGAGAGAATGGCAACAGTAAGTGATGATGTTTCAATACAGATTGACAAACTTGGAAATACAAGAAAATCATTTAAGGGGCTTACAAACGAAACTGACAAGGTTATAGAACTTACAGATAGTATTTCAAAGCAGATAAATGAGATAAACAATGCAAAGAACAATGTAAGTTCGGTTCTTGAAAGCCTTTCAGCAATAGCTGAACAAAATGCAGCAAGCACAGAAGAAACATCCGCATCAGTTCAGGAGATTGGAGCTTCGATTGATGTTATAGGAGATAGTGCAAATGATTTGCAAAATCTTGCAGCGGATATGAGTGATTACATAAAGAAGTTCAGATTGTATGAGGACTAAAGTTTGAATGTGGGTTGCGAATATCTGCTTAACTAAAAAAGAAAATCAGGCATCAAAGTGAATATAATAAAAAGAAGCGGCAAGGTTTTGCTGCTTCTTTTTGTGCTATATTGTAACAGTTCAGCCATAAAAAGGTGATTGGCAATACAACGAGCTTGTTCTTTGTATTGTTAAGTACCTTTTTATGGTAGAATAGCCTTTCATTTCTGAAATGAAATAAATATAAGCTGCAAAGCAGCGACTGACAGCTCGCTGGCAGGTTTATGAATGTAAGAAATGAAAGGCTGAACTGTTACATTATATAGTATAAATGATACATTGCAAGTTGGTAATTGAATTATAAGTGTCAACACTAAAATAATAACAGTTCAGCCATAAAATAAATATTGCAATGTAAAGTTGGTTTATAAGGGATTAGAGAGAAACAAATCTGTCTGCCTCGTCCTTTAATTCATTTGCAATCTGCTCATTTTCATGCATCTCATTTGAGATATCCTCAATGCCGGATACAAGGTCTGTTGTGTTTGTTGCAACATTTGTAATTCCGTTTGTGCTTTCTTCAACGGCTGTAGATATACCATTTAAAGACTCTGAAACATTTGACATGGCTTCTTTAATAGATGATGCCATAGTGTTAAACCTAGTTACTATTTCGGTGACATGCTCAGCATCATCACTGTACTGGTGTCCTGATTTGACAAATCCAACATAATCTTCCAAAACATTGTTTGTTATGTAGTCTATCATCTGGTTTGAATTTTGAGTAAGTTCTTTAACGGCTATAATAACCATACTGTTGATATTCTGGATATTGTTTGCTGCTTCACAGCTTGAATCTGCAAGCTGGCGGATTTCATCAGCTACGACAGCAAATCCCTTTCCGGCTTCACCTGCTCTTGCAGCTTCGATAGAAGCATTCAACGCAAGAAGATTTGTCTGGCTGGATATGTCTAATATGTCTTTTGTAAGGTAATTGACCTTATCAACACTCTTGCTTTCTTCAATAGCTTTTTCAAGACTTTGAACTATTCCGCTTATAATTTCATTGGCGGTATTTCCGTTGTCTACAGCAGTTTTTTCAAGTGCATTTGCACGCTCTTTCATTTCATTTACATAATCAAGAAGCTTAATAGACTCGTCTGAGAGGTCTGTGACATTTGAATCTACATCATTTGTGTTATCGTTTACCGAGATAACAGTGGCAGACACTTCTTCCATTGCAGATGAAAGTTCTTCCATAACTGCTGATATATCGCATGAATTATCATTGGCTTTGACAACCTTGTTAGATACGGTACCGACAATATTTTCAAGCTTGTTAGTATTGCTGGTGATTTTTTTCATAATCTCCTGTAAAGTTTCAATAAACTTATTTATATCATCACCTATTATACCAATCTCGTCTTTTGCTCTGATGTTGAGTCGTTTTGTAAGATCGCCATTGCCGGCATTTATGTTTTCTATAATTTCAGCAAGTGCTTTGTTCATACCTGCAACGGGACGACATATAGACATATAGCAGATATAGAGTACACTAAAACCAAGTATTAAACCAATGACAAGAAGTGTAATGCCTGTTATCTGGCTTGTACTATATACACTGTTTTGTTTTGCAACACCTGCATCCATTGCTTTCTGATTTGCATCCTGCATTTCAGTTATGTTATCTTCAATTTTCTGTGACTGTGTGAAGAGTGCGTTATTTGCCATTTCAGCAGCTAAAGTACCCTGACCTGCGGTACTGGCATTAAGTGCAGTGTTAAAATCTTTGAGGTACTTATCATAATTTGTCTTAAATTCATTGAAGTTGTCTTCTTCCTGACCTGCATCAAGTGTTTTCTCAAACTGTGTACAGAGATTTGAAATCTCTTTTGTTCTCGTTTTGTAGTTTTGGACAAGGCTTGATTTTACGCTGTCGTCAGTAGATATGCAATGTTTGTAGATAATACTGTTTAATGACTCAAATTTCTCTGATATATCACCGAGCAGTACAAGACTTTTGGAATAATTGTCAGAAATTTCAGTACCGACATTCAGCATATTGTTGGCTATGCGAATAGAGGTTAAACTTGATAATGCAAGAAGAACCACTATCACAGCGACAGGAAGCATAATTTTGATTTTTATGCTTGTGTTTTTTAGTTTCATAATAAATTTCTCCCTTCATCGTCCATAATATATTTTTATGTATCTTAGACATAAAAATTGGGCAAAAAAATGCCCTGACATTAGTATATAAAACCGCAATACATATGTATTTATTTTACAACATTTTAGATTTATTTTAAATACAATTTTTAGGATAAATATAGTAATAATTTGGCATGTTTTTACAGTGATTTTTTGTGATTTTGAGGAAAAATAAAGATAATGAAAATGAGAAGTAAAATGAAATTAAGTGTAAAAATATAATTTAAAGTTATATAATATTTTTTGCGTGTGTGCTGTGAAGTATGGTAAAATAGAGGTAAGTAATAATGGTATGAGATATGACGGTATTTTAAAATTGTCAGGCGGGTAGCAGAGCGGATTGCGAATATCTGTCTATGAAGGAGGTGCAGGAAGTATGGAGTATTTTAAGGATAATGATTTTTTTGAAAAAATGGAAAAGGTGGCAGTTCCAAAGCTGGATGCGGCAAGGACAAGCGGATATTATACTGCATATGATGGAATAAAAATATATTATGATAAATTTAAAAATAAAAATGAGAAAGCAATAATTGTAATTTCTCATGGATTTTGTGAATTTGCGGAAAAATTTGAGGAAGTCATATATTATTTTTTGTGCAAGGGATACTCGGTATATATTCCGGAGCACAGAGGGCATGGCAATTCTGACAGGGAGACTGATGATCTGTCAAAGGTATATGTAGATGGTTTTGATAAATATGTAAATGATTTTTACGGGTTTGTGAGAGACATTGTAAGAAATGAAAATCCGGGCAAAAAAATGGTACTGTATGCACATTCGATGGGAGGTGCGATAGGTGCACTCGTGCTTGAGCAATATCCTGAACTGTTTGATTGTGCAGTGCTTACTTCTCCTATGTTAAAAATGAAATTTAATGGTATTCCTGAATTTGTTGCAAATCTTTTGAGAATTTATGCGGCAATTTTCCCGGTAAAATTTAAATATGTACCCGGTCAGAGTGTATTTGATGGTGTTAGAGATGAAAAATTTGGCTGCTGCACATCAGGTGAGAGATATGAGTATATATTCAGAAAGCGTGAAAAGAATGACAGGTATCACATGAATGGTGCGACTTACGGTTGGAGTATAAGTGCGATGAAAGCGACAAAAAAGCTCCAAAGAGAAGCAGAGAAGGTAAAAATACCGGTATTGCTTTTTCAGGCATCGGATGATGATTTAGTGGATAACAGAGGACAGAACAGGTTTGCAGAGAAAAATAAAAATGTTATTCTTATACAGATACCAAACTCAAAGCATGAGATATACGGTTCAACTTATAATACAATAAAATGGTATTATGAGGTTATATGGAAATTTTTAGATAAACATTTAGGAGGAAAGTGACATTGAAATTGTTGTATGGTTTATTTTATACTTCTTTTTCACTGGCAGTTGTGTCGGCATTTGCTCTTGTGGCTGTTTTGCTGATAAGATTTATAATAGTTAAAGTACCTAAAAAGTATTTTATGTGTCTGTGGTGGCTTTTTTTGATAAGGAGCATATGTCCGGTGTCATTGTCAAGTATATATTCACTGTCACCAGGAATAAATAGAAAATTTCATATATTTCTTGAGTTGATAGGACTTTCATTTGATGAACAGGGCGGAGTGCTGACAGGCTGGCAGAGTGTTTTTGTGCGGCAGTTTACTGTAAATACAAATTTTAGATTTTGCAGTATCATGTGGGCCGCAGGTGTTTTGTTCATATGGATATACACATTAGTAAAGCAGACCGGGATAAGAAAGTGGCTTCAAAAGGCTGAAAGACTGGATGGAAGTATATATCAGCATGAGAAACTTAATATTCCGGTAATGACAGGTGTTTTCAGATTAAAGAAATATCTTCCGGGCAAGATGAATGTTTCCGAGGCAAAATATGTGTTAAGGCATATGGAGATACATGAGGAGAGACATGACGGTGTGCTAAGGGCAGCAGCTTTTATTGTGTTGTCGCTGCAATGGTTTAATCCGTTTATGTGGCTTGCTCATTATTTTATCTTAAGAGATATTGAGACAGCGGCAGACGAGGATACGCTTAGCTATTTTGGATACGATGACAGGGCGAAATATGCACAGGAAATACTGAATATGAACAAGGGGAAAAAAGTTATAAGACCATCTCTTGTGACTTTTCAGGAAAACCGTATTGACGACCGTGCATCAAAGATGCTTTATCAGAATAAGATAAAGAAAAAAGACAGACAGGTAGTAGTGCTTGTTGTCCTAATATTCTTTATCTGGTGGTTTATGTTAAGACCGCTATATATGTTGTGGGAGGGCAGTTTAGACACAACGGTAGACAACAGCATTTCGCAGACAGAAGAACCGTTATTTGATAAAACAAAACAGGTTGTCGTTGCACAGACTAATGTTAAGAGTGCAGACGGCTTGTCAAAGGTCATAAAGATAGTAATGACGGATGGGCAGCAGGAAGATTCAGGTTATGATGGTGAGTTTAAGCTTGTTTTGGAGGACACGGAGGGAAATAAGCTTGCCGAGGAAAATTTAAACGGACAGTTTGGTGACAATAAGAATGATAAGCTGCACTTTGAAAAGAATGTTGCATTGCATATATCAGATTATAACAGCGATAAGGTAAATGAAGTTGCGATAGGTCAGGATATAGAATTTACTGATGAAAATCTTAACACTTTGCTTGGCAGAGAGCCAAAAAAGAAAGAGAAAAATAAAATAAAGAGTATTCAGAAGTATTATATCTGGAATATCGAGGCTGACAAGCTGCAATGTGTGTCTGAGCCGATTTATACGGCAGACAAGACGGGTGCGGAGGCTAATTCCTGTGAATTTAAGATACCAAAGGGAACTAACGGAGTTATAAAAGTAAAAGTTTTAAAAAACAAGTTTTATTATGTATGGGATGGCACTAATGAAATGTTTGTAAGAAAAGAACTTACAAAAAAACAGCTCAAAAAATATAAGAAAGACAGCGACAAAACCGATGAAAGCGGAGAAAAGAGTGTTCACTCCTTAAGAAATGACAGTGACAGGGAGAGCATAAGAGTTGTAACTCAAAAGGACTCAACCGGTTCAGAGGAAATAAAAAATATTGTTATATCTCCAAACGGTGCATCAAAGAAAATAAGTAATATTAAAGGATATTATTGTGAGCTTCAGTGGGTGCAGACAACGGATGATGAGGAAAACAGGTATGCTGTGCTTACATACAATGGCATAAAGTCACAGACATTTGTTGTATTTGATACAAAGCTGAAAGAGATATATTATAAACAGGAGGACGGAAACAGTGCTTTAAGCAGTGTGTTTGACCGTTACAATGGAAATCAGAATGACATTGCGTTTAACAAAGATGATTTGGTTGTATATACTCTGCAGGAAAAGGAAAACGATGTGTTAAAAATCGGATTTGCCGCCAATGCAAAGGATAATGTGGTCGTAAAGGGAAGTTATAAGTATGATGTCGAAAAGAAAAATCAATACGACTTCAATTATTCGCAGACTTCAGCAGCAAATGCAGGCAGCAGTAACAACGATAAGGGAGCATCAGCGGCAGAAAGCCCGACGGCTTCAGCAAGTCAATAAGATGATGAAAGAGTTAAAAACAGGCTTTTCGTTATTATTAAAAATAGCGGAAAGCCTGTTTTGGCATATGTAAAACTTTATCAATAAAAAGGAACTGTCAGTTTTTAAGCAAAAAGACCAAGATCAAGGATTGCATCGGCGAGGTGTCTGTGGCCGGATGCATCCATATGTTCCATATCATCAGTGCTGTAGGAAGATACATCAGATGCAGCTAGAAAATGGCAGCCGTATTTGTCGGCTATCTTTTTATATACATCTTTAAGTTTGTGTGATGTTTTTACGGAGTTTTTGTTAAACTCAGGGTCAAACTCGGGCTTCCAGACATCATCACCAAGTACGATAGGTGACATGAGCAGTATGTCTAAAGACGAATCATACTTTTTAATCTGTGATATAAGCTTTTCAATACCTTTACCGATAAGACCGGCAGAGGCATTATAATATGTCTTGCAGTCGTTTGTGCCAAGCATAAGTATTACATAATCTATAGGTGAGTGTGATTCAAGGAGTGCCGGAAGCATATCTATACCGCGTCTGTTGTCACGAAGCTCATCTTCAAAGATGGTAGTGCGTCCACAGAGGCCTTCTTCAACTATTTTATATCCGTTAGGGAAAAGTGCCGACTCAAGAATACCGGTCCAGCGTGTGCTGCGGTCAAATCTTGATGTTGTACCCGGTATAAGTCCATAAGTATTTGAATCTCCAAAACATAATATCTCTTTCATGACAAACCCTCCTAATTTCTTAAATCATACTATTCATATTAAACTGATAGGATATATATGATTATAAGGGCGGAGTTATGATTTGTCAAGGAAAAAATATAATAAAAAGAAATGGATTGTAACAGTTCAGCCCAAAAAAGATAAGTCAATAATACATGAGCTTGCTCAATGTATTATTGACTTGTTTTTTGGGGCTGAATAGCCTTTTATTTACGAATGTAATAAAGGAGAGGCTGGACTGTTACAATGGATTGAAGATATAGGATTGAAATGGGTAAAATAAAAAACACCGCTTATGCGGTGTTTTTAAGAAAGAGATTTATGAAAAGAATAATATTATAACAAATATTATTTCTTATAAACAATTCGTCTTGCACATTTAGGTCTAGAGTAATTGTATTTTGAAATCTTGATACCTGTCCTTGGATTGCTTGCATGAACGATGCGTCCACTTCCAATATACATAGCAACATGATTTACTCTGCCTGTACCGTGTGTGTAGAAAAGAAGATCTCCCGGTCTGAGATTTGAAAAACTTACTCTCTTTCCGTATGTTGACTGTTCACGAGAAGTTCTAGGAATTCTGTAACCGAACTTTCTGTAAACACTCATTGTAAATCCTGAACAGTCAGTTCCGTGTGTAAGGCTTGTTCCACCCCATACATAACGATTACCTACAAATCGCTGTGCATAAACAGAAGCCTGATAGCCTTTAAGTGAACCATATCTTCTTGCTCGAACACCGTTAAGAGTGAGAGCATTGCTGAATTTATAATAAGCTGTCATAGATGAAAGACTGTCTGTAAAACCTGTCTTTTTACCTGACTTAACTTTTACCCATCCGTTATTGTAAGTCTTAACTAATTTATAACTCTTTCCTGCTTTAAGGCTTGTAAGAGTTTTTGCTGAAGAACTCTTTGATTTCTTTAAGGAAACTTTTTTTGCTGACTTGTTTACTTTTACATATGCAGTACCATATTTGTTTGCAACCTTAGCTGCCTTTGCACCTATTGCAAAATATTTTTTGCATACATAACCTGAAACTCGTCCGGATTTAACCTTGAGCCAGCTTTTGTTTGTAGAACCGATGATGTTGACTTTATATCCTTTATAAAGTCTTCCGACAACCTTAGTCTTTGTACCGGCACCTTTGTTTACATTAACAAATCCAGTCTTTTTAGTAACAATACCAAGTTTATTGAAATTTGTTGTAACCTTTATAGCTGAACCAGTTACTACATCAGTAGTGTTGTTATCATTATTGTTATTGTCGTCTACATCAGTAGTATTATCACCATTATTAATCTCGTCGCTTAAAAAAGACATACCGGGAATTGTTGCTGCTTTTGTTTCAGCAGGTGATGTACTAAACGAAGTAAGTACACAGGCAACAGACAATGTAAGTGCTGTTCCAAGTGATAATGCCTTTTTTGTCAAGCTTTCCTTAAACATATTATCCTCCATAATTTTTTGATATTATAATAATTTGTGTGTATTTTCAAAAGAATATGTAATGAATTATTTAAGTTTGTTACAAAAATATTACATCACGATTTTTATTGTAACAACTTAATATGTATTTGTCAACACAAATTAAGGAAAAATTACTATTAGGTTAAGAATTAGGTGTATGTTTTTGGTGATTTTTTCATATTTTGGGGTTAATCTTTTACAATATTGTAACATTCTGAGTATGATTTTATACATTTGGTGAATGAGTTTCTTCTATATATAATGGTTGTGTAATTTAAAATATTTTGCGACGGTAAAATGTAACGGTTCAACTGTATATATCTGGGCTGAACTGTTACATTACAACACAGAATGACGGATTTTTTTCTTTACAAGCTAAACTGCGGATATTATAATTAGACTTAACAATATTTTGGTTGCGGTTTACGGCTCAGATGCTAACTGTAACAAATTTGAAGATACAGGGGGAGAATATGGACAAAATACAGCTTTTCCGAAGAAGATATATCCCGGATGAAATCAAGGAACTTAAAGACGATATAGTGTTGTCTGTCACAGATGATATGATACTTACAAAATGGAATGTTTTAAAACCGAGAAAAGACATTGCCAGAGGTGTGTCCGCTTATTTTATTGACAAGGGTATAAAAGTGAGCAAGGTATATGACAGTGAGGACAATCTTGTCTATTGGTATTGTGATATTGTGGAGACGGTTCATGAAAAGGACAGTCAGAAATATGTGTTTAATGATCTTCTTATAGATGTTTTAGTTTACCCTGACGGATTTGTTAAAGTGGTAGATATAGACGAGTTTGCTGATATAATGGATGAGAAAAGACTTGATAATACCGTTATCGCAAAGGCACTCAGGAGTGCTGATGCCTTGCTTAAGGTGATATATGCCGGGCAATTTGAGAGATATACAAAGATTATAGATGATGCGGAGTAGGAAAAGTTTTACTATAGGCAGATAGCAGTTTTGAGTTAGACGGTTTTTTTAATGTGTTTGCCTATTATTTCGGTAACATCAGTTATTGAGACAAATGCGGAGGTATCAATGGAATAGACGACAAGGTTCATTATGAGAACCATTTGTCCACGGAGCAAAGAGTGATACAAAAAGAGAAAATATTATCATGCAGTATGCTGCTTTTATAATAAATATCTTGCCAAGTTTGTGCAGACCAAAGAGCAGAAAAGGTATGTTTAGTATAATGGTAAGCATACTGAGTGGGAGTTTGGTAAGATTGTTTATCATTATGCCGATGCCGATGACTCCACCGTCAAGTATAGTGTTCGGTACGAGAAATTCCTCGATGGCGAAAGCTGCGATTATTGAGCCTACGGTGAGCATAAAAAATTCTATCAAAATCTGAAATCTGTTTTTATTTGTCATTTAACCCCTCATTTCGTTTTATTTTATTATGATTTTTTATTGTTATCTTATGTGGTGTTGTGTGGTAAAAGTTTTTTATCTTATAAAAAGGACAAAGTATGTCTTTTGAGAAATATCTTTGTCCTTGGTGGTTGAAAGTTATTCAGACGGAATAGTAAGTTTTCCGGCTATGATGGCTTTTACATCATCAATGTTTTTGTTGGTAAAAGCAGCTATTTGTTCAGGAGTGAGTCCGTTGTTATGCATATTTAGGACTATCTTGGTTTCAGCAGTTGCCTCGCCCTCAGCCCTGCCCCGTGCTTCGCCGATGGCAATTCCTCGTGCCTCACCGATGGCGATGCCATCTTCTTTTATACCCTGACTTAAATTGCACATAACATTCACATCCTCTCTTAAATTATTTTCGACAGGAATATCATATTCATTTCCTATAATGTCTAATTTTTCATTTACAGTTAAATCTTTTGAAAGCAATGCACTTAAAAGACGGTGCATTTCGTAAGTGTCATCATGTGGTGGAAGATTATTTGAAAGTCCTACCATAATAATATTTAACAGGTCAAGGTTTCCATGCCAGTTGTGTTTGTCAATCAGGTCATCTTTCAGAAGGTGAATATGGCTCATGCTGTTTTCAGGCATATTCATGCAAACCCAGATGGAATAGACCTGCTTAATATTATTATAGTCTGAATTTTCAAAATCACGCCCTTTTTGTGAGGAAATCATTCTGCTAACATAAAAGATTGCCCTGTTCAAAATATCGTACTTTTGTGGCTCTGATTTTTGAGCTTCTACATTTATGATTATTTGTGATAATCTGTTTTCGGCGTCTGTTGAGTTGTTGGCGGTTATATCTTTGTCTGCTATGTTGCTTTTTAACGGTATCCGTACATAAAAGATAATATCAAATCTTATCATGCCCTCGTTGATTTCTATATTTTCATCGTTTAGACCTATAATGCGTTGCCCGTTGCTTTCCTTTTTTATATTTGAAAGTCCGTTTGTTATCTGTTCATCAGCTTTTGGTTTTTCTATGTTTGAAAGTCCGGGGTCAACGGGAACAGAGCTGATATACGGCTCACCTTCTATGAGAGGGACGATATCCGTAGGATTCATATTCGTAAATTCGGGAACTGTTTTTGCTAAGATATGTGCAAGTATGATTTTCTGACTGAGTAATCTTTTCGCACTTTCATCATATTGAGCTTCCTTATCAGTAGCAGCTATTGAATTTTTAAGTTCTGTATTCAAAAATGACCTCCTCTCTAAAATTATTTTCGACAGAAATATAAAAAGTGATGTTCCATCGTGTGTTTGTTGTATTAGGAAATACAATCTTTTAATAGGTGATAATTAATTTTGTAATTATTTGCTTTATTTAATAATATACACAAAAATAACATATAAGGCAAGAAAAGAACTTGTATTATCAATTTCTGATTTTGTATAAATAAAAAAGGACAAAGCATATCTTTTTGAAGACATCTTTGTCCTTGGTGGTTGAAAGTTATTCAGACGGAATAGTAAGTTTTCAGGCTATGATGGCTTTTACATCATCAATGTTTTTGTTGGTAAAAGCGGCTATTTGTTCAGGAGTGAGTCCGTTGTTATGCATATTTAGGACTATCTTGGTTTCAGCAGTTGCCTCGCCCTCAGCCCTGCCCCGTGCCGAACTACTGGAGATCTGAATAATCTTTTGCTGTAGTCTTGCCGTTTTTCCAGTCATCCATTTTCTGCTTTGTAGCTTCAAGTGTATCTTTGCAAATGTCAGGAAGGTCTTTGCCCCAGGCTGCTGTTGCTCTGTCGTAACCTTTCTGGATAGCTGACATCATTTCATCTGCTTTGTCTGTATCTCCACCTGAAAGTGCAATAGCCATACTTACAAGACGGTCAGAAGTCTTGTTTACACCCCAGTAACCGTCCTCGGAAATACTTTCCTGAGCAGCTTTGATGGTATCAGGATCTGCATTTTTAGCTGCGGCTTCAAATGTAGCAGAAAGATTGAGTCCTGAAACATCATCCTTTTTCATAAGGCTGGCAAGGTCAAAAGTACCTTTTTGCTTATTTAAAAGTTTCTCTACAAGATTTTGCATAGACTGTAAGCGTGATTGCTGGTCTGCCTTAAGCTTTGAGATAATAGCATCTTTGTTGTAAATCTGGTTTGCACTGTCGGTCTTATTGTCAGTTGTCTTGTCGAAAACAACACCGTTTTCTTTTGAAGTATCAGTAGAAGCTGCTTTGTCTGCTGATGATGTATTTTTCGTTGATGCGGCAACGGCTGCTTCTGTTTCTTTTGTGCTGTCAGCCTTTTTGGTATCAACTTTGCTGTATGTGTTTATTGATGATGAAATTGCATCTAAACTCATAATTAACCTCTTTTCTGCACACATTTTTTGCGTATAGTGCGAAAGTTTTTATCTTTCATACATAAGATTTGTATCAAGTGTGCACAAACACAAATCTTGTGTGTGAAACCTTAATTTTTCACACTGAAACCTTCATTTTCAAAAGTATAAGTGCTCATTTCTTTGAAACACTGTTAAATTGTTTGAATTATCGTTATTAGTTATTATTTTGGTCGTATGCAAAAACTTATTTGGATAGCAAATTGTTTCTTCTGATAATTATATCGTCAGGAGTATGCCATAATATAATAGGAAAGTTTACAACCTTTTAATAATTCTCACCCTACATAGTCTGACACAACACCACATCAAAATCAGGGAAATCAGCTTTTGCTTTTTCGTATGCTTTTTTTGCAGTTTCCATATTTTCAAATATACCAAATGTTGTTGGACCGCTTCCACTCATAAGTGAGCCTATTGCACCATTTTCGGTGAGATAGTGTTTAAGTTCGGCGATTATCGGATTTTCGGGTATGGTTACTGTCTCTAGTACATTTGAAAGTGAAGCTGCTATTTTTTTTATGTTGTTATCCTTTATATATGAGATTACGGCTTTGTTATCCGGATGATAATCGAGTTCGTTTAGTTTGAGGTGTTTGTAAACATACGGTGTGCTTATTGATATGTTTGGTTTTATAAGAAGTACGGGTATGCCTGTAAGCGGTGCGAGTGGTGTGAGTATCTCACCAATGCCCTCGGCAAGCATTGTGCCTTTTCTTATACAAAATGGGACATCAGCTCCGAGTTTTACACCTATCTCGCACAGTTTTTCAATGTCAAGACCAAGCCCGCACAATTCGTTTATTCCGATAAGTGTGGCGGCACAGTCGGAACTTCCGCCGGCGAGTCCGGCAGCGGCAGGGATATTTTTGGTGAGGTGTATCTTAAATCCACCATCAATCTTAAAAGTGTCTTTCATAAGTTTTGCCGCTTTATAGACAAGATTTTTTTCGGCAGGTATCTTGTCCGGAAGGTCTTTATTCATTGAAAAAAGAATTGTTTCATCTGCAGTTTTTTCAAAAGAGAGTTCGTCGCATACATCTATGCTCTGCATTATCATAGACAATGTATGATAACCGTTTTCAAGTTTTCCCGTCACATCAAGTGTCAGATTTATTTTTGCAGGTGTTTTTTTTATTAAAATATTTCCCATAATTTCGCTCCTCTAAATCTAGAATTTTTCGTGTATTTATTATCTTAGTTTTAACAGATAAACGCAGCTCAATGCGTGAAAATTCAGTCTTTAAGCCGAGTTTACAAAAAATTAACATATAATAATAATAGCATATTTTGGTAAAATTTAGTATATAAAAATTGTATAACTATTATGTCAAAAATACTTTTTACATATCTTAACAGCAGTAGTTATAATATCAGTCGTTGAAAGGAAGTTGACACAAAAATATCACAGATGCCGATAGATATTCAACAGGCAGATGATTTCCTGTGTATAGGTATTTTGATTTTTATGTTTTCCTTAAAAAATAAGATGGAGGTGAATATTGTGGATACTCTGGTAGAGAGTTTGATGGAAGAACTGAACTGTAAAACAGTATTTAAGATTCCAATATTCGGCGGCATACCTATTTATGAGTCTGTTGTCGTTACATGGATAATAATGCTTGTAGTTCTGGTCTTGTGTGTTCTGCTTGTCAAAAACCTGAGTATAGAAAATCCCAGTCGTAAACAGCTTGTTTTAGAAACAGCGGTGAGTGGATTGTACAATTTCTTTAAAGGTACAGTCGGCGAAAACGGTACTGCATACATACCGTATCTTGCATCGGTGGCTATTTACATAGGAATAGCAAACCTTATCGGTCTTTTGGGATTTAAACCACCGACAAAGGATATGAATGTCACCATAGCACTTGCACTGATGAGTATTATTCTGATAGAGGTTTCGGGTATTCGTCAGAAAGGTACAAAGGGATGGCTTAAGAGTTTTGCAGAACCGATGCCTATAATATTACCAATTAATATATTGGAAATATTTATCAGGCCACTTTCATTGTGTATGCGACTATTTGGAAATGTACTTGGTTCATTCGTTGTTATGGAGCTTCTAAAACTTGTGGTTCCGGCAGTATTACCGGCGTTTTGCAGTATGTACTTTGATATATTTGACGGTCTTATCCAGGCATATGTCTTTGTATTCTTAACTGCATTATTTATAAAAGAAGCGACAGAAACGGAATAGTATAATAAGGATTTTTGAAAACAGAAATATTTTTGCTGGGCATAGTTCAGCAAGATTAAATTAAAGAAAAGATTTAAATGAAACAGAAAAGGAGATTAATATTATGTCAGCAACATTATTAGTAGCAATCGGAGCAGGAATCGCAGTTTTAACAGGTATCGGAGCAGGTCTTGGTATTGGTAAAGCAACATCTTCAGCAGTAGACGCTATCGCAAGACAGCCTGAAGCATCAGGAAAGATCAGCAGTTCACTTCTTTTAGGTTGTGCACTTGCCGAGGCAACAGCTATTTACGGTTTCGTTATCGCACTTCTTATCATCTTACTTCTTAAATAATCAACCCGTCTGAGGATAAACATTTAGGAAAGTATGATAATTAATTATTGACGGAGTGTTGTCGTATATAAAAATGTGGAAATAACAGCCGGATTGTTGATACGGCAGCAGTTTTTTTAATGGATTGTTGAAAGAAGGACAATATATGTTAAGTATAAACCCGTGGAATATTTTATGGACAGTCGTAAATCTGCTTGTCATATATGCGATATTCAGAAAGTTTTTGTTCCAGCCGGTTATGAATGTTATCAACGCACGAGAGGAAATGATAAATAATCAGTTCAAGAGTGCTAAGAATGCAGAGGACGAGGCAGACAAACTTAAGAAAGAATATCACGATAAGATTAAGACAGCAAAGACAGAGGCTGACCAGATATTAGCAGATGCTAAGGAGCGTGCTGATGAGGCTTATAATTCCCAGATGGAAGATATCAGAGTTGAGACAGAACGCTTGAAAGAAAAAGCCAAGAAAGACATCGAGGCTCAGCATGAAAAAGCAATGCAGGCAACGCAGGCAGAGATTGCAAAACTCGCCGTTGTCGCAGCAAGAAAAATTTTAGAGACAGGTGATAGCCGTGACGCAGACAGCAGTAAATAGTGCAAAGGTTTTGTACGATCTGTCGGTTGACAGAAAAGATGTAAATGATGCTGAGGATATATTGTCACTTACACCTGTTCTGAAAGAGGTTTTGGAATGTCCTGTTGTCAGTCTTGACAAGAAGGAAAAAGTGATTGATGATATTTTCCAAAAAGCAAAACTTTCGTCCGTAATCGCAAATTTCATAAAGGAAATGTGTAAGGTCGGTAATGCCGATGAACTTAGTGATATTTTTAAGGCTTACCATGAATACTGGGACGAAAAAAATCATATTCTTCGTGCTACAGTAACAAGTGCAAAAGAGATGTCACAGGATGAGATAAAGAGTATAAAAGATGATATTAAAAAGAAATATCCGTATTATACCGTTGAATTATCTGAGAATGTGGATGATTCGTTACTTGGCGGATATGTAGTTAAGACAAAGATGGAAGAATATGATAAGAGTTTCACATGGCGGTTGAGCCAGTTGGAACGAAAAATGACTGGGAGGTGAATTTGTTGGGAGCTATTAGCGCAACAGATATCATATCTATAATTAAAAAAGAGATAGAAGATTTTGATTGGGACGATTCGGCAAGAGAAACCGGAGAGGTTATCTGGGTCGGTGACGGAATCGCAACAATATATGGTATAGACCATGCAATGTATGGTGAAATCGTAACTTTTGAAAACGGTGTCAAGGGAATGGTTCAGGATATAAGACAGAATGAAATAGGATGTATTCTTTTTGGCAGTGATCTCGGTATCAAAGAGGGAACAAAAGTTGTAAGAACAAAGAAAAAGGCAGGTATTCCTGTCGGAGATGCATTCCTTGGCAGAGTTGTGAATGCATTAGGTGAGCCTATCGACGGTGAAGGAGATATAAAGGAAGACGATTATTTCCCTGTTGAGCAGGAAGCACCAAGTATCGTGGATAGAAAGTCGGTTGATACACCGCTTGAGACAGGTATTCTCTCGATTGACTCTATGTTCCCTATAGGAAGAGGCCAGCGTGAGCTTATCATCGGTGACAGACAGACAGGTAAGACTTCTATAGCTACAGATACTATTATCAACCAGAGAGGCAAGGATGTTATCTGTGTATATGTCGCAATAGGACAGAAAGCTTCAACGGTTGCAAAAATCGTAAATACATTAAAGAAACATGATGCAATGGATTATTCTATCGTAGTTTCATCGACGGCAAGTGATCCGGCGTCATTACAGTATATTGCTCCATATGCAGGAACAGCACTTGCAGAGTATTTTATGCATAAAGGAAAAGATGTTTTGATAGTTTATGATGATCTTTCAAAACACGCTGTTGCATACAGAGCAATCTCACTTTTGCTTGAGCGTTCACCAGGTCGTGAGGCTTATCCAGGTGATGTATTTTATCTACATTCAAGACTTCTTGAAAGATCGAGCAGACTTAGCGATGAACTTGGCGGAGGTTCTATAACAGCACTTCCTATCATAGAGACACAGGCAGGAGATGTATCAGCTTACATTCCTACAAATGTTATTTCTATCACAGACGGACAGATATTCCTTGAGAGTAATCTTTTCTTCTCAGGTATGCGTCCTGCCGTAAATGTCGGCTTATCAGTATCCCGTGTAGGTGGTGCGGCACAGACAAAGGCAATGAAGAAAGTTGCCGGAAGTATCCGTATTGACCTTGCACAGTACAGGGAAATGGAAGTGTTCACACAGTTTTCTTCTGACCTTGATAGTGCTACAAAGGCACAGCTTGATCATGGTGAAGCACTTATGGAGCTTCTTAAGCAGCCACTTTGCAGCCAGCTCAGTCTTCATGAGCAGGTTATCACACTCTGCCTTGCAAATGCAGGTGTGTTTGACAAAGTCGGAAAAAAGAATGTAAAGAAACTTCAGATGGATATTTTAGGACAGTTTGATACAAAACATCCTGAGATTGGAAAAGAGATAGATGATAAAAAAGTTATTTCTGACGAGATGATAAATAAGATCGTTGAGTTAGGAAAGGAAATGTCTAAATAGAACCGGAGGAATATTTATGGCAAATATTAAAGAGATTCAGGATAGAATGAGAAGTATTCAGGATACATTAAAAATCACAAATGCCATGTATATGATCTCCACATCTAAACTTAAGAAGTCAAAGAAAATGCTTGCAGATACAGAGCCGTATTTCTTTGCTTTACAGTCAGAGATGAGTCGTATTTTAAGACATTTGCCTGAATTTGAAGATATATATTTTGAATCCGATTCAGCCGTAGAAAAGAAGCCTGAGGAAAAGCGTGTAGGCTATATTGTAATTACAGCGGACAAAGGTCTTGCAGGTTCATACAATCACAATATCATGAAAGCAGCCTATGAGCATCTTCAGACTCATCCAAACAATAAACTTTTTGTTCTCGGAGAACTTGGAAGACATTATTTTGAACAGCAGGGTGTGCGTATTGACAAGCAGTTTCACTATACTGTTCAAAATCCTTCTCTTAACAGAGCAAGAAACATATCAGAGGAACTTTTGCAGCAGTACCATGAGGGAAAACTTGATGAGATATACATCATTTATACTGCAATGGTAAATGCGGTTGCGGAGGAAGTCGAGATAAAGCAGCTTCTTCCACTCAAGAGAGCTGATTTTGCTGCAATGCATATTCCGGTGGATGCACCGAGAGAGGAACTTGCACTTGTTCCGTCAGCAGAAGCGGTAATGGACAGAATAGTTCCTGATTATCTGGTAGGTTTCGTGTACGGTGCACTTGTTGAGGCATTTTCGTGTGAGCAGAATGCCAGAATGATGGCGATGGAAAATGCGACAAACAGTGCAAAGGATATGCTGCATGAATTGGATATTTTATATAATCGTGCCAGACAGGCAGCTATTACACAGGAGATAACAGAAGTAATAGCGGGTGCAAAGGCACAGAAACGCAAAAAGAAGAGATAGAAAGATAAATTGGGAGGCAGAGATGAATACAGGAAAAATCGTACAGGTTTCCGGACCTGTTGTGGATGTTGAGTTTGAAAATGATGACCTGCCGGCAATCAGAGATGCATTGGAAGTAATGAATGGCGATAAGAAATGCGTTATGGAAGTTGCACAGCATATAGGTAATCACATTGTACGCTGTATCATGCTGGCAGCCAGTGAGGGTCTTTGCAGAGATATGGAAGTTGTAGCAACGGGAAGCGGAATCAAAGTTCCTGTTGGTGAGGATACACTTGGCCGTCTTTTCAATGTACTTGGACAGACAATTGACGGAGATAAGCAGCCTGAGGGCGAAGCAAACTGGGAGATTCACAGAGAACCTCCTACATTTGAGGAACAGAATCCTGCTGAGCAGATTCTTGAAACAGGTATCAAGGTAATCGACTTACTTGCACCATATGCAAAAGGTGGAAAGATTGGTCTTTTCGGTGGTGCCGGTGTTGGTAAGACTGTACTTATTCAGGAACTTATCAGAAATATCGCAACTGAGCACGGCGGATATTCAATATTTACCGGTGTTGGTGAGCGTTCCCGTGAGGGTAATGATCTTTGGACAGAAATGAGAGAATCAGGTGTTCTTAAAAAGACAGCGTTAGTGTTTGGTCAGATGAACGAGCCACCTGGAGCGCGTATGCGTGTTGCTGAGACAGGACTTACAATGGCTGAGTATTTTAGAGATGAGAAACAGAAAGATGTGCTTTTATTTATTGATAATATCTTCCGTTTTACACAGGCCGGTTCAGAGGTTTCAGCACTTCTTGGCCGTATGCCTTCAGCCGTAGGTTATCAGCCAACACTTGCAACTGAGATGGGTGAGCTTCAGGAGAGAATCGCATCAACAAAGAACGGTTCCGTAACATCAGTACAGGCTGTATATGTACCTGCCGATGACCTTACAGACCCGGCTCCTGCAACAACATTTGCACATCTTGATGCGACAACAGTATTATCAAGAAAGATTGTTGAACAGGGTATCTACCCGGCCGTAGACCCACTTGAGTCATCATCAAGAATACTTGAGGCAGACATAGTAGGCGAGGAGCATTACAATGTGGCAAGAGAAGTTCAGGGAATTTTGCAGAAGTATAAAGAATTGCAGGATATTATTGCAATCCTCGGTATGGAAGAACTTGCAGACGAGGATAAGACGGTAGTATTCAGAGCAAGAAAAATACAGAAATTCCTTTCACAGCCATTCCATGTAGCTGAAAACTTTACAGGTATCAAAGGTGTTTATGTGCCGGTAGAGGAGACAATCCGTGGATTTAAGGCAATTCTCTCAGGAGAGATGGACGAATATCCTGAAAATGCTTTCTTCAATGTCGGAACGATAGAAGATGTTAAAAAGAAAGCAGAGACTATGAAAGACGCAGAGTAAAGATGATTTTCGTGTGAGACTTAAAAGTGAAGACTTATTGCAGGGTTATATTGGTGATGAAAAATATACTTGATATTATTAAAATTGACTTGCACGAAGTCTTGGATTTTAAGAGTTTTTGCACAGAAATGAGGTAATATGGCTAATTCGTTTTATTTAAAAGTTATATCTGCAAACAGAATATTTTTCTCAGGAAAATGCGAGTCAGTAGTAGTGCCTGAATTTGACGGAGAAAAAGAAATCCTTGCTCACCATGAAAATATGGTAATCGCCATCAACCGTGGGGATATGCGTTTTAAACCGGAGGGCGAGAGTGAGTGGCAGGAAGCTGTTGTAGGAATGGGACTTGTCGAGATAATGAATAACCGTGTGACTCTGCTTGTGGAAACAGCAGAGCATCCGGAGGAAATAGATATGGCGAGAGCAAAAGAAGCGAAAGAGAGAGCCGAGGAACAGATGCGTCAGAAACAGAGTATTCGTGAGTATTATCATTCCAGAGCTTCACTTGCAAGAGCGATGGCGCGTATCAAGGCGGCAAGTGCGAAGAAATAAAGGCATAAAAAACATTATGCCGCATATAATGTTGTATGTGGATAACGAAAATATGAATAAATAGTGGCAGCAGGAAATGAGATGTCAGACCAAAGTTTTGGGGTACACTGAAAATGTGAACTCTGATGACAAAATGGGAGACATCTCATTTTTGAGTTTAGGAATTAAGATTATCATAGAGCAATAAATAAAATGGGTGAGGGGAATAGAAAAAGTTGTAGTTGTTCTATCAGGAATTTATCCACTCCTCAATCACACAAGTATGGTGCTTTTTGTCTGAACCATCCGCATTATAATTGATACCAACTAAGAGAATTTTGTCGCTGTATCCGGATAATGCTCCATGATATTTTTTCTCTTTTATCTGTTTAATAGCGGTTTCGGCAGACTGATTATATTTAAGTTCAACAATCATTGCGGGTCTGAAACCTGCATTTGATCTTGGAATAAATGCAAAATCGGCAAAACCTTTGCCAGCAGGCATTTCACGGACGATATTGTAATATCCCGGTGCGGTAAAGTATGCCATTGTGAGGACGCAGCTTAATGAGTTTTCATCGTTGTACTTAAGAACGGATGTGTATGTGTCATGTGCCTGTTCTATCAATTCTGCAACTCTTTGGGCATTTCCATCTATAGTTTCGTCGAGTAATTCGTCACAAGTTGAAATTGCTTTTGCAATCTCAGACCACTCACCAGTCTGCAAAGCTGATTCAAAGGCTGTTGCAACTTCATAATTTGGAATAAAGGCTTTTTTCCTGTCTAAATTATAGCCTAAATATCCTAAATGAATAAGTGCTGTTAAAGCATCATCTTTTGATGCAATAGTTGAAAAATCATTTTGAAATGTATATGGATTTACTCTGACCTTTCCGCCTGCAAGCATTGTCATAATGTCATCTTTAAGACCTGCATAATTCATTGTAATAAATGTATTGATGGCGGAAAAAGAAGAAGTGTTTCTCCAGTAAGAGTCACAGTCCTGGTCTATCATTGCTTGTGTAACTGAATTTGGGTTATACATATGGATGCCGTCTATCAGATAACCATTATACCATGTTTTAACTGAGTCAAAATCCATATTATATTTTTTACACAATTCTTTGACTTCTTCCTCTGTAAAACCATAATATTTTGTTATAGGCTTTGATTTTAACATTGTATATTCACGGAAATTGTTAAGAGCTGACTCGTCCTTAATCTTTTTAATAGGTAAAATTCCGGTAATATATCCGAGTGCTAAAAATGCTTTTGATTCCTCCGATTTAAAAAGGGAATGAAGAAATTGCAAATAACTGTGCACAAGTTCTTTATCATCACTGTTTCTGATAACGCAATCCCATTCATCAATAATGATTACAAATGGAATAGTTGTTTTATGATAAATTTCAATTAACAGCACATGAATGTCCTTATTGTAATTTAATGACTCTGCATATATCTCTTTAAAATCATCATACACGCGTTCTTTGATTGACTCTATCAAGTCCTTTTTATGAAAATCCCAAAAAGAAGAAATATCCAGATGAATAACATTATATTTGTTCATGTATTTCTTATAGTCTGCATTTGCCGCAATCTTTGTGTTATCAAAAAGATTTGATGAATCACAACCGAGACTGTAATATGCGTCTATCATACCGGCAGCGTGTGACTTGCCAAAACGCCTTGCGTGGCTTACGGCGATACATTTATTTTCTGTTGATAATCTTAAATTTAATTGTTCCAATAATTCTGTTT